>FRDC01002099.1_pt1 | contig 77883 bp, 80 predicted proteins | sample 1106171 | NCBI WGS metagenome assembly FRDC01 (sample SAMEA3930566, study PRJEB13176) | freshwater metagenome | biome: Drinking water system; feature: drinking water; material: water | place: Singapore | collected 2014-12-20 | reverse complement strand
TATTATTTGCTAGCAACAAATTAAAGAAAGACCGAGGGGGGTGTCTTATCCTTAGACAGTTGTAAAGACGATAATTTGTACCCTAGTTTCCTATATCTGTTTTAATCTTCCCAGCCTCCTTATATGAGAGCTCAGCTGGCACTGTCCTTGTATTAATGATTTACGAAGGGCTTAGCCCAAAAATAAAGGCAGGTAGCAAATGAAACGAACAGTATCTTATTTAATCCTAACGGCGCTAACGCTAGTTGCGTCTATGGGTTGCGACAATAAAAACAATCGCTCGGCGGCGATACGTACGCCACAATATGGACAGGGTTATTATTTCAATCAACCCTATTACCAAAACTGTGGTCAATCAAATTACCAATACATGAATCCTTACAATAACACTCAAATGAATTGCCAGTTTGGAGCAAACGGTTTGCCACAATTTTACAACCAGCAAATGCAACCTTATCTGACTGATATGTACGGCAACCCTTGTTTGACAATGCAGATTGATCCAATGACCGGTTACTGCATGAACTATCAATACTATCCAATGTCATATTACTGAGTAAAAAATAACGCTACTGCCTCTTCCCCCCAGCCCCTATTTGACTAAAGTGTTAAATAGGGGCACTATTTTTTCCTGCTAAATTTTTAAGGGGGATTCATGTTTAAAAAAATTCTTTTTGTTATAACTACACTCTTGTCCACTGTCGTTTTTGCGGAAGTAAAATTTCGTATTGATGAGGGTGGTCAATATATTCAAGGTGCACTTGGATTTGGCCCTGGCGGAATTGGCCTGGGCGGTGACTACGAATTAGGTTTGGCAAACGACGTTACTTGGGGGGGCATGTTACGCTTTTATCCTGAAAACACTTCGGCAAGTAAGTCTAAGGTCCTTCATATTGGTGCGTTCATTCGACCTCATTGGGTACGGGGCTCTTGGGATTTTTATACGAATATGGGAGCGGGCATTACAACGGCGAGTGACCCTAACCGTAATGAAACTATGGTAACGCCAACCATTGGCATTGGAACCTCGTTAGCCCTCACCCAATCTATTTCCTTGAGTATTGAGTCTTTAACCGTTTATGGAATTACCACTGATTTCTATCGTGGTCCTTTCAATACCGATTATATGTTCAAAATGCGTTTTCGCTTGAATTAAGAGGTATTGCTTTTTCATGTGTGCGCTAAGGTACCTGCGCTTGTTGGGAGCCGCAAATTTTTTCCGAGATCTGAATGTTTACACGGACATCACCAAATATTTCGGTGATCGAAGGTACAAAAAATGCGTTTCGACGTACCTTCGGTCACAGAGGTGATGCAACTAGATTTTGACTAGCGACTTTGTCCAATTGGTGATTTGTGATAACACCGACTGGTTGGCATTGGCGAACTGGACACCGTAGTGTTTGTTCGCTTCGTTCCAGACAACTTGGCCTTGAACTTGGATCGACTCTTTGCCATCGGGGCTGGCGATTGTCATTGTGACTATACCACCGTTGCGTAGCAGTGCTTCGGTGTCGACTTTTACGCCACCAAGAGAAATACTTGAGACCTCACCAACGAATTCTTTGCCGTTAGCAACGAGGGTAACCGCAGAGTGAATTTTGAAGCGATCGTATCGACGTGCATTGTGGGGAACGTGCTGTTTTAAGAAGACAGAGATTAGTAGAGGTAGTGCAAGAATTAAAAGTATAAAACCATTCATCGGGGACCAGTTGCCAAAAGAAGGTCCGCCACGGCCGGGACCACCCATCTTTTTTACCAATCCACAGCCGGCCTCACTGGCAACATTGCGATAAGGATTTGAAGAAATATAGTTGGGATCACTTGTGGGAGGAGTCCCGTTGATCGCTGCGTAAACTCCACCGTAGGCATTAACGCGAGACTTTTGGATCGTATAGTTTGCAAGAGTTGACTTGTATTCAGCGGCTGAGAACATCAACGACTTTACCTGGTAGCCTGACAAATCTGGTTTTTCGTGAAACATCATGGCGGCAATTCCCGCAACGACCGGCGTCGCCATCGAAGTCCCATCCATGCGTGCCATTGTGCCGCCGGGATAAGTACTGCAAATGGAAGTCCCGGGGCTCCCGACATGAACGGAGGTTGTTCCATAATTTGAAAACCACGCTTTGTCATCTGCATTTGTTGTCGCTGCCACGGCGATAATATTAGGAACATCGTAAGATGCTGGGTACATCGGGTTGGTGTTGTTATTGCTATAACTATTTCCCGCAGCCGCAGCGAATAAAGCTTTCTTACCGTAACTGTAGGCGATGGCGTCTTTTAATGCTTGGCTGTAACCGCTTCCTCCCCAAGAGTTATTTAATATCTTGGCTCCGTTGTTGCTGGCATAATAGATCGCATTAATGGCTGCCGAAGTGGTTCCATATCCCGTACCGTCTAAGAATTTTAGAGCCATGATTCTTATTTTTGCAGCCGGAAATGGCGAAGTAAAAATATCTTGTGACATTCCAAGAACGGTACCGGCAACATGGGTGCCGTGACCTTCGTCATCATCGGGGGCATTTGTATTATTGATAAAATTCCAGCCGTTGATGTCGTCGACAAAACCGTTGTGATCGTCGTCCACGCCATTGCCGGCAATCTCGCCGGAATTTACCCAAAGTGCGCCACTTTGGGTGAATACGGGGTGAGTTCGATCTATTCCAGAGTCTATAATCGCTACAATAGGAATTGTAGTATTGGGTCCCAGTAAATTCCACGATTGAAAATAAGAAATTGGCGCGTTTGTGACAGCGCCAGAACATGAGGACTGCGCTTGAACACTCGATTGAAAAACTTCGCTGGGGCGACCTGTATCCTGCTTTTCAAAAATCCAATTTGGTTCAGCATATTCAACTTCAGGATCATTACGAAGTTCATCGACGGACTGTTCAACTGTTTGTACTGCATTTACTTTCATATGGTGAAGGCGTAAAGATGAATAAGATTTTTCGACTTTGAACTTACCGTTGATTCCAGGTTTGCTAGCGAAGCTTTTCAGCCCCTCAATGCCTTTACGGTCTTTAAATTTTACGATGACTTCTCCTTCGACAAACCGCTGGGCGTTCGCAGTTAGGGCGAGTCCTGAGGAGGCAATAGAAAGTACCAGAAATTTTAACCAACGGTCCATATGTGTCTATTCGGACTTAGGTCCGGAATTCTAAAGCGCAGCGCAAAAAAAGTTGGCATAAAATCAGAAATTCTCAATACGAGACACGGATACAAAATTGAGATGGATAGATTTGGTTCATGTATTAAATATGCGCACAGTTCTGAAACAGTTGAAAGACTTTGCTTAGATTGTTTTGAGTTGAATAATTGCCATTACGTCAGAAACTTTGATCTGTTCCATACAGTCAAATTTATCACAAGCCTGGTACAGGCAATCTTTTGTTCCTGGGCACTCTACTTTTGGAGCAAAGACATAAGTAAATTTTCCACGCGGGCCCCAGCGCGTTGCATGTTGAGTTGTGACCGGGCTGTAAAGGCCAATGGATTTTGTTCCCGTCGAAGCTGCGAGGTGAATAACTCCCGTGCTCGGAGCAATCACAGCCTTAGAGTTTTGCAATACACTTATGAGCTCATCATTTGACAATTTTTCATTTTGCCAAAGAAGATTGGGGTGATCTTTTAAGGTGGAAAATATTGGAGCAATGTACTCGTGGTCGGATTTTGTTCCGGTAATTACGACGGGATGTTGCTGGGAGAGCTGCTTGAGAAGGTCGACATAAAAGTTGGCGCTAACGTTGCGTGCGGATCCAGCCATTCCGGGGTGAACTACAAAATACAATTTTTTTTCCAGTCCTAATTTTGAAATAACTTTGTCGGCACTTTCATTCCTCAACTCTAACAGGGGTCTTTCACGAACTTGTTCTCCTAAAAACTTTTCTATCAGTTTAAAATTATATTCGGACTCATGAAGTTTTGATCGACTACGACTTTGACGGTAACCGCGATTAAAAAACAGGTATGAATGCCACTGACTATGACGACCAACTCGAATTGGAATGCGCGCCAAAAATATTAACAACGAGATCCACCAGGGAGCGTGAAAGATGACAACCAGTGCAAAATTTTCTCTTTTGAGATAATAATAGAGAGCTAAAAATTGGCTCCAGGTGAAATCTTTGTCGATGGTAGCAAAATGCCGCTTTTGGGTACCGTTCTTTAAAACAAATTCCAGACCCTTAGAAATCCACCAGGTAACTGCATAGCGCTGCCTGAGAACAGCAATATCATCTACCGGCAGAGTTAATACCAGATCACCTATACGATCTACTCTAATAAAGAGGGCTTTTTCTTTGACTTCCACAGAAGCATTATGGACTTTTCTGTAAATAACCTCAATAATGAAATGAGGAGTCATTGCGTGAAGATAGTTATAGCTGGCGGAACGGGTTTGGTCGGGCGAAAAATGGTCGATAAACTCATTGCTGATGGCCACACCGTTTTTGTTCTTTCTCGGAGCGAGGAAAAAATTATTTCCTCTAATTTAACCTATTTAAAATGGGATCCGGAAAAATGGCAGATACCCGTTGCCGAAATTGACGGATGCGATGCTATCATTAATCTTGCCGGCGCCAATATCAATGATCAAAAATGGGATGCAAGTTTTAAACGAATCATTGTTGACTCAAGAATTTTTAGTACGCGCTGTTTGGTGAAGGCTTGCGAGAAAATGGCGAAAAGACCGAAAACTTTTATTAGCGCCTCAGCTGTCGGTTTTTTTGGCGATGCCGGAGAAAAATCATGCGTTGAAGATTCTCCGAAAGGAACGGGATTTTTACCCGACCTTTGTGAATCTTGGGAGCGAGAAGCTAGTCGCGCGCAAGATTTGGGAATCCGAACTGTGATTGCTCGTCTGGGTGTAGTACTTTCGAAAGATGGTGGGGCATTAGCGCAGATGTTACCGATTTTTCGCTGGGGATTAGGCGGCACATTAGGGAATGGCAAACAATTTATGAGTTGGATTCATATTGATGACGTTGTTAAAGCTCTAGATTGGTTTTTGAATCGGGACAAAATTTCTGGGACTTTTAATGTGACGGCCCCTAGTCCTGTTTCAAATAAGGAATTCACGAAAACTTTGGGTGACGTTCTTAAGCGGCCAACTTTTATGTTTGTTCCTAAATTTGCTCTTAAAAAAAAATTGGGTGAAATGTCCCAAGTGGTGCTCAGCGGCCAAAAAGTCCTTCCTCAGAAATGTATGCGCTTTGGTTTTCAATTTTCTTATCCGAATCTGCATTCAGCTCTTATGCAGATTCTAAAAAATTCTTAATGAAAACCAAAGAGACGCTAAAAATCTTGTGATAATTCGTGTTGTAAAATTTCTTGATAAAGTTCGTCAAAAGCGGAAATCATCTTTGCTTTGGTAAAATATGTCTCGAAGTGAAGCTTTGCATTTTGCGAAAATTTGGAAAGCTTTTCGGAATTTAACAGACTATTCATTTTACTAGCGAGATCAGCCGAGTCTTTGGTTTTGGCAATTAGTCCCGTAACTTGATCCTTGTTAACAAAGTTAACGCCAGTATCAATACTTGTAGTAACAAGGGGTTTCCCGAAAGAAAGCGCCTCAACAAGACAGATGCCAAAAGCTTCACGCCTGTCGATAGAAGGCAATACAACGGCATCAGCTTCTTTGTAAAATGCACCCAGATTGGCTCTAGGAACGCTGCCGAAGAAGTGGACTTTTTCCTGAAGATAAGATTCTTTAGTTTGAGCCAGAAGTTTTGGCATTTCCGGTCCGTCGCCAACGATGGCAAGTGTGGCGTCCACGTTTCTCATAGCTTCAATTAAATAGGTCAGGCCTTTGTAGGCTACAAGTCGGCCCACGAATAGAAATAATTTTTTTCCATAAATATTTTTTAAATCTCTGAGCGAGTTTTGAGTGTTTTGGTAAATTTTAAAATCTTTAGGATCAATACCAAAAGGAATGACACGGCATTTTTTGCGGAATGGTTTTAGTATGGGTGAAGAGTCTTGCAATTGGGGAGAACTGACCACGATCACGCGTGCTTTTTTGAGTTGCCTTATGAGAAGCGGTCTATAGAAATTAAAGAGAAACGGATAGCTCAAAACATCACAATGATAGCTAATGACCAGCGGGATATCAGACGCAGTGCCGGTGAGCGCAGCAAGCGGGTTTGGAACGTGAAGATGCAGAAGGTCAGATTTTATTTCTGAAAGTGCTTTCAAATATGTTGTGGAAATAGGAGAGGAAGAAAATCTCCCGACACTTGCACATCGTAGCACAGATATATTGTCAATCGACTCTTGTTGGGTTTTATTGTACGAGCTTGTAACTACGCATTTCACGGCGTATTTATCACTAAGGCCGCGAGTGATATCTGAAAGGAAAGACTCCATACCTCCGTGGTTGTCCGGAGGGAAATATTTCGCGACGTGGACAACAGACGGGGAGAAAGCTAACTGCTTTTTTGGGGTAAAAATAAATTCGTTGCTTTTCCATGAGGTGAATCCCGAATCATCCATTTCCTTAGTAAAGTCTCTGAGGGTTGGATAGTAGTGGTAATAGAGAATTTTTTTGCTATCATTGTGCCTGCCTAAAAAAGACGTCGCGGTGTCTCCAGGTTGCCAATTGCCATCGGCTAAATGACGAAAGCGTAGAACAAGGCTAGCATAATACATAAGACTATTAGGTTTTAGTTCTGAAATAATGGGGAGCGTGATAAGTAAAGAGTTTTCGTGGCAGAAATTGTAAATGCGGCGATAAAAACGTAAACGCTCACGGCGTCCATAAATATGGCCGTTAATGGCTGCCGAAATATAAATGACGTCAAATTTTTTTGTTTTAAGATCAAATAGGTCGGTTACTAAAAATTCACATTTTGATTTTTGCTTCTGTTTTTCTTCTTTAGCGACATCAATCATTTTTTTTACTGGATCAATACCGGTAACTTTGCATCCCATCTTTTCTAAGCCAAAGGCTTCGCGTCCCGCTCCGCAGCCGACGACTAACACTGATGGAGAATGAGAAAAATTTTCCAAGGCTTTAGCTACGGTGTCGGCTTCATGATCATCCATGCCACTATTTACGATGTCTCCGTAGTACTCGACCTCAGCATCACTGGCATAACGTGCTGTCGTTGCTTTCGTTGCCTCTTCAGCGGACGAAAGAGCGGTGGAAAACAACAATTGATAACCTTGACTTAACCTTCGAGCGATTTTTAGTAACGAAGGATCCACGTTGCTCCTGTTTTTTGATGCCGACCAAAAGATAAGCGTAATGCGAACACCCCAATCGCGACTAGCAGAGCACCTAATAAGATTACGGCGAGAAACTCGCTGACGCTTAAAAACGTTTCACCGCGGGCCTTTTCAAGGATCCAATAAAGAGGGGAACTGGATTTTACGACTTCCTGCAGATTGTGAGGTAAAACTCCGACGGGAAAATAAATTCCCGAAAAGAGCGAAAGAGAAGTAACAATAAAACTTAAAATTTTCTCTCCCCGGCCAAAAGCAACTATAAAAGATGAGGCAATAAGTCCAAGACCCAGAAAGATTGGCGCGGAAACAATGGCGAGTAAATATATGTTTAAGATGGCAGACGCTTTTATGACAGCACCAAAAAGTGCAAAAATTAAAATAAAATTTAAAAAGATTCGTAGCAATTCGGTCGGGACTTTTGCCAAACTCCACGTAATTAATGGGGTTGAAGTGGGACATGGAAGCTGAAGAAGAGTTGTCATTGCTCCTGATGAGACGGCTTGTTTAACGACTTGTGTTGGCGCCTCCATCAGAAGAACTGGAATCATCAGTGCTAGTTCTCCCAAAATGATAAATACGAAATAACTCATTGTCTGCCCGCCTGACATTTGGGAAATTACAGGCGCGAACGCTAGAGATGTATACCAATAAACAAGAACACTCATTACAGTGGCAATAAGAAGTCCGCTCCATGCCCAAATCGATGGATAATATTCTTTGAGATCCATAATCGTGAAATCGCGAATCGCTTTTATCAAGAAATACCTCCGTGTTCTAAGCAAAGAGTACGTGTCGTCAAGTCGAGGAGATTTTTATCACCGTGTTCGGTGTACATAACTGCTTTACCTTTGCTTCGAACCGCAATAAGGTTCAGAAATTGACTTCTGGTTTGAGTATCAAGAGAACGAAACGGCTCATCGAGCAAGTAAACTTCAGCGGACCGAGTAAAAGCAAATGCAATTTTTATTTTTTGTTTCATTCCAGAAGATGCTGACCCATATTTAGTTTCCATAGAATTTGCCAACGGAAAAAATTCCTCCAATTGCTTTATTCTATTTAGAGTTTCTTTTTCGGTCATTCCGAAGAAACGGCAAAAGGTAACAATGTTTTGCCGTCCTGTAAGTGAAGGTAGAAACACGTTATCGTCGGCGGGAAGATACGCTACTTGTTTTCGCCAGCTGTAACAGTTTTTATTTTGAAATATTGACTTTCCGTTCACGATAACGTCGCCAGAGGTTGGCTTCATCAAACTCGACAGGATCCGAAATAATGTCGTTTTACCGGCACCATTAGGGCCTTCAAGATAAATAAAATCATTGGGGGCCAAGGTTAAATTAATATTTCTTAGGACGAATTTGTCTCTAAATGATCGATGAAGACTGGAAACTTCAATCATTGGCTAATTCGTTTAAGACCGTAGTAGAATGCTTCTCCAAGAGAATCACGCATCAAAGCTTTATAAAGTAAATAAATAAAATGTGGTTTTAGGTGTTTCTGTTTGCGCAGGCGTTCGGGCTTCAAATATATAGGCGATATTTTTCGCAGTAACCAGTTGCCAATAGGTGCTTTAAGTCCGATCTTGTGACCATAAAATTTTTCAAGAAGTACAAGCGTTACACCTACTGCGGTATTTAGACGCATCATCTCGGATCGTTTCGCAAGCTTTTCCCAATCAAAATTATTTTTCTCTTTGATCAACAACAGGTTTAAATCGTAGAGCCATTGAATATCATCAAATAAATGTTGAAAGGCCCCGTGTCCACAGAGATAGACGAATAGATCTTCGGTGCAGGGCTCTCTCATCCAATGAATCCCAGGAATTTGACAGGGACGAGATTCCTTGACAAACATGTAATCCATAGGACGCTCAACGAGCAATTGACGATGGATTTCTACCGGAAATCCTTGGAATATAAATACGCAGCGGAAATCACTGCCGTACCATTTTTTGGGATTCGTAGCTTTGCCGCCCATATCCTTAAGAGCCTGAAGAGATTTTTCCCAGTTTCCACTTTCAACAAACAAATCAATATCAGTGTAAACTCTTTTTTCAGGACTTTCATAGTAGCGATATCCAATCGCTGGCCCTTTCAAAATCCAAAGTGGAACTTTCCTAGCAGCAAAAAAAGCATCAATTTCTTTGATGAGATTTAGGAAGAAGAGCTGGCGGATCGTTTCTGATTTACGATCTTCAGCCAAATCTCTTCGCATCGATGAAGAGCTAGCATCAGTATTAGGCAAATCCATCTGCGCCATCTATTATTCGTCCCTATTTCTAGATTTAGCCCATTTTTCGCTGACAACCAAGCGAAAAGTTTTTTAAATGGCTGACCTTTATTGCCCCAGATGACCGTTTGATTTCCACGTTTATAACCAATGACTTCGCCCCAGATTTGGCGGTTATTTATTTGTTCTTCGGTAGCTGAGCGATCGCCTTTTAGTGTATTGACCTTGTCAATCGTGATCAAACGATGTGCGAACCACTCATTGTTTTCGTGGACCAGAAGGATATCGCCGCGTTCGTAAGAGCTATTGGGACGAAACTTTACGATAATTTCATCACCCGGCTGTAAAACAGGCATCATGCTGATGCCGTTGAAATTTAATTTTTCCATAAAGGGACGAATAAGTTCTACGAGCGTAGTTTCGAAACAGAGCAACCCGCGCCCGTACTGCCTTTTCGGCCCCCACCACGCATTCCGTTGCAGAGTGCGCCATAGACCATCAGTTTTTCCGTTTTTACTTTAGGCGATTGATATTTCTTTTTGGCCATTTTGTTCTTGTTTTTGCTTTCGGCTTTCATTTTTCCCTCCCGAACGGGCAAAAGCTCTCGCTTCAATCTTAGCCCGTGCAACAATAGTTTCATATTCCGTAACCTGATAGGCATTGCCGGTTTCATGAAATGCCATTCCGGGACAATGTTCACATTCCCTGCGACTTTCAAAATCACTAAATTTTAGCTCATTATTCTTTATTTCGCGCCATTTCTTTGCAGTATAGGAATTCCAAATATCCGAAAACTTTTGTGTTGTAAGGTTACCCAATGACTCGCGAATATCAATGCACGTCAGTAAGTCACCATAAGCCGTAACAGCGCACTTGCCCTTGCCTGCATTGCATGTGTGAGCTTCCGACATGTCATCCGATTCTTTCTCATTTTCATTCTTTACTTTTTCAGAAGCGATCAGTCTTTTATAAAATTCGTAAATTTGTTCTGGCCGCGCTCGGAATTTTGTTGGCTCCTTATCGCCATTATTTTTTGGTGTAATAATGGGATCGAAACGTAACCAAATGTCTTTCTCTTCACACCATTTTTTCAAGTCGAAGTAACCTTCGATGTTGGATTCTGTCAGGAGGCAATTTACGCTGACTCGTAAATTGTTCCTCTGGCAGATTTCAATCGATTTCATCGTGCGGACACAGCTTCCGTAAACCTTTGTCATTTTGTCGTGAATGCTCGGATCAAGGCTATATAAGCTTATAGTGATATCTGAAAAGCCAGTCTCGGCTAGGTGTTTTCCGGTGTCTTCATTGATAAGTAGGCCATTTGTTATCATTGCCAATGAAAAACCTAATTTATTTCCGGCCTCCGCTACTCCCCAGAAATTTGAGCTTAGCATCGCCTCGCCGCCCATGAGAATAAGATACAGGACTCCATTCTCTCGCAATTGGACTAAAATATTTTTCCATTGCTCTAAAGTGAGAAGTCTTTTGCTGTCATCCTTGTACTCCGGAATATAGCAATGCGTACAGCGTTCGTTGCAGCGATTAGTGAGTTCCAATGAGGCCTGCAGTGGACGATAGCCTTTTTGACTGAGCGTTTGCCATTTATCAAATAACGACACTCAAGAGCCCTTGTGTTTTCATCTCAGTAATAAAATCCTGAATATCTTTTTGGGCGGTCTCGAGAGTTACGTCGAACTCTTCAACTAAAAGATCTGTTAAATCCTTAATAGACAGCTCACCATCAATATTTTTCCATAAAAAACTTGCCGTCGCATTTAGCTCATGCACGGTATTTTGTTTGGGCATTAAAACGAGAATTTGATCATCCATTTCTTGCCATGGCGTTGTATTTGATTTTTTTAAAACTTCAGTTGTAAGATTCATCGATCACCCCTAAAAATGGCATTGATATATCAAGAGTAAGTTCATCACACGACGTATTTGCGACAAAGTTTTTGATAAGTGCGCTGATTTTTTTCAAGCGCTCAGGATTTTCAAATTGCCAATTTGGATAGAGTACCGACGCCGAAAGGCGACGCATGCTTTCCAAGCTTGAAATATTTTTCTTTTGTACTTTGCTTCCTTGCTGTAGGAAATGAATTCCCTTCAAAGGGAATTGTTTTCCCGCACAACCGGCAAACCGGGGGTTTTGACCCAGAACCGGAGTTTGGGCGGTTACATTTTTTCCGTCGATAGAAATTAAAATCATGTCGTCACCAAGGATTTCGTGGCCCATGATGCGGGTAACGGTCGTAGTTTTTCCTACCCCCGACGGGCCAACAAATAAATGGGCGTTACCATTCTTATCAACGAATGCTGAACTGTGCATTACGAGTGAATTAAAATCGACCAAATGACGTGGCAAAAACCAGCGAACGGCATTAAAAAAACTGTCATTAAAATTACTGGGGCAGAAAATATTAATCATGTTGCCAGATATTGCGCCGACAAAATCTCTTTGGAATGCCCATTCTTTTTCATCTGTAAAAATAATTTCTAAATCATCATTGGCATCGTCGCACCATTCTTCTGGAGTCACTTTTAACATTTCAGTGACGTCGATCCAATTTGTAACTAAATGATTCGGTCCCAAGATTTTTTTAAACTCTTTAGACTCCCAAATAGGGCAGTTGTAAGTGGAAAGCATTTCCATAATCCACCCGCGGGTGGCCGGGTTTGAAAAATTTATTTCTAAATCGATGCCGTGGACGCGAGAGTATATCGGGTAAGTAGCAAAGCTTTTTGGATTTTGGAGTTTCGTGAAATAATTTTTCTTGCTGTTTTTTATGAGGTCATGAGACATATACAGAATACTGTATCACGGCCACATTAAAGCAGTACTAGGCGTAGGTCTAGTATTGAAAAGTATTAAGAGTTAGTGCCTAAAAGCCCGTCGCGAAGTTCCGCGTTTGGCGGATTTGGCCCAATAAAAATTGATAAAATAATATCAGAAAATTCAGCGTTAGAAATTGTTTCTGGCAAAACACCTTCTTGCGTGAGTTCGAGGCGATCGGTGTGAAAGACGAGGGTCATGCGATCTTTCTCTTTCATTTCTTTCATCAAACTAATAAATTTTTTCAAGTGTACCTGATGTGACGAGCACTTGTCCTTACAGTTATTTTCAAAAGCTTCTTCCCAGCTTTTGGTAATTTTTTCTTTGGAAACATCTCGCAAAAATTCCATAACTATTTTCTTAGGAGAGTCGGAAGTACTTATATCTTCTGCTTTTTTTGATTTTTTTTCGACATATAGGCCCGCTACATAAACTTTGACCTTAAAGCCTAAGAAGGAGGCCAGGCGTGTGCCGAGGCCATTGAGTACGAGCGATTTCCCATCGACTTTATCTGAGTCGGGAAGTGTCACACCATGAAGGCCGGCGGCAAAAACAAATTGGGGCAAGGCAAGTGCGATAACCATTTTATGGACCAGATTTTTCAGCTTTCTTTTCATCTGTTTCTTCTGCTTCTTTCTTTTCATTTTTTAGAGGGATTTCAACAAAAACTCCTTGCGAACATACTCGATTTTTTTGCCGTCCTCAAGAATAACTGTTTTCGCAGAAAAGAATACAGGCCCATGGCAATCGTTTTCTGTTAACAGTCTCTACAGCTTTACATTACCCTTTAAAAAGGCCGGCCCCGTCGCTTTAACCACTCCGCCTTTTGGTTCAAGAGTGACAATAAAAGCTGATAGACGATTCGTAGGAACCACCATTCCCATGGTCACTTTTACCAATGAATTCCCCGCAATCATTGGTAAAACTCCGGCGCTTACAGCTTTGCTGCCCTCCATCATCCACAACTGGTAATCTTTGTTTGCGGGCGGTATTGGCACATTAGTTATATGAATGTAAACCATTTTTGATTTTGGAGAGAACATGACTTTGGCACGCCCTTGTGGGTAAGGAGTCATTCCTTTGAGTTCTGCAACTTTCAGATCTGTTGTTTGCATGAAGGCCATCATCTCCTGGCCTTGTGCGGTCGCGACTTTCATGTCGCTCATTTCTTTGTCTTTGGCTGCCATCATTTGCGTCGTTTCCGTTGATCTTTTATCGAGTTCGGCGATTTTCTGGTCTTGTTGCTGTAGTTTAATTTCTAAATCAGCAAATCGCGCTTTGGTGTCTTGCAGTTCCATATTTTGGGCCGATAAAATTTGTTCTTGCTTAGCCAATTTATTACCGTATTCGGCCCGGATGTCTTCTTGTTCAAAATATAAAATCATACACGTCAAAAGGAGGACTAAAGGAACACTTAGGGCAACAATAGGTCGGTCAAGATGCAGTTTTCGATATACCTTATTGATCAATTGAGAGTCGACATTAATGTTTTTTAATTCTTTGAAGTTAAATAATTTTGAAACTCCCAATATCGCACCGAGACTACTGGGGGATTTGGTTGCTGAAATTTCAATTGTGTCATCGTTGGATTGAGTATAAGTAGAGCCAACATTAGCCCCGATCTGGTTCATAATTTTACTTTTGACTTCCTCATTGGGAGAAACAAGTTCATTGCTGAGGGGTAGGTGGCGTGCCGTTGTTTGCATTTTGGTGAAAACTTCTTTTTGTTCTGTCGTCGCATTCGCCAAAGCTCGTTCAAAAGTCAGGACTTCGTCGGGAGATAAAATCCCCAAAACATAAGCGGCACACATTTCTTCAAATTGTTCGTGGTCCATCACATCGTCTCCCTTAGCAAATCATAGAGCTTTTTTATTGCGAGTCGCATTCTTGTTTTCACGGTCCCTAATGGAATAGAATATCGCTCGGCGATTTCACTTTGCGAAAGCCCTTCAAAGTAGGCTACGCGAATTATGATTTGTTGATCCTGTGGCAGTTGTTTTAGAGCGCTCTGAACCAGACGCTGTTTCTCATCAAGTAGTGCTCCATCGAGAGGATTTTCTCCGGCCACTGTTAAAAAGCTAGTCGGGGCATCGTCAATAGAGGTGGAGTGCATAGCTCCGCGAAATTCATTAGATCTAAACTTATCAATTGCACGGTTGCGGGCCATAGTTACCATCCAAGTCACGGGGCTGCTCTTGGAAAAATCATATTCGTTGCGCTTATTCCAAAAAGTGACGAACACCTCCTGTAAAATTTCTTCTGCTTCGCGGGGGTTTCGCACGATATTTATAATCACGCTATAGACAACGCGATTGAAGTGATCATAGAGCTCTCCGAAAGCTTTAGTATCATTACGTAAAATCCGTGCCATCAGATTTCTGGCTAAATTGGCCTCTCTGGACATGCCACTCATTTTGTTATGTCAACCCTGAAAATACAATAGTTTTAATACGTTACGATTGCTAACAATCCGTGCATCTAAAGCTTGAATTTCTACGTATTAGTGTTTATGCCAACAAGGAAAAAAATGTCTCCCAAACATTTTGAAACTTTAAAAGAAATTGAATCGTCTCATCTAACTCGCCAGTTAGGTTATCCGACTCTCTATAATTTCTTACGCGAATTTTTAAATTATGAGAGTGAAGAGGCCTTACTGATTTTAAAGCAATTTACGATTAGAAAGTTGAAAGAAAAATCCAAATAATTTCGGCCGAAATTCGCCCATAAAAATGGCAATAGCGAATTATCTCGCGGAAATGATAGGAATAAATTTTGTATATTCCAAAGCTATCAATTTGCCTTCAAAAAAGGACAAGTTGACTTAGAGTTTCTTGAACACTAAATCATCCATTATCTAATTAAGGGGGATACATGGCCGGAGTAAATAAGGTTATTATCGTTGGTCGTTTGGGTGCAAATCCAGAAGTTCGCAAAGTTTCTAGCGGACAATCAGTTGGTCATTTCAATGTGGCAACAAGTGAAAATTGGGTTGATCAGCAAGGACAAAAACAAGAGCGTACCGAATGGCATCGCATTGTCGTATGGGGAAAACTTGCAGATATCTGTGGTCAGCATCTCTCAAAAGGTCGTCAAGTTTACGTTGAAGGTCGTTTAACCACTCGTCAATGGGAAGATAAACAAGGTCAAAAACGCTATACAACTGAGATTGTCGCTAACACGGTCCAATTCTTGGGTTCAGCCAGTGAACGTGGGGCAAATAATTATACCAACGAATCCGAAAGCAGCGGTGCTGATTTCAACCCCGAACCTTCTTTTGATGGTGCCTCTGAAGACCTTCCATTCTAAGGTGCCTTTCTAAGGTGCCTGAGACTTTTTCCAGTCCATAGTGCGTTAACTTTGGAATCTAAAAGCCGTGTAATGCACGGCTTTTTTATTGGTGCGCCCGGTAGGGCGCACTTCTAGTTGATGAAAGACCAATACTCGCCCGATCAGGGGAAGAGTTAGCTGAGGACGAGGGTGTCCATCGTGAGATGGAATCTGAAGAAAGTCCGTACGGCAAAACGCTACGTCGAGGAACACGAAGCGCATAGAGGCGATCCATCAGGGTAAGGCGGCCAAAATCGCAAACCACCTATAGCGATGAGATGAAACTCATCGAGAAAATGATCGAGAAAGAAAATCTGCAAAGGGCACTTAAACGCGTGATGAGTAACGGCGGCTCACCGGGTGTTGATCAAATGACAACGGAAGAACTTGCGCAATACTTAGAACGCGAATGGTCCCGCATAAGACGAGAACTTTTGGAGAGTCGATATATTCCACGATCTGTAAGACTTGTGGAGATACCAAAACCATCTGGTGGAATGCGACAATTGGGTATTCCGACAGTGGTGGATCGATTTATTCAGCAAGCACTTTTGCAAGTACTCACTTCGATTTTTGATCCAACTTTTTCAGAAAATAGTTATGGTTTTAGACCCAACCGAAGCGCCCAGCAAGCAATCCTTAAGGCACAAGAATATGTGCAAGAGGGAAGATCTTATGTGGTGGATTTGGACCTGGAAAAGTTTTTCGATCGAGTCAATCATGACATTTTAATGTCGAAGGTGGCCCGAAGGATTAAAGATAAGAGAGTATTGAAACTTATCAGGCGTTACTTAAACGCCGGTATTATGGTCCAAGTCAGAGGAAGTTTTTAGGATACTCGTTTGTCCCTGAAAAGAGCGCTAGGTTAAAACCTGCTAAGGCCAGTGTAAAGAAGTTGAAAGCAAAACTTAAAACTTTATTTCGCAAAGGTCGCGGACGAAACTTGGGAAAGTTTATTCTCGAAGATCTAAATCCAGTTCTTCGGGGCTGGATCAATTACTTCAAGCACTCGAAAGTGAAGGGGGTATTTGAAGATCTCGATGCCTGGGTTCGAAGACGCCTGCGCAATCTTCTATGGCGACAATGGAAGAGGTTATCAACTCGTGAAGCCAAACTTATCGGGCGAAGATTAGAAAAGAATCGCGCTCATGAAAGCAGTGTCAACGGGCGAGGACCATGGTGGAACTCTGGTGCTTCCCAGTTGATCTCATTGATCGATCGGCTTCAACTTATAGCAAGAGCTTAACGAACCGCCGTATACGGAACCGTACGTACGGTGGTGTGAGAGGACGGGGCGTTAGCCCCTCCTACTCAATCTCCTCTAGCCCTAGGTCTAGATGTGTTTGCGTTAGTAATTTTCAGAAGATAGCATCTAAACTGAAGAAAAAACTTAGGAGGATTTACTATGAAAAAGGTATTAGTAGCGGCTGCTTTTGTGCTTTCAGCTTCGGTTTCGAATGCGATTTATATCGAGCCTTATTTGGGTGTGTACGGGACAGGAAAATCGACAAGTGGGGGAACCGACACGAATTTAAAGGCAACTATAGGTTATGGGTTACGTCTCGGTTATTCGATACCGATGATTGCTTTTGGTGTCGATTATGGAATGGGTAACGTCGATATAGAAACAACACCAACAACAAAATCGAAATCAACAGATCTTGGTATTTTTGGAAGTTTCAATATACCAGTACTTCCAGTACGCGCATATCTCACCTACATTTTGGATGCCAAATTAACTCCTGATGGTGGATCTGATTACAAAGGTAAAGGTACAAAAATCGGCGTTAGTTTTACTGGGCTTCCGATGGTTTTCATTAATCTCGACTACTATATGATCAAGTACGATACCTATGGTGGTGCCTCAGCAGATCTTGATGTGAAGATGACGGCGCTTTCAGTTTCATTGCCTCTAAATTTCTAGTTGCTCGAGCTAATATATAAGCTTGACCGCCTCGCGATGCTTGGGATTGCAAACTGGCGATCCCAAGTCATAACTCCGGAAATGCAGTTTTTCACTTTTTCTGGAAAAGCTCGTGTCTGGTTTAGCACCGCAATCGTCTTAAATATTTTTCAAATAAATTCAATTTTTCTTCTGCCAGAGCAACAAAAGTTTTTACAATGTATGCTGGCCGCGCTCCTTGCGTGGGGGCTTGGTGGACTCATTAAGCAGGTTGTTCGAAGGCCGCGTCCCGTAGAAGTAATTTCTAATTATCCTGTATTAACGAAACAATCGGGAACCTCCTTTCCTTCGTCTCATACGGCGTCGGCATTTGCTTTTGGGATAGCTCTTTGGAAAATGGGACATCCTTGGGCTTTGGGGGCAACGATTTGGGCCGCATTGGTTTCATTTTCTCGTTTTTATTTGGGTGTGCATTTTGTCAGTGATATTGTTGGTGGTGTAATACTCGGAGCTCTTTGTGCGGAGGTAATTTTTTGAAACCTTAGTTTAATAACGCGTTGTAGATGGAAAAAAGTGTCAGGCACCTTAAAAAGTACTTATCCTTGGAACCGTTCCGAACTGGGCGCCTTCGAAGACACAGCGAAATACAAGAGTACCAGCACTTGCGCCGGTTTTACATTTTTCTAAAAATCCCAGCGCCAGAGGAAGATATCCGGTTTTTGCGACCCGTTCTTTTACACGAAGTTCAAGATTCAATTTGTAATTGTTAAATTGTGCGTTCATTCCACTGGGATAAGCGTTGATCTGAACTCCTATTCTGCCAGTGAGATTTGCGGAGATATCGTCTTTTGAAGTGCCAATCATAGCATTTTCAATATTCAGATCTCTATCTTTTAGGGAGGTAGAAACTGCAATTTCTGAAAATTTTAAGTTAGGAAGTTCAATGGGTCCCATAATCGTGGCAATGGGAGTTGATGGCATTTCAAGGACTTTTGACTTGAGTACGACTTTGCCCGATGGTGGTTGCGAAAACTTTAAATCTACTTTCACGTTTTCGGCTTCGCCGTCGATGCTTCCCTTGATGGGAAGGGTAATATTTTGGAGTTTTAGGAGGCTTTTCAGAGAAAGCGAATTCCAATCTGCATTTACGGTTAGGATTTCAGATTTTTCTTTTCTTTCTAGCTGCGCACTCGCGTAAATGCCACCATCAAAAATTCCTCCGAGTCTAATTTTTATTCCTGGCCTTCCGGTAATGGCACCCCAAATCGTTGGTGAAACAGCAAGTGAATCAGTTTTAAGTTCGGGTACCATAGGTGTATTGACATAGACGTTTTGGAGTTTTACGCCAAAAGGAAAGAAACTAATTCCCATATCTTCAAACTGAACAGAGACAGATCCGTTGGTAGCCTCAATTACCTTTGCCGAAACAAGATCACCAAGATCGTTATAGTGAAATAGTAAAAGAGAAAAAAGAAGGACTGATAGAGTAAAAACGCCAATCTTCTTCTTGTGAAATTTGAAAACATTGATGAGTGGCGTGATAAATTTTTGCATTATTCTTCCGAATCGCGATTTTCGTTACCGCGTCGACGTACGGGTTTTTTACTTTTTGCTGGCGACTCACTACTTTTAGATTCGGGGAGAGAAAACATCACAAGTGAATATTTTGCATTAAAGTAGTGACTGTCCTTTTCGTTGGCCTGAATATCCATTGACAAAAGTTTTGCCGGAGAACCTATCATTGATTGAAAGTTATAGGCCATGTCAGTAATTTGGGTAAGAGTGAGCTGTTTGAGTTCGATAAGGAGCCCGTCGGCAATCAAGTCTTTAGGTCCAAGATTTCCCATCGAAAAATTGGACTGGGTGACGGCAACTTTTTGTTCGGGGAGTAAGCGCATTCGAGCAATTTCAGTTTCAACATTGTTTTTTAGCATGTCCACTGGAATCGCGCTAGGTACTTTGGGGGCTGAATTTATTTTGCGGCTGACAGTAAATAAATCTCGAATCAACTTTTGATTTTTTTCAAAAGTTTCGACATTATCAGATGCGGAGCTCAAAAACATCGTCCAAATAGATACAAAATAAAGAAGGAAGGACGCGACGACAGCACCCAATTTGACAAGCTTTTGATTGCGTGGACTTAAGGATTCATATTGTTCAGAGAGTTTTTGATAGGAGTCGGACTCCTTCATTCTTTCAAAGTAAGGAGTAACGGCCTCGATAAATCTTTCTTTCAAATCCGCGAAATTCACTAATCTTTTCCTTTGATATTGCGGTCCACTTCAATTTCGTATGAAAATCCTGACGGACCTACGGCCTTTAGAGGGACTTTTTTATTTATCTTTCCTTTAAAAGAAATGGATTTTAATCCATTTTCGAGGTTATTTTTTTTACTTGGATCTTTAAATGTCCCTTCGATATTGAGAATTTGTTTGTCGACGTCAAGGCGAAGAATATCAATGGATTTTTCAGGTAATGCCTGTGAAAGCTTTTTGATAATATCAAGAGTAGAATTCATTCCCATGAGTCCAGCAAGCTTCGCTTGATTTTCAATTTGACGGTTTTGTTCGCGAATGTAGCCTTCGACTTCGGTGGTCCTGACCGATTTTTTATTCAAAACATTGCTGGCAACTTTCCGCAATGCTTCTTCTGACCTGTCGGCGAGATTGAGGCTTACGGTATCGATGATGACAGCATAGACTAAGAATGCCGCGAGGCCCACGCCGGCAATCTGTGCCGTGTGTTGCCATTTTTCCCAGAATAGGTCCCAACTTGCGCTTTGTAACGCAAATTCCATTTTTCTGAAGTTGACGGCGGGATTTTTGGCTCTTTTTATTCCTTCGATTGCCAGTCCAACGGCAATCGAAGAGCCACTCATGATGACTTGAGTTTTCTCAAAGCCAATAGAGGGAAAAACGGAAAATGGATCAAAATAATTACATGGAATTTCAAGTGCTTGTGTTATATGAGCGTTGAGATTTCGGACGCGGCTACCGCCGCCAGTGAGTTGTATTGAGGAGAAGAAAACATTGTAGTCTGTTGAAATTTCCATCATCGTCAATTTTAGTTCTTTAATCATTTCATTAAAGCTTTCAGCTATCGTATCAGAAAACACAATCTGATCTCGGCTGGCTCCGTCAGGAGAAATTAAAATAAAAGCTTTAGCTTGTGTTTCGCGCAGACCTTCTTGATAAAGAACACCATATTTTTTTGCAATGGCCTCAATTAAATTTTTTCCACCCCATGAGATGGTACGTGTCGCCATCATTCGACCACGGCGAAAAATGGAGACAATTGTCTTCCGGTGGCCGATATCGACGAGCAATGAGGCATCGTCGGGTGCGGGTTTTGTGCCTTCTTCGGCCGTACTAGGGGCAGTTGGTTTTTCTTTTGGAATATCAGAGTACCAGCCTTCGACACAGTTGGCGTGAGCCGAGCTTTCCATAGAAATAATTTGGGGTTCAATACCGGCATCATGCGCAACCTGTAGAACGCTCTCGACCCGTGTTTTAGGTGTTGCGCAGGCAATAACTTCTGTGATGTTATCCATTTGACGTATATATTTGGCCTCAAAAATTGCATTAGAAATATCGAATGGAATTTCTTCTTCAAGTTCAAATGGCAAACTTTTTACAATTTTTTTTCGTTCTGAAAATGGAAAAAATCTTTGTCGTGTCGTTACCTTATCTTGACCAATCGCGAATACAAAAGTCGTCGAATTAGGGTCATGTGCACTCGCGATGTTACGTAATGTTTCTAAAACTGCTATCTGGTTGTCGGCGTTGGGGTCAGAGTTTAGGGGAAATTCAGCAAGACTGCGAATGGAGACATTTTTCCCTGAAGTTACTACTTCAGCCACTTTAATTGAATAAGTGCCGATATCGATACCGATGGATTTCACAACTCTATTTTACGGGCCTTTGCCTAGAGTGAAAAGCTTTAATTTTCAAACCAGTAAACAACCGTGGGGCGACCCATTTGCATTTTGGGGGCGTCTGTGCCTGGGGTTGGACTTGCGGGAGCGCCATTGTTTGGCGGATTACCAGGGGTGCTGTTAGTTGGGTTTCCACCAGCGGCTTCTGTTGTTAACTGGCCTTTTAGCCGGTCTTTAACTTGATCAAAGTCGTATACGATGGCAACGATTTTGCGAGCAATGTTTTTTGCATTACCCAATGAGGTAATGCGAAAGTTTACGCTTTTACTAAAATCAAGCGGAAAGTTTTTCTGTTTCAGGTCGGCTGCACGTAGTCCCTGTTGATCAAGAAATCCATAAAAGTCGTCAGCGTTTTTAAATGGACCACCAAGAGCTGGGTTTCCGCGTCGTTCGATAACTTTAGCAACCATGTCTTCGGTGATAAGAGGGTCAAGAGACATAAGCACTTCTTTGCTGGCCTGATTCACGTTAATTGCACCAGAACCGTAAACGGTAAGTAGTGGCGCGATTACATCATAAAGAGCATCCTCCATGCTCGCGACTAGGTGTAACTCCTGAATTGTTTTAAATGGCTGATTGGGAGGGAGTTTATCCGTCTCTTTTATATCCGAGTAAAGAGAGCGTTCATCACCACTGGTAACGCCGGTGGTGTCTTCATCAATCCAATCGGTGATGTTGTTGATGAGAGTTTCAAAATTATAACTATCATATTTATCCCTAAAGGATTCGTCATTTTTGATTTTTTGTTGAAAAATATTGAGAATTTTTTGCTTGGCCGCATCTCTAACGACCTTTGCTTTTGAGCCAAGATCGTTGATATCAATTTTTGATTCTTCGCTTTCAATCGTTGTAACGTATTTTCCGTCAAATGATGATTCTTTCAAAACTTTGTCGAACTGATCTTTATTTACTTTTGCCACGTTGTTAGGAATTGTTATTGGCCATGATAGAGGAATTTGCCAAATTTTATCCAGGAGCTGGCTGTTTTCTCCTAAGAGTTTTCCAAATTGGGAGTTCGCTTTTCGATACGTCAAAATTCTATAGAGGCTTAGCTCAACGCCCGCTTTTGCCGAATAATAGGCTTTAAGGCGGTTAATGGCTTGGTTGGCCGAAAGGGCTTCCACTTGCGTGCCGTACTGAACTTCCACGGCGATAAAGGTCATCATTAGGAGTGAGGCCATCGCCATGAGAAGAGCAACACCTTTTTGATTAGTTATTGTTCGGAAGTTTAACCTTCTCATTGGGAGAATCCTTTTTTTCGTTGGTTTTGGTTGTCGGGGGATTGTTGGGAAAGCGAAGCGCTGATACGAGTACCATAGAATATTTCTTTTTCGAATCGGGATCTTGATCGGCGACCGTGAGTTTAATTTGTACTGCTTGGGGAAATCGATTGCGAATTTCTTCAGAACCCTTTTCGTCGGTACGCCAAGTTTTTTGCCATCCCTCTTTCTCTTCACCAAAATAAAGTAATTCAAATTTTTCGACATTTTCTAAGAGGGGAGTATCGGCGCCGCCTTTCATCAAATCATTGTCAATAAAGAGAGATTCTTTGCGCCAAAGGCAATTTGACGTCGCATTTTTCTGGTTGAGAGTGAATCCTCTGCGTTTGCAGTTTTTCACAAAATATCCAACTTCAGACTGATCGCTTTCAGGAGCATCCATCTGTGTGCGTACATGAGAAACTGTTGTAAAATAGAGAGAGTCATTTTCACCAAGGAATTGCGTAAAGTTTGGGGGTGGTTCCTTGAGATCTTGAAGCAGTGGAGTCTGCGGGGTTGTGGGCTGCTGAGTTGTCGTGGCTGGGGAAGCTGGTGTTGGTGTCAGTGGATTTGTTCCAGGAATTGGCTGCTGAGTTTGTGGTTGCCCCCCACTCTCTTCTTTAATTTTTTTCAATACTTCGTAGTGGATATTGCGGTAGTGAAACGCCATATTAATATCGCGTTCAATAATACGGAGGGCATCGCGCATCACCGAGGTTTGCTCAATTTCACTAGTAAACTTTTTTTTAGCACGCAACGCCTTGTTAATCGTTGTTGCGGTCATTATTGTTATGCCGGCGAGAATACTGATAACGATCAGCATTTCGATCAGAGTAAAGCCTTTAGACTTTCTCGTTTTCATTGTGCGCCGCCAATTCCGGAAAAGGCAATTTCTTTATTAAAATCTATGAAGTAACTTGAAACTGAAAAACGAAGTTCTTTTTTTCGCGAGCCAGCCTGTTTAACAACCACTGTGACTGTAATTTCTTTGACCGCCTTACCGAGAACTTCGCCAATTTGCTTTAGAATCATCCCTTGCATCTCGGTATTTGTTTCTTTATTGTTGTCTACAAGAAGAGACAAGTCCGGCATTACAAATTCCTGGGACTTAAACTCCCATCTATAATCTTTAAAGCTATCACCAAAATCACCTTCTTCCTCTTCTTTGATTTGATCAAGTCCCACGTTTTGGTACTTGAGTTCCATCTCAGTCATTTTCTGCTGCAAGAGAAACGCGACTTCATTATTTAAGCGAATCCTCTTTAAACGCATGACATTACCACTCCACGTAGATGAGACAATCAAGAGCCCAAAAGCTAAGATCGCCATAGCCAAGAGTGTTTCGACGAGAGTAAATCCAGAGTCTTTTTGTGTCATATTACTGTTCTTTAAATTCTTTCAACGGCACATCGCCGTTAACTAAATCCACCCTTCCCGTAAGTGGATGAATTGCAATTGTCCACTTCAGTGCATCATCTTCGGTGGCAATATGGATAGCCGCTTCTTCAACGACTCCTTCCGGTAAGTAATGTACGTACCCCATTCCGCCACTGACGGCGTTTTCTAACTGTGCATACTCGATCCGTCTAATTTTTAGATTTGATGGCAATTCTCTAACCCCGTGAGAGCCGATCCTCTTATCAATCGAAAATAGCGACTTGTCTTTTTCGGGGTCGGATCGCCGATCTCTTTTTTCTTTTAACTCTTTTTCACTGGGAAAAGTTATTTTTTGTGTGCTCGCTTCGACCCATACTCGATCAGCAGACTTTTTGCCGTTCATTTCAAAAGCCAGTCGAAACGTAACTCCCGAAAGTTTTGACCTGACATGCAGCTCGCGCGACATTGTCGCGATTTGTTTAACAGCTTGTTTGAGGGTCGTATTGGGGTTTTGCAGCTTACGTACGCCCATCAAGATAATGAACGCAATCAGACCCATGACTATTAAAATTTCTATTAGAGTGAAACCGCGACTGTTTCTTCCGTTATTTTTCGTCGGCTTGATCGCCACTCGTAATGTCATCAGTACCTTCTTTTTTATCGCTACCGAGTGACTTTAAAACAAAATTGCTGCCGGTATTTTCGTAAATAATATCCATATTCCAAGGATCTTTTATGTCTTTCTTACCGATATAGGGTTCCGGTCCCCAGTTTTGGCAGTTCGTGCCTTCACTCGACATCAGCGCGTTTAAGCCGATTTCCGTTGGTGGATAATCACCGCAATCGGCATTGTATTGTTCAAGTGCAGATTTGATTTGTCCAAACTGCATTTGTGCTTGGCGAATTTTAGCTTTCTTAAGTTGTTTGTTGATTTGACCAAAAACAGTAACCATTAGCCCACCTAAAATTCCAAGCACGATAAGAATCTCAAGCAAAGTCATACCACGTTGATTTCTAAACATAAGTTGCATCCTCCAAATGAAGTTCAATTATTCTACCGATTTTTACGGTTACACGCCAGAAAGATTCGACATTTCAAACAACGGCAACATAATGGAAAATACAATTACCCCGATGACACATCCCATTACGATGATCATCACGGGCGCCAGAATTGAAGTTAAGCCGTCGACAGAATTGCGCACGTCAAAATCATAGGCGTCGCTCACTTGAGTGAGCATGGTTTCTAATTCGCCTGTTTTTTCACCAGTATTAATCATAGAAATTACGAACGGTGGGAACTGTCCTGATTTTTTTAATGGGCCAGCAATTGATTCCCCCTCGCTAATGTTATCGCGAGCATTATCTATGGCTTTGGCGAGCACAGCATTGGAAACCACGTTTCTCACAATATCCATTGCGGCAAGCATAGGTACCCCCCCTGCCAATAACGTTGAAAGCGTGCGGGTAAAACGCGAAACCGCAATCAACCGTGATAGTTTACCGACTATGGGAAGTTTTAAAACAATGGCATCCCAAGTGGCCGCGCCTGATGGTGTTGATTTCCAGCCGCGAAATAATAGGTACGCTCCGATTCCGCCGACTAGAATTGCGTACCAGTAATTTACTAGAATTCCGCTAAACCCAATTACCGCAAGTGTATACCATTGCAGCTCAAGTCCAGGGGAAGATTCAAAGATAGTAACCATTTGTGGGATGACGACGATAAATAAGACGACGAGGATCAGCATTGTAAATAAAATCATGATAACGGGATAAAACATCGCGGACTTTACTTTATTAGTGAGCTGATTTTGACTTTCTGTAAATTCTGCGAGGCGAAGCAAGATCACGTCGAGCGTACCTGACATTTCGCCAGCTTCACACATGGATATATAAATATTTTTAAAGATTTTGGGATATTTTCCCAAAGCTTTATGCATCGGAGAACCTTCGTTGACCATGTTTTTAATGTCGGCAATGGCTTCTTTTAGAGTTGGTTGTTCGGTTTGCTCGGCGACGGCCGCCAGAGTTTCTACTAAGGGAACGTTAGCTTTTAACATCGTCGCCAACTGACGCGTCATGCGCGATAAATCTTCAACGCGTACAGATTTGCCACCACTGCGCTTTTGTCCAGGCTTTTTTTCAACTTTAGTTTTATCGCGCAATTCAAAAACATAAATTCCATCTTTTTTTAATTTGGCTTTTGCAGTTTTCGAATTGTCGGCATCGATCGTGCTACGCACGTTCTTTCCATATTTGTCGATACCTTTATATTCAAAAATCGGCATAGATTATAGATCCACTTGGGTATTACTTAATACTTCCTCAATTGTCGTGACACCGGCAAATATTTTCTCAATACCGTGATCTCTAAAAGTTTTCATGCCGCCACGAAGCGCTGCTTTTTTAATTTGTCCCGCGTCAGCTCTTTGCATAACGAGACTTCGCACGTCGTCATTAACCATTAACAATTCCTGAATAATAGTTCGGCCGATGTAGCCTTTTTGGTTGCATTGACTGCATCCCACCGCTTTGAAGATATTGCTTCTGGTAATTTGGTCGGCCGACATTTCTAGCGATCTCAGTTCAACTTCGGTTGGGGTATGGGGTTGTTTGCAGTGTGGACAAAGTAAGCGCACGAGACGTTGCGCTGCTACTCCTAAAAGAGAAGTCGCAATCAAGAACGGTTCGCAACCCATATCGATCAAACGTGGAAAAACTCCCGGAGAGTCGTTGGTGTGAATGGTGCTAAGAACCAAGTGACCTGTGAGAGATGCATTAATCGCGATCTCAGCAGTTTCCAAGTCGCGAATCTCCCCAATCATGATGATATCAGGGTCTTGACGGAGAATACTTCTCAGTCCGCTTGCAAACGTCAAACCAATTTTTGAGTTCACTTGAATCTGGCCTATGCCATGAATTCGGTTCTCCACCGGGTCTTCCACGGTGATAATATTTTTATCGATGGTATTAATTTTTGAGAGGCAGGCGTACAATGTTGTCGATTTACCAGATCCTGTCGGACCGGTAACGAGAAAAATCCCATAGGTTTTTCCCATGATTTCGCTGATCTGTTTTAGGCTTGTCTCTGAAAACCCGAGCTGTTCGAGCTCAAGAACGACGTTCGATCTGTCTTGCAAACGCATTACGATTCTTTCGCCGTGTGCGGTGGGAACGGTATTCAAACGCACATCAATGTCTTTACCGGCAAGTTTTAAGGGGATCCGTCCGTCTTGGGGCAGACGTTTCTCGGCGATATTTAGATTTCCCATAACTTTAATACGCGATGTGATGGCGTTTTGTAAGCGTTTTGGCGGTTTAAAGACATCGTACAAGATACCGTCAATGCGAAAGCGCACAACCATGTCTTTTTCATAAGGCTCAATATGAATATCCGAAGCTTTTTCTTTGACGGCACGAAATAGCAAAGTATTTACAAGTTTAATAACGGGAGCTTCGTCGTCGCCAGCTTCAAGTAAGTCGATGATCGGCTCATCAAGATCGTAATCTTCGTCAACGATTTCATCTAAGCCTTCAAGGGCTGCGGTACTTTTTTCGTAGACTTTATTAATCGCATCTTTCAATTTTACCGAGGTGGTAACAATCGGAGTTATTTTTTTGTCGAAAATTAATTTCAAATCGTCAAGTGCCTTTAGATTCAGAGGATTTGAAATAAGGACTCTGACCTGGTCACCCTCTTCTTTGAAAGGAAGAACTTCAATTTGTTTAGCGTAGGCAAGTGGAATATTTCGCACCAAATCGACAGCGATATCGTTAACGGGAATTTCCTTCATAAAGGCAACCTGCAGGCGCTCGCAAATTTCGGCGACCAGGGCATCGGCGGATTTTATTTCTTTCTTTTTTAATTCTTCGCCAAAGTTACTCGCATGTTGCGAGGCGAGTGAAAATACGAGCTGGATCTGCTCCGGAGTCAGTGTCGTGCTCTTATTTAAAAGGGTTTCAATGTCTGTTGCCATCTGTCTCGCTATCTCTTTTATTCTTCGCTATTTTGTGATTCGCCACCTAAGGTCTCATCAATTATATCACTCTTATTGCCATCTACGTTGGCACGACGTGATTTGGATCTCAGCGCCTGCTCAATTTCTTTTCCAAATGGGTCGCGGCCGCCCATGTCGGTTTTAATGAAGTTGGCGCGGCGACCTAATTTTTCATTTACTAAGCCATCATTGTCGGCGCCAGCGCGAACAATCCTGGGGGTAAGAAATACGAGTAAATTACTTTTCCGAATATCAGTATTTTGAGATTTAAATAGCCACCCTAATATTGGAATATCTCCGAGAATTGGTACTTTATTTATTTGAACGGACTCTGTATTTTTCATCAATCCACCTAGAACAGCGGTGTCTCCATTACGAATAACAATTGAAGTCTGAATAGATCTCGTATCCAATGAAATCGCATTGGCGGCAAGTGTAGACGCCCCAACTGCCGGCTCTTTTGAAACGTCTTTTATATCCTGTTCAATTTTCATTCTAATTTTATCAGAATTAGGGCTGATAAACGGTTCAATGACGAGCTTAATTGTAGCGTTTTTACGTTCGATGCTCGTGGAGGGAATCGCGCCAGCTACAGTTGTCGGGGTCGTCGTCGTACTCACTGGGACGTCTCTACCAACTTCGATGGTCGCTTTTTCGTTATTGAGCGCCATAATTTGCGGACTCGAAAGTATATTTGCGTCAGTTGTGGTTTTCAAAATTGAAAGTAGGCCAACTAAACTTTTTATGGGTATGTCCTTGCCGGTGGGATCTTTGATCGTGACATCGGCTCCAGTTGCGAATCCTAAAATTCCTCCTTCGGGAATGGGACTTAGTAATTTGTCAGAATTTCCTCCACCCCAACCTGTTTTCGCATAGCCGCCATTGCCTTCATACTTAAAAAACGACACCCTATAGTCGTTAACCTTGGTGGCATTTGTTTCCATGATAACGGCCTCTACAAAAATTTGGTCGCGTGGGCGATCAATTTTTCGTAGTAGGGAAAGCACGGTCTCATAGTCATTCTTGCTTGCTGTGACGATTAAACTATTTGTCGCTTTGTCCGCCTGAATTTTTACGTCGCCGCCAAAAATGGCTTCTGATACGGGAACAGGGTTAAAAGGTTGTAGTGGATTTACGGGAGCATTTGAACTGCCGCCCGATTTTGCTTTTTGAGTAATTCCTGAAAGGGTATTGGAAATTGCTTCGGCATCACCATATTTCACGTAATAAACATGCACTCCGCCGGCGTCTTCAGGCCGCATTTTATAATCAAGGCGCTCAATTAATTTTTTTACGCGTGCAATCCCTTGTTGATTCCCAACGACAATAAGGGAATTGGTGCGGTCATCATTGATGACGCGATAGTTTTCTGTATTCGCCTGATCTTGGCGATCGCCAAAGCGTGGAACTGTTGAGGCGAACGGCGCGCCACCTCGACCCCCACGCTTTTTTGCATCTTTATCAAGAATTTGTTCGACGAGATCCGCGAGGTCCTTGGCCCTGGCATATCTTACCTTTACAACTTCCATTTTTTCTTCAAAACCAGGAACGTCAAGTCTTTCGATGATTTTTACTAAACGCTCAATATTACTTCCGAAGTCAGAAATAATTAATGAGTTCGTCGGAGGATACACAGCCATTGTTCCGTCTTTGGTAACAAGAATTCTAATCCGCTTATCAAGCTCCTCAGCGGAAATATACTTCATGTGCACGATACGCGTAATCATAATATCGGCATCGGGGGCATATTTTCCGGAATAAGTTTCAATACTATCTTTGATCGCGTTTCTCGCTTGTGTGATCTTTAGAAATTTTCCCGCTGGAATTACGGTTAGCCCATTCACGGAAAGAGCCGTTAAAAAGGCCTTATAAGCTTCTGCAACTGTGATTTGCGTAGGTGCGATGATCGAGATTTTTCCTCGGGTTACGCTCTGGTCAATAATAAAGTTTTTTCCCGTTAATTCTGAAATTGCCTTAATCACGTCTGTGATGTCGGCGTTAGGGTAGTCAAAGCTTTCGATCAAATCCGGATAGTTTTCGTTGTTGATATCTTCGGGCTGTGCTTCAGAAAAGGGAAGCTTGCCGTCCTTGGATTTGGCAAACGAATTTTCGCTTTTCTTCTTGTCAGGAGTCGAGGCCGTCACTGCCGACGAGGATGTGTCGGGTTTTGATGCCTGGGACGGCTTTCTAAACGGTTTGATTTGTTGGGCGTGGCTGCTGCTAACCACACAATTGAGAACCAAAAAATAAATTAAACGTTTCATGTTTTTCTACCTTCCTTTGCAGAAAATCATCGTGAAATATTGTACGTCATTTCCTCATCACGTCCACCGCGATTAATTGACATTTTAATCTGACCGGAGTTTTTTAAGTCATTAAAAAGTTCCATGGCTTTTGCCGGAGAATCCAGCGCCTGGCCGTTCACCGACTTTATCAAATCGCCGGGACGAATTCCAAATTGCGTAAAGAGACTATCGGGCTCGACATCGAGAATGCGGTAGCCGTCAATTCGTCCGTTGGTAAATGAAAACTGACCACTGGCTGTTTGAAGTAATTCCGGCAGGTCCTGCAATTTTTTTTGCACGAACGTTCCATCGACCGTGAACTCGTTGCCATTTTGTTGAATGGGGCCGCCCGTTGTTGTGACGGTTTTGGTACCAAATGTTACTTTGCTTTCTTCTTTGATTTCAATGTATTCGTTGCGGTTATTGCTGAGATTGCGAAAGAAAACTTTTCTTCTTTCCACTTTCGTAATCTTTGCCATTCCTTCGATTTCATCATCAATCGCAAAATGATCTATTTTGTTTCTGCCTTTTAGTTCGATACTAGCAATAGATTTTATTGGATCAACGTGAACGATAGTACCAATGAGCGAAAGCGGAAGTTTTGAAAGTTCGGCCGGAAGATCTTCAGGGGTTTTGTCCTCCCCCTTCAATGGCTCGGGTATAACGCCATCTGAATTAAAAATATTTCTTTGGGTAATGATATTGTACTCCGTACGCATCGGCACCTCTGGGGGCCGAAACGTTTGTGAGTTTGTTACTTGTGGAGCTTTTGTCGGCAACATCAAATCACGCACCGATGTCGTGATTACATCTGCTGTTAACATTCCCAGAAAAACCATGAGGATGTAGATATAAGTCCACTCAAACTTAGGCGGGGTAATTTTTGGTTTTCGTATGGCCGAAACTTTATTCATTTTTTACTTCAAATAGTTACCCAAAATCTTAACAAATTAAGTAACTTGGATCAGTAAAAAGGCGATGTGTTGCGACTTTAGTCGAGATTAGCAGAACATTCTAAAGCCTCAGTGCTAATATAACTCTCTTGGGAAAGCACAATATGGGCTTTAAAAGATTTATTGATTTTTTGTGGAAAATTCAACTGGTAGCGGTAGTCCTGGCCGTCAAAGAAATTATAACTTATGAAATCTGACAAAAGCGGCTGAAGACGCTCAAAATAAGCTTCGCGGAGAGGAAGACTGTTAAAGCGGATGCTCACATTTTTAATTTCAAAGTTTTTTGAGAGTTCACCTTTAATGATGAATTGATCAAAATCAGGTGGAGAAACTGCGACCACGGCCGCGATCCCTGATTTACACTCGAATTCTGCCGCCATTGCAATTTGAGCAAACAAAATAAGAGTTAAGATGATTTTATTCATTGATATAGTTATATCACAGGCGATCAATTTTTGATACTGGCTGCGTCAGATAGTCAGTAAATCCTTCAAAATTGGTGACAGAAATTGTCGATTTTTCCTAATCGAAATACCAACACCTGGGGCGTGGGTTATTAAGAACGCCCGCAAAATATGTATCCAAGCGGCATTGTGGTGATGGATAACCACTGTTGGTCTTTTTAACCTGCATTTTTTCAGGAGTTGAAAAGTCAGGACTTGGTCCATCGCCAAAAAGAGCATCAAATCTAGCCATAGCAAGGCTCAGCATAGAAATACGTTCACACAATGCATTGCCTCTGCATTTTTCTTTCACAGTCGGATCGGCAGCTTTTCCCGCTATAGCTATTTGATTGTCTTCGTTTCTCCACATTTCCTTCATGCAAATCAAGGTTGAGTAGTAGTCGGCCTGTCCCTCGTAACTTCGACCGCTAAAAAACTTTTTCGGGTGTCCACCCATAAAATGGCCGGCTTCATGACAAAGACTCATAAGCAATAACTCTTCAGTCATAGCGGGGTGACGAGCGTAACCACCGTACAAATTAATAGTCCATTTTCCTAACATGCTGTAGGCAAAGGCGTTGACAGTAGGGTTGTTCCAAAGCCTGTCAACAATGAGTTCGCCACCCTGAGCTTTGACAATGGGAGCGATTTTTTTTTCAAAGCTGCTGATAACTCTATGAAATTGTTCTTCATTGAGTCCACCTAGTAGATTTTGCTCCGGTAAAATCAGGAAGTTATTTTCTCTTACTGCTGAAAAGCTTTGCAAAGAAAATAAAAAGACAAAATGAAACACAAATTTTTGAAGGTTCATAATGCTCCAATACAATATTTGTATTGGACTTTCCAGAAATAAAAATACAAAAAAGAAAGCATGACAATAATTTCGGTTTTATTGTTACTTTTTAATACGAGTTTTGCCGTTGAAAATGTGGCACGTTTTTGCCGTTTTAAATCCGAGCTGGTAGTCTACGATCAATATTTAGTTCAAACCCCCAAAGGAAATTGCGAAATTGTCAGTTTTGATGTCCTCTCAGCTCGCGAGTGCAACGGCTTTGTCAAAGAAAAAGTGGGTCAATGTTATCAGCTTGGCAAAATCTACGATCGTAGTGAGCCGAAGCAAAAAAAATATACGGCATGCTTTAGTTGTAGCGGTCGTCGCCAGCGATAAAAAATACTACATACCTATTTTATAAAATTTCCTCACATGGGCGTGAGAGGACTGCTCAAATCAAACGTTTTTATTTTTCGATAAAAAATCCAGGCATGGTCTTTGCTATACTCTTTTGAAAAGCACGAATTTTGTCATAGTTCGTGAAAAAAATTTAAAACAACGAAGGGTTGGGGGGCAAAAATGGAATTAGGGGTTTTTGGAGTCAGGGGAGTTGATCAAATAAGTGTGCGTGCGAATTTATGTCGTATTCCATACGTAAGTATGAAGGTTCAAGAGGCGCAGAAAGTGTTCGACAGCTTAAATCTTAAAGGCATGGATTTAATGTCAATTATAAATGATGAAAATAAATTTAAAACAATGACCCGTGAATTTAGAAACTTCATTTTGTCGCTATTTGCAATCGGTGTTTACGAAAAACATTTGCGTTCTGGTGCTTCACCTGAACAATTCATTGTAAATGAAAACCTAGAGTTAGTGATAGATTATTTAAAAGCCGATCTGTTGGGCGAAAAGCTACCAACTAGATTTTTAGAAAGTTATGTACGCGCTATAATGCGTAAGGGATTTTTTAACGTCGAGCAGTGTCAAGATCCGATAACTCCCGTCTCTTATAGTCTGTGCACTGCACATGCGCGTTGGCTTCATCGCGTAACTCCAGAAGAGGGCGGTGCAACAATGACCTATGGACTGTTTTTCCAATTCCTTTCGCAAAGTGTACGCGAAGCCAATGTAAAAAAGATAATTTATTTTGGTCCCGAAAGCGAGGAGTTGCATAGTTTGAGAAAAGTCGTTTACGATCGTTGGCAGAACGTCGAAGTCGTATCATCGATCCATCAAGACACGACGCTCAAGGTTCTCGAATTGGGAGTAGGGTAAAGGAGAAAAGGTGTTTAAAGGAATTTTCACATTTATTTTTGCTATGAGTTTTAGTTGGCCAACATCAACCTTAGCGGCGATTCCAAAAAATATTTCGACTCAAGTAAGCTTGAAAAAATATTTGAATATTTTGGAAGATGTTGCCGCTGGGGGGCCTTCACTCGGATATTTTTCTCTTTTAGACGGTGATCGCGTTGAGGTCTTAGATAAGGGGGATAAGGCAAAATGTACTCCTATCAGTAAAGCGACAATTGTTCGTGATTTTAAAAACGCCACTAAAACTGTTTTAAGCGCCGGAGACCGTGCGGCAGTGACATTGTCAAAAGCTGAATTTGAAAAATTGCAAGATAAAGCCGTGAAGGAATTTGAGAAGACTTTAGGTAAAGACAAATATGCCTTCTGTCAGAAGACAATTGCTTCAAAGCGTTCGATTACGGTCATCAATCAATACCGTTCTAAACGCTATGTTTTTCAATGGGAGTTGGGTTGGGAAGACTAGTTCAGTCGTAATAAAATTTTCGTCGTTACTTAAAGCGCTGCCGAATTCTTGCCCTCTGCGCCGGGCTTAGTTTTTGCCATTGATTCATTCGGGCGCGAATAGCGCGCTTTCTCTCGGGAGAAAGATTGCGCCAGCGTTGAAAGCGCTGACGAAGTGCTGCTCTCTCGGTCGGGGGCAAGCTCTTCCAACGTTGAAAATTATTGCGGATGCGAAGTCGTGCTGCCGGCGGCAGATTTCGAAAGCGCCTAAAAGCCTCTGTTACTCGTGCTTTTTCTTGAGGAGATAGGTTTTTAAACTTTTCCCAGCGTTGACGGATTTCTTGTTGTCGTTCCGGAGGAAGTGCGTCCCAGCGTTGGCGGGGAGTTTGTGCTGGCTCTTCGGCGAAAACTGAAGACATCGCTAAAAAACTTACGACTGACAAGAATTCACGTCTTTTCATGGCTCTTCTCCATCATCTTCTTTGGTACCTTCGGCTTCATCCATATTTTCAAAAAAATCAGGACCCTCTTGTTCAACAAGCACGTCAAGCTCCATCAGCATGTCCAGTTGAGATAACATTTCGTTATCGATTTGTTCGTTTTTTTTCTGTGGATCGCTCATGATTCTTCCCATTTCTCTAAAAACTCAAGCTCTTCGATAATTTCTAAATCGGCGACGATATCTTGCTCGTCAGCTTCAGTATCCTTCCAATCAAAGAATTCTGCTGCCTGCAAATCATCTTTAGATGCCTCGTTGGGTTCTATCAGATTTTCCTTTTTGTTTTCTTTTGTTTCTTGTATCACCCTAAAAAGTAGAGCAAAGCTGGCAAATGCCCCTGCAGGAATTAAGAACCAACTTAAAACCGTTTTTTGTAAAAGTGTTTTCTTATTTTCCACGAGCGCCACGTCTGCGGCTTTTAGAATTCGATCATCGAGATGTTTAGGGGGCTCGCTTTCAAAAAAATTTCCATCACTCATAAAATATCCTTGAGAGTGCGCCGCAAACTTTCCTTAGCACGAAATACAAGCTGCTTTACAGCGCCAATAGTAATATTTAACTCCTGCGCGATTTCGGAATGACTCAATTCTTCATGCACAAACATAACGAGAACTGCGCGTTGCTGCGGAACAAGAGATTCAAACGCTTTTTCAAATTTTAGTTTATCCGCTATGTTTAGCATAATATTTTCCGGCGTTACTTCATCCGCTAATTTTTCTTCAACTATCTCTAGTTCCAAATTTTCGTTCCATTTTGTTCTGCGAATTTCATTCAAACATATATTTCGTGTTACCTGGCATACCCAGGCACTTAATTTACCAATTGGGCGATATTGGTCAGCGTTTGCGACGATTTTCAACCACGCCTCTTGTGCTATATCTTCTGCTCTTGGAGTCGCCCCTAGCATTCGCACGCAAATCCCCCATACCTTTCTTTTGTGCGCTTCATAGATAGCGCGGAAGGCCTGTTGTTCTCCACGCGCCACACTTTGCATAAGTTTCCAGTCATCATGATTTTGCATTACTCACAATAGTTAAGCACAACGGGTTTTTCTTGTACACCATCAGAATGTTGAGCTAGTCCACAGCCGTTGAAGGTGACCGTGGCTGAACCGGTTTTTGAGCCGCTATAAGTAACTGACAAAGAGCCAGACACAGGGTAGCAGCAACCAGATTGCCATTGAAGGTTGTGAGGTTCAAACAGTGCTGTGAATTTGGCTTTATTATGATTCACCTCAATTTGGCCACCATTTACCAAGCGACTTTGACGGCTAAGAGTACCTGAGATGTGAACGGTCGAGAGTGTGCGTATAGAAACATTGTAGAGTTCGACTCCTTTGTAGTCTAACGAGATATTTTTTCCTAAAATTTCAACGTCAAAACCATTCGCCGTTTTTGTGAGTTGGCCGCCGCCGCCGTAAACGTTGCCGTTGTAATCGGATTTGTTGGCGCTCGAGAGCGTTGCGCTTCCGCCGCGGGGACCGGAGATCGTTACTTCAAAGGTCCGGTTGACTTTGTCACTAACACTAAGCGTGCAATTTGCTTGTGAGTAGGTCAATCGAATATAGCCGTTGATGCTAGCTTTTGAATTTGCGGGACTGCAATTATTATATGTGGATTCTCTGATTCCGTTGATACAGGCGGCGAAAATTGGGCGGACGCATCCATCGTCGGCAACTGCTTGTGGCAATAATAAATTCTGCATCTCTGTCATTACTTTTTCTTTAAAGGAATTGTTGATAGCTAGGTAAGACTCACCGGCCTGATTGTCTGACAGGCCGCTAATAGAGCCGACAGCAGTTTCCACAGCAGCGTCTTCGTTGTTTACCTGTGCCGTAAAGTCCTGTTTTTTAAGACCGCAAGCTGTCAGGCTTAATAAGGAAAATAATAAAATAGATTTTTTCATGGTTCCTCCCGTTTGCAAGTAGGAACACATGACCGGAAAGAAAAGTCACGGTACGTTTAAAATATTTTTTCTCATTTTGAGACGAAAAACTATTATCTAATTTCGCCGCTTCGTGGATTTTTCAAATTTTGAGGTTGGCGAAACAAAAAATACTGCGAAGATCTCGCTAATAAGTTCAGTTTTTGCATTGGTGGAACCTGATCATCACTAAGAACACGGGTGCCACCCGCAGAGTTTAATACGAGCTTGCTACCAGCAAGAATTTTATGTTTGTTGCCGAGGTTATCGACGCGAACTTTGACAACTCCATTGCGAGCATCGACTTGTGATACTCGCACATCAGATTTTCCCCCATCGGGGGTGACGTAAACAGAGGCCACATAAGTCATGGTATATTTAATATCAATGCCTTTTCGGTCCGATTGAACGCGACTGATATTGACGTTAAGCTGTTCGGCTACGAGTCGGTACGCGAGTTCGGTAGAAACCGAAGCTGGACCTTGCCATGTTACCCTTATCGCACGTTTTTCGCTGGGGCCCAGTTTTACCGATTTTGGAAAGATAAAAAAATCATTTGTAGCCGTACGAATTTCTTTGCCATTTAAAGCATGAGCTCTTTTGTACATATTTAATTCAATCGCTACTGCATTTGGTGTTTTGTTTTCGAGAAAGAATGTTTGTGTGGACTGTGTCCCGCTTGCCGAAAACTCTCTTTCCATCGGCGTAAATTCAAATGCATTAGCCATTAAACTTAGTAACAATACATTTAGAACCAGAATCGCTTTCATTTTTGTCATCCTCACTAAAAAAAGCGGTCACTTATCGTGACCGCCTCTTGAACCTTAATTCATCTATCCAATGCTTATATTATAGAGATTGGAGCGTGAAAGATAAAGTGTCAGAATAAGTTCCAACCATAGCCGTTGCTTGAGCTGGGAAAGAAATCTTCACAGCGCTAACATCGGTTGTGAAACCAGGTAGGGCACCACTTGTTTTAACTACAGCAGGTGCTGTTGTAGGGCCGAAATTAGCTCCACCATCATAAGATAGTTGGTAAGCGAATTGTTCGCCCGCAACAGTCGCATGTTTTAAATTACCGTTGTTAAGAGAAGAAACGGATACAGTATAACCTGTAGGAACGTTTGACTGCTCAGTAACGTTTGCGATTGTTGTTGAGCTCTCTCCACCAGAGATGTTCAACGATGAAGCTGCAACAGTAGCAGCAACTTCGATATTACAGATGGGTAGCACCACTCCAGAGATAACTAACTGTGCGGTATCAGAACAGAGTTCCTGGCTACCACCGTCGCAGTGTTTAGTTTTTACTTTCGCTACAGCTGGTACAGCCATAAGTGTTGCAAGAGCTGCAACTAGCAATGAGTTCTTCATTATTCCCCCTTTTTAGTGGACACCATTGTCCAAAAAAATGAAAAGATTGTTAATAATAAGAGGCAAATTTGTTACTTGAAAAATTCAATAACACATTCAAATTTGCAAAAACAGATGGTTGAATTCATTACAGTGCAAAATCACTTTTTTTCATTTGAAAATCTTAATTGTTTGTCACTTTTTTTTACAGAGCCGGCATAGTGTACAGAAATTTAAGAATTCCTCGTGCAGAGATGACAAATACCGGCACATCGGTTGCAAAAAATATATAGAGAATGACTCACCGGGAGAAAAAAATGTTGCGACGTGATGTGCGTTTCCGCAGTCTTATTTTTTTATTTCTTATAACTACCGCTTGTCAAAAAAATGTTCAAGATGCGAATGATTCTCTTTCTGATCCTCTCGATTCTCCTTTTAAAACAGAAAAATTGCAGCTGGATATGCCGACTCTAATGAAAACAAATTCTGCTTTTTCAAAAGCGAACTCTGAACAACTTTTGAAAGTCACTCAAATGTCCCTTGATAAAATTAATCTTCCTAAAGGGATGCCTCTAATTTTTATTATGGATAATAATTGTCGTGAAAGGAGTGAGTTTTCAGTGCCGTCTGGAGAAGTTAGTACTCTTGATCATCAGGCGCATATCATCACGGTTTCGGAATCTGTAGTCGCAGACATACTTGCGAAGAGAATAAAGAATGATCCCTGTGTTGTTGGCGCGGCTAATGATGTTCCGCTTGAAGCCTTAACTACGCCGAACGATCCGCAGTTTGCTTCTCAACGCCATCTAACTTCTATTCAGGCGTCGCTTGGTTATGATATTTTTTACGGAAGCACTGGTATCTTACCAAGCGCCAACATAATTATGGCTGTAGTTGATTCGGGTGTTGATTATACTCACCAAGATTTGGCCGCAAACATGTGGAAGGATGCGCAGGGCAACTTTGGCTACGACTTTGTTAATCGAGACTCCGATCCGCGTGATGATTTCTCACACGGGACGCACGTGGCCGGTCTCATGGCAGCTACAACCAATAATGCGATTGGCGTTGCTGGAGTAATGGGAATCGGTGGAAAAATCATGGCAGTTAAAGTTCTCGGAAATACTGGAAGTGGTTCTTCAGCCAATGCGATCAATGGTATCAATTATGCCGTTCAGAATGGGGCCAAAGTAATTAATTTGAGTATTGGTGGTTATGGCAAATCTGCAGCGTGGGAATATGCGCTGGGTAACGCTGTGAATTCTGGTGCCGTTATTGTGGTCGCAGCAGGAAACAGTAACTTAGATATTACTAGTCAATGGTATACACCGGCATCCTATTCGCGCCAATTTAATGGTATGATCTCTGTTGGTGCTTACGATTCGACAACCAAAGGGCGTAGTCCATTTTCAAATTATAGTACCACCTATGTAGAAATTGGTGCTCCAGGTTCTAACGGAATTTTTTCAACAATGTTAGGGAATACTTACGGCACAAAGCAGGGGACATCAATGGCAACTCCCATAGTGGCTGGGGCGGTAGGACTGACTTTAGGTTTTATTAAGAGTCGAAACTACGCTTTACCTAGTCCGCAAATAATTGAAAATTTAATTTTTAATTCGGCACCTTCACACTCAGCTCTTACATCATCTTTTAAGGGTGGTAAGATGACAGATCTTAGTGAGTTGGCGAAAGCTTTAAATCAACAGTATCCCGTGCAAAGTCAAACACCACAACCAGCGCCAGCTCCGGAACCGGCTCCGGCCCCTGCTCCGGCCCCTGATCCAAATCTGATTAGTTTTGCTTTGGTTCGCTCAGATTCCAATCAGGACATTGGTATGTTAACTTCGGGAGCGACAATTTCTTTGAGTAGCGTGGGGTCGAAAATAAATATTCGTGCCAATGCAACTGCGGATGCTGTGGTATTTACTCTTGATGGCTTAGCTCCAACCATTGACAAATTAAAACCGTTTGCTGCAATGGGAGACAATAGTGGTGACTATCTAGACTGGACTCCCGCTATTGGTGCGCATACTTTACAGGTAATCACGTATGTGATCCTTGGCGGAAGTTACAGAGAAAAAGAAGCAGTTAAGCTTCAATTTAACATTGTCCCTTAAATCTTCAAAATAACTCGACATAGGTTATAGTCCGGGAAAGTGTCGGCTATAGTTCTACCCATCGCGGCCAAGCCTCGTTAAAATATATCTAAGATGAATTTATTACCTTTATCGTTTTTTGTCTTAGTCTTAGTTTTTGTTTTTGGTGCATTTACGCCGGTGCGAGCGTTGGAATTAAGTCCGATGGAGATGGACTTTACAACAACGGGGAATAATAGTTCACACGTTTTTACTGTCGAAAATAAATTTTCTAAAGACATCGCTGTGGAGCTTAAGATTTATAAACGGCGAATAAACCTTAAAGGCGAAGAAAGTCGTGACGACACCAATGACTTTTTGATTTTTCCGCGGCAAATTAAATTAGCTCCCGGACAGAAAAAACCAGTGCGGGTTTCTTGGCAGGGTCCTACGGAAGTTAAAAAAGAAATTCCTTACCGTTTGGTATTAGAGCAATTGCCAATTGATTTTAAGAAAAAAGAAAATCAAGGTCAAAAAATCGATATCGACTTTCTTTTGAAGTATGTAGCGTCACTGTATGTTTTGTCCGAGCCTGCAAAGAGCGAAATTGTCATCGAGAATTTAGAAAAACGTAAGAGTCGGCTACATTTTATTTTAAAAAATAACGGCAGCAAACATCTGGTCGTTTCTAAGTTTGTTTTAATTGGTGGGAGCGGGGAAATTCCTTTAGTAGATACAAGTCTACGCCAAGTCTTAGGAAGAAACATCTTGGCTGAAAGCGCTCTTGAGTTTGACCTGCCTTGGCCGAGCGAACTTCAGGCTCAGCACCTGGAGCTGGTTAAGGTACATGTTGAATAAAACTTTGTTTTTGTTTTTGTATTCTTTTTCGGCATTGGCGCAAAACAATTCGCCCCTAGTAACAGTTCCAGTAAAAATTAATGGGAATGAAAGGGGTCAGGTAAAGGTTATTAACGCCGAAGGCCCCGAGAACGAGGTGGGCGCCGAAGGCGAAAAGCTTGCCGAGATTTTTCGTTTTGAAGTTGAAGATAAAATCGTTGCTAAGATGGAATCTATTTATAGAAACTCGGGTTTTATTAGAATTCGCGAGTTAAAATCCTTAGGACTGCCCACTACTTTTTCACCATCAACGTTGGCCTTAGAAATTACTGTCGACGCAAAAAAACGAAAACAGCAGGAGCTCGACTTCTATGTAAACCTTCCACCTCAAGACTATATTAGCCCCGGGTGGTTGAGCGGGTATACCAACTTATATGCAAGTCGACTCTTTTCCACCCCACATTTATTCGAAAAGAAAGACTCGCAGAATTCAGATCCAACCGTAGGACGAGTAGAACACATTATGAATTTTGGAAGTCTAGTGCTTGATGCCAGCGGAGACTACACGGAATTTGCCGACTATCCTTGGATGCGTGGAAATTTTCGCTTTATTAAAGATCACGAAAGTGCTGCTGTCCGGTGGATTGCGGGGGATTTTGAGTTTCCGCTCGATATGTTTCAGAACAGTATTAGTCTTGGCGGGCTATTGGTTGTCAGGGAGTTTTCAATCGATCCTTTTCTCGCGCAATTTCCCCAAAGTGAAACAGAATTCTATTTGGGAACACCGTCAAAAGTAGACGTGTTTGTAAATGGCCGCTTTATGCAAACACTTTATTTGCCGGCGGGCCGCCATAGTTTGCGAAATCTACCGATTCAGCAAGGGGCCAACGACATTAAGCTCGTGATAACAGATCAGGTCGGAAAAGTTCGAACTTTGACTTTTCCATTTATCACGGACTTTGAGCTTCTTGATCGAGGTCTAAATCGCTTTGCCTACGCTTATGGGCGAAAGAAAAGTCAAGTTGGTGGAACTTTTGATTATGGCGAAAACGCTGGAAGTTTTTATCACCAGTATGGACTGACAAAAAATATTACAGTAGGTGTCAGCGGGCAGGGCGACGACAGGCAAAAGGTTTATGGTTCTAGAATTTATTATGGTTCTAGATTTGGGCTTATCGGAATAAATTGGGCTCAAAGTAACAGTGAACTGAATGGCACAGCGAATGCCTATTCGATAAGGTACCGTACACTTTCGGATTACCGATCGGTGTTGCGGCTACAGGGAATTCAAATCAACGAAAATTACGCTGCTCTTGGTGTAATAGCTCCGAGTAATCCCTACGATCGGCTCTTTGTCGGCAGCTGGACAAAATATATAACAGACAATGTCGCTGTTTCTATCGGTGGTGGTTATGACTTTCATCGTAATAACTTAGGGGACCGCAAATCTTATTTTTCAAATTTATCCTTGCGCATTAGCAGAAATACTGAGGGCTCCATTCAGTACTCTGAATTTCGCGATCCTTTGAATGAGAATGGTGATCGCCGCTTGTTTGTATCCCTACAAATCATGGACAGTAATTTTGAAAATTCCTTTTTCGCAAGCCAAGACACCCAATATCAAAATACTAACTTAAAGATTGTTCACAACCCTTCAAGATCGGTCGGTCGGGTGTTCGGTGATATTGATTATTTAGAGGGTCAATCACTTAAGACTTATACAGCAGGATTGGGATATATTGGTTATCGCGGAATTGTTGAGGCGGAACAAAGAAAGTTAATCGACAAAGAGGAGGTTTTACCCGAAAAAAATCAGACACGATTAACGTTGAGTACGGCGTTTGCGTACACAACAAAAGGTGCTGGGCTTACTCGTCCTATTGCCGATAGTTTTGCGCTTATAAGACCAAACGGAGCATTGAAAGGTCAATACCTCGAGGTTAATCCGACAAATAAAAATCCACGGGCGATCGCTGACTTTTGGGGGCCAGCAATTATTCCTGACTTGCAAAGCTATTACACCGATACCCTCTACGTGCAGACTCCTGATCCCAAGGCGAGTTCATTGCTGTCACAAAATACTTTCGTAATCCGACCTACTTATAAAAGTGGAGTCGGTATAGCACTGCAGGGAAAACTTGCCGTCATGTTATCTGGAAAATTAACTTCTAAAGACTCAACTAAAAACTCATTGGCACTTGTGACTGGCGTGATTGTTCCGGTTGGCAAAACTGAAATACAAAAACCGTTTGAATTTTTCACGAACAAAGAAGGTGAGTTTTATTTGGAAAGTATTCCCCCAGGAGAGTACGACTTAAAGGTTGACGAGCAAAAACAAAAATACCGGTTTCATGTTCCTGAGAAAATGGGGCCGCACGACTTAGGAACCATTAAATTTTAATTAGCCTCTACAGTAAAGGTAATATAATCATTATATTTTCCCGCTAACGCTCCTCGGGTGGCACCAATTTTTACACTCATGGGGTAGCGGTCACCCGTAGTCGTATCATACCGGGAGCTCATTCTATTTACTACGGTCGGTCCGTTTAGAGGAAGCGAGCTACCAGCGATTTCCAGACTATAACTCACAAAGCGCTCAAGATTTGCATGTTTCAACTTGCCTGCGTTTTGTGATTCTACTTTTAGCGTATAGTTGCTATTTGAGCGAATTAGTAAATCAAAACTTTGTCGGGCCCCTTCACGCAAGGGATTGAAGGAAACAAATTGCTTGGTATCGCCTTGTTGAAAGGCACCTCCTGCGTCTACCAGTGACAGGCTTTGTACGACCGGTTGGCTGTAACTTGTGCGGATACCGTTAACGGTTTTCGCAACGGGTGCTGTTGTTGAATATGCCGAGCGATAAATTTTTAAACTGACATTGTCGAAATAGACTCCCGCAGGTTTTAACGAACTTGTTAGGGCTTTAACAAGTACCGTGAAAGTTTTTGATTCATCTCCTGTCTTTTGAAAACTTCCCGTCAAAACTTCGCCTGGTCCAGCTTCGGGAATATCTTTAATCACCGCCGAAAAAGAGTTGTCGCGATAAATGTTATACGGAATAAACTCTGCGCCATTAAAAAGTTTGCGGTCAAAGCTTCCGCTTCCACCGGCGGTTAAAGTGACGAAGAAATCACACGGAGCACCTGTTTTTTGAACCGTAATTGTAATGGACCCAGGAGCCATCGATTCAGTGAGGTTGAGGTTGGTTACCGAGGTCGCTCTTAAGTCGGTACACGCCAAAATTAAACTCGGGATCAAGGATAGAAGTGCAAAAAGTGTTAAGGTTAAAATAAAACGAGTTTGCATAACTAAAATTATACCGCGACAAACTAGTCCAGTACAACCCTACTAAGGTGCGGAAATTTGCAAATAAAGCGTATCGGCATAAGTTCCAACCGCGGCAGTGGGTTTTCCGCGAAAGGATATGCGAATGGGGCTTTCGTAAATGATGGGGTTAGCAAGGCTGGGTACGCGCTTGACAATACTTTCCACTGAAGAGACCTCTGTAAACGGCGCTTTGTCATAAGAGATTAAATACGGAACTGATTGCGATGGGAGCATCGTATTTACTAGGCGGCCGCCATTTTTTGTCGAAAGCTTGATAACATATCCTGTCGCCGAATTTGCTTTTTCAATAACACTCGCGATTTTCGTTTGACTTTCACCGCGCTGAATTTCAAGTTGCTGGGCATCTGGGTCGGCTTTAACTTGGATGGAGTATTCTTCTGGAATGGTTCCAGAAATATAAACCCCGCCACTAATTCGCGCTTGTCCGAAAACAACCGAAGTAACAAAAAATGACAGTAAAATTGAAAAGATTTTCATAGCCCCACGTCTAAATATCTCTACCCGAAAGAAAGAATTGAACGTTGAGGAGAGTGCTAGATCTGTGCCAGTCTAAATCAACGCTGCTTCCACGAATGGTGCGGGGAGAAGTGGACTTGGTTGCAAGCTTGGATTCTCAAGTGACTCAGATCCAATGCTATAGAGCCCGAATGGCATTGACCAGCCGATAAAGTATTTTGGTAACCATGTTACTAGGTCACCATCGAAGTTTTGATAAACTAAAAACTCATTTTTCTTGCTTTGTTTATACGAGGTGTAGAGTAGCGCCTGAAAAATATCGTGATTATTCACAAACAAATGCGAAAGAAATTTAAAGTTTAGACTTTTATTACGGGAGGGAAAACGGCGTGTAATTCCGAATAATGATCCTACGGCAAACATATTACGATAACTCGAGATTGATCCATGGTAACCTGTTGCTTGAAAGGATTGGATAGCGACCGGACTCCACGGCGCTACGCAGCCGACTATATTACCTTGGCTGTCAAAGGCGACAAGAAAATCCTCTAACTTCAAGCCTTTCCACAGAGAAAGCCTTCGCAAAAAATTTTCATTTGAATTTTCAAAACTCAGAGGCTTATTTTTAGATTTATTTCTTATATAATCTAGCAATTTATCCAGAATCCGATGGTCGGCGTTCACAATTTTTATTGAAGGCAAAGGATTCACCAAAAAAGGTAACTTTCCATTGACTGTCACCAAGACAAATTTTCTTAAGAGATGGTACCGGGGAAAAGTCGATATGCGTGAGCGTCCGCGCAGAAAAGTATTATAGGTTTTTCCTCCTTCTTGCGAAAGAATCGAGAACATATATTTACAATTTCTTTCTTTCTGCGAATTTTCGAGGACCTCAAGAAATTGTTTTGACCATGTGAGCAAGGCTTCGCGATTAGAGCCCACCCGTGTATCCGTGATGTAACCAATCTTTTCAAATCTGCCATCAATGATTCCATCACGATAGGTGACTGTGAACGTCCCGTGGATTTTACTTTCGTCATCTCGAATAACAAACGTATCATAATCATTGGACTGAATGCCATAGATAGCATCAAACGGCTCTTTACGCTCAATTACCAGCTCAACGTGGCCGGGAAGAACTACGCTATTATAAAATTGCAGCAAAGGCTCTTGGTCTTCGGGGCGTGCCTTTACAAGTTCCATTAAGAGTCCTTGTTCCACTCCACGTCAGAAATCAGTTCGCGTTGATTTACGGAGCGCGCAAACACAAATAGAAAATCGCTGAGTCGATTGAGATAAATCAAATGTGTTTTGTTAATTTTTGATTTTTTATGAAGTTGAAATGCCAGCCGTTCAGCTCTTCGACACACACACCTGGCTAAATGCAAAGCGGAAGCTGCGTTGCTTCCTCCAGGAAGAATGAAGTTTTTTAGTGGCGGGAGCTTTTCCGTGAAAGAATCGATGTTTTTTTCCAGAAGGAGAATGTGATAATCAGTAATTTGCGGCAATTTCTTTTGGTCGGCGGTGGAATCACTCGCGAACAAAGAGCCGAGATTGAAAAGCTGATTTTGAATTCTGTAAGTGAGCTCTTTATCTTCTTTGCTCTGCATGTAAGCAGCAGCCAGCCCAAGAATAGAATTGAGTTCATCAAGTGTCCCATAACACTCAATGCGTGGGTGAAATTTGTCGACACGTTTACCGCTGCCGAGACTTGTTTTTCCTAAATCACCAGTCTTTGTGTATATTTTCATTTGTCTTTGACAATAACATTGCTATGTTTGTTTGAAAAGGAATCTCAAGTCCATGAAACCGTTTTTTATTACCATTCCTCATGCCGGAGAAATTGTTCCCCCCGAAGCCTTCTGGTTAAAAGGCTTGCCAGAAAATATTTTATTCTGCGATCCAGATCGGTACGTTGATGTGCTTTATAAACCAGCGATTGATGAGTTAAAGATCCCATCGATAGTCGCCAGCTGCCATCGCTATGTCGTTGATCTAAACCGTTTGCCCGATGATATTGATTCTGATTCTGTTGAAGATTGCCCAGTGAAAAGTGGAACCCACCCAAAAGGTTATCACTGGTCTGTTACAACCAAGGGGAATCGCCTCATTAGTAAACCAATTTCGGATCGTTTACACCGAGAACTTACGGAGAAATATTTTCTGCCTTTTCATAAAAAAGTTCAGACGCAGTTTGCAGATTTTTTTAAAACTGGGGCCGAAAGAGTTTATCACTTAGACGCTCATAGCATGCCTAGTGTCGGTGAAGCGTTACACACTGACCCGGGGCAATTGCGCGCCGACATTGTGATCAGCGACTTCAAGGGAAAAAGCTGTAGTAAAGAATTTTTAGATTTAGTTTGTTCTGCCTACGAGAAAGCAGGATTTGGCATTAAGGTGAACTTTCCGTATATTGGCGGTCGAATTACAGAAACTTATGGTGTTCCCAGCATTGGACAACACACGATTCAAGTCGAAATGAACCGCCGTTTGTACATGGACGAGGTCACAAAAAAGATAAATAAAGATTTATCCGCCGAAGTGCAGAAGAAAGTTACAGTCGCGATTAAATACATCTATGAAAAATTACCCAAGAATTAAAAAGTTCGTACGCTTTTTTTCTAACTTAAAGATCGCCGTTGCGGTGATTGTGGTTTTAGGGATCATTACAGCATACGGTACAATCATGGAATCACGTTATAATACCATGACGGCCCAAAAGCTTATTTACCATTCTTGGTCCATGTATACGATTCAGGGATTTCTATGTTTTATTTTAATTATGGTAATGATCGATCGTTGGCCATGGAAGAAACATCAAATTGGCTTTGTGATGGCCCACATTGGTTTAATAACGTTGCTTTACGGTTCCTTTGTGACCAAAAAATGGGGAGTCGATGGAACTTTAAGCTTTGGCATTGGTCAGTCCTCACGCGCCGTTGTAGTTGATGACATTGATTTTCTTGTTTTTGGATCGTTTGATGGAATCAATTATAAGAATTTGCACATTAAAACTGTCGATTTTTTTTTAAATCCGCCAACCAAAGAGCGTCCCTATAAAGTGTCACTTCCGCCAGGTGATCTTGTCATTGACGAATATGCTCCCTACGCTTTTGTCGAGCGTAAAATCGTGCCGAGGCCAGGCACAAAAAAGGGTGCAGGCTTACGCTTTCAGTTACAAAATCAATTTGCTAATATACTAGATTGGGTGGTTCAGCGCGAAGAAATGCGAGGTGCGACTACCCAGTTCGGTCCACTGACAATGGTATTGGTAACTGGAGACTATCAGTGGTCAAAAAAGTCCAACGAAATTGTCCTGTTTACTCAAGGCGATAAGCCAGAATTAAAGTACAAAATTTATTCTCAGAAGGAAGGTAAAGAAGTTCGCTCGGGAGCGTTAAAAATCGGCGATGAAATTGTAACTCCGTGGATGGGTATGACTTTTCGTGTGATAAATTATTATCCGCGCGCTGAAGAAGAAACGCATGTTATAGCGCGAGACTATCCGACACAACTTACGACTCAAGCGATAAAAGTGAATTTCAACGGGGAATCGCGCTGGCAGCCGCTCAACCAGCCACTACGTTTTTTTACAGAGAGCGAGGCTTACGTTGTGGAATACAGAAATCGAGAAATTATTTTAGATTTTGATTTGTATTTAAAAGAATTTAAAATGGGGACGTATCAAGGAACGAGCCGCGCTTCGAGTTATCAGTCACTCGTCAGCGTACCAGATCTTGGCGATATTACTATTTCTATGAATGAACCTTTAAAGCATAGAGGCTTCACTTTTTATCAAGCCAGTTTTCAACAAGACAATAATGGCAAGCCTGTAGCTTCAATTCTATCAGTTAACCGCGACCCCGGTAGATTTATAAAATATCTCGGTTCGATTTGTGTCGTTCTGGGAACGATACTTATGTTCCACTATCGCAACAATTATTTCGGTAAACAAAAAAAGGAGGCAGCGTGAAGCGGCTAATTTCTTTACTCGCTCTTACCCTGACACTGAGTTCGCAGGCCTTTGCTGGTTCCGCGCGTGACGTAATTAAATATATCCCCATTCAAAATGGGGGGCGGCTGAAGCCTTTCGATACATTTGCGCAAGAGTCAATGCAGCTCCTTCACGGTAAAAGAAGTCGCGAAAACAAACCAGCGACTGACATCATTCTTTCGATGTATGTCGTTCCTGACGTGTGGATGAACACTAAATTTCTTGCTGTCAAAAATTTCGAAGTGAAAAAAAATTTAGGCCTCGATGAAAAGGAAAACTTTTTTTCTTATGCGGAGCTTGCAAAGGCCAAACAGCTTCCACTTCTTTTGCAAAATTTGCGATCTAAAACTGATATGAAAGAGAAATTAAACCCCTACGATCAGGCCGTGCAAAAAGTGGAAAGCCAAATGTACATGTTTAATGCGATCTCCACAGGAATGGCGTTTACGCTTGTTCCGGCGAAACCCGAGAAGAATACTAACGCTTGGTTGCCAATGGCGCATGCGGATCCGCAAATTGTAAAATTATTTAATGAAATCGCGACCGAGTTTGTACAATCAATTTCCGAAGAACTAAAAAGTGGAAAAGTTTCTGAACCGGGAGCGCTTCAAAAAAAGGTAGAAGATTTTAAAGCGGCAGCGCGAAACGAAAATCCTAGTCTCTATCCAAGCGATAGGGACATGAGCATAGAAGTGCTTTATAATAATTTACATCCTTTTAAGTGGGCATGGATTTTTTACTTCGTCGCCGCCATCTTTTTTGCTTTAGCTTCGCGAAAAAACTCTAAGCCATGGGAGTTCAAAGCGGGTTGGGTCCTAATGATGCTAGGATTTGTGATGCATTGTTTGGGTTTTGCTTTGCGAATTTATATTACTGGGCGTCCCCCGGTTTCAAACATGTATGAAACGGTAGTGTGGGTCGCGTTTGGAGCTCTTGTGTTTGCGGCGTTTATCGAGCGTGCGACGAAGCATCGTCTCGTCATGCTCGGTGGCTGTCTTGTCGCAGTTTTTTGTTTGATATTGGCAGATCTTGCGCCAACGGTACTAGATTCTAGTCTGCAGCCGCTTGAGCCTGTTCTTATGAGTAATTTCTGGCTTATCGTTCACGTGATGACAATTTGTATTAGCTATGCAGCGTTTTTCTTAGCGCTAGCGATGGGAAATATGGGTTTGTATCTTTTTATCCAGGGTGAAAATGCAAATAGGGCAGCAATCCAGAATGTCACGCAATCCATTTATCGAGCTTTGCAAATCGGCGTGGTTCTTCTTGCTGCAGGAATTATCCTTGGGGGTGTGTGGGCGGATTATTCCTGGGGGAGATTTTGGGGGTGGGATCCCAAAGAAACTTGGGCTCTCATTGCTCTTCTTGGCTACCTTGCAATTCTTCACGGCCGAATGGGTGGATGGATAAAAAATTTCGGGATGAGTGCTTGGTCTGTTGTGGGTTTTTCTCTGGTGATTATGGCGTGGTACGGAGTTAACTTTGTTTTAGGGGCGGGACTTCATACTTATGGTTTTGGTGCGGGTGGCATTGAGTACGTGTTAGCATTTGTATTTATTCAGTTGCTCTATGTGATTTACGCCACCTTGGTGACTAGAAAGAAAACGGTTTGAGTTGATTTTTAATTTCCGCTAACTCTCTGTAAACGGAAAAATAGGTTGCGGGCATGTTTATTTCCTACAACAATTGCTACCTTTTTTGCATGATCGTGGGTTTGAAGAAAATTAATGATATTTTCTTGCATTCTTTGCTCCCTCATTAGTGATGTATCTTCTAACCATTCATTTAATTCAACTTGGTATTCAAATCCTGATTTTTTCGGACCAAGTTTTGCCGAAAGTTTTAGTAAGAGGAGTCTTAGAGGGCCGTATTTCAGTCGATGTGAAAGGTTCATCTTTAAACCATATTCAAGGTCAAAGACTTTGGCGGCAGTGTCGTTGGCACTGCCGCCTAGAGATTGTTCTATCAACTCCGGTGAAAATTTATTTTTAGTCTGGGATCTTTGTTGCAAATATAAGTTTAGTATCCAATTTAATGCCGGCAATTGGTTTGCGGCGTGAGTGCCGTTCTCATATCCCCAAAAATCAAATGATTTTAAGAGATCAAAGCCAAATTTTGCTTGTTCCTGTCGGGTGAAATGGTTTTCGCCAATGATTACGATATTTCTATTTATTCCGTTAATTACGACACCAGTTTCAACAATTTCATATCCGGCATGGACAGCCTGCTCCTTTAGAACTGATTGATAGGGAGTAAGTTTATGATCGTCAGTCGATTGAAAGAGCTCGGTGCAAGTTACAGCCCAAAGAGGGCGACTACTGTCAAAAAAACAGACAGCTATAAGTAATAAAAACGGAGATAAGCGTGATCGAATGGGCATCCATACTAGATGTTCAACCTCCGTGCCATGAGACTTTGATTTTTTGAAATGGACTGCGAGCCCGGCCTTCGATGTTTTGACTAATCTTTAGGCAAAACAACAACTTAGCTTGATAACGATTTTGCTTAGGCTTAACAATAGAGGATCCTTACTAGAACAAGGTAGGCCTAATGTCGAAATATGCAATCGTCATTGTTTGTGTGGCTGCACTCACTGTGTTGTCGTGCAAAAATGAAAACAACAATTCGAAAGCTCCGGCGGCTCCGGGTTTTTCATTCGGATACAATAAAAATTACGAGCCTGATCAGCCAATTCCCTACGATCACTCGTTACATGCAGGAACTTATAAAATTCCGTGTATGTATTGTCACAGTAATGCCGATCGTTCGCGGCACGCAACTGTTCCGAGTTTAAACGTATGTATGAATTGTCATATGACAGTTGGAAGCGACAAACCCAATGTTCAAAAATTACAGGAGCATTTTAATAAAAATATTCCTATAGTTTGGAATAAAGTTCATTTGCTTCCTGATTTCGTAATGTTCAATCACAAACCGCACATTCGTAAGGGCGTAAACTGTCAGGAGTGTCATGGCCCGATTGAAACTATGAAAAAAGTAAAGCAACACTCTGATCTTAGTATGGGCTGGTGTGTGGATTGCCATCGCAGAAACAACGCCCCTACAAACTGTTCGACTTGTCATAATTAGGGAAGAGGAATCATCTATGCAGGAAACAGACAATCAAAAAGACAAATTGTGGATGAGTCTTGAGCAGTATAATAACGATCCCAAGTTTCGCGAAATGGCTGAAACGGAGTTCATGTCATCACCATTGCGTGAAGAAGGTGAAGTCGGTCGCCGCGAATTTTTAAAATTGATGGGTGCAAGTTTTGCTTTAGCCTCAAGTGCATGTATCCGTCGTCCGGTGAATAAAATCGTTCCCTATGTGAATCGCCCTGTTGAAGTTATCCCGGGTGTAGCAAACTACTATGCGTCGAGTTTTTTTGACAGCGGAAGTGGTTACGGAATTATCGTTAAGACACGTGAAGGTAGGCCCATTAAAATTGAAGGCCTTCCCGAGCATCCTGTTAATGGCGGTGGGCTGTCGGCAAGAGCTCAGGCGCATGTTTTAAATCTTTATGATCCTGAGAGATTCCAGGGGCCAAAGAAAAATTTGCAGAATGCCGAACGTAAAAACAGGGATACTATTAATATCTCTTGGGAAGACGCTGATAAGGAAGTTTTTGCACAGCTAAAAAAAGGAAAAGTCAGAATATTATCAGGCACCCTTGCGTCGCCATCAACAAATAGTCTATTGAACGCTTTCCAAAAAGCTTTCGGTGGTTCTCACGTTCAATGGGATGTTTTGGGGATGGATGCTGTTCGTGAGGGGCAACAGGCCTGTTACGGTCAGTCTGTCGTTCCACGCTATCGCTACAATAAAGCCAAAGTGATAGTGAGTCTTGGCGCCGATTTCTTGGGTACGTTCCAAAACTCCGTAGAGGCTACAAAAGAATTTGCTAAAGGACGAGTCCCGGGCCCTTTGATGAGTCGACTTGTGGTGTTTGAATCACTTTTGAGTTTGACAGGAATGAATGCGGATACAAGAATTCCAGTAGCTCCAAATCAACTATTAGATGCAGCGATGGGGCTCTTGCATGAGATTATCATTGTCGGTAAAAAATCGTCCTATGCTGGCAATCGTGATGTCGCATCTTTCTTAGAACCATTTCAAGGAGCGGCAAATCGCCTTGGTTGTGATCCCGAAATCTTCAAGCGTTTAGCAAATGATCTCTGGGAGAATCGTGGTGAGTCATTGGTAGTTGCCGGCGGGCTGAATACACATAGTGAGGACGCACTGGCGCTTCAAATTGCTGCCAACTTGTTAAATGCGGTGCTTGATAATGACGGAAAAACTGTTGAAACAAAGAATGCTACGAATCTTACTTATCAGGGCTCAGAAGAAAATTTAGCACGCTTGATTGATGAGATGAAGGCTGGGCAGGTCAACACTCTGATCATTCATCGTTCGAATCCCGTTTATGCTTTGGGCTCACACTTTACGGAGGCGCTTAAAAAAGTAGGAATGATCATTTATACCGGTGATCGCAATGATGAAACCGGAATGGCCTCTGACTTGGTTTTGCCGGACCATCATCAGTTAGAAAGTTGGAACGATTTTGAATTCCAAGACGGGGTTTTGAGTGTTCAACAGCCCACAATTCGGCCAATGTTTAACACCCGCTCATTTCAGGATAGTATGTTGATTTGGATGGGTGAAAAACGTGATTGGTTAACTTATTTAAAGGGCCAATGGGCGGGCCGTGCTGGCGGCAGATCTTTTGATGATTTCTGGGTTGATGTTCTACAAGAAGGTCTTGTCGACCAGTCGAATAGTAAGCGCAACATAAATTCAGGAGCTCGTCCATTTAATCTTGGGGCATTACGAAAAGCGAAGTTTGAACCCTCTGGAAAATCGGAAGGTTTGATACTTTACTCCTCTATTGGTATGGGTGATGGGTCGATGGCCAACGTTTCTTGGTTACAAGAGTTTCCCGATCCAGTTACTAAAATCACCTGGGGAAACTACCTTTCCGTTTCCCCAGAGTACGCGGCTCAGCACAAATTAGACGAGGGTCGTATTGTCGAGGTAGAAGTCGGAAAAAGTTGGGTAGATGTACCGGTTCACATCCAACCCGGCCAACACAGTTCAGCTTTTGGTTTAAAAATTGGTTATGGAAGAATCGGTGCTGGTAGTGTCGCCGAGGGAAGTGGAGTTAATGCCTTTGTTTTGGCTGAGTGGAAAAACCGCCGCTTAATCACATCTAACATTAAGGTGACTATTACGCCACAGTCGCGCAAAGAAGAGTTAGCTTGTACTCAAGGTCATCATGTGTTGGAAGGTCGAAATTTAGTTCCGCATGCAAGTCTTCCTGATTATCTGAAAAATAAGAGTGCTGGAATTCACCGTCATAAGATATTTTCAATTTGGGATGAGCATAAGTATGAGGGCCACAAATGGGCGATGGTTATTGATTCCAACGTTTGCACGGGGTGTTCAGCTTGTGTGATTGCCTGTCAGTCAGAAAATAATGTCCCTGCCGTCGGCAAAAAATATGTCATCTTAGGAAGGGAAATGCACTGGCTGCGCATCGATCGCTACTATAAAGGCAACTCAAATAATCCAGAAACTCTCTTTCAACCCATGCTTTGTCAGCATTGTGACAACGCCCCTTGTGAAACTGTTTGTCCAGTCGTTGCAACAACCCACAGCTCTGAGGGATTAAACGAGATGATTTACAATCGCTGTGTGGGTACGCGATATTGTTCAAACAACTGTCCTTACAAAGTGAGACGATTTAACTGGTTTAATTATGTTGAGAAAGATCCAGTTAAGAGCATGGCATACAATCCTGAAGTCACGGTTCGCAGCAGAGGGGTCATGGAAAAATGTTCTTTCTGTGTTCAGCGCATAAAAGAAGCGAAACAAATTGCGCAGGATAATAGGGAGAAACTTCAAGACGGAGACATCAAGACTGCGTGTCAGCAGTCGTGCCCGGCGAGCGCTATTACCTTTGGTGACGTTAATGATCCAGGTAGCGCGGTTGCGAAATTGTTTAACGCTGAAAATAGTTCTGGAGTTCTTGAAGAACTTAATACCCGTCCGGCGGTAAAATATTTGACTAAATTACGTAATCACTTGATCACCCCTAAGGGTGAATCAAATCACGGAGGGGAACACCATGCTTAAGCGTCGGCCGTTGACCGTAGGACATAAATCCTTTGCTGATGTTACCAATGACATTTGCACTCCAGTTGAAACGTTTCCGGGCCTACAATGGGTAGGACTTTTTCTGGGTGCGAATTTTGGACTCTTAATTTTCATTGCGGCTTTGGGAATGATTATCGGAGTCGGAATGGGACTTATGGCGGTATCTCATCCAGTTGGTTGGGGAACTGACATTGTTACGTTCGTCTTTTGGATTGGTATTGGTCACGCGGGAACACTTATTTCGGCGATTTTATTTTTGTTTCGTCAAAAGTGGAGAACATCAATCGCCAGATCCGCTGAAGCCATGACTGTATTTGCTGTTATGACAGCTGGGATTTTTCCTCTAGTGCATACAGGGAGACCTTGGTTTGCGTTTTGGTTGTTTCCTTACCCTAATCAGCGTGGGAGTTTATGGATTAACTTCAGATCACCACTTGAGTGGGATGTTTTTGCAGTTAGTACTTATGCGACCGTGTCGATGGTGTTTTGGTACATGGGAATGATTCCCGATTTTGCAACAATTAGGGATCGTGCCAAAAACAAATTTCGCAAGATTTTATATGGTGCTTTGTCTTTAGGGTGGAGAGGCACAGCTCGTAACTGGAGTCATTATGAAATGACTTACCTGTTGCTTGCTGGATTAAGCACACCGCTAGTTTTGTCTGTTCATACTATCGTTTCGTTTGACTTCGCGGTAGCCCAACTTCCTGGTTGGCATACAACAATTTTTCCACCGTATTTCGTTGCCGGTGCGATTTTTTCGGGTTTTGGTATGGTGGTTACACTCATGACTCTTGTACGCATGGGGATTCCAAAATTTAAAGATTACATCACCATCGATCATATGGAAGTCATGAATAAAATTATTATGACAACAGGCTTGATGGTTGGATATGCCTACGGCTCTGAATTTTTTGTTGCGTGGTATTCCGGAAACGAGTACGAGCAATTTACTTTTATCAATCGCGCGTTTGGCCCTATGGCTTGGGCCTACTGGATTATGATTTGTTGTAACGTGGTAATTCCGCAGGTGTTCTGGTTTAAGAAATTTAGACGAAGTATTCCGGTCATGTTTGTTGTTTCTATTTTCGTGAATATTGGAATGTGGTTTGAGCGTTTCGTAATTACCGTTACTTCGCTTTATCGCGATTTTCTACCAGCGAACTGGGGACAATTTATTTTCACGATGTATGATTGGGGAGTTCTCATCGGCAGTTTTGGTTTTTTCCTGACACTTTTCCTACTTTATATTCGACTTTTCCCGGCGATCTCGATTGCAGAAATAAAACCTGTTCTCGACGTGGGTTATGAGGAGCACCATGGCTAAATATTCAAAAGGTACAGTTGGAATTTTTGACGACCCTCACAAAGTTGTTCATGCTGCCGCAAAAACAAGAGCTAGTGGTTTTACAAAATTTGAAACTATTTCCCCATTCCCTCTTCATGGTATCGAGGAAGCGATGGACATTAAGCGATCTTGGATTCCCTATTGTACATTTTTATTGGGAGTTCTGGGCTGTTTAGCGGGTCTGGCTTTTACTTATTATGTCGCGGCAGTTTCTTGGCCGTTGAATATCGGGGGTAAGCCCATGTTTTCTTTACCGGCATTTATTCCAATCATGTTTGAACTCACGATATTCTTTGCAGCTCACGGATCTGTTTTTATTTTGTTATTCGTAGCTTGTCGTTTACCAAAGATTGATCCCCCTATTATTGATGCGTCCCTGAGCTCTGATAAATTTGGAATTTTCATTCCCGAAGATGATACTGGTTACAATGCCGCCAAAGTTCAAAAGCTCTTACAGGATCTTGGCGCGAAAGAAGTGAGAGCGGCGGAGTTTTAGATGAAGAAGTATTTTTATCCCATTCTAGTAACGTTCTTATTTTTTAATCTCGGTTGCGATTCGAAAAAGCCCAATGTGGAGTTGATTCAAGATATGATGGATCAGCCTTCTTATAAGGCTCAAGATCAAGATCCTATCACAGGGCTTTCTTCCGATAGAATGCCTGCGGTAGGCTCAGTGCCGCGGGGATTTAAACCCTATCCCTTTAAAGCAAACGAAGGCGATATCGCTGGGAAAAAACTAAATAATCCTCTGGCAAATCCGACTCCTGAGGCTCTTGCGAAAGGCAAAGAACGTTACACCACCTATTGTTCGGTTTGCCACGGAGAAACCGGAAAAGGGGATGGTCCTGTTGCCGAAAAAATGTTGGTAAAACGCCCACCGCCACTAATTTCTGATTTGGTTCGCAACTATCCTGATGGCAGGCTCTTTCATATTATTACTGTTGGTCAAGGGATTATGGGAGGTTATGCTGGGCAGGTAGGGAGTCCAGAAAACCGTTGGGCCCTCGTTACTTATATTCGCTCGCTACAAAAAATGACTAAGGACACGCAATAATTTTTCTAATTTCAGGAGAATAGACATGGCAACAGCTCATGTAGATATGAATGCAAAACCAGGACAACTCATCGTTTCAACACGCATGAAAACTTTTTATTCAATTTGTATGTTCGTTGGACTGATTACTTTCATAATTGGCTTAAACACCAGTAAAGAGCGTATATGGATGTCTTATCTCGTGAGTCTCTTCTTCTTCGTAAGTTTAGCATTGGGCGGACTTTTCTTTACTGCCATTCAACACGCCACGAGTGCAGGCTGGAGCGTCAATGTTAGGAGACTCTCAGAAAGCATGGTCTCTTTCTTACCTTATGGATTTGCGCTTTCCTTAGGCCTAATCTTTGGTGGCCACTATATTTACGATTGGTTTGATCCTGCAAAAATGCAAGCTGATCCCATCCTCATTAAAAAAGTTGGTTATCTCAACATTACTTTTTTTGTCATAAGATTAGTCGCTTTTTTTAGTTTGTGGTTGCTCTTCTGGGTAAAAATTATTTGTCCGTCGTTAAAACAGGATGAGACCGGTGACGAAAATATTTCCCATAAATTGGTTCCTTGGTCGGTAGGATTTTTGGTTGTGTTTGCTCTGAGTTTTTCACTTTTCAGCGTCGATACGTTAATGAGTTTGGATCCTCACTGGTACAGCACAATGTTTGGTGTTTATACTTTTGCTGGATTATTTCAGGCCTCGCTTGCGTTCATGATTTTACTGGCACTGTGGTTGCGGGGGAAAGGGCTTGTTACAAACTTTATTAAACTAGATCATATGCACGATTTAGGAAAGTTCCTTAAAGGCTTTACTATTTTTATGGCCTACATCGGGTTTTCGCAGTTCATGTTAATTTGGTATGCTAACATTCCTGAAGAGACAGAGTTCTTCATACATCGCTCTCATGGCTATTGGATGGTAATATCGCTTTCACTTTTAGTTTTTAAATTTGTCGTTCCGTTCTTGGCTCTTCTGCCAAAGTGGGCAAAAAAGTCGCCCGCTCATTTAACCTGGATTTCACTATTAATTTTAACAATGGAATATATAGATATTTATTGGTTGGTTTACCCTAATCTAAATTCCAGCAGCCCGATGTTTAACTTCTTGGAACTTGGTGTTTTCCTGGGATTTATGGGGGTTTTTGCCTTTGCTGTTACCCGTTTCTTAAGTCGAAACAGTTTGATCCCAATGAAAGATCCAAGAAGATACGAGTCTATGACCCATGTGGTGACCTATTGACCATTTTAGGCATTCTGCTATAATGAGAGTTAATGGTTAATTCTCTAGCTTACTTTCTTCTCAATCAAAACACCTTCATGTCGATAACGACATTTTAACTTTTTAATAACACATGTCATCGGTACGCATTCGTTTGCCCGACAATTCTACGCGTGAGTTTTCTCACGAACCCACAGTTCTAGAACTAGCTCAGAGCATAGGGAGTCGTTTAGCTAAAGATACTGTGGGTGCGATCATAAACGGAGAAAAAGAAATTTCTGACTATCGTCAGAAATTAAAAGATGGGACTCAAGTTAAAATCGTAACTTTAAATTCTATTGAGGGAAGAGAAGTCATTCGTCACTCAGCGGCCCATGTTATGGCGCAGGCGGTGCAAGAACTTTGGCCAGAAGTGAAAGTGACCATCGGCCCTGTTATTGAAAATGGATTTTATTATGATTTCGATGCCCCGATTCCTTTTACTCCTGAAGATTTAGAAAAAATTGAAAAAAAAATGAAGGAAGTGATTGATCGCGATTTAGAGATCATTCGCGAAGACTGGGATATTACGAAAGCCATTACAACTTTTGATAAAATGGGCGAAAAATTTAAAGTCGAACTTATCAAAGATCTACAGGCTCGGGGTGAAAAAACAGTCTCCGTATATCATCAGGGCAATTGGTTCGATCTTTGCCGTGGACCACATGTACAAAGAACAAGTAATATTAAGGCATTTAAAGTCCTCTCAATAGCCAGTGCTTATTGGCGTGGAGACGAAAAACGTGAAAGTTTACAACGAGTGTATGCGACCGCGTTTGAGTCTAAAGATGCGCTTGAAAAACATTTACACAACATCGAGGAAGCTAAGAAAAGAGATCATAGAAAACTTGGAAAAGAGCTTGGGCTTTTTTATCAACATCATTGGGCTCCTGGTGGTGTTTGGTTTACTGGCAAAGGTTCAGTCATATTTAATGAGTTACAGAAGTTCATGCGCGAACTGTACTATGAGTACGGTTATCAAGAGGTGATTACGCCGCAAATGTTTGATGCGGAGTTATTTAAAATCAGCGGTCACTATCAGAATTACAAAGAGAATATGTATTTTGTCGAGATCGAAGAGCATGAACATGGAATAAAACCCATGAATTGTCCAAGCCATTACATGCTTTTTGCGAGTGAACTTCACTCGTATCGGGAATTACCGATACGTTTTGCAGATTTTGGGCGTTTACACCGTAATGAGAGAAGTGGAACTTTACATGGGATCACCAGGGTTAGAAGTTTAACCCAAGACGACGCTCATATTTTCCTTGCAGTTGATCAACTAGAAGACGAAATCAAAAACTTCATGAGCTTCCTGCAAAGGGTGTATTCTCAATTGGGAATGACTAATTACAAAATTTATTTTTCGACTCGGCCCGAAAAGAGGATGGGAAGTGACGAAATTTGGGATAACGCTGAGGGCTCGCTCGCTCAGGCCCTTAAAACTCTAAAACTCGATTATACTCTTAACCCAGGCGATGGCGCATTCTACGGCCCGAAACTAGATGTCATGTTTGTCGACGCACTTGAGAGGCCATGGCAGCTGGGAACTCTGCAACTGGATTTTAATGCGGGTGAAAGATTTGGATTAAAATACATTGGCAGTGATAATAAAGAACACACTCCCGTTATTCTTCATCGCGCTATTTTAGGAACGTTCGAAAGATTTATTGGAATCTATTTGGAACATACTGCGGGGAAGCTACCGACCTGGATTTCTCCCGTTCAAGTGCAAATCATTAACGTAAGTGAGAAACAAGAAGGTTTCTGTAAAGATCTTGTCAATCAGCTAAAAGAACACAAAATCAGAGTTCACTTCGACGATCGTTCTGAAAAGATGGGCTATAAAATCAGAGAGGCACAGCTGCAAAAAATTCCTTACATGGTTGTGATCGGTGACAAAGAAGTTGAGACAAAATCAGTTTCAGTTCGACTTTTAAATGGTGAACAAAAAAATGGAATCAAGGTAAGTGATTTTATCAATGAACTCAACAGAGACATTGGGGGACGAAAATTAACGAGCCCAATGCAAGAAAAACAGTAGACCATAGGAGGTATACAATTAAAGATTTTAGTCAAAACCGTAAACCCGGCGGCGATAGGGATCGCAAAGGACCCAAGAAAGATAAAGATGGATTGCGTGTAAATCGCGATATTTTTGCACCGCAGGTCCGAGTTATCGATGAAGATGGAAAAATGCTAGGTGTAATGGCCCCACGAGATGCTGTGAAGCTTGCCGAAGAACGGGGATTAGATTTGCTTGAAATTGCACCGACAGCCAGTCCACCCACTTGTAAAATTATGGATTACGGTAAATGGAAGTATGAGGCTAAAAAGAAAGCTCATCAGGCTCGCAAAAATCAAACTGTCATTACCATTAAGGAGATTCAACTACGGCCAAGAACTGAACAACATGACGTCGATACCAAACTTCGTCACGCCCGCCGCTTTTTACTCGAAGGTGACAAAGTTAAACTTTCAGTAAGATTTATGGGAAGGGAAATGGCTCACCAGGATCAGGGTATGGATCTTTTAAACAAATTTATTGAGTCTTTAAACGATCTTTGTGTGGTAGAGGCGACGCCCAAATTAGAGGGACGTCAAATTTTCGCGATGATTGGACCTGATCCTGTGAAAATTAAGGAATATAAGGTTAAGCACCCCGAACCAAAGAAAGAAACCCCAGCAGAGAAATCCGCAGAATAAATTAATTTTCTTGTCTAAATAGGGCTTTGCCAGTATGAATGACTGTTTCATACTGCCTGAAGGGGTTCGCCTATGAAGTTAAAGACACATAGTGGTTCAAAGAAAAGATTTAGAGTACTTGCAAGCGGTAAAGTGAAACGCCGTAAATCTAATAAAGGCCACTTATTGACTGGAAAGAAACGTAATCGGAAACGTCGACTGGCCAAAGCTACCTATGTTCATGATGCAGCAAGTCGTCAAATTCGCCAATTGATGGTATTTTAGGGGGAGAGATGCGCGTAAAACGTGGTATTAAAGCTAGACATCGCCGGAAAAAAATTCTTGATAGAGCTAGTGGCTTTTATGGCCGTGGTAAAAATTGCTATGAGGTCGCTAAAAACTTAGCCGACCGCGCTCTTGCTTATGCATACCGTGATCGTAAAGTTAAAAAACGCTTTTTTAGACAGCTCTGGCAAATTCGCATCGGGGCTGCCGCACGTTTAAATGGTACGAACTATTCAAAACTTATGGGCGCCCTAAAGAAAGCTGGCATTGAGTTGAATCGTAAGGTTTTAGCTGAAATGGCGGCTTTTGATCAGCCTGGATTTTCGGCACTAGTTGAAAAAATAAAACCGTATTTGAACGTAAAGGCGTAAAGCTCTAAACTTTAAAAGTAGTGGGCCACCAAAACATTAGCCAATTCTTAAGCGGATTTTCAAAGCTTGATCGAAACGAGCGATTGAGAAAGCTCGTTGAGGTTGGTGCCCTTCAACCTGAAGATTTAGCGTTTCTAAATAATGGCGGAATCGATGATGTCGATCTTGCTGAAAAACTCATAGAAAATGTCATTGGTTACTTTCAAATGCCTCTGGGAGTGGCGACCAATTTTAGAATCGATGGACGTGACTATGTTATTCCGATGGCGGTGGAAGAGACTTCCATTGTGGCTGCTGCCAGTAAAACTGCAAAGTGGATACGTGATGAAGGTGAGATTACCACAGAATTAGTAGGTAACTTTATTATCGGACAGATCCAAATTGCTAAAGTAAATGATTATGAGTCGCTGCGCTCAAAAATTTTAGCAAGTAAGCAGAAATTAATTGATCAGGCGAATATTGTTGTTGCTGCGGGCCTGGTTCGCCGTGGTGGTGGTGTTAGTGATATTCAGGTGCGCAAAATTTCTCGCGGTGATGGCGGAGATATGGCAGTGATTCACGTTTTGTGTGACCCATGTGATGCTATGGGCGCAAATATCATCAATCAAATTTGTGAGTTTTTAAAAAAACCCATTGAGGAGATGACTGGCGAAAAGGTAACGATGTGTATTCTTTCGAACCTTGTCGATACAAAGTTAACACGGGCGACAGTCACCATTCGTGATGTTGAAAAATCGCTGGGCGAGAGAATTGAAGAAGCGTCGCTATTTGCCTTGTGCGATCCTTATCGTGCGGCTACCAATAACAAAGGTGTGTTGAACGGAATGGACTCTGTGCTCCTTGCAACTGGAAATGACTGGCGTGCGGTAGAGGCCGGTGTTCATGCCTATGCGGCTCGCGATGGGCAGTACCGCTCGATAACAAAATGGAAAATGAAGGGTAATGACCTTGTGGGTGTTATCGAGGCACCAATTGTTGTCGGAACTGTTGGGGGAGTGACGCAAATTCATCCAACGGCAAAAATGTGTTTGCATATTTTACGAGTGAAAAAAGCCAGTGAGTTATCGCGAATTATAGCGGCAGTCGGTTTGGTCCAGAATTTGGGAGCTCTGAAAGCTCTTACAACTGAGGGAATTATCGAAGGCCACATGAAACTTCATATTAAAAACTTGATGATTTCTGCAGGGGCTAATGAAAAAGAAGTTCCCGTGTTGCAGAGGCGACTCGAGGAGATCCTGACGTCCACAAAAAGAATTACGCTCTCAAATGCGATTGAAATTCTCAATGAACTTCGTGGCGTCAAGGATGGAATCATTATGACTGCCGGAAAAGTGATTCAAAGGACTGGAATTCCTTTAAAGACCAGGAAGAAGCCCGGGCTTGATAATAGTCCGAGCTAATTACTTGCCTTTAGAGCAGAAAGGGCGTCTGTCAGGGACCTGCTAGGTAGCTGAGAAAGATCTATGTTTTGGATGATTTTAGACAAGCCAATCTCTGCGGGTTTATAACCATTCGAAGTTAAACGTTTGCGGGCATCAACCGCCAAAAGAGCAACTTTCGCCGCATATTCAACTTTTGCGGCGTTGTTAATGCGACTGAAGTCTGGTTTCCAGGAGAACTTCGATTTTTCAAGTTTGTCTAGCGTGGTATCGAGTTTAGTAATTAGTTTTAAAACTTTTCCCGCTAAAACATTGTAACGGATCTGCAAGAGCATAACGGCAAGTTCTTCGTTTTGTGCCACTATTTTTTGATACTCGGGAATTTTCGGAAGATTTTCTGTTTTAGTTAGAGCAGAGCTAAGCCCTTCAGTGACGAGTTGAAGCATGCTAACTAACTTTACTCCGTTAACTTTTTCAGAAACCTCTTGGTTGGGGTTGATTTCGTGAAGAGTGACTGCGATGGCATAGAGGTTTCTGAGCTTGCTAGCATTTGTTGAAAAATCATTTTCTTCGGGTGGCTTCTCATGGGCATCGTCCTTAGAAACATACTCTTTGATATCAGCAAATAACCTTTTTACAGAAAGTGCATACATTTTCTGTCGAAGAGGCTCATCATCTAAATCTTCATTTTTCCAAAGTTGAAATTCAAAGCTAGCCATATAATAGGCTGCTGCAATAACTTTTTGTTCCAGAGATACCGCGGTTTCCATTTCGTTGAGGGCTTTAAATCCATTACTTATCGAAGTGTCTAAACGCATGTCGCGGTAGGTGTTTGCTGAGTAATTATTAATGCGGCCTGTACTTTTAGCCATACCTTTTGAAATTTCGGCCAATTCTTTAGTGGTTTTGTACATTTCGCCGGTCGTGTTTTTCATATCTTTGGTGATGTCTCTCATTTCCTTGGTTGTGTTCGTCGTCTCTTTCAAATCGTTAAGGGGACCACAGGAAACTAGTGCTGAAAATAAACCAAAAAGAATGACAATCTTTTTCATAAAGGTGCCTTTTTTGGCGTTTAAATCCATTAAATAAGATTTAAACGCATTAAAATTAAAGAAATCTTCAAAGGGTTAAACAGTAGCATAGCCTATGCCAGGGCAATCTGATAAAAGCTTGGACGATGCAATCGCGTTTGAGAACCAAAATGATTTTCTTAATTCTTGTGGCAATCGTTATTGTGGTTTTTGTTAAGAGGGACCGCAATATGCCGCCACCCATTGAAAGCCCCGAAGTTGAAGAAAGCGAGGAAGCGATCCTTGAAGCCCCAGCGCCTATGGTCGTTCAAGGGACTGGGTCAGCGCCGGTTGAAACAAGTAATCAAGCTGAAATAAAATTAGGAATTCTACAAGACATATTAAACTCAGGAAAAGATAATGACCCTCGATTGGAATCGGAGTTAAAGGTTTTGGACTCCGCGACAAAACAGGCGTTTACATCATTGTATGATGAGTGGGCTCCGGAAGGTCGGAATGGCCGAGGTACCATTATCTTCTTAATAGGGAGAAACTTAAATGAGAAATCTGATTTTGATTTTTTAGGGCGTGTTTTAGGGGAGCCGCAATGCCTGAGCCTAATTGACTGCAATGTCGCGCCAGAGCCAGGGATCGATGAAGATCAAGGTGCAACGGAAATTGCGCTGATGTACCCTCAAGTTGTAGCGCTTGAGTCCATTCGTCGAGTGTTTGAGACAGATCCCGCTACTTTTGAAAAATTTAGGGCGGAGATCGAACTGGCTTTAGCGGCGGGAAGCAAATCAGACTCGCCTCTTATTGCGGAGCGAAGTGAGGAACTTCTGCGCACGCTAAGTCAATAACTTCGCTTAATTTAAAAATTTATGAAAAATTTTAGTGCCGCCATAAAATGGTTACCCCTGCGGTTTTTTGTCACTTTTAAATTGTATTAAATCCATACCGTCTTTACGGCTGGCACTAAAAGTGAATAGGGCCTCTAGAGTCTAAAATGGTACGTTTATTTTTTGCCCTTACCTCAACTTTGTGGTTTTCAGTTGGTGCTAATGCCGTCGACTCGGCGGCTCTCGCACAGGAAGTTTCCGCGCGTATACCGCGCGTTGAGATCTTTCGCGTTTTACGTGAAATGGGTGATCAAAAGAAAGTAAAAATTTACCTTTTTGGAGGTACGGCCTCTGCTTATGCGCACTATGTAAAATGGGATATGCAGCGTGAGGCTGGGGATAGTCGCTTTCAGAAGGACCGCTTTGATTACGATTATTCAAGCATCTATCGATCAACTCAAGATCTCGATATTGTTGTTGATGGTGAACTGCGCGACGTCGCTGAGGTTCGTGCGAGCTTGCAAGAAAAATTTTCTTACGTTCAGGGATCTAAAGGTAGTCAGTGGGAGGTACGTTCGCTTCGATATGCCCTCGGTGAGCCAGGACAGGTGGGCTACAAAGAAGCACTTTTGAATGACTTTGGATTTTTGAACCAACATAGCGATTCCAATTCTACTGGACTCATCGAGATTACAACTCCTGAGGTCGGTGACCATATTGTTCGTGACCTGAAAGACTGGGATAATAAAAAATCCGTGTTCCTCATAGACTCGACAGAAGGTACGATTAAATATTATTTCTCTACGAGACACGAAGAAACTCCGAGAGCCAAGGCGGGAATCAATCCCCCTATTTTTTCAGTGATTCGCTATCTGACAAAGGCTTTTCAATATGAATTAAAAATGCATCGTGAAGATTTAGAAATTATCAGAAAAATTGTTGCCGATTTTAATCCTGATCGGGACCTTAAAAATGCCATGGCGAGAGCCTGGATAGTTAAAAATGGTAAAAAACTTATTCAGCATGCCGTAAATATTGAGTATGCCATCAATACATTGGAAGAGTTGGGACTACGTCAGAAACTCATGCAAATAGACAAGATCGGAGAGGATTCACTTTCAATGTGGATTGCCCGTGAACCATTGCGTACCATGCCCTTGGGTACTGGTAATGGAAAAACAGCAAAAGAGTTAGGTATCGAAATCGTTGCACATGAAACTAAAAATTTTTTGGCGTATGAATCAATAACGCGCGCCCATACAGGTGACCCAAATGTTTTGATCTCACGTACCGGTGGATTCAATGAAGGTGCATTGTACGGAGATGGTTTTTATACTCGACAAGGGAAGTTGGGGGCCGTAGGTTCTGGACTTACCATTCGTTTCAACTTGCATCCCATGGCCCGTGAAGGGGTAGATTTTAAACGCGTCGCCGACGACTACATTTTAATTTTAAATAAGGCGGCAATTCGAGTGATTCCTGAGAGTCTAAACATGTCTCCTATTGAATATTTTCAATATCTCGCTCAAGGCAAGTTATTTTTTGAGGGAGATGAGGGGGTTCGCCAGAAGGTTCGACGCCGAGTATTAATACGAATGTCTTCTCTAACTGAAAATGAAGAAGAGACAATAGTAAAATTAGTCGACAAAACTTTAGGTCCGGAAAGCCATGTTGGCGTGGGTTTGCGAAATCTTTTAGCTAACGATTTTTTGTTATTTGCTGATCCCAAAAAACACAGCGATCAAATTAAGCTCGCTCTTGCAAATTCAGTAGGTAATGTCGTCTTGAGTAACTGGAATAGATTGAGAAATTATTCATTTGCTCAGTGGGAGCTTCTTTCAGTACTACGTTACGTCACTTACGGTAGCGAAAATATAGAGGCATTTAAAGAGTTACTGGTGCGAGCTTTTGGTGGAGCTAAAACTGCCAAAGAATTCGTGGAGATTACAAATTGGGCCATTTGCTTTCGCGAGCGAATGTATGGCTTACAGTCACAACGAACCGTGTACCATGAGTTAAATCTGAGCATCCTTGATATAGTTATTAGAAATTTAGATCGACTCGTAGAGCTAAATCCCTCTTGGAAGCAGGACGAAATGAACTTATTTTTTGACAGCGCAAAGTCTTTGACCGAGTATTCTCGATCAAAGCTCAACGAAGAGGTCGTTAAAGCCTTCCTCCGAAATACAGATAAACTCACTATTGAGTCGTTGAGGTCTTTTAATAAATATTATGTTGAAAGTTTAAAATTAGATCCTGGTCTTACAGTGATGGTGGGAGGCTTGGTGCAGCGAAGTCGTCCGCAGCAACTATTCAGCGGTTACGAAATTCAAGGTGAGCTCCTTGCCAAAGTTTCTGATCTCGGACTTTTCGCTGAAACGGTGGAACTTATTTTTGCCTATAAAAATGAAGTGGTCAGTAATGATAAATTTGAACAGACTTATCGTGAGCCAATCATCGGCATGCTGGTTTCAGCGTTACAAAAAAACTGGAATTTGAGGAATAAATATAAACCTATCGATATTGCCGAGCGGTTATCTAAAATTGATTTTCTACGCCGCGAGCGTAGTAAGATCTTTGAAATTTTGGGATTACCTAAACCAGGGATTCTGGGTGTTTTTGAGAAAATGAACTCTTATTTTTTTGGTTCAAAGGTAAAATATTGTTCGGAACTCTTCTGATGACCATCCAAAAATTTATTATTTTAACCTTCTTTTTTTCACTTGTAGCCAACGGCAACGATATGAGAAATGAAAATCTGTTTCGTGCGTACGTTAGAGACGTGACACAAACAAAAAAGGATTCCCTCCAAGTACAGGCCGATAGTTTTTCTGAAATGGAACAACTTTTAAAAAAAGAATCATCCCGAGACGGAGTCACGCCTAAGCAAGCCGACCGCATATATCGCATGATTTTAAATCACCCAGTTATCTCACCACATATGGAACCACTCTACGACCCTGAAGACAATGTGGGTTTTTGTTTTGGCCGCGCTATGTTTGTACATTTGGAGCTTTTAGGGCGAGGAGTAAATCGCGGCGACATTCGCAAAGCTTTTGTAGTAGGTCCGCTCCATGCAGAAGATATTAATTGGTCATTCCATGTGGCTACAACCGTTAAAGGCAGCGATGGGAAGTGGTGGGTTATCGATTCGCCGCCATTTGGTGAAGGTGTCATGGAACTCACTGATTGGTATAGACATCAGCTTAAATTTTCTAAAGATGGAAGGCTGCGTTTGTATTTGGCCAATCCACAACAGTTCACACCAACATCTTTAAAGTATAGTCGCGAAATATTAAGCTCGCCATCTTATCGAAATTATTTTGAAGAAATGCTTTTCGATTTTAGAATGCGCTATGACCAAATTCAGAAATTTGAACCGAGCTGCGGAAGCCTTATATAAAAAGAGGGGTTTATAACCCCTCTTTTTATTGGTGCGCTGCTTTACCAGAATTTAACCTGGTACCTTTTACCAGCGAATTTTTTCTCCTTCATCTTCATTTCCAGGGGGTTGATTTTCGTCAGCACTTGGTTCTTTGAACCAACAAGCGCGGCGGCCTCCGACTTCACTCACTTTGCAGGCGCCGACATTAGGATCTTCTTCGTCCATGTCTTGGTTCCAATCAACTGTGCAAAGAGCGCCGTGGAAATAAGTGTCTAAGCGACATTGTGCAGCTGGGTGAGCGTGGTTAGTCTTTGTTACAACAGTTGAATCTGGCGTATCGAACTCAGGCATTTCTTGTCCGCCAAGAACAGCAAGCAATCGGCCCAGAGATTTTCCTGCCATAGACGCTCGCTCACAAATAGCGCGTTCTTCATTGCCTTCCCATTGCTCTTCGCAAAGCTCAACTGCCTTTTTGTCAACTTTCATTTTCTTTACGATTTCGATAGAATCGCCGTTGTTCCACATTCGCCGTAAACATTTTAGAGTGCCATAGTAGTCTGAGTTACCTTCGTTACTTGCCCAACCACCGCGTGGGTAGCCACCCAGATGATGACCAATTTCGTGACAAGCAACTAACATAAAACCATCTCGAGTCACTTCCTCGTGGCGAGCCAGACCGCCGTACATGGCGATATTCCACTTCTTGCCTTCGCGGAACGCATAAGCGTTCACGGTATCGTCATCCCAAAATCTTTGAATCACAAACTCAGCTTTATGTTCTTTAAAAATGGGTTTGTAAATTTCATAAACCTTGTCGAGCACAGCATTGAATTCTTCCTCAGTAATGCCGCTAAGGTTTTGACTGATTGGTCGGCGCAAATTGTTTTGGGGCGCAAACTCATGTCCATGAGTTCTTTCTGTGTGAATCGATGGTGCAAATGACAATGTCACTCCTGCAGTCACCGTCATCATGATCAACTTGATATTCATTTTAGGTACCTCCTTATACCAGATAAAAAAAGAGGACTCCGTCCTAGAGTCCTCTCTTTTCATGAATTTGTTATTATTGAATCAAAGTTAAAAGTACTGAATCTTTTTCAGCAGACGAATCAAAGAACCAGCAAAGCGGGCGAACACCAACAGTTTCGCCGAACTTACGTGAACAGACTCCGACTTCAGAGTCGGAATTACTGACGTCGATGCCTGCGTCGATCTTACAAATTGAGCCAGCGAAATACGTGTCAAGACGGCATTGAGCGCGTGGGTGATTGTTATTTGTCTTTTTTACGACCTTTGAGTCAGGCGTATCAAAGTTTGGCATTTTGTCGCCACTAAGAGATCCTAGGAGGCGGCCGAGAGCCATACCAGCCATAGCGCCACGTTGGCAAATCGCGACATCGCTAGCTTTTTTGTGTTCTGCGGAACATTTCTCAGTAACAGTTTCAGGAATTTTAAGTTTCGACACGATTTCTTCGTTGTCATCTTTGGCCCAAACTTTACGAAGACATTTTAGACTTCCGAAGTAGTCAGATTGACCTTCGTTAGACGCCCAGTCCACGCGAGGTAAACCACCGAGGTGGTGGCCCAACTCGTGACAGGCTACGAGTGCCATACCATCGACAGTTGTTTCTTTATGGCGAGCCAGACCACCGAACATTTCGATGTGCCATGTTTTTCCAGTTTGCCAAGCTTGAGCGTTGACAGTGTCATCGTCCCAACTTCTTACAACATCGAGAGTCGCGCCATGCTCTTTTATAATAGGCGCGTAGGTCTTCTCAACTTGATCCAGAACCGTTTCGAATTCCTCTTTGGTAATTCCTGAAAGATTAAAACTTTCAGAAATATGTAAATCGTTTTTGGGAATACACTCTGTGGTTCCGGTGTGCGCTAGGCCCACGGAACCGAGTATAAGAACTAGACTAGCTGCACTTAATACTTTCATCGGTAACTCCTTTTACCTTAAATATTTATGGGGATCGTTTTTTACTAATGTTTAATGATTCAGACTTTTTTACGAATATTCAATGAAGGAAATTTTATACTGTCCCACAAACTTATTTATTACATGTGGGAGGGTCCTGGTCTAAACAGTTCTGAGAGGGTGATGTGACCGGTAAGAAAAGATTGCGATGCTAGTAGCAATGGCAACGTTGAGAGAGTCAGCGCCAATTTGTTGCGGGATAGTGATTTTATTTGCAAATTCGATATCGCGAAGACCTGGACCCTCTTCACCAATGGCAAGACGTAGGTCTAGTGGCCACTTGAATTTAGAAATTTCAACGCCGTTCATGTCTAGTGCGTAGTGATGGGGTTTGTCAGAGTATTCCTTGAGGTCTTTTAGATTTGGACCGCGAAAAAACTGAATATTAAAGAGGCTGCCAGAGGCGGCGCGTGTGCACTGCGGAAGAAAAGGGTTTGCCGCCTCTTTCAATAGAACAATTTTGGCTGCGCCAAGGGCGAAACTAGAGCGCATGAGTGCGCCTAGATTTCGAGGATCGCCAATAGGGCAGAGAACCTCAAGGCCTTGTGGTTTTTGGTTTAAATTTAACGTGGGGATGTCCCAGGCCTTAGCGACAAGTATAGGGAAACCCGTGTTGAAAATATCAATTTCATTGAAGAGACTCTTCGTGAGCTCAACCATTTTAGTGCCTTTAGAAATAGATTTTAGAGCTTCACATTTGGGAAATACAATAACTTCCACAATGGAATTAGGATGATTGCGAAGTGTTTCGAGGACCGCCTTTTGACCGAAAATTAAAAATTCTTTGAATTCTTTAATGCCTGAGGACTCGAGTAGGCTCGCTAATTTTCTAAAAGTAGGGTTCGTTTTACTTTCGATCATGGTTAAATTTTTTTAAAAACCACTAGGCGTCGCTTGTGCGGAGTTTCAACAATTTCATATGGCATATTGGCATCTAGAACAAATTTGTGAGAAAGTCTTGAAACAGCGGATTCCACTTCGACGCTCACGTTGGGGCCTTTCATAAAATAGACCTTAGCACCGCTGGGGAGAAAATCATGAACGCGCTCTAAGTTTTCGCACAAATCTTCGACGGCCCGGGTGATAATTCCTTGCACCGGATAGGAGAAATCTTTGTCGACTTTTCGGCCAATGATATCGAGATTTTTAAGACCCATTTGTTCGCGTACGACCTTTAAAAAATCAACTTTCTTTTGTACACCTTCATTTAAAATAATGCGCTCGTCTGGAAAATCGATTTTCAACGGTATGCCAGGAAAGCCAGCGCCTGTTCCCATATCTAATAGGGGAAACTGCAATTGCGTAAGGCGAGGGATCATTAGGCAATCAATAAAATGTTTAATGGCGACATCACGTAAAGACACTAAACGAGTCAGATTGTAGGTTTTCTGATGTTTCATTAACAAAAAATAGAAACTTACGAGCTGGTGGCGTTTTTGATAGGGATAATCACCCATACCATGATTGCGAAAAATTTCGGCTACACGGTCGTCGGCTTCCTCGAAAGAAAAGTCTTCTTTAGAAATTCTCCGTCGTCCTGAATGGAATTTTCCGGTGGATTTAGCGGTTTGATTTATGCCTTGTCTAAACTTTGCTTTGTGCATCAGTGTCCTAATTTCATTGATAGATCACGTAAAGTAATACAAGATTTCACAATGCTCCAGGATAAAATTAAAAGTATCCAAGACGAAGCCTCAAAAGCCATGCAATTGGCTGCGAATTTGAAAGAACTTTACGATTGTAAGGTCAAATATTTGGGCAAAAGTGGCGCGCTTTCGCTTTTGATGAGGGATATGGGAGAGGTTCCCAAAGAACAGCGGCCTGTTATTGGTAAATGGATGAATGAAGCAAAGGTGGCTTTGGAGTCTATTTACGATGAGAAAGAGAAAAATCTGAAGCAAAAAGAGCTCGATTCTAAGCTCTTGAGCGAAAAACTTGATATGACTTTACCGGGGTCAAAAAGGGGCATGGGAAATCAACACCCGATTACTACTGTTATTCAAGAAGTTACGGCGATTTTACAGAGGCTAGGGTTTAGCGTTCGGCTCGGTCCATTAATTGAATCTGATAGAAATAATTTCGAAGCTTTAAATATTCCACAGGACCATCCCGCACGTGACATGCAGGATACATTTTATATTGATAAGCAGCATGTTTTACGAACTCATACCAGCCCCGTGCAAATTCGCACGATGGAGCTTGAGAAACCACCAATTCGTATAGTGGCCCCAGGAACTGTATTTCGTTGTGACTCCGATCAGACCCATCTTCCGCAGTTTCATCAAATTGAAGGACTGTTAATAGATAAAAAAGTCTCGATGGCGGATCTTAAAGGTACCATCGCTTATTTTATGCGTGAGCTTTTTGGGGCGAAAACAAAAATTAGATTACGTCCATCATTCTTTCCTTTTACTGAACCTAGTGCTGAGTTTGATTGTAGTTGTCCAAAATGTGCGGGCAGAGGTTGTGGTCTGTGCAAAAATACGGGGTGGTTGGAAATGGGTGGCTGCGGTTTGGTTCACCCAGAAGTTTTCCGTCATTGTAAGATCGCTTATCCTGAGTGGCAGGGATTTGCCTTTGGGTTTGGAATTGAGCGTATGGCCATCGTGAAATATGGCATTGATGATATTCGCTTGATGGTCGAAAATGATATGCGTTTCTTGGAGCAATTCTAGTATGAAATTTTCTTTCAATTGGCTGTGCGATTATGTCGATATCAAGGAATTTGCTAAAGAACCCGAAAAACTTGCTAACCTCTTAACCCAGGCAGGTCTTGAAGTTGAATCCATTGAAAATGCTGCCAGAACTTTTAATAACGTTCTTATTGGTCAAATTTTGGAGAGAAACCAACATCCTAACGCCGACCGTTTGACATTGTGTCAGGTAACAACAGGTAGTGGAAAAGTTCATCAGATTGTCTGTGGGGCGAAGAACCATAAAGCTCAAGATAAAGTGGTTGTAGCTCTTCCGGGCGCTATTTTGCCGGGAAATTTTGAAATTAAGCTTTCAAAGATTAGAAACATTGATTCAATGGGAATGCTTTGTTCAGAAAAAGAACTCGGATTAAGCACTGAGAGCGAAGGCATTATGATTTTGCCAACCGATGCTCCGGTGGGAAAAAGTTTTTCAGAGTACAAGGGGCTCAATGATATTTTCTTTGAAGTAAAAGTAACCCCGAACCGTGCCGATGCTTTAAGTCATTTTGGTTTGGCGAGGGAGATCGCAAGTCTGTTAGAAAAGGAATATAATTTTCCGTTAAAGTCTTTGGAGGAAAATGGTAAATCCTCAAAGGAGCAAATCAAGCTTTTAGTCAACGATAAGACCCGTTGCCCACGCTATACAGGTCGCTATTTTTCGGGAATTAAAGTTGGTCCTAGTCCTGACTGGATAAAAACCCGTCTTGAAAGTCTCGGTATGAAGTCGATCAATAATGTTGTCGATATCACAAATTATGTCATGCTCGAGCTTGGACAGCCCCTTCACGCTTTTGATGCTGATCAAGTTTCGGGAGAAACAATTATCGTTGATTCTTCAAAATCCGGTGAGACTTTTACAAGTTTTGATAAAACAGAGGTAAAGCTCACCGGTGAAGAACTTGTGATCCGTGATGGCAGTCGTCCTGTGGCGCTTGCTGGAGTGGTCGGCGGTCTTAATTCGGGTGTAGTAGAAAAAACTAAAAATGTTTTCTTGGAGTCGGCGTATTTCTTGCCCGCGGCAGTTCGTAGAACGGCCAGAAAACACGGAATAGAAACCGATTCGGCGTACCGTTTTTCGCGGGGAGTAGACCCAGAGGCGGTACTACTCGCAATGAATCGAGCCAGTGTTTTATTGGTGGAACTTGCTGGTGGAGAAGCGTTTGGCGATGCGTATGACAACTATCCTCAACCTGTTGTCAAAAAAGAAGTGCGCGTAGCGATTGATTTTATCCGTCAACAGCTCGGGATGAAAGTCGACGAAGAAGACTTTGTTGAAAAAATTAAAAGTCTGGGCTGCCAATTGGCGGTCCAATATGATGGTATTTATCTTATTAAAGCCCCCAGCTATCGTCATGATTTAGAATTTGAAGTTGATTTTGCAGAGGAGTATGCTCGGCTCGTTGGCTACGACAAAGTACCCGAACATATTCCCACGAGCGAGTTTCAACCAGCGCCCCATCATTTAGTTTATGAAAATGAAATTAAAATTCACAAAGCTTGCCAAGCGCAAGGTTTTAGTCAGGCTGTAAATTTTGCGTTTACTAAATCAACGTGGCAAAAGGAGTTTTTGGGCGATGTAAAGAAAATTCAAAGCACGGGGCTGACGATGGCTGAGAACCCCGTTCCGATCATAAACCCCTTGAGCGAAGATCTAAATGTCATGCGTGTGAGTGTTCTTCCTGGATTAGTAAAAAATCTCGATTTTAATTATCGCCATGGTAATGAATTTGGAAGAGTTTATGAGCTTGGCTATTCTTTCTTTAAAGGAAACGACACTTATCAAGAAGAAGAGCGATTGGGATTTGCACTTTGGGGAAAAAATTCTGGACTTTGGAGCAAAGAGACGGGCCCCCTAGTTCTCGAGATAAAAGAAGCGATCGATGAAATTATCCGAAGTCTCAGGGGAAGAAACTGGTCTTGGCAAAATATTCCTAGCAACAATGTTCCCGACTTCTTACATCCTGGCCAAGCGGCAACTTTAAATTACGAGGGAAAAATTACGGGTTTTATCGGTGCTCTTCATCCGAAATTTATTGATCAGCTGAAACTACGTTGTGAAGTTGCCGTTGGAGAATTTAATTTTGATAAGTTGACGATTGGGCAGCCGCGCGTTCCCAAATACTCTAAAGTTCCGCGCTTTGCAGCGGTTGACAGAGACCTTGCTTTTGTCGTGCCCAATAAACTTACAGCTGGAGAAATTATTAGCGAAATCAAAAAAGCTGGGGGAAAGCTAGTCCAGGAAGTAAATGTTTTTGATTTATACGAAGGAAAGAATCTGCCAGAAGGACACAAGTCTCTCGCGTTTAGATACCGTGTATTAGATCCTGATACTACTTTGTCAGATGAAGTGCTTTTGAATGTTCAGAAGAAGATAATTGACTCTGTTAGTCAGAAATTTTCTATCACTGTCCGTTAAAACCCTTGAAAAGTTTTCATTCATTGATAGCCTTAAACCAGAGTAATATTGAAGGGTTATGAGGAGAAAATATGCCAGCTAAAAACATCACTGGTAATTCCACGATAACGAAAGCGGATTTGGTTGAGAAAGTTTATCAAAAGATCGGATTTTCGAAAAAAGAAGCAAGTGAACTCGTGGATTTGGTTTTTCTCTCGTTAAAAGGCGTTTTGCAAAAGGGTGATAATGTTAAAATTTCTGGATTTGGTAACTTCATTGTTCGCCAGAAAAATCAGCGCGTTGGTCGTAACCCGCAAACTGGTGAACAAATCAAAATTAGTGCGCGTCGCGTACTGACTTTCCGTCCCAGCCAGGTTTTAAAAGCAATTCTCAATGGTGAAGACGTCAGTCTCGTGAAAGAAGATGAGGATTAATAGACAATGAACATGGAAGTCTTAAACGATAATGACCTTGTATCGCAGATAAAACAAATCCCCGATAGAATGGCGTTTAAGATCGGCGATGTCGCAAAAATTGCTGGCATAAAAACCCATGTGCTTCGCTATTGGGAGAGCGAGTTTGAAGTGCTCACTCCAAAAAAATCAGATCACAATCAGAGAATGTATTCGCGTAAAGATGTTGAGACCGTACTCATCATCAAAAAATTACTCTATAAAGACCGTTTTTCAATCGAAGGAGCGCGCGAAGCACTCCGTAAATTAAAAGCTGAAATTCGCAAAGATAAACCAATGCGTGAAATTATCAAAAGTCACACCAAGGTAAGAAGAAAAGCAGAAGCTCTCATAGAAGAGCTAAAAAAACTGAAAATCAAACTCCAGGTTTAGGTGCCAGAGCACCTTTTGTCCTGTCTTGCGTCATAGACCTTGAATTTTTCCGTTAGCTTGCGGACTCGACATACCAAACCAATGCATCACTGTTGGGTGTACGTCCATGTGGGTGACTGGATACCTTAAGTCCGCAAGATTAACATTGGAACCAAACACCGTTACGACAAATGGAATTGCATTGTCTTGGTTGGCGAACCTCCCATGATCGCCCCAGAGAATTATGCGATGACCACCGTGATCTGCAGTTGTAATGACTAACCACTCTTCGTTTTGATATCTCACTCGACTTTTTAGGGCACGAATGACACGGCCAATAAGCGTGTCTGTTTCGGTAATTACATTCAAATATTTTTTATTGCCGTCAAAGCCATTGTCGTGTCCGACTTCGTCGATGCGATCATAAACTCCCATTAAAATATCAACTGACGAATTGTTGATATGATCGATTAACCAGCGTGTGAGTTTCTCATCGCGTCCGGAGTCTCTGTGATCCAATGATTTTCTGAAATCAAGGTTGCAACTTTCGGTTGCGTTGATGTCAACATTGGGGCCATTACCGTGTAGACCGCACTCATAGTCGGTGACTCCAAATTCAATTCCCTTATCACCATTTCCAGAAATAAAGGCAGGAACACCAGCCGCGGCAGTTTTTAATCTTGCGTCTTTAGCCCGCTTAAAGAAACTCGGATAATTTTTTGTCGATTCCGAAAATGTTTGGAGATATTCGTGGCCATTATTTTTTACGCGGTGATTGAGGCTATCGGCACCCGAGAGGACAGAAGCCCAACCAGGACCGGTCTTCCAATAAAAATTTGTATCGTGAATGGGACCGCTGTGTGCCCGCGCGCAACTGTCGCGCTGGTCATGCAAGCATGGGGCATTTTTTCCAAGAGTCATGAGTTCCTGAAGGGTAGGAGCTTTCTTGTCTTTCCAGACACGCTTATGCACGATGCTCCCAGTAGCCCCATCAAGACCAATGACTAAGGCCCGCCTTTTTTTAGTCGATGTTTGAGATTCTGCCGACTCGAAATAAATGATCGATAATAGAAAAATAATTCCCAAGATGTATATTCTTTTTGATGTCATGAGGAAGATTTCGACGAAATAAGCCTTGTACTTTAGGCCTATGGGCAATTTTTGGGCAAAGGATCTAGTTCGATGCAGCCAAAGGACTTGATTTCAAATACTTAAGCGTACTAAATTGATGTTGCCACTAAACACCCAGATTTTTTCTATCGGCGCGTGGCGCAGTCTGGTAGCGCACATGCTTGGGGTGCATGTGGTCGCTGGTTCAAATCCAGTCGCGCCGACCAATTAATTCTTCAAAAAGTTAGTAAAAATCGAAAATTTTAAGAGTTCTAAATAGTTAATATAACTATGAGTCGGGATTACTCGTTTTTAGAATGGCAGTTTATGACCGTTGA
>FRDC01002278.1_pt1 | contig 77971 bp, 85 predicted proteins | sample 1106171 | NCBI WGS metagenome assembly FRDC01 (sample SAMEA3930566, study PRJEB13176) | freshwater metagenome | biome: Drinking water system; feature: drinking water; material: water | place: Singapore | collected 2014-12-20 | reverse complement strand
CTTCATCTTTGTTCGATAAAATTTTTATACTGTCAGGTCATATCTAAACTTCAAGACTTACAGAGCCAGCAGAACCGGAACTCCTAAAAAGCTAGTGGCAAACATGCCAGCACCCAACGTGACATAAATAAAAAATTTCTGAACGCCAATCAAAAATGCCCGGCCTTCTAATTTTTCGACTACAAGTCTGTACTCTTCAAGCATCGCGGCAAAATTCCCATTTTGTCTTTGAAGCCTATTTTCTAAATCTTTTACCATTAGCCCAACTCGGCGATCAAACTGACGTCTGAGAATTTCTTTAAACCTTTCCTTATATTCGTCTCCCCCTATATGTCCAAATAAGGGTTTCAATTCATTAAGTTCTTTCACCGCTTGGTGGTCATTTGCAGTTTCGGCAGCCTGGACCGCTTCAGACATATAATATTGATCTATCTCAAACGCCCAAATCGGTTCTTTAGCCGGTCCATAAAAATCGTCAATTTTCTTTTTCTTTAGTGCGGGGGCTGAGGCCATGAGATCCGAAAAAAACATGCCCTCTCTCGGTCCACCTTTTTCGTAAACACGGTTGTAAGCAATCTGAAACAAACCGTTCGCACTGATATCTATTTCCATTCTATCTTGGGTAGCAAAAAGCGAAAGGGGAAAAAGAAAACCAAGGGCAATCACTAGAACTCTCATCATCGTCTCCTAAAAATTAGAAAAGTAGTTTTCATGTTATATCCCTTTTTAAAAAAATTTGCAGAAATATCTGGTTTCGAAGGTAGGCTACGCCATATTGCTAGCAAAAATTGCTAGTGGATGATCAAGTTGTCGTTTTCGGTACTCTATATTCGCGATAAATTTCTTTTTGTTGACTGAGGGCTGCGCTTTTTGTCATAGCCTCTGAAGATTTTACAAAACATTTTCCTAAAAATCTCGATTCATAGTTAAAGGCCGGGCGCCTCACGCCCGGGGTGCTTTCAGAGACCCTTTTTTTAGAAAGGTAGTTCGGGAGTAACCATTCGACATTTATACGCCGTCACTACTCCTGAAATTGTAAGTTCCATTATCTATCCTCACACGCCGTAAAGGGCTTGTTTCTTAAATTTTATTCCATCGTGACTACAGTCGAGACACCATAATGGTCGCTAAGATAAGTTTTGCCTGGTTCAACTTCGTAATTGGAGCAACCATTAACAGGAACGGGCATATTAAACACAAGGTCCGTTGAGACCAGTTTAATTTCGGGGCTCGCAAACAAATGATCCAATGTGGAACTTAAATGACTTTCAATTTGTGCAGAACTGAGATTTGTCGGATCAGAAAATGGACGTGACAATGGATTACTAATGTCCCACGTAATTTTATCGGTCGACAAACGATTGTATTTAGGAGTCATCTTCGCAAGAAAGGGCTCCCAGTTTGATTTTACCTGGTTGTAAACTTCATCGAAAAAAGCAACATTGGGACCTGAATTAATATCGCCTGCGAAGATTCTTGGGCCCTTGATTTTGTTGAGTCGTTCGGCAATTTCGCTGAGGTTATGAACATGACATAAGCCGGGCGCCTTGCCATCACTATAGTACGTATGAGTATTCACTACTTGAACTAAGTGATTTTTGAATCGGACCTCTATATTGTGAGTGCCAAAGTTTCGAATAAAACTATCTTGACATGAAAAGACATTAAACCTTTCATCCCTAATAGGTAGATTGGTAAGGGTAACTAGTCCCGTACGTTGCGAGTAAATTTTGGTATAGTTGTAGTTATTTTCCTCGGCCCAGCGAACTAATCTATTTCGGGCTTCTAAAGAAAATACTTCTTGGAACATCAGTACTTGTGGGTTTGAGGATGGTTTAATCCCATACTGAATTAGAGCTTCAAGTCGACTGAGCACGCACGGGTTATAGTCATGGCCTAAGGCGCGCGCCAAAGCCGTGTTAAAGGTAATTACCTCTAAGTCCTGGGCTTGGATTTCCCCAAAAAAGAAGAAAACCGACAAGATCAGCAAAACTACTATGCGGTCCATAGGTAGCGCCTACTTCAATTTTTGGGCCGGGCCCAACCGCAGTCTAATTCAACTGATCTGTGAAAAATGCCAATTTTTGTAAATATTTAACAATTTTTATTTACGGTAATTTTTGCTTCAGGTCATGATATTGGTGAATCGTTCTTTTAACAATTTGCTCAACCGACAGCACTTGTTCAATAAGACCGACGCCGTGACCCGCCGAGAATACATTTTTGTATGACACTTTGGATTTATCTCCCGCCATTAAAGAACGTGCAGCTCTGGCAAGCGAAATCCATCTTTTTATCTTTGGAATTTTTGTTGCGACGGACTCAATAATTCCGTCTTCCAATCCTAGTTTTCTAAGTTCAGGTGTGAGAATAAAATTTCCCGGAAAACCATCAACTTTATCGGTATTCACGATATCTTCGGGACCAGCACTAAGAATCGCTTGTTTGTAATCCTCGCTAGCGGGACTTTCTTTAGAAGCAATAATTCTCGTCCCCATATAAACTGCACTCGCCCCGAGCGCCATTGCTGAGAGCATCGTTTGACCATCAGAAATGCTTCCTGCCGCGATGATGGGTAATTTCGGTAAATGTTTTTTTAAGTAAGGAACCAGCGCCAAAAGCGAAGTCTCACCCGCGTGCCCACCAGCTCCGCCACCAACGGCGATAAGTCCATCAGCGCCGAGGTCCGCAACTTTTTTCGCGTGTTCAAGACCAATGACATCACAGAAGACTTTTATTCCCACTTCGTGGGCTTTTTTAATGATGTCGCGAGGACTCCCTAGCGACGTAATGATCAGCGGAACCTTATTTTCTAAAATAATATCGAGTTGCTTGTGTTGAAATTTATTTGATTTTTGTACTATAAGATTTACGCCGAAGGGTTTCGTCGTTCTTTTTTTTATTTCTTGAACGGCCTCGCCAAACTTTTCGACCGGCCGATAGTTCAGAGCAGGAAATGCACCAAGGCCTCCGGCTTCACACATCGCTACAACTAAGTCCGCGTAACTTACGAGAAACATAGGCGCACCGATGATTGGATAGTCGACGTCAAACATTTCCGTGAAATCTGTTTTGATAGGTGCAACATCGCTTGTCATAGTTTCACTATACTGTATAAAGAAATGATGGAATGGACAAAGACATTATTGCCAGAAAATCTAAAAGAGACATTTTTTCTACGGCTATTTGGGCTAACAAAAGTTCCATTGCTATTTTTGACAGCGCCAAAGGTTTTGCAATTAAGTGATGAACGATGTGCTGTGCAAGTTCCGCTGAATAAACTTACTAAAAATCATTTAGGATCAATGTATTTCGGTGTTTTATCTATGGGCGCTGATTGTGCCGGTGGAATGCTCGCGATGCATCACATACGAAAGTCTGGGAAGAACGTGTCGTTGGTGTTTAAGGATTTTCACGCTGATTTTTTGAAACGACCCGAAGAAGCTGTGATTTTTACTTGCGACGATGGTCTGGCGGTGAAGGAGTTGGTAAAAGACGTTATTGCCTCCGGAGAGAGAAAGCATTTACCGTTAAATATTTCAGCCTGGTCAGTGTCGCGGCCCAATGAAGAGCCCGTGGCGAAGTTTGTACTGACGTTGAGTTTGAAGGCGCGGGGTTAGTGGGCGCCTGTGCTCGCTCTGACAGTCGCCTGTCGTGGCCTTGGGCTGCAAATCTTTTTAAGTTTTGCGTTTTTGAAAATTTTTTTGTCTTTTATAATCCGATCAAAAACTATCGTAAATTCCGCAGCATCTTCAAACCTGTTTTCAACTATCACTTCAACTATATTAGCGCCCATTTCTAATTGTTCACGATTAAATTGAATAGAGTAGACCGGAGCCGCACACACCGAATCTGCGGTTTGCAAAAGCTCTAGTATTTGGTCTGGTTTAGTAAAGGACGCAGATCCTATTGAAAAAATATTTCCGTTAAATTGTCCAGCTTGTGCACAAAGTGCCGTAAATAGGCTTAAAATCAACGAAATTCTTGTCATAGATGGCTCCTATATTTTAGATAGTGTCTACTTTGTACAGTGCAAGCTATGTGCCTGAAATTTAATGACCTATATCCAATTTTTTCGCATATGTGCCGATAGGAATATATGATTTTGAGAATTCCCTTTTATTTTGTTTTGGCGTCACTTTTAGTTCTAAGTTTTGCAAATGCCATCGAGCCAGCAAACGAAACCGGGAAGTTGGAACAATTTCTTTTTACGTTGCAAAAAATCGACCCCCAAAAAACCGACGACCCCACAAAATTCAAGAAGATAAAAACGATAGCTTCAAACTATATTGACTGCTTAAGAAGCTCCAAAGCAAAGACAGAAGACATAAAAGTTTTGGTGTGCCAGTCGCTTTTGGAAGCCCAGTTTAACAAACTAGGTCTTGAACTTGATGAAATTGCAGAAGCTGATTTTGTCAAAAATGTCCGCCGTAGGGCTCTTCATAACCTGTCAACTACCTATGCCTATCTGCAATACCAGTTTCGTGAAAGAGATCAAAAAGAATTTAATTCTCTTTGCGATGATGTCGACCATGCTTTGGATTTAGAGGGTGAAAACGAAGGCGTTTGTGATGGCAAAGAGGGAAAGATCGCCGTTAAAGTCTTCAATGATGAAATTGAGCGATTGAAACGCGAAAACCTTCCCGACCTAAAGACAATGCAAGATGACTACAATAAATTGTTGAACCAACACATAAACGGAAAAACATATATCGCTCGATGTGAGGAAACAAAAAAGGAATTATTAAAAACATCTGGATCAAACAAGGATGTTGACAAAAAACTAAAAGATTTAAACATACAACTAGCACAATACATTAGATCCTCAGCTTTGACCAAAATGAAATTAGATAGTCAACCCATTGCGCTATTATTTGAAAACGATGAATTCGTCGAAAACGAGACGATAAAAGATGATCCTTTAGTTACAAAATTCGACAAACCTTTCGACCAGGCGACTAAGCAGGCGAAAAATTCTATTAGACAGCGAACAGCTGAACTCTTAGGTCATGGCGAACTGGCCAATAGGAAAATGGATGGCGTGGGCCTTCTAGATAATAATCAAGTAAATAAACTGCAGTTTTTTGCTCATAACTATCCAGTAGCGCTAGGACAGACGCTTGCGCAGTTTCCTTCTATGATCAAAAAAGTGTGTGAAAATTTGTCTGATATTAAATCTAAACATCTGGGTGGCTACGATTGGGGAGATAGAATATTAGGTTCTAAGGTAATGGTAAACCCCGTCTATGATGGCCTATTCACCTCAGTGACTATCAAGAAAGAAGACGATGCTCGCCTTTCCGATTTCCTAAATGAATCAAAGGTGTCCTGTGAAGCAATAGACAACGAATACAGAAAATTAAAGATTAAGGCTTCCGATAGAGATGCAATGCTCAAAGAAAACGAATACCTCACTAATTTTAAAATTGTTGGCAGAAAAATTCCGAGAGCCGGGTTAAATGGTTTAGAGGCCGAAATTGCTCTTAAGGTAAGTATGCCTTGTACAAGTGAATACTATAACGCGTTCAAAATTGATATGATGAATAGAGCAATATCTACGCTGGAAAAAATCGCAAGCGACAAAGATCTCGCAAATCTACTAAATGAATACGCATTGAAATACGGAAAAGACGATAAAATTACTACGGAGTTTCCGATGATGAAGAAAATGAACGCCCTTATAGCTGTTCTTTCTCGTTTTCCAGAAAACAAATTCACCAAGGATACCGTGACCCAAGATGAACTTATCGGAGGCATAAAGGCGCAGCTGACTAGTTCGGGAAACTTTAATATCGAGGCACTGGTAAAAAGGAACGACACTGAATGCGCAGTTTACTAATTCTCCTTATTTACCTCTCAGTGGCACTTACTATTATCGATGTTGAAGCCTCACAGTGTGGCCCCGATCAAAAGGAGTTGGCAAACCGAGCCAACGAATTTTTGGGACTATCAAAAGAACCCCAGATCCCCCCAATTGCTGTCCCTCCGTCGCGCCCTATTCCGCCTACTGCTACCAACCCTATACCCCCTACCCGTCCTTCAACTTCCTCCCCCGATCCCCGCTCGACTGGCTCCCACTACTACGACCGCCAAGCCTCTGGCCAACAACTCTCACCTCGCGAACAACGCCAGGCCAACTCCTACCAACAATCTGTCATCGAAACTCGCCGTACACCAGTGAATTACAACACTCCCGGCATCGGCCCTGCGCAAAAACAAGAAATTTCACAAATGCTTGATCGCTTTGGCATCAGCTACAATAAAAATAACTTTACCATTCCGCCATCAACGTCAACTGGAAACAATATCGCTTTTGAAGATCGCATTCGTAAAGCAATTTATGACACCATGAAAGGTCCGATCACCGACATCAACTTCCAAATGGACGTTTTACGTGATCGTGTCTCTAGCCTTGAAGCCATCCTTGCGGAAAAAAATGCTAAGGATCAAGTTTGGAAAAAAAGTAAAAAAGGCGGTGGTTCCAACAAAGCGGGCGAAGGAAGTAACGATCGGGGCGAGCGTATGGTCGCGAGTATTCCCAACGCAGTTCCTCCCGAAAAGGCGGCGGTCAACCCGCTTGATCTTGATCAAATCGTCAACAAAGCTCTCTATGTTCGCGACGGCGCACACTGGACAAAATCAGCAAGCCTCTCTGAAAAACAAAGTAAAGACCCAATTTCCAAGGGCGGTATCGCCAAGGAAATTTATAGATCCTACGCTATCCCCGACGGCACTGAAATTCGAGTTCTTGAACTCGTCAACACGAAAGACGAAATCGTCGGCATCAAAATATTCATATTTCGTCCCGACAAAAACACCTGGGTTCCTGTTTTTTATAAGCCCGATCCCACAACACAACAATTCGTTCGTCAATCAACTTACCACGGTGATCGCCTTCCCTACGCCTGCATAAACTGCCACGGCGGCTCGCTACGCAAAATGGGGCCCCAGGTGGAAATGTCCTACTGGAAAAAGAACTCAAAATAGGAACCTGGTACTTTTATTCTGTACTTTTATTCTTTTATTTATTTTTTCTTTTTCAACTCGAGGGTAAATTGCCAGGCAAGTCTTCTGATCCCCGGAATTTTCGCTAGATAGCAATCAAGAGGATTTAAGAGAGAAAGTATTTTGGATTGAATTTTAAAATTCGAAATATACGCCACACTTGTTGACAAAAGATGCCAATACCTCAACTCACCAACTTGAAAAAATTGCTGCGCAAAAGCAGCGATATCAGAGTAAATCGGCGCTGTCTGTTTTCTTTTCGAAGTGATGACTGACCTTGCCTTTACAAAAGGATTAAAATCCAGGGTCCCTAAAAAAAGAAGTCTTCCCCCCGGCTTTAAGACTCTCCTGAGCTCCGGAAAAGCAAAGCTCAAATCTGGCTTGACTTGAAAGTCATCAACCACAATCACATCTACGGATTCATTAGGCAATCCCGTGTTCTCGCAATTACTTGGAAGAAAAACTGTATTACCTTCGCATTTTTGCCTTTTTGAATAACTTTTTGCTTGTGCTAACGCAGCTTCGTTGGGGTTTAACCCTATTGCTAAAACAGCACCTAATCCCGCTGCCATCACCACACGCTCTCCCGCTCCACAACTGCAATCTAAAAAAACTTTCTCACGCATTCCTTTGCGCATCCACTCCTGAAGGTAGACATAGGATGATTCTTGCGCGACCCAGAAATGACTATCGGGGCTTCCAGAGTTATAAAGCGACAATGCCACTGTTTTATTTGGCGTTGCCTCATTCGTTGTTGAAGCCATTGCAACTTTGTTCTCTAACTTAGCAATTGCTTTCTTGAGTTCTTCAACTTGCATAGAATTTCTTATTTATATTTGGTTTAGATTCGAGTTTCAATGACCCATTATGTCATGCGTCTTTATCCAAGTTCCGTTAAACTCGCTAAATGCCGCGTTTAATTTGGTTATTCCTAATTTTGTTTGCCCTTAACTTCTCTATTTCTTCAGATTCATTGGCTCAAGAGAATGCCAAAAAAAAGATATCAAAAAGGCTGCCTAAAAAAATTAAAGTTCCCGAAGGTTTCATTCCTGTCGATCCATCAAAAGTCAATGTCAGCAACCAACTTTACGACGTAGCCGAAACTAAGCTTCAAGAAGCCCTGGTGAAAGATGAAAAATTTCAAGGTGTCATACAATTTGTTAAAGGCGAAGTTTTATGGGCAGACACCTCTCGTCAGCCAGATCCTCAATTTAAGAGTATTTTGCGCAAAGGAGATGTATTGAGAATTGGCGCGAATTCTTTTGTAAAAATAATTTCTCAAAAGAGGTGTGTTGGCGTTGTTCATGGACCAAGCACCTTATCAACGGCGATTTCTAAAGAAGACGACGTATGGCAAATCGAAGATTCGACAGTACGCTGGATTTGTCCAGGCAAGTCGGAAGAGCATTTGCGAATTTCCAAGCGCCCCTTAACCCTCTTTGCTTCTGAAATTTATTATCACAAAAATAAACTGCTGGTAGTCAGCGGTGAACCACAAGCTGAAAATGGAAGTTTAGATTCAAAAAAAGTCTATGTGGGAAAATCTACGCACTGGCGTCCCCTGAGAAATCAACCACACATCCACGATTTGTGGTCCATGAATCGCGAAACGCCTGCTCCCGTCGAGAGCCAGCCTTGGGAAGAACCAGAGAAAGCAACTCGCTATCGATTTTCCCTGGGACCACAGCTTGGTTGGGTTACTTTCAATTATGAAGACGCCAATATTCGAAACGCCATTCCTAATGATTTAAAAGGAGGGCGCATCACCGGGTATTTCTACGGCGAAAAAAAGGCGTATTCGCTTTCGTTTAATTTTAAAGAAAGAACGAGCTCGGCTCACTCCAGTTCAGGCCCAAACTACAATTATACTGGATCTATGAAAACCGAAGTCATATCGTTTGGCGTCCGCTTCTCTCCTGACAGAGATTGGAGTTATACGGCACGAATTGGGGTCGGCGGCAGCGAATTGCGTCCTGAATATAACAACGGGTCTTCTTTTTACTCTCACATTGTTCAGCTAGGAATTGTAGAATTGGGCGGCGGCGTTGATCGCGTTTTTAGAATCGAAGGTTGGGATTGGTTAGCATTTATTCTTTCCGGTGAGCTGCAAATAGTTAAGAGCCTGGGGAGCGCAAAATTTAAGGACCAAGGCTCTTCAGGCGGTGACCCTCTATACTCTGTACTAGAAAAAAATGGCTTTTCATCGGTTGACTTTGTTATTCATGCAGCACCGTTAATTTATTTTTGAGGAAAAATATGGATTTGAAAAAACGAGTCGACTTTACTCTCGAGGTAGCACGCAATGCCGGCAATATTGCTGCTACTTATTACGGAACCAATAAATTAAATACTGAATTTAAAAGCGACGAATCACCCGTCACCGTGGCTGATCGTGCCTGTGAGAAATTTATTCGCGAGCGTATCGAGAAAGTTTTTCCTGAAGATGGAATTGTCGGCGAAGAGTTTGGGGTCAAGAAAGGAACGTCAGGTTTAAACTGGTATATCGATCCTATCGACGGCACCCAATCTTTCGTCACCGGAGTTCCTTTTTTCGCTACCATGATTGCTATTGAAACCGAACGTGATTCGATTATGGGCGTCGTCCACTTTCCAATCCTCAATGAAACGGTTTTCGCTTATACGGGTGGGGGCACCTGGTGGAAACGCCATAACACGGAAAAGTTTGAGCGAACTTTCGTAACTAAAACAAGTTCTTTGTCTTTGGCGCGGATAACAAGTTCTTCCATCAACTATTGGAAGCAAACAAAACGTGAAGAAATTTTGTTCGATATCTCAAAAAAGGTGAAATGGGTACACGGCTGGGGAGACTCTTTCGGCCAAATACTGGTGGCTACCGGCCGACTTGATTTAACTCTTGATCCATTGATGTATGACTGGGACTCAATGCCGTTAAAACCATTGGTTGAAGAAGCTGGCGGCATATTTTCAGATTTTGGGGGAAACCGGGACCCCTTTGGGCGATCGGCATTTTCATGCAATCCCGTGCTTCACGAAGAGGTTTTAAAAATTATTAAATCGTATTAACAAGATTTTTTAAATAATTTCCATAAGTGCAGTTCGGATAACTATCGACAAGTTGAGTGAGTTTTTTCTTATCAATAAAACCCATGAAAAACGCAATTTCTTCGAGGCACGCAATTTTTAAACCTTGCCGAGCTTCAATTGTCTGTACAAATTGGGCCGCCGCCAACAGCGATTCTGGAGTTCCACTGTCAAGCCATGCAATACCTCGCCCAAAACACTCTACTTGTAATTGACCTTTTTCCAAATATTTTCTGTTTACGTCAGTAATTTCAAGTTCACCACGTGAGGATGGTTTCAAGTTTTTCGCAATCGACACCACTTTGTTGTCGTAATAGTAGAGGCCAGTTACCGCCCAATTTGATTTCGGGGCTTTTGGTTTTTCTTCAATGCTAATAGCCTTTCCATTTCTATCAAACTCCACAACACCGTAGCGTTCTGGATCGCTAACGTGATAGCCAAACACCAGAGCTCCCTCTTCAAGAGCCGCAGCTTTCTGAAGAACTTTCGTCAAAGCGTCGCCATAAAAAATATTATCACCTAGTATTAAACAAACCGAATCTCTACCAATAAATTTTTCACCAATGATAAAGGCCTTTGCAATACCATCAGGCTTTTCCTGGGTCGCATAGGAAAACCTCATTCCCCACTGCGATCCATCTTTGAAAAGATTTTCGATCGCAATAATATCTCGTGGAGTACTAACGAATAACACTTCAGTAATACCCGAAAGCATCAACATCGAAAGAGGATAGTAAATGGTCGGTTTGTCATAGATGGGAAGCAATTGCTTGCTTACGCAAGAAGTTATAGGATAAAGACGTGTACCGCTACCGCCGGCAAGAACAATACCTTTCATAGAACTTTATTTTCACTCAATAGGGCTAAGGAGTCAATTGTCGCGGAAACCAGAGATTTGTTTGTCTAAGCAATGACAGAGATGAATATGATCCCTTGAAAACGTTTCTAGAATGGCCGGCCTAACAAAAAACAGGACTAAAATCGGACCCTATATTCACTAATATTAATTAAATTACTTTTTACAATGCGTCCGTTTTTGCAAGTTGCCCTGATATGACTAACATTCATATATCCATAAAATGGAAACCCAACGAAAAATTTAGCTTACGCCAAATTTGGTACATGTACACTGATGAACTTAAATTTCATGACGTTAAGGTACTTGCTATTCTACTCATGCCCAACCATCTCCATTTACTTATCAACGCCGAAAGCTCTTTTCGCTTGGAACGCTTGCTACTTAGAGTAACGCTTGAGCACTCCGGAAATAAAACGGATGAGATCTGGACGAGAGAAGTTAAAAGCGTTGCGGATTTACTTCAAGTCTATAAGTATATTTACACAAACCCTGTGCAGTCGGGATACGTCAGAAAAGTTGAGGAGTATCCTTTTTCTTCTCTACAATTTCTTTTGGGCAAAGAAAAAAATCTGATACCCATCCACGATCCATTTAATTTTATCACGGATCCAATTCGCATTTTGAATTGGCTAAATACGTGCGAGAAATTTTCGCCGTTTTATCCTACCCGCTTTTTCGGGACTTAGACATGACCTGCCTCATCCACGCCTGATTTTCGAAATACCATCTAACGGTATGCTTCAGTCCATCTTCAAAATTATATTTACGTTTAAATCCAAGCTCTTTTGTTGCTTTTGAATCGTCAATTGCGTATCGCCAGTCATGACCCAAACGATCGGTAACGAAAGAAATCAGTTCTTCATATTTCCGCCCATTGGCCCTTGGGATTAACTGATCCATCTCACGACAAATACTTTTCACGACGTCCAGATTATTTCTCTCGGCATTTCCACCGAAACAATAGGTCTCTCCAGGCCTACCCCTATCCATCGCAAGCCAAATGCCGTTGCAATGATCTTCAACCTGAATCCAATCCCGAATATTTCCTCCCTTACCATAGACCGGCAAAGGTTGTTCCGCAAGAGCGCAACGAATCATGGTAGGAATCAATTTTTCTGGAAACTGGTACGGTCCATAGTTGTTACTGCAATTCGTCGTGATCGTTGGCAGCCCAAAGGTATGATGCCAAGCGCGCACCAAGTGATCTGCTCCGGCCTTACTGGCGGAATAAGGTGAGTTTGGCGAGTACGGAGTGGTTTCAGAAAATTTTCCAATGTCACCGAGAGCCCCATAAACCTCGTCAGTAGAAACTTGCAAATAGCGGAATAATTTTTTTCCTGAATCATCGAGACTTTTCCAATATTCAAGCGAGCAATCAAGTAGGTTTGATGTTCCCAAAACATTTGTCGTAATGAAAATTGACGGCCCATCAATAGAACGATCGACATGAGACTCTGCCGCGAAGTTAAAGAGATAGTTGGGCTTAAAATCTTGAAAGAGTTTAGTTACAGCCCTTTTATCGCCAATATCGGCCTTTACGAATTCAAAATCTCCGGTTCCGATAATTCCATCAAGGTTTTCTTTATGACCCGCATATGTCAGCGCATCTAGAACTACAACCCGATGCCCCCGAGCCACGCTCATACGCACAAAATTAGACCCAATAAACCCAGCCCCGCCGGTAACGATGATTTTCATATGAAGGGTTTAAAGGTTCCAGGTTCTTTTTTGTAGCTATAATGCGTCAATTTCGTTTTTTTTAGCACAAGATTGATGAATCCAATAGATAAATATAAAGCTGGAGTAAATGAATCAGCTCGAAATCCTTGCAGAAATTTCAAAACTTGTGGGTACCGGCGCATCTTGCTCAAACCCAGCGCCAACAGTTTCTACTTCAGCTGAAAAAAATAACCCCACCAAACCGGGAAAATTGGAAAAACGTGTCTTTAAAAATATTGGTAAAGCAATTTCCGATTTTAAACTGATCGAAGAAGGTGATCGGGTACTAGTCGCAATATCTGGTGGTAAAGATTCTTGGGTGATGATGTATGTCCTTGAGGAGCTGCGTAAAAGAGCCCCGATAAAATTCGAATTGATAAACGTAAATATCGACCAGGGCTATCGCGGCTATCGCCAAGACTTAATCGAAGATGTAGTCGAAGAACAAGGCTACGACTACGCTATGGAAGAATTTAATATTGCCAATATCGTGGCAGAAAAAATTAGACCCGGAGACGTACCGTGTTCGCTATGCGCGCGTTTAAGGAGAGGTTATTTAACCGGACTCGCCGAAAAACATAACTGCAATAAAATAGCCCTCGGTCACCACATGGATGACTTTATCGAAACAGTGCTTCTGAATATGTTTTACGTTGGCAAAATTGCGAGTATGGCGCCAAAACTCACTACGGAAACTCAAAAGATTACTGTCATAAGACCTTTAGTGTATTGCGAAGAAGAAGATATTCGCCGTTTATGCTTAAAAAAAGGATTTCCGATTGTTTGCTGTCAATGTCCTTTGGCGTGCGGAAACAACGACGCCTTGGATAGCAAAAGAGTTTTTGTGAAAAGATTGCTAAAGGTCCTAGAGGGAAAAATCCCCAATATTCGCCAGTCTCTTTTGACAAGCTTAGGAAATTTAAAGCCAAGCCATCTGCTCGACCGAAATTATCTGCCATGAGTTTGTGTTTAGTGGCAACACCTATTGGCAATCCCAAAGACATATCACTACGAGCACTAGAGTACTTGCGTACTTGTGACGTGATAATTGGTGAAGAAAAACGCGAACTGCAAAAATTTTTAAAAATGAATGATATTGAAGTCGGCGCAATAGAACTGTTAAATGAACATAGCACCGCTTCAGATTTAAAAAAACTTGTGACCCTGGCAAAAGAAAAAAAGGTAGCATTGATCAGCGATTGCGGCACACCAGCGTTTTGCGATCCGGGCGCAAACCTTGTGGCGGCTTGCTATGGATCAGGAATAACTGTGACAACACTTCCTGGGGCTTCATCCGTAATGGCGGCTCTAAGCCTATCTGGCTTTGAACTCAGTGAATTTGTCTTTAGAGGATTCCTCTCACAGAAAACCGAAGAACGTGCCAAAGAAGTTAAGTCATTGCTTAAGGAAAGAAGGGCGATTGTGCTTATGGATACTCCTTATAGACTAGAAAAGCTGGTTGTGGAACTGAGCGCCGAGATGCCAAAAAGAGAGGTTTTTTTGGCGGCGAATACGACCCAAAGGGATGAGTGGAGTTTTCGTGGGCAAATTGAATCTCTTTTGCCTAAAGTCTCTGGTAAAAAGGCGGAATTTGTTCTTGTGTTAGGACCACTCTAGCCATTGACCAAAGCTCCTTGGATTTGGCAGACTTTGAGTTACTATGATTAAAGAAGTTCTTCAAAAAATCGAAAATAAGCAATCTAAAGTTGGTATTGTTGGAATGGGTTATGTGGGTTTACCACTCGCCATTCGCTTCAATGAGTCCGGATACAATGTCATCGGTCTTGACATTGATGAAACCAAAATTACCAGATTAAATAAGGGGCAAAGTTACATTGCACATTTACCTTCAGACCCAATTGCAAAAATGGTCAAATCCGGAAGGTTTAAAGCAACAACGGACTATAGCACGGCAGAAAGTTGCGATGCTCTAATCATCTGTGTACCTACGCCATTAACTCGCCAGCGCGAGCCCGATATGACTTTTATTGTAAATACAATGGAGTCACTAAAAAATCATTTACGAGCTGGCCAAATTTTATCACTTGAAAGCACAACCTATCCTGGCACAACAGATGAGGTTTTAAAGCCCTATGCTGATCGAAAAAATTTGAAGATTGGAGAAAACTTTTTCTTGGTTTTTAGTCCCGAGCGTGAGGACCCCGGAAATCCAAATTTTCAAACGCAAACCATTCCTAAAGTCTGCGGTGGATATACTGTAAATTGTCAAAAAGCCGGATTGGCGCTGTACGGTGCTGTGATCAACAAAGTTGTTCCCGTAAGCTCAACACGGGCAGCTGAAATGACAAAATTACTAGAGAACATTCATCGCGCAGTAAACATTGGTCTAGTAAATGAAATGAAAATGGTTTGCGATCGTATGGGTCTTGATATTCATGAAATTATTCGAGCAGCGGCGACAAAGCCGTTTGGTTTCGTTCCATACTACCCGGGCCCAGGTCTAGGTGGACATTGTATTCCCATTGATCCTTTTTATTTAACATGGAAAGCCCGTGAGTACGGGATTAATACCCGTTTCATCGAACTTGCTGGAGAGGTGAATACAAATATGCCTCATTGGGTGATTGGAAAAGTTGGTGAAGCTCTTAATGACCGGGGTAAATCTATAAAAGGCAGTAAAATCCTCGTTGTCGGCATTTCCTACAAGAAAAACGTAGATGATATGCGTGAGTCTCCGTCCGTTGAACTTATGGAGATCCTGCGCCATAAAAAGGCAGAAGTGCAGTTTTCTGACTACTACTTCACGACATTTCCAAAGATGCGCGAGCATTCATTTGATTTAACGAGCGTGGACTTGACCCCTGATATAATTAAGAAATTTGACTGTATCTTAATAGCCACAAACCATGATAAATTTGACTATCAAATGATTAAGGAACATGCACAGTTAATCATTGATACGCGCGGAGTGTATCAGGAGCCGTCTCCAAAAATCGTCAAAGCTTGAATTCCTTATAAGTCCTAGTTATCCTTGGATATCGAGGACTTATGAGCTTTTTATTAAAACAAATTTTTGCATTTTTAAAGTTATTAAATTCTGATACCGGCACCAACCAAATTGCCTCTGGCATAGCTGCTGGATTTATTTTAGGGATGGCACCGACATTTTCTTTGCAAACCATATTAATTATCATTTTGCTTTTCTTTTTTCGAATTCAAATTGGTGCGGCAACTTTATCCGCATTCTTTTTTAAATTCGTAGCTTTTATTTTTGATCCCGTTTTTAACGAGATGGGAAAGAAAATTTTAGAAATGGATTCGCTAAAGGAACTATTTGCGACGATGTACAATATGCCAATCGTCCCATTCACGCGCTTCAACAACAGCATTGTCATGGGCGCTGGTGTGACCTCAATTGTTCTTGCTCCATTCATATATGTCATTGGAAAAGTTTTAGTAATTAAATATCGCGTGGCTGTCGTGCAAAAATTTAAACAAACAAAAGCGTGGAAAGCTTTTACTCTAACAACAATTTACCAATGGTATTTAAAATATGACCAAATCTTCGGATAAACAAAAAAAAATTAAAGGCCCAATTCGCACAGAGGCCGTTGTACCGTTTACTGTTTTTGCCGTTGTCGTTGGTGTTTACTTTTCAGTTTTCTTCGATACGCATTTACGATGGGGTCTTGAAAAAGGTTTAACCTTTGCCAACGGAGCCGAAGTCAACGTTGGGCACCTGAAAACAAGTTTTTTTGGTGCTTCATTTGAGATGGGCGACATCCAAATAACAAATTCAGAAAATCCAAAAATAAATACTGTTCAACTTGGAAGTATTAAATTTAAAGCGCTGTGGGACGGACTTTTGCGCGGAAAAGTCGTAATCGACGAAGCGTCCATTAACGATATTATGATTTTAACTCCGCGAAAAAAAGCTGGATTTATCGTACCAAAACCATCACCAGAAAAAGAGAAAAACGGACCTGGAATCGCTGAAAAGACGGCGGGGAAAATCGCTGAAAAGTATGAAGGCAATATCTTAGGTGATGTCGCATCTTCACTTGATGGCAAAGGTCAGAAAGATCAATTTCAAGTTGTGGCCGATGACTTAAAGTCCAATAAGAAAGCCAAACAACTCGAGACTGAGCTTAGAGTCAAAGAAGATGAATGGAACAAGAAATTTGCCACGCTACCTAAACCCAAAGAGATAGAAGATCTCGCCAATCACTTAAAAAGTATAAAATTCAAGGGTTCGGGTCCTGAGGTGATTGCCCAGGTTCAGGATGCTCAGAAAACAATTAAAGAGATTGATGCTAAAATAAATCAATATAAGAGCACGGGTGCTGAATTTCAAAACGACTTTAACAAATATTCTAGCGAAATTAAAGGACTTGAAAAACTCGTTCAAGAAGATATCAGCGATCTCAAAACGCGAATGAAAATTCCAAAGCTTGACGCCAAAAGTATTGCGATGATGTTGTTTGGCACAGAGATCAACAAGAAACTGAAAATGGTCGAAGAGTACAAAGCCAAATACGAAAGATATTTTCCAAGGAAAAAAGGTGAAGAGCAAAAAGAACCACAAATTGTCGCGCATGAAAGAGCTAAGGGACGAACCTATCAATTTGGTCGACCAAGATCTTATCCACTTTTCTGGTTGAAAAGAGCTGGGATCAGCTCGCGGGCCAGCAATGAAGGATTCTTAGGTGATGTACAAGGTACACTTCGCGATGTAAGTTCCGATCCCAAAAACCTGGGTGCGCCTATTAAACTTGAGGTAAAAGGCAATTTTCCAAAACAACAAGTCCTTGGTGTCGCTGCAAATATCACAGTCGACTTATCAGGAAACGAACCCGTTGAGATTTTTACAACATCCGTCGGATCATTCCCAGTTGAGAACAAGACTTTTTCTGATACTCCTGAGGTTAAATTTGGTTTGCAGAAGGCAATTGCGTCTTCAGAAATTAACGGCAAGATTGTCGGCACCCAGCTTGACATGGATATGAAAAACAAATTCCAGAAGATCGATTACTTAGTGGCGTCCAACAATAGTTTTATCAACGACGTTTTAAAAAGCGTCGCGGCAGATACCCAAGTGATCATCCTTGATGCAAAGGCTGATGGAAACCTATTTACACCAAATATTGGAATTAACTCCAACCTTGGTGATGCGATCAGCGCCGGATTTCGCAAGCAAATGGACTTAAAACTAAAAGAAGCAGAAGAAAAAGCTAAAAAGCTAGTCGACGATGCTGTTGGTAAAGAAAAAGAGAAGTTAACTGCGCAGTTCGACGCTCTGAAAGCAAAATATCTTGGACCTATCGAGAAACAAAGAGAAGAACTCGAAAAACAGAAAAAGGTTGGCGAGACAAAAATCGAAGAAAGTAAAAAGTCTGGCCAGAAAGAACTCGAGAAAAAGGGGCAAGAAGTCCTTGATGATTTGAAAAAGAAATTTAAATTTTAATTCACAATTTAATTCGCAAAAGGATGTGCATATGATGGAATATTTAAATGACCCCGCAGTCAAATGGCTGCTGATTACCCTTCCAATATTTATTTTGGGATTTTACGGTGCCTCGGCCTGGCTGTGGACGCTGGTATTAGCCCCGATCACTTATTTTTATGCCCCACTTTGGTTGCAGGCTATATTCGTAATTTGGGCGGTATTATTTAATATTCCTACTATCCGCCAGTTGATGATTTCAAATTTCATCATGTGGCTTTTTAAAAAATTGAAATTTATCCCTGCCATTTCTGAAACTGAGCGCACGGCTCTAGAAGCCGGTGTCGTGTGGGTTGAGGGCGAACTATTTAGCGGTAAACCTAATTTTCAGAAGCTAATGAAAGAACCCTACCCTCAGCTTACGAAAGAAGAACAAGATTTTGTTCGTGGTCCTGTTGAAAAGCTCTGTGCAATGTTAGACGACTGGGATATTTGGGAGCGAAGGCGACTACCAGATGATGTTTGGAGTTATATTCGTAAAGAACGTTTTCTTGGCATGATTATTCCCAAAGAATACGGCGGTTTGGGTTTCACAGCGATGGCACACTCAGAAGTTCTCATGAAAATTGCCAGCCGCTCAATGCCCGCAGTTATTTCCATTATGGTTCCAAACTCACTTGGCCCCGCCGAGCTCCTCATTCACTACGGAACAGACGCGCAAAGAAAAAAATATTTGCCTAGACTTGCAGTCGGTGACGAAATTCCCTGCTTTGCTTTGACCGAGCCTGTCGCTGGTAGTGATGCAGGATCTATTACAGCCGACGGCCTTCTCTTCAAAGGCGAGGATGGAAAAATCTATGTGAAGTTAAATTGGAACAAACGCTACATCACTCTCGCCGCAATATCGACAATTCTAGGGCTTGCGTTCAAATTACGCGATCCCGACAATCTGTTAGGAAGGGGTCCTGACCTTGGAATTACTTGCGCCCTTATCCCCTCTAACACACAAGGAGTCGTAATCGGCAGACGCCATGATCCTCTAGGCGTTCCTTTCTACAATTGTCCGACTCAGGGTAAGGACGTTGTTGTTCTCGCGGAGGACGCAATCATTGGCGGTATCGCTGGCGCCGGTCACGGATGGAAAATGTTAATGGAATGTCTTGCTGCTGGACGTGGCATTTCTCTTCCTGCGCAAGCCATTGGTGCAACGAAACTGATGACAAAAGCTGTTTCGGCACATGCTACTGTCAGAAAGCAATTCGGTGTCAGCTTAGGAAAATTTGAAGGTATTGAAGAGCCCCTCGCTCGCATTGGAGGCTACAATTATTTACTTGAAGCCATGAGACGCTATACTCTTGGTGGTCTTGATCAAGGCATCAAACCCCCTGTAATCACCGCAATCGTAAAATATCAATCGACCGAACTAAGCCGTAAAATTCTTAACGACGCAATGGACGTCATGGCAGGAAACGCAATTTCACGAGGACCACGCAATTTAATGGCCAATCTCTATATCGGTTCACCAATCAGTATTACGGTCGAAGGTGCAAATATTTTGACCCGAACTCTCATAATTTTTGGGCAAGGAGCGATGCGAGCACATCCATATGCGTTCAAAGAAGTTAATGCGATTGAAAAAGGTGACTTGAAGTCTTTTGATCGCGCCTTCTGGGGTCACATCGGTCACGTGGTAAGAAATCTTTTTCGGGCAATTCTGTTAAGTCTTACTCGTGGCTGGCTTGCTCCAGGACTTAGTCATCCTCGTGTCAGCAAGTATTTCCGAAGATTTACTTGGTGTTCGGCAAGCTTCGCAATCATGGCCGATATCGCAATGGGTTCCATGGGTGGAAGTTTGAAGCTAAAAGAAAAAATCACTGGAAGATTTGCCGATATTCTTTCTTTTATGTATATCGGTACAGCTGTCCTTCGCCGGTTCAAGGCGGAAGGTTCACGTAAAGAAGATCTTCCCTTTGTCCATTTTGCCCTAAACCATTGTCTCTACGAATGTCAAAAAGCTTTTGACGGGATTTTTACAAATATTAGAGTTCCTGGATTAACATGGTTTTTCCGCGGTATTATCAAGCCTTGGTCAAACCTAAATTCATTAGCGGGCGAACCTTATGACATTCACACTCATAAAATCGCTAAACTAATTCTTTCCGACACCGATCAACGTCAACGGTTGACCGAAGGAATTTTTGTTCCAAACGATCCTAACCAACAACTTTTAAGATTAGAACGTGCGTTTCATGCAGTTAAGCAAGCTGAATCTATCGAAGAAAGAATCCGCGTCGCTATTAAGACAAAAAAAATGACTAGAGTTAAAGGGCCAAAAGCGATTACTGCAGCTCTTGACGCAGGAATAATTAGCAAAGCGGAGAGCGAAGCTCTTGCACAAGCAGAGATACTTCGCCTAGATGCGATTCAAGTAGATGATTTTAGCCAGGAAGAATATTTGACCCACTCTAGTCATCAAACACCCACAAACCGTGGTTCCGCAGTACTTCAAAGCACCGGAACAAATGGAAAGACCACTCACAAATAAAAAGAAAATATAAATATAGTTTGCTGTCACTCGCGTGGCAGTAAACTAATTTTTACGTTTATCTTATAAAACCTTCAAAATATTCTACTGCATCTGGAGAGTACCATTGTTCAACTCCAATAATTTTTCGGATGAGCTTTCCGTCACGGCCAACGATATAGTTTTCAGGTAATTTAGACGACCCAAATTTTTTGGCGTTTACGCCCTCTTTATCCCACAAAATTTCGATATTGGGCTTATTTCTAGCCTTCACAACGTTCAAGAAAGAATTAATATCTTCCAGGGTATAGTCATGAGAAACGGCAACTAATACTAGCTTCCCTTTAAAATGCTCAACGAGTTTAATCATGCTCGGCCATTCTTTCACACAGGGATCACACCAAGAAGCCCAAAAACTCACTATTACGAGTTTGTCTTTAATTTTATCGTTTTCAAATGGTTTCCCATCCAGGTGATTAGCTTCGATCTTTGGAATACCATTTTTTTCCATCTCTTTAATGAGATCAACCTCCTGGGTGGCCCCACCAGAGTACGAAGTCCTTTCTTTAATATGTGCAATTGCGAAATACCCCGCAATAGCCAGAGCAAATACGACTATTGCGGCAGATATCTTGGACATTAATTTAAGCGTTTAACTCGCGAGAAACCTGACGAGCTTGGTTCTGCAGTTTACGTAAAGTACGACGATGCTTCTCAGCTCTGCGAGCTACTTTACGTTGTTGTGCCCCCAACGTCTTAGCTTGGATTTTATCCGCTTTTGTTTCTTTACCTTTAGCTTTATTATCTTCCCTCTTATCGGGTTTTGCTTTTGCACCAGCAAAGTCCACGAATTCAATATAGGCCATTTCCGCCAGATCACCAGGGCGTTTTCCTAAGCGAATGATTCGTGTGTAACCCCCATCTCGCTTATCAAAGCGTTTGGACAGATCTGAAACAATTTTCTCGACAGCAATTGCGTTTGGGAATTTTGACATAAGTACGCGACGCGCATGCAAAGTTCCGTCTTTACCTTTAGTAATTGCTCTTTCGACGTGACGACGCAACTCTTTAGCTTTCGCTAAAGTCGTTCGGATACGCTCATTTCCAACCAATGAAACTACTAAATTACGAAGAAGCGCATCTCTATGCCCACGACGTCTGTTAAAACCCTTATAATGTACGCGATGTCTCATGTTCTACTCCAAATTATTACGCGTTATTCTGCCCACCAGAAGAATTGGCTACTGGTGCTGCCGTCATGAACGCCTGAGGATTGTTTGGATCCCAGCCAGCTGGGGGCCAGCCATCGATTTTCATACCCAAACCAAGTCCCATTTCTGAAAGAATATCTTTAATTTCATTGAGTGATTTACGACCGAAATTTTTTGTTTTTAGCATTTCGGCTTCCGACTTTGAAACTAACTCGCCAATAAAACGAATATTTGCATTTTTTAGACAGTTTGCCGCTCTTACACTCAATTCTAAATCGTCAACTGACCTGAAAAGGTTATCATTAAGAACAGGAGATTTTTTGCTGATCTCTTCTTCTTTTGGTTCCATGGCTTCGTCAAAGTTTAGAAAAACCTGAAGTTGCTCTTTTAGAATTTTTGAGCCTAAAGAGACTGCTTCCTCAGGTTTTAGACTTCCATCGGTCCAAACTTCTAGCGTCAAAGAATCATAGTCTGTACGCTGACCAACACGCGCGTTCGAAATGTTGTAATTCACACGACGAATCGGGCTGTAAAGACTGTCAACAGCAACAAAACCAACAGGTAAATCCTTGCGTTGTTCGTCACTCGCTACAAAACCTCGTCCATAATTAATAAGAAGTTCGGCAACAAATTTTCCGTTGGATCCAACTGTGCAAATATGTTGCTCAGGATTCAACAGCTCAATATTATCACTAAGCTGGATATCAGCAGCGGTAACCGCGCCTGGCCCCTGTTTATTAATTCTCAATATTTTAACTTGAGAATCGTACTGTTTAAAGCGCACTTGTTTTAAATTTAAAATAATATCGGTAACGTCTTCATGGATATCTGGAATTGTCGTAAACTCATGAAGTACACCTTCAATTTTTAGAGCAGAAACCGCTGACCCCATCATTGAGCTCAGCAAAATTCTACGCAGAGAATTTCCCAGAGTCGTGCCATATCCGCGTTCAAGAGGACGGATTGTGAACTTACCGTAAGTTTCGCGAAGAGAATCACGATCCACTTCGTAGCCTTTTGGTTTAATAAGATCACGCCAGAATTTGTAATAGTGCTGCTGCATAGTTTTCTCTCCTCAACTATCTTGAATAGAACTCAACGATACTGTTTTCTTCGACCGGCACACCAACGTTCTCCCGGGCTGGAAGGTCTTTCACAGTCCCTCGGAAATGTGCATGATCAGCCTCAAGCCATTGTGGAACTGTACGACGCTTTGATGTCTCTACAGACGCCATAACTCTTGCGAGAGTACGTGATGCCTCACGGATCTCGATATTATCGCCTTTATTCACAGTGAAGCTTGGGATATTTACTTTTTTGCCGTTTACTAAAACATGTCCATGCCGAATGAACTGACGTGCGTCTCTACGACTAACAGCTAAGCCAAGAGCATACATCACGTTATCGAGACGCATTTCTAGTAACTGTAAGAAACGTGTTCCAGTAACACCTTTCTCTTTAGAAGCAATTGCGAATACACGACGAAACTGTTTTTCAAGCACACCATAGTAACGTTTAACTTTCTGTTTCTCACGCAATTGCAATGCAAACTCAGAAAATTTTAACCTTTGCTGTCCATGCTGGCCGGGAGGATAGGGACGGCGTTCAAATGCACATTTGTCAGTGTAACAGCGCTCGCCCTTTAGGAAGAGCTTCATGTTTTCGCGACGACATAATTTACAAACAGAATTGTTAATGCAACTCACTTTTTTCTCCCTTAGATACGACGACGTTTTGGTGGGCGACAGCCATTATGCGGAATCGGCGTGATGTCACGTAATGAATTAATTTTTAAACCCGCAGCTGCCAACGACCGGATAGCTGGCTCACGACCAGCGCCAGGACCAACCAAGTAAACAGAAATATTTTTTACACCTGCTTCAACCGCTTTGGCGGCTACGATCTCCGCTGTCACTTGGGCAGCATATGGAGTACCTTTGCGCGATCCTTTGAAGCCTTGTCCACCCGCACTTGACCAACAAACAGTATCGCCATTGAGGTCAGTAATAGTAATAAGAGTATTTCCAAACCCTGCATGAATGTAACAATTTCCAGAAACGGAAGCGCGTTTTACTTTCTTTTTCGCCTTTTTTTCGGCCACACCTTCTGCAGGAGCAACCGCTTCTTTACTTTCTTTTGATTCTTTTTCTTCAGCCATTACATTGTCGCTTTCTTTTTGTTAGCAATTGTCTTACGTGGACCTTTGCGAGTGCGCGCGTTTGATTTGGTCCTTTGACCGCGAACTGGCAAACCTTTCTTATGACGAAGACCACGGTAACTACCGATGTCCATCAAACGTTTAATATTCATTCCCACTTCGCGACGAAGGTCACCTTCAACTTTAATTCCGTGCCTATCCATCAACTCACGAATTTTCGCGATGTCAGCATCGGTCATGTTGTCAGTACGCAAAGCCAAATCAAAGCCTGCTTCTTTACAAAGTTTTGTCGAAAGTGGACGTCCTACGCCGTACAAATAAGTCAACGCAATTTCCACACGTTTATTTCTTGGTAAGTCGATACCAGCAATACGAGCCATGAATTATCCCTGTCTCTGTTTATGTTTCGGGTTGTCGCAAATCACTCTGAGAACTCCCCGACGTTTAATCACTTTACAATTCTTGCAAATCTTTTTTACGGATGTGCGAACTTTCATAAAATACCCCAAAAGTTTAACGGCACGTCAACCTAACACAGCTAGTAAACTCTAGTCTAGTCTTGTGTTTAAAAGTTTTTAAGTGAGTGCCTCTTTAATTTCTGAATATACAACCTCAGTATCCTGAGTTCCATTCACTCCTACGTAAGAACCTTTTTTCTTAAAAAACTCCACAAGAGGAAGAGTATCGCGCTTATACGCACTAAAACGAGTCAATATAGCATCTTCAGTGTCATCCGTTCTTTGATACAAGGCTGACTCTCCGCATTTATCGCAAACTCCTTCTATTTTAGGAGGAGAAAAACGTAAGTGATAGACTGCACCACAATTTCGGCATATCCGCCTTCCCGTTATCCTCAGAATAAGCTCTTCCTGTCTAACTTCGATGAAAACGGCCTTATCAAGTTTAAGATGATGACCTTTTAAAAGATCATCTAATGCATTGGCCTGCGGAAGCGTTCTCGGAAAGCCATCTAAGATGAAATTTTTTCCATCTAAGCGCTCAAAAACCTCCGAAACCATACCAATTGTAACATCGTCAGGAACCAACTCCCCTTGATCTATAAAACTTTTAGCTTTTATCCCGAGTGGTGTTTTGTTCTTAATAGCCGTTCTAAATAAATCCCCAGTACTAATTTGATACATATTCAGGCGCTGCACTAAAAGAGCAGACTGAGTACCTTTTCCAGCGCCTGGGGGACCAAAGAGGACTATGTTCAAAACTGCACCCTTCGACTTCGAATTTTCACGTTTTTCACGAGTCCTTCATATTTCGAAGTCAAAAGATACGACTGAATTTGCTGGGAGGTATCTAACGCGACACCAACGACGATGAGAAGACCTGTTCCTCCAAAGTAAAAAGGCACTTTCATTTGATTCACTAACAATGTCGGTAAAACACAAAGTACACTTAGATAAATTGCACCACCGACATTAATTCTCTCAATGACTTTTTGAATATAGTCTGCGGTGCTCTTTCCTGCCCTTACCCCAGGAATAAAGCCGCCATATTTTTTTAAATTTTCAGCAACATCATTTGGATTAAAGACGATTTCTGTATAGAAAAAGCAAAAGAAAACAATTAGTGCGACAAACAGAATATTATAAATTGTCCCTCCGGGACCAACTGACTCTTGAATTTTTCGCAACCAAGGGTTGTCAATGAATTGAGCCATTGTGGCAGGAAACATAAGCAAAGAACTTGCAAAAATTGGTGGAATAACACCAGAAAAATTGATTTTTAGCGGCAAGTGACTCATGGCCGCATTCATCGCAGGCCCTGCAGTTCTACCCGAATACTGAATAGGAATCCTTCTTTGCCCCACTTCCAAAAAGATTATCAGGCCAATAATTCCAATCATGAAAAGAATTAAAATAAAGGCCAAGGCACCAGCAATATTGCCGGTTTTAACTTGTTCCATCAAGCTCACCGCCGCACTCGGAATATCAGCTACGATACCAGTAAAAATGATGATGCTGGAGCCGTTTCCAATTCCACGCTCGGTAATTTGCTCACCTAACCACATCACGAAACAAGTACCCGCAGTTAGGCTAAGGACCGTCATAACTTTAAAAGACAAAATTCCTACCGCGGCCGACGTAACTATAGCTCGTCCATCGATTACTTGGTTTTCTAACCAGGACGCAATACCTAGCCCTTGAATAACAGCTAAAACCACAGTGCCATAACGAGTAAGCTGAGTAATTTTTTTTCTACCAGCTTCACCCTCTTTTTTTAGGGCTTCCAGGTAAGGAACTGCCGTTGTCAATAACTGAAAAATAATAGAACTTGAGATATAAGGCATGATTCCAAGAGCAAAAACACTAAAACGCTTCAATGCGCCGCCTGAGAACGTGTTGAACAAACCAAATAAAGTGGAGCTTTTGTCTTGGAAAAAGGTAGTCACCGCACTTGCATCCACGCCCGGAACCGGTACGTGAACACCCAAACGATAAACGATAACCATTGCAATTACAAAAAGAAGACGCTTTTGCAGTTCATTGTTGCGGGCCATGCCCCCAGTTGTGCTCACTCCAGAACCTCTGCCTTTCCGCCTGACGACTCAATTGCCGTTTTTGCCGACTTACTAAATTTGTGCGCTTTTACGGTTAAACCTTTAGATAATTTTCCATGACCTAAAACCTTAACCGGTAAACGACCTTTAATTAGCCCTTCTTTTTTCATAACCTCGGGGGATATCTCACCAGAAAGCTTAGTAAAGCTCTCAATGTTAACAACCTGGAAATCAGTGCGAAACGGATTTACAAAACCATATTTTGGAGTACGACGTTGAAGTGGAGTTTGTCCTCCCTCAAAGCCCTGACGTGGAAATTGCCCACCGGAACGTGCTTTTTGACCTTTGTGACCGTTGGTGGAAGTCCCCCCGCGGCCCGAACCCATGCCACGACCCAAAAGTTTTTTTCTATGTTTTGAACCTTTTTTGATTTTTAAAGAATTAAGTAAACTCATATTTCACCTATCACTTTACAACAGTCACTTCAACCATATGTTGAATTTTACGAATTTGGCCACGCACCGCTGGATTATCTTTAAAAGTGCGTTCAGTGTTGATTTTACGTAATCCAAGACAGTTTACTGTATCGATCTGTGTTTGCGTGCAACCGCTGATGCTACGAACGCGTTTTACTTTGAAAGACTTTGCCATAAATCACCTACTATTTAATATCCTTATTTTATCCTTACGAGGGTTTTCCAACAGTTTGCGCTTTGAAAAGTTGCTTTAAACCATCAAGAGTGGCGCGAACCGCATTATGAGGGTTTGTTGTACCCACACACTTTGTTAAAATATCTTTTACACCGACAGACTCAAGAACCGCACGAACCGCACCTCCAGCAATCACACCTGTTCCCGCGCCCGCCGGACGCATGAAAACTTTTGCTGCGCCGAAAGTACCAATCACTTCGTGAGCGATTGTTCGGCCTTCATGTAGGGGGTAAGGACGGACGGTCTTTTTAGCGGCACGACTTGCTTTTCCAATCGCTTCTGGAACCTCGCCGGCTTTACCAGTACCAAGACCCACCTCACCAGTTTTATTTCCCACGACTACAAGTGCAGCAAAAGAGAAACGACGGCCGCCCTTCACAACTTTCGCCACACGTTTAATAGCAACAACGCGTTCTTCAAATTCTACGTTCGGTTTATTATCCAAAGCTTCCCCCTTAGAAACTTAATCCCGCTTCACGAGCGGCATCAGCTAATACTTGAATACGACCATGGTAAGCGTATCCAGAGCGATCAAAAACGACTGATTTAATATTTTTTCCAACAGCTTGTTTACCGAGATCGGCACCCACAAGTTTTGCAGCTTCTTTTCCACTCTTATCTTTAGCCGCAGTCAAACTCGAAGAAGAAACGATTGTTTTTCCAGCGTTATCATCCACAATTTGTGCATAGATATTTTTTGAGCTGCGAAAAACCACCAAACGCGGACGATCGTTTGATCCAACAATTTTTTTGCGTATACGAACTTTCCTTTTTAGTCTGCTCGTAACACTTTTATCTGTTTTACGTTTTAATTTTAATTTCACGGTCTACCTCAATTATTTCGTAGCAGATTTACCGGCTTTGCGGCGAATATGTTCATCTGAGTACTTAATACCTTTTCCTAAGTATGGTTCTGGTTCTTTCCAACTGCGAATTTTTGCCGCAACCTGACCCACAACCTCACGATTGTAACCAGTAACTGTTACCTGTGTTTGCTTATCAACTTTAACTTCAATGCCATCAGGAATATCGATTTTTACAGGGTGACTATAACCAACTGTCAGCTCAACTTGTTTGCCAGCAACTGCGGCACGATAACCAACACCCACAAGTTCAAGTTTTTTTGTGTAACCAGTTGTCAATCCAACGACAGCGTTTTGCGCGAGCGAGCGATAAAGCCCCTGCAGGGCACGTGAGGAATCTAATGCATCAGTCGTTGAAAAAACAATTTCACCGTTCTCAACCTTCGCCGAAACGCTTTTCTTCATCGGAATTGTCATCGAAGCTTTAGATCCCTTAATGACAACTTCGTTTTTCTGGGTCACTGTGACTTGAATTTTGCTATCAAATTTTACCGGAGCTTTTCCAATACGTGACATAATTTCCTACCAAACCTGGCAAAGAATTTCACCGCCAAGTTTTTTCTCAGCAGCTTCTTTATTGCCAACAATTCCTTTATTTGTACTTAGAATAGAAATACCATAGCCAGATCGAACTTGCGGAATTTTATCTGCATGTATATATCTCCTCAAGCCTGGAGTGCTGACACGACGGATTTGTTCAATCGCATGCGTCCCATTGTCTAAATAACGAAGATAAACACGCATCATAGACCTTACGCCAACTTTCACAACACGGAAATCTTTAATATAGCCATACTGCTTCAGAATTTCGGCAATACCGACTTTTACCTTTGAGCTCGGAAGATCTACTTTTTCATGCTCGGCTTTTCCGGCATTACGAATACGCGTTAAAAAATCACCAATTACGTCCATTTCTCTCTCCCTTACCAGCTTGCCTTAGTTACACCCGGAATCAGACCCAAGTTTGCATTTTTACGAAAACAAAGGCGGCACAATTGAAATTTTCTATAAACAGCACGCGGCCGTCCACACGTACGACAACGAGTCACTTTGCGTGTCGAAAATTTCGGCTTCTTATTTGCTTTTTGAACCATTGCATTTCTAGCCACAAATATTTCCTCTCATCTTATTTTCTGAAGGGCATGCCTAGTGCTTCAAGCAAAGCCTTACCTTCGGCATCGTTTTTTGCACTTGTGCAAATTGTAATGTTCATACCTTGAACCTTAGCCACTTTTTCATAGTTAATTTCTGGAAAAACAATTTGCTCTTTCAAGCCCATGTTATAGTTACCATATCCGTCAAAACCACGAGTTGGTAACCCACGAAAGTCACGCACACGCGGAACTGCTATATTGATGAAGCGCTCTAAAAATGTCCACATGCGCTCACCGCGAAGAGTTACTCGACAACCAATTGGTAAACCTTGTCGAAGTTTGAAGTTTGAAATCGCCTTCTTCGCTTTAGTTACAACAGCTTTTTGGCCAGCAATTGCCGTTAATTCCTCCGCCGCTTGGCCAACGATTTTCGAGTTGGTCACTGCTTCTTTCATACACATGCTCAAAGTGATTTTCTCCAAGCGTGGTACCTGCATCGCTGACGTCATATTGAACTGCTTTTTTAGCGCCGGTACGATTTTATTTTTGTATTCTACTTTTAAGCGTTCCACATCTCACCTCTATAAAACTTCAGGAGCTAGGGACACGATCTTTACAAATGAAAGTGCGCGCAGCTCTCTCGCTACTGGCCCAAAAATACGAGTTCCCACTGGCTCATTTTGCGGATTAACAATGACGGCAGCATTTTCATCAAAGCGAATATAACTACCATCATTGCGACGAATGCGTTGCTTAGTTCGAACCACAACTGCTTTTGCTACGGAACCTTTTTTTATTTTCGAAGTCGGCAAAGCCTCTTTGATCGAAACTACAATTACATCACCAACGGAAGCATAACGGCGTTTACTACCGCCCAGCACCTTTACACACATGACTTCTTTCGCACCTGAGTTGTCAGCGACATTAAGTCGCGTTTGCATCTGAATCATATTACTGTGCCTTCTCTAATATTTTAAAAAGTTTGAAAAATTTAGTTTTGCTAATAGGCCGGGTTTCCATAATTTGAACTTTATCGCCAATTTGCGCTTGGGCTTTTTCATCGTGAACTTTGAAACTAGAAGAAGACTTCATGTATTTGCCATAACGAGTATGCTTACCTAAACGGTAGGTCTCAACAACAATCGTCTTATTCATTTTACTATCGACAACAGTACCTTCAAAGGTGCGATGCATACGCTTTTTAGTTTCAGTAGTCATTTTCGCCATTATTTTTTACTCCCTGAGGTTTGCTTTTGTTTGAGCGCCGTCAGTACACGAGCCGTATCGCGACGAAGAGTGCGAATCATCATAGGATTAGTAACTTGCTGCCCCATAGTATTTCTCATCCCAAGCTCAAAACTTTCGGCACGAAGATCCTTTAGTTTCTTCGTCAGCTCACCTTTATCCATTCCTTCAATTTCAGTATACTTCATATATCACCATCACTCTCGAGCGATAACACGCGTCTGCATCGGCAATTTATACGCTGCAAGCTTAAACGCAGATTCAGCCTGTTCCCTCGTTACACCGTTCATTTCAAACAAAACCTGCCCTGGTTTAATCACACAAACCCAGTATTCCGGATTTCCTTTTCCAGATCCCATCCGTGTTTCAGCAGCTTTTTTTGTAATTGACTTTTGCGGAAACACACGACACCAAACTTTACCCCCGCGTTTAATACTGCGACTAATTGCGATACGGCCAGCCTCCAACTGACGACCAGTAAGCCAGCCGTCTTGGGTTGCCTGCAAACCAAAATCACCAAAGCTAACATAATTGCCCCGAGTGGCTTTACCTGCTCGGTGGCCTTTCATCATTTTTCTATATTTGACTTTCTTTGGACTTAACACGAGTCGCCTCCTCAATTTCACGCTGAGATAGGATATCCCCGCGGTAGATCCACGCTTTCACTCCGATTAATCCATAAGAGGTCAGAGCTTCCGCGGTTCCAAAGTCAATGTCCGCACGTAGTGTCTGTAGCGGCACCGATTTTTCGTTGTACCATTCTGATCTCGCAATCTCTGCTCCGTCTAGACGACCAGAAACTCGAATTTTAATTCCCTTAACGCCGCCTTTTACACCAGCCACAAGAGCCTTTTTAAGTGCACGGCGCCAAGAAACCCGTTTTTCAAGTTGGAGCGCAATAGATTCAGCAACTAATTGCGCATCAACATCAGGCTTTCTAACCTCTTGCACATTCAAAAACACTTCATTCGATGTCAACTTCTGGACTTCGGCCTTAAGCGCATCAATACCTGTCCCACCCTTACCAATCACTACCCCTGGCCGAGCAGTCGACACGATGATTTTTACTTTATTATGGGCACGTTCGATTTCAATTTTAGCAACAGCCGCGTGTTTCAAGCGAGCTTTTAAAAACTTTCTTAATTTGAAATCTTCATGCAAAAAAATAGCATATGATTTTCCCTTGGCAAACCAACGTGAATCCCACGTACGAATCACTCCTAGTCTTAACCCTACAGGACTAACCTTTTGACCCACTATTACCTCTCATCCAATACTAAATTAAAATGACTTAATTTTTTTCTAATTGGAAATGCGCGCCCTTGAGCGCGTGGACGGAAACGAAAAATTCCCGGCCCCATATCGACAGAACAATGTTTTACATACAAATTATCTACATCAATAACTTGCTTTTGTTCCGCATTTGCAACCGCAGACTCAATTAACTTTTTCATCATTGCGCCAGCTTTTTTATCAATGAACATCACAGATTTTAGAGCCTCGTTTACGTTCTTACCACGTACCAGATCCGCAACCAAACGACCTTTTCTCGCACTAATTCTCGCATATCTTAAAGACGCTTTTACTTCCATAAACCTATCCTGCTTTTTCTGCTTCTTTAGCTCTATTTCCAGAGTGACCAGTAAAAGTACGTGTTGGCGCAAACTCACCAAGCTTGTGACCAATCATATTCTCAGTAATATAAACAGGAACAAACTTTTTACCGTTATGTACTGCGAACGTCAGCCCAACTAACTCTGGAAGAACCGTTGATCGACGCGACCAAGTTTTAATAACTTTACGATCACCAGTTTGAATGGCTTTATCGATTTTTTTCATCAAATGTCCATCTATAAAAGGACCTTTTTTTACCGAACGACCCACAGCCTCTCCTCTAATTACCCTTTGGCGTTACGACGACGAATGATCATCGAATCAGTACGCTTATTGTTTCTAGTTTTATAGCCTTTACATGGTTGACCCCATGGAGTCACCGGATGATGTCCTTTACCGACACCTTCACCACCGCCAAGCGGATGATCAATTGGGTTCATCGCCATACCTCGAACTCCAGGACGAATCCCCTTCCAACGACTGCGACCAGCTTTTCCCCAATTTATAATATTGTTATCTGTATTTCCAACTTGGCCCACACATGCCGTACATACACCAAGAATCTGACGAACTTCGCCAGATGGAAGTTTGACCTGTACGTAATCACCAACTTTTCCAAGAAGTGTAGCTGCAACACCAGCACCACGAACAAGTTGTGCTCCTTTGCCTGGGCGCAACTCAATGTTATGTATTTGAATACCAACTGGCATATCAACCATGCGCAGCGAGTTTCCAGGTTTAATATCAGCCTTTGATCCCGCCATTACGGTATCACCAACTTTCAACCCAATTGGCGCTAAGATGTAAGATTTAACTCCATCAGCATAATATAATAGGGCTATACGCGAACTTCTGTTTGGATCATATTCGATGGCCGCAACTTTTGCGGGAACATCAAGCTTTAATCGTAAGAACTCAATAGTGCGGAAGCGCCGCTTGTGTCCTTGGCCTTGATGACGCATAGTTATCATGCCCGTGTTGTTGCGAGCAGCTTTTCGCTTCAAGGAAGTCGTCAGAGATTTTTCGGGTTTTGTTTTTGTAATTTCCTTGAAATCAAACCCTGTCATTCCCCGACGGCCAGCTGTTGTTGGTCGGAATACTTTAACGCCCATTTTTATACTCCCTCAAAGATGCCAATTTTGTTTCCTGGAGCAAGACGGATTAAAGCCTTTTTCCAAGCACGCGGCACAGAAACACCAAAACGCGTGCGCTTCGATTTATCACGATTCACCATCGTGCGTACGCTTGAGACTTTCACGCGGAATGACTTTTCAATTGCAGTTTTCACTTCTGTTTTGGTCGCGGTTTTATCAACTTCAAAAGCGTAAACACCTTGACCAAGATGAGCTGTGTTTTTTTCTGAAATCAGAGGACGACGAAGAATTTGTCTCACTTTTCACCTCCAGCAATACCCATGCAACGAGCGACAACTTCAGCCACGGACTCTTTTGTCAGAACCACGTTTCCGTATTTCATCATATCGTAAACATTTAAGCCTGCAGCCGCGTAGTACCGGTAATTTTTCAAGTTACGAGCGGCACGACTAAAATTTGTATCTTTTTTCGAATCCACCAAAACAGCTTTTTCAACACCAAATTTCTTCAAGCGCTCAGACAACTCTTTGGCTTTTCCTTCTGAACTTTTCATATCACTAACAATAAAAAGATTTCCGTCCTTAAAAAGTTTGGAAAGAACTGTAGAAACACCTTTACGTTTAAATTTTTTAGGAAGTTCATAAGAATAATCACGGGGCGAAGGACCAAAAACAACCGCACCGCCACGAATCAATGGAGAACGTTGGGACCCACGACGGGCATTACCAGTTCCTTTTTGCTTGTACGGCTTTTTACCGCCACCACTGACATCGCCACGACGTTTTGTGTTGTGGGTTCCCGCGCGGCGAGAAGCTAATTGCCAGCGAACTAACGCTTGCGCCAAGTCCACGCGCCAAGGAAGCTCGAAGACTTCCGCAGGAAGATCAACACTTCCTACTTTACTTTTTTTCCAATCTAAAACATTTGCTGATGCCATTTCAATTCCTACATTCTTGATTTCGTAAGTTTAACAAGATTATTACGTCCACCGGGAACAGCTCCGGCAACAATTAAAATATTATCTTCTGACAGCACATCAACGACACAAAGATTCATCGTTGTTTTCGTTACATTTCCCTTGTGACCTGGCAAGCGACGCCCCGGCATTACACGACCAGGGAATTCGCGACAACCCACTGAACCTGGTTGTCGATGAAATTTAGATCCGTGCGCCGCAGGACCACCTTGGAATCCATAACGACGAACCACTCCTTGAAATCCTTTACCTTTAGATTTTGCAGTTACCTTCACATTGTCGCCAGTTTTTAATGAGTCGATACCAACATGGGCACCAACCATTGTTCCCTCCGGGACGCTTTGGCGAATCTCGCGACAGAAATAAGCTCCATTTTCAAAGCCCGCACCTTTTAATCTATTTTTTTCCGCTTCTGATGCACGCCCTGCTTTTTTAGGCTTGAAAGCAACTTGAACGGCCTCGTACCCATGCTTTTCTTTTGTTTTGACCTCTGAAACAACCAAAGGCTCGTACCGTAGAAGCGTTACATTTACTGCCTCACCAGCTTCGTTAAACACGGTCGACATTCCGAGCTTGAAGGCGTAAAGGCTGTCTAGTTTAATTTCGTTTTTCGCCGCCATGATCTACCTCTAGTCTACTTTCGGAAGGGTAATTTCGACATCCACGCCAGCTGACAAATCAAGTTTCATCAATTGATCAACCGTTTGGGGTGAAGGTTCAAGAATTTCTAAAAGACGCTTGTGCGTTCTAATTTCAAATTGCTCGCGCGACTTTTTATCGACATGTGGTGAGCGAAGAACTGTGTAGCGGTTAATTCGGGTCGGCATAGGAATTGGACCCGCAACACGCGCACCTGTTCGGCGTGCAGTATCGACAATTTCTTTTGTCGATTGATCAAGTAGTTTGTGATCAAATGCCTTCAATCTAATTCGTATCTTCTGACTTTGCATAACCCAACTCATTCACAACGAACCGGAAACTTTTCCGCCCGTTAATGTTAAAAAAAGACCCTAGTTTTTTAATAAAAAAACGTGATAGGTAAAATATTATTTAAATTAAATAAATATTGTCCCTGATAACGCTTAAGCCGACGCAGTATGCACAGGGTAATAATTAATTGTCAAAAGATTATTTAGCTGAAATCACTACCTTCCCATCCTGGCTAAAATCTCAGCAGAAACTTTATTCGGGACCGGACTGTACTCCGAAAACTCCATGCTGAAAGACGCTCTTCCTTGCGACTTTGAACGAATGTCTGTGGCATACCCAAAAAGCTCAGCCAATGGTGCCTCGGCATTTATAACTTGATAATTTCCACGGGCGTTCATATTCATAACTTTCCCACGACGGGCATTGAGGTCTGAAATGATGTTTCCTGTAAAATCTTCAGGAGTTACAATCTCAAGTTTGAATTGAGGCTCTAAAAGCATTGGCTTAGAATTTCTTGATGCCTCGCGCAATGCCATCGATGCAGCAACCTTATAAGCAGCCTCGGTTGCATCATCCTTATTATAACTACCTCCAGTCACACGTACTTTTATTCCCATCATTTTAAAGCCCGCAAGCGGACCATTTTCAATCGCCTCTAGAACTCCTTCTTGAAGCGCTTTATGAAACTCTTTTGGAATATCAGTTTCAGGACAATCAACTTTAAAATCAAAACCCAAGCCTTCTAACGGTGAAATTATCAGTCGACAATGACCGTAAGCTGGTTCGCCTTGTTGTTGGGTGCGAATAAACTTTCCTTCACCCTTACTCTCTTCGGTAATTGTTTCCCTATACGAAACCTGTGGCTTACCAACATTCGCTCCAACTTTGTGTTCACGCAACAACCTATCAACCAAAATATCGAGATGGAGTTCACCCATTCCTGAAAGTAAGAGTTGACCAGTTTCGGGGTCCGTCCTGAGAGAAGCACTTGGATCTTCGAGCAAGAGTTTATTTAAGCCCTCAAGCATTTTTGGCTCTTCCACTGTTGATTTTGCTTCAAGCGCAACACTAATCACCGGCTCTGGCAGATCAATTCTCTCTAAGACAACTTTCTTTTCCCATGCGCAAAGCGTATCCCCTGTACTCGTAAACTTCAATCCAATCACAGCACCAATATCTCCGGCTTTTAGACTTTGCGCTTCCTCTCTCGAGTTAGCATGCATCCGCACGATTCTACCAATTCTTTCTTTTCTCGATTGACGCGGGTTTAAAAGCTGATCGCCAACTTTAACAATGCCAGAGTAAACCCTTATATACACAAGGTGGCCAGCAAAAGAATCACTCGCTAACTTAAATGCGAGTGCAACAGGTGGTTCATTGAAATCAGTCGTGCATTCAATTTCTCTTTCAGGACTATCTGGCGAGTGACCAATAATAGGCGGAACATCAAGAGGACTCGGCAAGTAGTCAACAACCGCATCCAGCAATGGCTGTACACCCTTATTCTTAAAGGCCGATCCGCACAAAACTGGGGTACATTTTAATTCTAATGTTCCTTTGCGAAGCGCCCTCTTTAACTCCTCTTTCCCAATAGAGCTCGCATCCGATAAAAATTTTTCAACTAGAGTATCATCATAGTCAGAAATTTTTTCGATCATGGTGTTTCGAGCATTGGTGGCAATGCTAACAAGATCTTCCGGAACTTCACCGATAAGAAGTTTAGAACCATCGCCATCATCAGTCCAAGTGACCGCCTTGAAATCAATTAAGTCGATTACCCCTTTGAATTTATCTTCACTTCCAATAGGTAGTTGTATCAGAATTGGGTTTGCATGAAGTCTTTCTTTAAGCGAGTTCACACTCATATCAAAATCCGCGCCGACTCTATCCATCTTATTTAAAAAACAAAGTCGCGGAACGTGATATTTTTCGGCTTGTCTCCACACCGTTTCTGACTGCGGCTCAACTCCATTTACGGCATCGAAAACAGCGACTGCGCCATCAAGAACTCTCAAGCTTCTTTCAACCTCAATGGTGAAATCCACGTGCCCAGGCGTATCGATTAAATTTATCTTATGATCTTTCCAAAATAGGGTTGTTGCCGCAGCAGTAATTGTAATTCCACGCTCCTGCTCTTGCACCATCCAATCCATGGTAGTGTTACCTTCATGAACTTCACCCATACGATAATTTTTGCCGGAATAATACAGAATACGCTCTGAAGTGGTTGTTTTACCAGCATCTATGTGGGCCATAATCCCGATGTTTCGGGTCCACTTTAACTCTTCAACTTTTTGCGGATCAATACTACTCAAAGATTACCAATTGTAGTGAGAGAATGCCTTATTTGCCTCAGCCATTTTGTGAACATCATCACGTTTTTTTATCGCATTGCCACGGCCATTATAAGCATCTATCAGTTCACCAGCTAAGCGCGAAACCATAGACTTTTCACCACGCTCACGCGCATACTCGATCAACCACTTCATAGCGAGAGTTAAACGACGTGACGGACGAACGTCTACTGGAACCTGGTAAGTTGCTCCACCCACCCGACGTGAGCGCACTTCTAATGAGGGTTTTACTTTTTCAACAGCTTTTTTCAAAACAGAAAGCGGTTCCTCTTCTTTAATTTTAGTGCCAATTTCTTCAATTGCACCATATAGGATACCACGCGCAGTCGACTTCTTTCCATCTAACATAATTTTGTTGATAAATTTGTGAATAACAACATCATTATAAATTGGATCTGGATTAACTTTTCTTTTGTAACTACCACGTCTTCTAGACATATCTAATTTCCTTACGCTTTCTTAGGACGTTTTGAGCCATATTTTGAACGGCCACGAAGACGGCCATTCACACCTTGTGTATCAAGAACTCCACGAATAATATGATAACGAACTCCGGGAAGATCTTTTACCCGGCCACCGCGAATCAAAACCACACTATGTTCCTGAAGATTGTGACCAATACCAGGGATATAAGAGATAACTTCGTAACCATTAGATAATCGAACTTTCGCAACTTTTCTAAGGGCTGAATTCGGTTTTTTGGGAGTTGTCGTATAAACGCGAGTACAAACACCACGCTTTTGCGGACAACCTGCAAGCGCTGGCGATTTTGTTGAATTGCGCTGAACTTGGCGTGCGCGTCGAATTAACTGGTTAATGGTCGGCATTCTTTCCCCTTCTAAATTCTAAAAATACTTGGATTGGGACGCTACATCCCAACCCCTGTTTCCGTCAAGCGATTTACGCGTGAGCAGGGCCTGGAGAAGTCATCATTCCTCCAGGAAGTGCCATTGCTCTCTCAACTTCGCTCTTTTCTACCTTAATGGGCCAACGCTTGTAAGCAGGAACCCCTGTTCCAGCTGGGATCAAACGACCCATTATAATATTTTCCTTTAAGCCACGAAGTCCGTCAGTTTTTGAATTAACAGCTGCTTCCGTAAGAACTTTTGTGGTTTCTTGGAACGAGGCTGCTGAAATCCAGCTATCAGTACTCAATGAGACTTTTGTGATACCTAACAAGAGTGGTTCCGCCTTTGCCGGCTGACCACCTGTTTTCATCACGCGTTCATTTTCGTTTTGAAATTCATACTTCTCTACTTGCTCGTCAACCAAGAAACGTGTGTCACCGGCGTCGATAACAGTTACTTTTCTCAGCATCTGACGAACAATTACTTCGATGTGCTTATCGTTAATACTTACCCCTTGCAAACGGTAAACTTCTTGGATTTCATTCACCAAGTAACTCGCAAGAGCAATATCACCCAAAACTTTTAACACATCATGCGGATTAGTCGGTCCATCCATTAGAGCTTCACCGGCTTTAATGAACTCACCTTCACGAACAGCAACGTGTTTACCTTTTGGAATTAGATACTCTTTTTGTTCTCCAACTTCAGGCGTAACGATAACGCGCTGTTTTCCTTTTACATCTTTACCAAAAGTTACGTAACCATCAATCTCAGAAATAATTGCTGCTTCTTTGGGTTTACGTGCCTCGAAAAGCTCGGCAACACGTGGTAGACCGCCCGTGATATCACGGGTTTTTGTTGTCTCTCTGTGAATTTTCGCGATCATTTCTCCCGAGTGAACTTCTTGTCCTTCACTTACCAGAAGTTGCGCGCCAACTGGTACTACATATCTTGCGGGAACATCACGACCGGGAAGTGTAAGAACCTGACCACTTGAGTCTTTCAACACAAGTGTTGGTTTCATATCACTGCCTTTAGAGTCGGTAATAACTTTCGTCGAAAATCCTGTCACTGAGTCAACTTGTTCAGAAAGAGTTACTCCTTCTTCGATGTTCTCAAAGTGAACAGTTCCAGATACCTCAGTAATGATTGGGTTTGAGTAAGGATCCCAATCTGCGAGAACGTCGCCGACTTTAATTTCGCCACCATCTTTGAAATTGATTGTTGTTCCATAAACGATCTTAAAGCGATCACGTTCACGACCATCTTTATCAACAACGATCAACTCACCGTTACGATTAAGAACGACTGGTTTTCCTGATTTGCTCATAACAGAAACGATGCCACTAAATTTAATATGACCATCGTGACGAGAAGTATGAATGCTTTGCTCAACTGCGCGCGATGCCGTACCACCTAAGTGGAATGTACGCATCGTTAATTGCGTACCTGGCTCACCGATTGACTGAGCAGCAATGATCCCAACTGTTTCGCCAAGATTCGCAAGATTCCCACGAGCCAAATCACGACCATAACATTTAATACAAACGCCACGACGTGTTTGACAAGTCAGCGCTGAACGAATTTTAACTTTTTCAATTCCAAGCTCATCAATTTTTGCAATATGGCCTTCCGTGATCTCAGTTCCAGCCTGCACAATTGTTTCTTGTGTGTAAGGATCCGTGATTGTTTCAAGCGCGATACGACCAAGAACACGGTCACCCAAAGGTTGAATAACTTCTCCAGATTCTAACAAGGGCGTAACTTCAATACCTTCTTGGGTTCCGCAATCATCTTGGGTAACAATCACGTCTTGAGCCACATCAACTAAACGACGAGTCAGGTATCCCGAGTTCGCAGTTTTCAAAGCAGTATCGGCCAAACCTTTACGCGCTCCGTGCGTAGAGATAAAGTACTGAAGAACCGAAAGACCTTCGCGGAAATTGGCAGTAATTGGGGTTTCTATAATCTCCCCTGAAGGCTTCGCCATCAAACCACGCATACCAGCAAGCTGACGAATCTGAGCTGCAGAACCCCGCGCACCAGAATCCGCCATAATAAAAATCGGGTTGAACGAATCGGTTTTGGTTTTTTTTCCATCAACCATAATCGTTTCAGTTTCGATATTTACCATCATCTCTTTTGCGACGCGATCAGCAGTTTGAGCCCAAATATCCACGACTTTGTTGTAGCGCTCACCATCAGTAATTAAACCTTCGTCGTATTGCTGCTGAATTTCTTCAACTTGCTTTTCAGTTTCACCAATAAGCTTTGATTTAGCTTCTGGGATATACATGTCATCAATACAAATTGAAATTCCCGCTTTTGTTGAGAACTGGAAGCCCATTTGCATTAAACGATCAGCAAAAATACAAGTCGCTTTACCACCACAAAGCCGGAAGACTGTATCAATGAGTTCCGCCATTCCTTTTTTACCTAACTGCCGGTTTACAAGAGCAAACGGGACTTCTTTCGGAACGATATCCCAAAGAAGAGTACGGCCAATCGTCGTATCCATCATTTTACCATTAATACGCATTTTGATCGGCGCCTGTAGATCAACCTGGCCAGTATCATGTGCGTAAATAATTTCTTCGATTGTTCCAAAGGTACGACCAGCACCTTTCGCATTTAGGCGGGCACGAGTCATCCAGTAAACTCCCAACACGATATCTTGTGTCGGATTGATGATCGGTTTTCCGTTTGCAGGTGAAAGAATGTTGTTTGTCGACATTATAAGTACACGCGCCTCAATTTGTGCTTCCACAGAAAGCGGAACGTGAACAGCCATCTGGTCACCATCAAAATCGGCGTTAAACGCAGTACAGACAAGAGGGTGAAGTCGAATTGCTTTTCCTTCGTGAAGTACCGGCTCAAAAGCCTGAATACCAAGCCTATGAAGCGTTGGGGCGCGGTTAAGAAGCACCGGATGCTCTTTCACCACTTCAGAAAGAATATCCCAAACCTCGACGGTTTCATCCTCAACCATTTTCTTAGCTTGTTTAATGGTTGTCGTGAATCCACGTTCTTCTAGTTTTGAATAAATGAATGGTTTGAAAAGCTCCAACGCCATTTTTTTAGGAAGACCGCATTGGTGAAGTTTTAACTCCGGACCTACGACGATCACCGAACGACCCGAATAATCTACACGTTTTCCAAGAAGGTTCTGGCGAAAACGACCTTGTTTACCTTTGAGCATGTCACTTAAAGAACGCAAAGGACGTTTGTTAGGGCCTGTAAAAGTTTTTCCCCTTCTACCATTATCCAACAATGCATCCGTAGCCTCCTGAAGCATACGTTTTTCATTACGAATGATGATGTCTGGAGCGTTTAACTCCTGTAGGCGTTTCAGGCGATTATTTCTATTTATTACGCGACGATAAAGGTCGTTTAGATCCGAAGTCGCAAAGCGTCCTCCATCAAGTGGAACTAAAGGACGTAAGTCTGGTGGAATTACAGGGAGAGCCAATAGCATCATCCACTCCGGCTTATTTTTTGATTCTTTGAAAGCTTCCACGACTTTCAAACGTTTGCTCATCTTTTTAATTTGCGCTTCCGATTTTGTTTCTTTGATTTCTTTTCTTAATTTTGCAGAAAGGAACTCAGGATCCACTTTACGAAGAAGCTCAAGAACTGCCTCACCTCCAATCATCGCTTTGAAGTTGGGGCCGAAGTTTGATAACGCCGTCTGATAAGCCTCTTCAGTCAAAATTTGATTTTCAGTAAGATCCGTTTCCATCGGATCAACAACAACGTGTGCCTCACAATAAAGAATTTTTTCAACATCTTTCAAAGAAAGGTCAAGTAAGTTACCTATACGACTCGGAAGCGACCTTAAAAACCAAATATGCGCAACCGGATTCGCAAGTTCAATATGGCCCATCCGTTCACGCCGAACTTTGGCCTGAATAACCTCAACACCACACTTCTCGCAGATTACTCCGCGGTGCTTCATACGTTTGTATTTACCACAGAGACATTCGTAGTCCTTTATCGGTCCAAAAATGCGTGCACAGAATAACCCGTCACGCTCTGGCCGAAAAGTGCGGTAGTTAATTGTTTCTGGTTTTTTTACTTCGCCAAAAGACCATTCGCGAATCATCTCTGGCGAAGCCAAAGAAATGCGAACGGAGTCAAAACTTAGAGGATCTTTTGGTTTGTCGAAAAAATTTAATAAATCTTTCAAGACTTACTCCTAATACTTACTACTGTTCAGTAATTGTCGGTGCATCCGTTAATGTGTTTGATTCCATCAGTTCAACATTCAAGCCTAATGACTGGAGTTCCTTAACAAGAACGTTAAAGGACTCAGGCAATCCCGGCTCAAGAATGTTTTCGCCTTTCACGATGCTTTCATACATACGTGTCCTTCCAGCTACGTCATCAGACTTAACAGTGAGGAATTCTTGTAATGTATAAGCGGCGCCGTACGCTTCGATTGCCCATACCTCCATCTCTCCAAGCCGCTGACCACCAAATTGCGCTTTACCGCCAAGTGGTTGTTGCGACACGAGCGAGTAGGGACCAATCGAACGCGCGTGAATCTTCTCGTCTACCAAGTGGTGCAGTTTTAACATGTACATAATGCCCACTGTAACAGGGTTATCAAATGGCTCACCACTTCTTCCATCGAATAACACCGTTTGTGCGCGCTCAGGAAGACGAGCTTTTGACAACAACCCTTTGACGTTTTCTTCATTGGCGCCGTCGAAGACGGGAGTTGCAACGTGAATACCTTCACGCGCCACAGTCGCCAATTTTTTGAGTGACTTCTCATCGGCCTTCTCAAGCAATTTTACATAATGAGAATCCTCGTAAACCTCTTTGAGTTTCTTACGCATTTTCTCAGCTTCAAAGTTCTCAAGCATGGCTTCAATTTGTTTTCCAAGTCCATGGGCTGCCCAACCTAAGTGAACTTCCAGCACCTGACCGATGTTCATACGGCTCGGAACGCCGAGTGGGTTTAAAACCATGTCGACCGGAGTGCCATCAGCGAGATACGGCATATCTTCTTCCGGAAGAACGCGTGAAACAACACCTTTATTTCCATGGCGGCCCGCAAATTTATCGCCGACCGAAAGCTTACGTTTAATGGCAACATAGACTTTAACCATCTTCACAACGCCAGGAGGAAGCTCGTCACCTTTGTTCAAGCGATCGATTTTTTCGTCGAAAACAAGTTTAACTGCATCAAGTTGATTTCTTGCGGAGTCCATAACACGCGAAAGTTGGAACTCAAGATCAGAATCAAGGGGGATATAAGACAACAAATCAAATGGTACTGACTCAATATCCTCATCTTTAAGAACTTGGCCTTTGGCCAAAATCTTTTTTGATCCGTCTTCATTCAGCAAAACGCCCGTGGTTGTTTTACCAATTAACAGATCTTTCAATTTAGCAATCGCACTATTACGAATCGCATTTTGCTCAACTGTTTGGTCACGGGTTAATTTCACTTTCTTTTGCTCAATGATTTGCAACAAACGCTCACCACGGTCATTACCATCACGAGTATAAACTTGCGCATCAATTACGGTACCCTGAACGCCTGACGGAACTCGAAGTGATGTATCACGAACATCACCGGCTTTTTCACCAAAGATCGCTCTTAACAATTTCTCCTCCGGAGAAAGTTGAGTTTCACCTTTGGGCGTAACTTTTCCAACTAAGATATCACCAGGTTTTACTTCTGCACCTATGCGAATAATACCTGATGAATCTAAATCTTTAAGAGCTTCTTCACCAACGTTAGCAATATCGCGTGTGATTTCTTCTTTTCCAAGTTTTGTGTCACGCGCCACACACTCAAACTCTTCAATATGAATCGAAGTGAATGTGTCTTCTTTAATTAGCCGTTCAGAAATTAAAATTGAGTCCTCAAAATTAAAACCCATCCACGGGGTAAACGCTATCAATACGTTTTGACCTAGCGCTAATTCACCCAACTCCGTCGATGGACCATCGGCTATAACGTCATTTTTCTTAACACGATCACCTACGAAAACGATAGGACGTTGAGAGAAACATGTGTTTTGATTTGTACGTTGATACTTAATCAAGTTGTAAATATCTACGTTCGCACCAAGTTCACCACCTTTTGCAAAACGACGAATCACGATACGAGAAGCATCAACCTCTTCAACGACTCCGTCACTAACAGCAACCACACTTGTGCCCGAATCACGCGCGACAATCTGTTCAACACCTGTTCCAACAAGGGGAGAACGTGCGCGCAATAACGGAACTGCCTGACGTTGCATATTTGAACCCATGAGAGCTCGGTTCGCATCATCATGCTCCAGGAATGGAATCAAAGACGCGGCGATCGACACAAGTTGTGACGGTGATACGTCTTTCAAACTCACCTTATCCTTCTCAACCATCGTGTACTCACCGTTGTTACGACAAGTCACGCGATCTGTGTCCATACCTTCATCTGCTTGCGCAATAAAGTGACCTTGTTCCTCAAGAGCTGACATGTAATCAACTTTTGGATCAACTTTACCTTCAGCAACCTTATGGTACGGGGTCTCTATAAACCCATATTTATTGATGCGTGCATAAGTAGCTAGCGACGCAATCAAACCAATGTTTGGACCCTCCGGAGTTTCAATTGGGCAGATACGTCCGTAGTGGGTCGGATGCACGTCACGAACTTCAAAACCCGCTCGGTCTCTCGTTAAACCACCAGGGCCAAGCGCCGAAAGACGACGTTTGTGCGTAATCTCAGATAGCGGATTTGTTTGATCCATAAATTGAGATAATTGGCTCGCGCCAAAAAATTCTTTCACGACTGCATTTACAGGCTTTGCATTTACAAGATCGTGCGGCATCATTTGCTCAAGATCTTGCAACGACATTTTTTCACGAATCGCTCTCTCCATACGAACGAGACCAACGCGATATTGGTTTTCTAATAACTCGCCCACAGAACGTACACGGCGATTTCCTAAGTGATCGATATCGTCAACTTTGCCACGACCATTTTTAAGGTCGATAAGCATTTTCACCGTTGACATAATATCTTTGTTAGTAAGAGTGCGATGGTCAACAGGGCACTCCTCAAGAGTAATATCAAATTTATGGTTAACCTTTAAACGACCAACTTCCGAGAGATCATAGGTCTCAGGATCAAAAAATAAACGACGGAAAAAGTTTTTTGCTGCTTCTTCAGTTGGTGGCTCACCCGGACGAAGACGCTTGTAGATCTCCATCAAAGACTCATCGATCGTATTTACTTTATCAACAAGCAAAGTATTTCTCAAATAAGGACCAACAGAAAGGCCATCAAAGAAAATAAGTTTCAATTCTTTAACGCCGGCTTTAACCGCTGCATGTAAGACATCTTTAGTCAGCTCCGCATTTACGTCCGCTACAATTTCACCTGTTGACTTATCAATAATCGGTTTACCAATGGCTTTACCAACAAGATCGTCGATAGAAATTTCTACCTTTTTCAGATTAATTGATGAGACTTTTTTTGCGACTGCACGGGTTATACGCCGACCTGCCTTGACAAGCGTTTCTCCAGAATCGGGATCAACGATATCCACAAGCGAACGCTGACCTACCATGCGCTCAATGTCAATTGAGCGATAGAATTTCCCACCTTTTTCAATCGACACAGTATCTAAATCATAGAAATACTCAAGCAGTTGTTCGTTCGAGTAACCCAGTGCCTTCAACAAAATAGTAACTGGAAATTTACGTCGTCTATCAATACGCACATAAATCAAATCTTTTTGGTCAAATTCGAAATCTAACCAAGAACCACGATAGGGAATCACTCTGGCCGAATAGATTAATTTACCAGTAGCAGAATTCTTTCCACCGTCATGATCAAAGAACACGCCAGGAGAACGATGTAATTGCGATACAACAACCCGCTCAGTTCCGTTAATGATGAAAGAACCATTGGCAGTCATCAAAGGAATTTCACCAAGGTAAATTTCTTGTTCCTTCACATCCCGGATTGATCTGTTTTGTGATTCATCATCGACATCAAAAACGATTAAGCGGAAGGTGACTTTCACCGGAGCCGCATAAGTCATACCCCGTTGACGACACTCTTCCACGTCGTACTTTGCTGGTTCTAAGGCATAACTAACAAATTCTAAGCTCGCTGTGTTATTAAAGTCTGAAATCGGAAAAACAGACTTAAATACGCCTTGCAAGCCCGTGTCTGTACGCTTATCCGGATCGACATCTTTTTGCAAAAAGCTCTCATAAGATTTTTTCTGCAAAACAATGAGGTTAGGTGTTTCGATATCGCGTTTCAGTCTGCCGTAATTACGACGAAACCGAACGTTCGACGCAGTTAATGAAGTGGTCTCCATTAATTCTCCCCGTCCTTTAAAAATGAAGCATGCACAAGTCCCATTGGGCCTGTGCCTGCAGATTTATAGATTGAAAAAATAAATACCAAGCTCAAATTTTTAATTATTTGAGCTCTACTTTCGCACCAGCAGCTTCTAATTTTTGTTTCATTTTCGCTGCATCGTCTTTTCCAACGCCTTCTTTTACTGTTTTTGGCGCGCCATCAACTAGATCTTTTGCTTCTTTCAAGCCAAGACCAGTTAACTCACGAACAACTTTAATAACGTTAATTTTGTTTGCACCGCCATCAGCTAAAACGACTTTGAAATCAGTTTTCTCTTCGGCGGGAGCCGCAGCACCGGCCGCTGGCATTGCCGCCATAGCCATTGCAGGGGCCGCAGCACTAACCCCCCATTTATCTTCGAGAGTTTTAATCATCTCCGCCAATTCAATCACTGGCATTTTCGACAAGTAGTCTACTACTGAATCTCTGTTTAATTCCATTTTCTTCCTCCGATTAAATTAAAAAATTAATTACCTTTTTCTTGTTTTTCTTTATGCGCATTTAACACACGTACGAATGAGCTCGGTACAGCCGCCAATTGGCGTACGAACTTAGACATTGGCGCTGCCAATGTGCCAAGCAATTGAGCGCGCAGTACGTCTTTGCCTGGGAGTTTTGACAGATACTCGATTTTCTTAGCATCGAGTCTGGCGTTATCCATAAGGCCTGACTTAATAACAATTTTATCGCATTCACCTTTGAAATCTGTGATAGCTTTTGCGGTTGCACCAACATCGCTGTAGCAAAAGATCACAGCGTTTGTACCTGTGAAATCTTCTGACAAAGCATCCATCTTATTATCACCCGTCGTTAAAGCCCTCTTCGCAAGAGTGTTTCTAACAACTTTCATTTCCGCATCGAGCTTACGTAAGTTCTTACGAAATTTCGTAACTGACTCGACATCAATTCCTTTAAAGTCTACAAGGAATGCCGCTGCCGATTTTTTTAATTTCTCGGCGATACGATTTACTTCTTCTACCTTATATGTACGTGTCATCATAGTTCGTTACTCCGCCGCACCTTGAAGAAGTGCAACATCTAAAGGAACACCAGGTCCCATTGTTGAAGACACCGTGACGCCGCGAAGATAGTTGCCTTTGCTCGTCGCAGGCTTTGCTTTCAACACGGCCGCCATCAAAGTATTAAAATTATCTTTTAGTTTATCAGCACCAAGAGATTTTTTGCCAAATGAAGCGGCCAAGTTTCCTTCTTTATCAACGCGAAAATCTAATTTTCCTTTTTTCTCAGCTTCTACGGTTCTCTTTACATCCATAGTTACTGTCCCCACTTTCGGGTTTGGCATTAACCCACGAGGACCAAGAATTTTCGCTACCTTCGAAACAACTGCCATCATATCTGGAGTCGCAATAGCCTTATCAAAATCTAACCACCCACCCTGAATTTTTTGAACTAGATCATCGGCCCCAACAAAATCAGCACCAGCATCTTTTGCTTCCGCCTCTTTAGGACCTTTTGCAAAAACGATAACGCGCACTGATTTTCCCAAACCATGAGGGAGAGCAACAGCACCACGCACTTGCTGATCCGACTGCTTTGCATCCACACCTAACCGAATCGATACATCAATTGACTCGTCGAACTTTGCCGGAGCACATTCTACTGCCAACCTAATGCCATCCGCAGCTGAATATTTTTTCTTAGAATCGATTTTTTCTTTTAGTTTATTAAATTTTTTGCCTGCCATACATCACCTATCCCTCGATCACTTCAACGCCCATAGATCTGGCCGTTCCGATACACTGAGAGATAGCTGACTCAAGGTTTAAGCAATTGAGATCTGGCATTTTCGTCTCAGCAATCATTTTGATTTGCGATTTTTTAATGCGACCAACCTTATCTTTGTTGGGCATTTTTGATCCGCTCTCAAGCTTGATCGCCGATTTAATTAAAATAGAAACCGGTGGAGTTTTTGTAATGAAAGTAAACGAACGATCTTGATACACAGTAATAATAACTGGAATAATCGTGTCGCCAGCCTTCTGAGTTCGTGCATTGAACTGTTTACAGAACTCCATGATATTTACGCCTTGTTGACCAAGCGCCGGTCCTACGGGGGGAGCTGGATTAGCCTTACCCGCCGGGATTTGTAGTTTTACTACTCCCGTTACTTTCTTTGCCATAAATCACCTCTACCTTTAAGTCTTCTCCACTTGAATAAAATCCAATTCAACCGGAGTCGGACGACCAAAGATTGATACTAATACTTTCAATTTTCCTTTTTCTTCATTTACTTCTTCAACAGTACCGTTGAAAGAGTTAAACGGACCATCAATAATAACAACACCTTCACCGATGTTGAAATTAATTTTCGGTTTAACTTTTTCACTCACACCTTCAATTTGTTGATTTACTTTCACCACATCTCTTTCAGGAACTTCCATTGGCTTTTGACCACCAATAAAGCCAGAAACTTTAGATGCGCCTTTTACCAGGTGCCATGACTTATCATCAAGATCCATGTTTACGAAAATATAACCTGGGAAAAACTTTTTCGGCCGCGTCTTTTTCTGTCCTTTAACTAGTTCGGTAACGTTCTCAGTCGGAATCAAAATCTCGCCAAAAGCCTTTTCCATTTTGTGAATTTTAATGCGCTCCTCAATAGAGGCCTTAGCTGTCGATTCACAACCAGTTTGTACGTTCACGATATACCATTTTTTCGTCGACACGTTTTATCCCCTACTGAACAATTTTCTCAATAACAAAAGCTGCAACCCAGTCAAACCCAAAAACCACAACTCCAGACATGACAACCAACACACAAACAACCATGGTCATACCCATTGTGTCTTTACGTGATGGCCATACAACCTTTCGAATCTCAGAAACAACTTCATCCGCCCAAATATTCACTACTGGACGAAACTGTAACAGCCCAAAAACCAAAAGCCCAAGTGCAACTGGTAATCCGTGACGAAAAACCTGTACATCCTGCATGCGAGCTACCACCCCAAAAGCGCTAGCAGCAACATCCATCAAAAGGGAAACTACAAACGCGGTTAATGCGCCCGCAGCTACAAAACTCATGGTTATAATTTTTTTATTGTCAGTGCCCAAAACCTTCTCCAAAATTAAAAATCTTCGTTTCTTTTCCCAACCTGCCAATAAACTGGCAGGGCAGGAGGGATTCGAACCCACAACCTACGGATTTGGAGTCCGTTGCTCTACCAATTAGAGCTACTGCCCTAAACTATTTTGTTTCCTTGTGCGATGTATGTTTATTACAGCGAGGACAAAATTTCTTTTTAGCGAAACGATCTGGCATTTTTCGCTTGTTCTTAGTTGTTGTGTAATTACGTTCCTTACACTCTTCGCATCCCAAAGTAATAATCACGCGCATAGTCTAGCCCCAAATTTGTAGGAGGTTTTCAAAAATGAAAACCCCCGTATAGCCATAATTTAGCTATTACTCAAGTATTTCTGTGATAACGCCTGCACCAACTGTGCGACCACCTTCACGGATTGCGAAACGAAGTTCTTTCTCCATCGCAATCGGAGCAATCAAATCAACAGTCATCTCAACACGGTCGCCCGGCATAACCATTTCTGTTCCTTGCTTCAATTCACAGATACCAGTTACGTCAGTTGTTCTAAAATAGAACTGAGGACGATAACCATTGAAGAATGGAGTATGACGACCACCTTCCTCTTTAGTTAAGATGTAAGTATTACACTTAAATTTTTTGTGGGGAGTGATCGATCCTGTCTTCGCCAGAACTTGCCCACGCTCAACATCTTCTTTTTTGGTGCCACGCAATAAACACCCTGCGTTGTCACCCGCCTCGCCATAATCCAAAGTTTTGCGGAACATCTCAATACCGGTCACAACTGTTTTTTGTGTTGGGCGAAGACCAACGATCTCAACCTCGTCACCAGTTTTCACGGTACCGCGTTCAATACGGCCAGTAACAACGGTTCCACGACCAGAGATCGAGAATACGTCTTCAACCGACATCAAGAAAGCTTTGTCTTTATCGCGCACTGGGGTTGGGATGAAACTATCAATAGCGTCGTACAGTTTTAAAATTGCAGGAACGCCAAATTCACCCTGATCACCAGAGATTGCTTTCGTTGCTGATCCGCGAACAATCGGAGTGTCATCGCCAGGATATTCATATTTATTTAATAGATCCCGAATTTCCATCTCAACGATATCGAGAAGTTGTGGGTCGTCCACTTTATCACATTTATTCATCCATACAACGATTGCAGGAACACCAACTTGACGAGCAAGCAGAATGTGCTCACGAGTTTGAGGCATCGGTCCGTCCTCAGCAGAAACAACAAGAATCGCCCCGTCCATCTGAGCAGCACCCGTAATCATGTTTTTTACATAGTCAGCATGACCCGGACAGTCAACGTGCGCATAGTGACGTTTATCTGTTTCGTACTCAACGTGAGAAGTCGCGATAGTCAAAATCTTTGTAGGGTCGCGACGACCTTGAGACTCAGACGCTTTCGCAACGTCATCGTAGCTGATGAATTTTGCCATACCACGATCAGCGCTTACTTTAGTAAGAGCGGAGGTAGTTGTTGTTTTACCGTGGTCAACGTGACCGATGGTACCGACGTTACAGTGCGGCTTTTTCCGTTCAAACTTTTCTCTTGCCATTTAACTTCTCCTTAAAAAGTTATTTCTAAAAATCAAATCTCAAAAAAACAAACCAAAAACAAAATTCAAACTACAACCCAGAAACTCTGGAGCCCATGGCGAGAATCGAACTCGCGATCTCCTCCTTACCAAGGAGGTGCTCTGCCACTGAGCCACATGGGCAGCAGTTGGAGCGGGAGACGAGGTTCGAACTCGCGACCCTCAGCTTGGAAGGCTGATGCTCTACCAATTGAGCTACTCCCGCACTCCCATTCAAAATCACAAGCTCGTCAACCATGGTCCATCATGGTGGAGAGAGAAGGATTCGAACCTTCGAAGGCATAAGCCAGCAGATTTACAGTCTGCCCCGTTTGGCCACTTCGGTATCTCTCCGCTCGCAAACTCGGCCAAAAAAAGCAATTGGAGCTGGCAATGGGACTCGAACCCGCAACCTGCTGATTACAAGTCAGCTGCTCTACCAATTGAGCTATGCCAGCACACACTAATCCCGTGACAAATGCCTTTGACAAGCCTCGTAACGGACATAACTACATGAAATTAAATTGTATAGTCAAAGGATTATTTGGAAGGGGGAGGAATTGCTCCAAGAACTGTGCCAGCAAATTTCGAAAACTAAAAACGCTTACTTTCTAAACAATATCTGCTCCTATGTTGGGCATAAGTTTCTGTGAATGACATAGTCGACAGCGATACCATTTGTGCTTACCTTTATAGGGATGGAAACTCTAAAGGAAATTTTTAACTCCCACGGCCTGATTGCACTATCTTCGGCGGTTGCAGCCGGTTTTATTCTCTTTATCATTAAGAATATTCTCTGGAGAATTTTGAGAAAAACCGTCGCCGCCACGACAGTCACATGGGATGATGAACTTCTCGAACGCCTCAACGGTCCCGTGCGCATCCTCATTATCTATGGATCATTTCTTATTGGATTAAATTTTTATCCCGAACTTGTCTCCAAACACAATTTCCTACGCGCCATTCAAAAAATTGGTTTCATCCTAATTGGGACTTGGATGATCAATCGCACAATCGTTGTCTTCTTACGTTCTTTTTTGACAGCTAAAGGGGTCAAGGTCGGCACACAACAATTTGTCGGCGCACTTGTTCAAGTTGGAATTTTCTTTATGGGAATTCTTGCAGCGCTCGATACCCTTGGCGTCTCTATCACTCCCATCTTGGCGTCGTTAGGTGTTGGTTCCTTGGCGGTCGCGCTCGCGCTGCAAGATACTCTCGGAAATTTATTTGCGGGTTTTTACCTTTACTTCGATCAACCGGTTCGCGTTGGAGATTTTGTTAGACTCGAAGATGGCTCCGAAGGGTTTATACAAAAGATTGGTTGGCGAAGCACACAAATTCATCGTACATCAGATACCGTCGTCGTAATTCCCAACACAAAAATTTGTAATTCCATTATTACAAACTATGATCTTCCTTCGACAGATGTAGGCATCACGTTATCACTCGGAGTCGGATATAATAGTGATCTCAATCACGTCGAAAAAGTTACCGTTGAAGTCGCTAAACAAATTATGAAATCGATTCCGGGTGGAGTTCCCGACTTCGAACCTGCGGTACGTTTTAAAAATTTTGGCGAAAGTAGCGTCGATTTTGATCTCATTTTAAGAGTAAAACATTGGACAGATCAAGCACTCATCAAACACGAAACCATTAAATCTATTCACGCCAAATATCTTCAAGAGAAAATAGACATTCCATTCCCACAACGAGTGATTCATGCGCCAACGCCGCTGGATCGTTAAAGCTGGAAGCCGAATGGTTTGCACGGGCGGACTTTTATTGATCCGCACCTGGATGCAACAAATTCAAATCCTCAGAAAAAAGCACAACATTGAAGTCATCTGGGTTACATCAGGCGCGATCGGTACCGCGGTTACACGTATGAACTTCAACAAGAGGAAGCGCACCCTTCAAGAAAAACAGGCACTCAGCGCAATTGGTCAACCTCTTGTGATGGATCAATATAATATTGCGCTCCACGCAGTGGGCCTTATGGGCTCACAAGTGCTCCTGACTGCTGACGACATGAAACATAGTGATCGAAAAAAGAATCTGCAAAATACACTCAAAGAATTGTTGCGCTGGAAAATTGTTCCCGTGTTAAATGAAAATGATGCTGTTGCTACAGAAGAAATTCAATTTGGCGACAATGACTCACTGGCGTCAAGAGTCGCTGTTATGATGGCGGCCGAGAAATTAATATTATTAACTGACGTTGACGGATTATATACAGCAAATCCGCAAAAAGTAAGTTACGCAACACTTATTCCTTATCTAAAACACGTAACAATAAAAGAAAAGAAAATGGCTGACGGAAAAAATACATCGAAGTTTGGAGTCGGTGGAATGTATTCGAAATTGCTAGCGGCGGAAAGAGCCGGAAAAGATGGAATCATTACCCATCTCGTGCGCGGCGACGTTCCCAATAATTTACTTGAAATTGCATCAGGAAGAAGTATTGGAACCCAAATTGGGGGCCTTTATCGACCTTAAAAAAATTGAAAAGACATTTTTACATTTACGCGAAGCAGCTCGAGAGTTGCGACAACTCGTCAGCAAAGAGAAAAATTATATTCTTAACGAGATCGCGAAAAAGGTTGCAAGTTCCAGCAACGAAATTCAGAACGCAAATCAAAAAGATTTAAAAGCGCTTGTCAAAGACGCAACACCTGCGTTCCGCGATCGTTTGGTTTTAAACCAAAAACGTATCGACTCAATGGTTGAAAGTTTACGCCAGGTCTCCGAGCTTAAAGATCCCGTCAATGAAGTGATTGAAGAGCGGACTCTTCAGAATGGGCTGAGGGTCAAACGCGTGCGCTCTCCACTTGGTGTGATTTTTATGATTTTTGAATCGCGACCGAACGTAATACTTGAAGCTTTTTCGCTAGCGTATAAATCAGGAAATGTGATTGCTCTTCGCGGGGGAAGGGAATCAGCACATACGAGCAAAGTGATTTATAAAATTATTTCTGACTCCCTAAAACAATATCATTCAAAATTTCTGCCTTTTTTTGGTTTTAATGATTACGATCGCAAAATTATAAAGGCTCTTCTAAAAAGAAGTGACCTCGTAGATATTGTGGTACCAAGAGGAGGGGAACGATTAATAGAGATGGTGCAAAAAACTGCTGCTATGCCAGTCATAAAAAATGATCGCGGCCTTTGTCATACGTACGTGGCCGATGATGCAGATGTTGAGATGGCCGTTGAAATCGTCAATAACGCCAAAACGCAAAGGCCTGGCGTTTGCAACGCTCTAGAAACCGTTCTTGTACATAAAAGTGTTGCCGACAGTTTTATTAAAAAACTTTACACTAGAACCAGAGATACGAACTTGATCTGGCACACCGATAAAGCGACTCTGAAAATTCTGAAAGCCTCAGACAATGTAATTGCGGCAAAAGAAAAAGATTGGGACACCGAATATCTTGATCTCGTTATTAATTGTAAAGTTGTAAAAAATTTAGAAGAAGCAATTTCACATATTGAAAAACATGGATCGAAGCACTCGGAAACTATTGTTACGTCTTCTGAAGAAAAAGCACGAAAATTTCAAAACGAAATAGATGCTGCCGCAGTTTACTGGAATGCCTCGACCAGATTTACGGATGGTTTTGAGTTTGGGCTTGGTGGCGAATTGGGGATATCCACTCAGAAACTTCACGTTCGGGGCCCAGTGGGATTACGTGAGCTCACGACTCCACGCTGGATTATCGACGGCAATGGTCAAATTCGAAAATAATCAATCAAATTTCACTCGTTAAAACCCAACTCCAGTCGCATTCAATCCTGTGCGATAGTATGGTTGCCGAAGCAGAATAATTCTTAAAACGCAGAATCTCTTGCGCCAACAAGTCATTTTCGGTAGCGCAGAACATATGGACAGCATTGATTCGTGGACGTAAAGTATTCCCAGAGCTAAAAGGACCAAATTGGAAATGCAAAAGATCAATTGGTTTTCCGGTACTTTGAATAATAATATCTTTAACTCCCTCCAAAGATAAAAATGAAATGGGACCACGGTATTTTTCGATCAAAGGCTTTAGTTCGATAACTTCATCGAACGAAAGAGACCAAATCAAAAGTTTAGCCCGTGGAACAAAATTCAACCACCTAAGATGAGAAGCAATCTTAACCATGCGATTAGTCCCGTCAATGGAATTCATGCTAATGGCGTAACCACGAGGATTCCTGAGATATCTGGGGAAAAGTGACTTCCCGATTTTTACCGGAATGTGAAAACCACGATACTCAGGATGGATTTTTAAATCGCAAAAGTACCATGATTTTTTATTTTTTCCGTCCAAGGGAAGATTACGAAGTACCCCGGCCATTACGGCGACAATTTTGCCATTCTCTATCCAACCATAATAGTAAACTTCACCAAGGCGCTCAAAAAAAGAAAAATAGTTTTTACCATGATCGATTTTAAAAAAATCATTCCCTAAAGGATATATAGAGCTTCTCTCGATAGCCTCGATATCGTTCTTAAAAATATTCCAGTTATCAATGGACAGACGCAGTAGAGGCATTTAGCCTTCAGCACGCGAGTGGCTACCACGAATCGATCTCAGCGTCCGACGCGTACGCGCATTGTAAAGACCCGTATAAAGCTGGTTGAAAATATAGGAACCCAACCACAAACCTTGTTCAATAGCATAACGGTCATTCTCAGAGTTGCTCCATGACTTTTCCAAAATATTAAAAAAATCATCGGAATGTTTGATGTCAATTTTCTCATGAAGAGAGTAATGAATCATTCGCTCTCTCGTTAACCAGCCTCGTTCAACAATACCAGAGCCAAGCCAGGCGGAAATATCTGAGAACATTCTTTCGATCACTCCCATGATTCCAACGCCCGTCAGATACTCATCGAGGACGCACGCCCCAGATAGCATCGTGTTGAACGCACGTACTTCGGGCCAAAGAGCACGACTATCAACTTGGTCAAGTGAAATCCCCCCAATACGCGATAAGAATTCAATAAAAGTAGCTCCATGAACTCGTAAGGAATCTCCTTCCCCATGCTCTTCCCAAACATTACGAACAATTTCTATACGGAGTTCAGGAGTCGGTATTTTCGCCGCTAAAGCAGCCATTGGACGACTGAAAAATATGACGGCAAAAAAGAATTGAATTTGGGTTTCGATAAAATCCTCTTTTGTAAAGCTGCCATCTTTGAGAGCCTTAAAGTAAGGATTTTGTCGATAGCCACAACCCTCTAAGACATCATTAATCAAGTCAGGCAGTTTTTTGTTTTTTACCATTTTTACCTCGCTATTTTTTGCCCGATATAGATACGACTATAAAATAAACTACGATCAACGGCCTGAAGCGCCTGGGCTTGATCTTCTAAAAACTTAAATTTGCCGTTAAAAAAAGCCTCTAAATTTTTTAGATTGTTCAACTGGCGAAAAATAACAATACTTCCTTTGTGCATTTCGCGACCCAAACGTTCCATGATTTTTTTTATCTCGATCTCGCTCATCCAATCAAAAATATTTGATAGACTGACGCAATCGAAAGAGCCGTAATCAGGGGCGTTTTGGGCAAGGGCTTCAATAAATTTAAAATCTCCCGCATTCTTCGGAAAATTCAATAAATAAGATGGCAAACTTTTAACTCGATTTACATAGTAACCTAAAAAAATATGCTGCAAAAAATAGTTGTCAGGAGCTCCTTCTCGGAGCAAACCATTCTCTAAAATTTTTCGAAAGTACTCCGGATATGATCCAGGCACGGCGTGTTGGATTGCATCCGGCCCAAAAATAGCATTTAAAATTGAGTCGGAAAAAAACAAATTAAAACTTACGGGCCAAAACTTGGAACTAAATACCTCGTTTTTTAAGTCAACTCGCTGTTCGGCAAAAAATTCTTCCCATTTTTTCTCTTCATAGACGAATTCAAAAATAAAATTTCTCAAACCCCGAAACAAGGATTCAAAGTTTCCACGGGTGGTTAAGGCATTAACATTTTCACATCCAACACCAAAGGAATTGAAAATCACATCGGAAGGCTCTTGGGTTAAGATTTTCAATTTTTGCCGGATAAGTTCAACTTGGTTAGGATTTGGTTCTAGTATACTGATGTCCAAGTCTGGGAATTCTTTGCGTAAAGTAAATGCCGTACAACCACCAGACCCTATCAATGCGACCTTTTTGGGTCCATCTAGTTTGCGAATAACCTCCAATTCAATCACCGGGTCTTCGCGTACTACCGCAAACTGAATTTTATTAGCAACCATAGTTAGGTCTCATGCCATTTATACGCAAAATAATCAATCAGACTACTTTCAACTTGAAATACTTTCCTTGATCATTATTCTATTTCAATGCCGTTAATGACGAGTCTACTGTTATTAGTCATCGCTGCTCGCTTACTCGGGCAATTATTTCAACGCATTGGTCAACCCGCTATTGTTGGCGAAATGTTAGCCGGCATTTTACTTGGGCCTAGCGCCTTTAATTTCATCGAGGCAAATGAATCTCTCTCAGGGATCGCAGATCTTGCGGTATTTCTTATCGTCTTACAGGCTGGGCTTGAAATGGACTTCAAAAGTATCATGAGTGCCATTTTTAGCCGACGAATCATAGTAGCAATATTGGGTTTTTTTATACCACTAATATCTGGTATTTTAGTGGGAGTTCTCTTTGAACTTGAAACTACTCGTGCCGTTTTTTTAGGGCTTTGTATTTCTATAACAGCTCTTCCCGTTGCAATAAGAATCCTACAGAGCTTTAATATGCTCGAAACCGAAATTGCCCGTTACTCTGTGGCGACCGCCATCGTCAATGACATTGCTGCGCTTCTTATTTTGGGTGTTATCTTGAATTTAAAGGCTGAAGAAATAAGTTTTACTTGGGCCGACCTCGGAATAAGTATCGCCTTTACCATTGGAAAACTAATTATTCTTGGCGCTATCATCGTGTCGGTAGGGTGGTTAACTCAGAAACTTATTCATCGTGGATTGCATTTAGAAAGAATTCCAGACCGACTCGTAAACTTACTAGGTAGCGACGCCCTGTTTGGAATCGTGATTTTTTTCTCGCTCGCCTTTGGCGTCGTTAGCGATATGCTCGGATTCCATTTCATTATCGGCGCATTTTTTGGTGCACTACTATTAGATAAAAAATTATTTCTTGCTTCACACTATCGTGAACTTGAGAGAACACTCGGCTCAATTGGCAATGGATTTTTAGCGCCTGTATTTTTCGTCTATTTGGGATTAGAGTTTGCGGTTCAAGAGCTTTCTCCATTCTTTGTTTCAGTTGTACTGCTTGTATCGATAGTCTCAAAAATCTACTCAGGTTGGTTCGGTGGAAAACTTCTCAAGCTCAATAAAATCGACTGTATCGGCATCGGCATCATTCTCAATGGACGTGGAGTTATGGAGCTGGTGGTTGCGGGAATCGGCTATCACAAAGGACTCATTGATCAGGCCCTATTCTCAACGCTCGTGTTTATGGGAATCGTTACAACCATGATTACTCCTATAATGTTTAAGCGTTGGGTAATGCCACATAAGGAGACCCCAATATGAAAGAAGAAAAAGAGCAAAGAAAAAGTGAGCTCCCCAAGTTTCTCATAACCCTACTTATGCCGACGCTCATCGGTAAGGGCTTTGTAGTGTTTTTTGGGACCCGTTATTCGAGTTATCCGGGAGAGGGATATGGTTATGGTTTAGCAGCCGCAATCACTTTTACGCTTGTTAGTTTTGCGAGATTTCTCTGGAAGTTTAGAGATTACGAAGATTAAATGCTATTTCGGCATTCCCGAATCAAACCATTCCTTAACCCATGATTTTTTTTCTTCGCTTAACTTTGGATTGTCCTTAGGCATGCGTTCTCGGGAAATCTCTCGCCAAATGCCATCAGCCTCAACTGCAAAATGATCATATTCATAAAGCGGAATTCCCCCGCCTTTAGACGAGTATTCCGATTCGCCGTGACAAGAAATGCAGTTAGGCAGAAACACACGATCCATTATCCAAGAATAAGTAATAATTTTGGGTTTTTCATTATTTGAATCTCGACCTAAGTCATGATAGCGCTGTCCACAACCCATCAAAGAAAACACAATAATATAAAGAGTAAAATTTGCGCGCGCCATAACTAGTATTTTTCTATATTTTCGGTGCAAAACGAAAATGACTTTATTAAACTAGACTTTTAAATGGAATCCAAATCGTAGTAAAAAATATAACGAACATAGAAACGGAAAACGGAGGTAGCGTGAAAAAAATATTTCTATTAGCGTTCATTTTGGTTGGCAATCTAGCTTTTACAGCAACTGTCGAATTTCATATCCCTTATAATACCGGCAAAGGTCCTTGGAATACCAAAGAAACATCGGCATATGTAAAGGTTGGCGATACACTTCGCATTTATAACGACGACATAATACCTCACCAACTTCACACCTTTGGTGCACCATGTGGACATGGCCCGTCGTTTCCAGGAGGAAACGTTTGGGAATGTGAAATCACTCAAGAATACAGTTCAAAAACTTCAGGCCCTTTGTACGATCATCTTGTGGGGGAACGTGCTGAATTTTGGATAGAATCCACCAACTAGCTATTATTGTTAATAACTAGGCTCCTCACTCTTGAAATAGGTTGGTAATCTAATTTTATTGCCAACACGAGGAGTCTGCTATGAGCCACATCTTTGTTTTCGTGACCGGGCTACTTTTAGTTTTTTCTGTTCACGCCGACCAAAATCTCTGCACTTACACGCCGAGCGAAGTTGCAAGCAAGCCGAAACAGGAAAAATATCCCAATCTTAGAACGGAAAATCTCTCAGCCTCTCAAGTCTATACACAAAAACTCTATATCCGCATGACGGGAGTAACCCCCAATATTGGCAATCTCAAGTTTGGACGCATGGTAAAGCTTGTCCAACAAAATAAAATTGACGATGCACTTAAAATGATGATGGCAGAGGACGGATTTCTGCAAGTTCGCATTCGTAATTTTGCCGCACCCTTTTCTAGTAAGGACTATTCCACACTCGAACCTCTCAATGACTTACAGGCTCTTATTATTGGAATTATAAGGGATGATCTCGATGCACGCCTGATACTTACCGGAGATATTCGCTACAGCGGTACCGAGAAATATGGCCTCCCCGAAATTTCAATGAAAAATAATGACCATTATGTGGCCTTTGAAAGCGCTAACTTAAGTTTCTCTTCAGATTTAAAGAAATATGATCAGCAGTGGCCAAATTTTGACGAGGCCGCCGGAGCCCTAACTACACGTGCTTGGGCAAAAATCAATTTCGACATGGGCACAAATCGAAGAAATGTTCCCAATTCGTTCAATGTTTTTTTATGTTCACATATTGATAGCTGGAAGACACGTGGCGTTCCTGATGTTTACGTCCGACGTGACGTCACACGCAATAACGCTGGAGACCCGGCTGTTTATCAGAACTTTTGCCGCAACTGTCACGGTTTAATGGATGGGATGGGCGGGGCATTCGCTAAATTTGATTTCACAGATGGATCAATTCAGTTCAAAAAAAATGGCGTTATGGAGAAGATGAATCAACATGCCGAGGTCTATCCTGAAGGCTATGTGACTACCGATGACAGTTGGGAAAATATGTTACATTATAATCCTTCCATAAGTTTTGGTTGGCGTTCGCCTATGAAGGGTCAAGGGATAAAACAGTTTGCAGAAATGCTCGCTCAATCAAAAGCCTATAGTCAGTGCCTGGTAAAGAAAGTGTATCAAGAAATTTGCGGCACTTCTATTTTAGAAACGGCACCCGAACTTCTTGAGCCACTAAGAACTAAATTTGAAAGCAATGGTTACAAAATTAGATCGCTAATTTCAAATATTGCTGTCGAACGCCAGTGCATTTCACCGGAAGGAGTCCTCTAAGTGAAAAAAACTATTTTTTACTCTGTCGTTTTCTTTCTCTATGGAATCATGACTGGTAACGCCGGCGACCCAGTCAGAATAAAAAATTTCCGCGAAATCTACTCTTCATATGCCAGCATCACTGGCGTTGGAGCTGACGACGTTGAGATACAACTCGTTTTCAATAATATTAAAGACCGTCTGCCAAAATATGGTATTCCACAGGAGTTTAATAATAATACAGTTCTCGCGATGATTGAACTTTCTGGGTACTTTTGCAAAAAGGCGATCGCACGAGAGGAAAACCAAACACATGGTGAACGCTTAATATTCTCCGATATCGATTTTACACGCGGACCCTCACAATTTTCTGACTTTCTAATTTCGAGAATAAGTCAACGGCTGGCAGTAATGTTTTGGCTCCGAGATGTTAAACAGAAAGAGATCGAAGTTATGAACTCTCTTTTTGCTAAATCAACCTCAGCTCAAGACGACTCTATTGATGCGTTAAAGAATATTTTACAAATTATGTGTGCCAACTACGCATCTAGTATGGCCTTTCTCGTGAAGTAATAAAAAGGAGAAAAAAGTGCATATACACAAAAAACCAGTGACCCGAAGAGATTTTCTCGCCCAAGGTTTTCTTCTTTATAGCGGTGTGATCTCTCTTCCAAATATTTTCGGTTTGGGATTACGCAAAGCTGTCGACCAATGTGGTGGTAGCAGCGGACCAAACCTCACTCCATTCATGGTATTTGACATGGCAGGCGGCGCTGCTCTTCCGGGAAATTTCTTAGTTGGGAAAAAAGGTGGTCCTGAAGATTTACTATCTTCTTATAATCGCCTCGGCTGGGATCCACGACAACAAGGCTCACTCTACAAAGATTTCGGCCTACCAATGTCTCTCAAGTACAGTAAAATGTTAAAGGGGATTCTGGACAATACAACTGCCGAAGCCAGAAAAAATTTCCGTATGGGTAGCTTTTGTCATTTCGCCCAGGACGATAGCCCCAGCAACAGACTTAATGCCGCCAATCTTGTTCTTTCCGCAGGACTCCGTGGATCCTTTATTACAAATGGCCTCGGTACTATTGACTCTCCATCAGGAGGAGGAAGTGCACCCGTCGTTAATAATATCTCTCTTAAACCAACGATTGTTAACAGCGTAGATGGTGTACTGGGAGCCGTAAATCTTGGTGGACCTGCTTATTCAGAAATAAAAACCGAACAAATAAAAGCGATGGCCGAGGCAACCATTGATCTCAGCCGCATTCAAAAAGGCGACTATATTGATTTACCGGATGGAAAAGTTTTAGGTGATCTTTCTAAATGCGCTTACGAAAAAAGTCTCGATTTTCTCGCGGGCATTGATAGCCTGGATCCACGCAAAAATGCGACGGTAAAGGCCGTTTATAAAATCAACGAAAACACCGCTTCGAGTGAAGTCAATGCAGTGACAGCAGCTCTCACAATGAATTCACTTATGGGACAGTCTGGCCCTGGCGTCTGGACACTTGGCAACTGTGATTATCACACAGGAAACTCCACTGATGGAGATCGCCAGGACGAGCTAATGGGAATTCAAATTGGCCTCGCAGTTGAGCTTGCCCATCAAATGAAAAAACCACTTTTCTTTCAGCTTCTCACAGATGGTGGTTGTGATGCGAACGGCGAACGAAATTGGACCGGTGATAGCGGTGATAAATGTATGACTGTGATCGGTTACTACAAACCCAATGGCACTCCCAAAATGCGTCGAACCCAAGTCGGCCACTATACGGATGGCCAGGGTGCCGAGCGAGGTACGCTCATCGGCAGTGAGCCCGCTCTTGTCGGTTACGCGGTTTTTGCAAACTATTTAAATATCTGTGGCAAAATTGACGACTTTTCAACTTATGCGCCGGGAGTTTTTACCGGCCCTGGTCAACTTGAAAGCGTGATTATTTTTGAAGGGAAAGATTCATGACATTGAAGTCCGTTCTATTCGTATTTCTTTTTTCTTCAACAAGCATCGCGGCAACTTGTAACTCCGGCTACAAAGCCTACACCGAAACTCTTTATCCTAAAATCATGCAGAAAAATAGGTGTGTTGAATGTCATAACGGTTCCAATCCCAAGGCACCACCATTTGCCGTTCCCGAAATTGAAAGCAGCTATGAACTGGCTTTGCGTTATATGAATTTTGCAAAAATCGACGAGTCTCTACTTACTTATCGTGCTGGTAACGGGCACTGCGCTAAAGCCAACTGCGATTTTGACGTCGGCATCGAATTTAATGAAATCTCCCAAATGTGGTGGGATAAAGGCGAGAATGCATGCAATCGCAACGGAAAGTACTTTTCAGCAGAAGTTGTGATCCCTACACCCCTTCCACCCGCAAACGCCGGGTTCAAAACAATTCTCTTCGATCTCAGTCCGATTTCCAATGAATTTAAAGATATGAAGCTGGCACTAGAGATCCAAGAGTATGTAAAAACAAGCGAAAATGTGCGTGGTGCGTATCGGGTGAAATATCCGCGAATCGTAAACGGCGAAGGCAATATCTATATCAAAGATATGAAGGTACTCCTCAATGGCATGTATGATTCAATTTACAACACTTACACAATTGTTGACAAAACGACAACATTTGTTCCCGTAGAACTCGTGCGCCGACGCCATAATGAGTTCGGTCTTATTCGTTCTGCGACCCCGGTAATTTCTGGCAGTCCACTTATTATTGTCAAAGATGGACTCGCGAATTCAAAGTTACAAATTTCATTTATGGAAATCAGCCGAGGAAATAAAATGGTCTGCAATAAAAACGCAATGTTTACAAATATCATTATGCCAGCACTCAAGTCCCTAAGCTGTTCCGAGTGTCATAATTCAAGCCTCGACGATCTTGGCTCACAAGTTTTTGACCTTACAAAAAATATTGATCAAGCATGTCTTACTGCAACTGCATTGACGGAAAAGTCCTTCCCTAGCGCCTCTGCTTTACTTTCTATTCCCACGAAAGGTCTCTTTGGTCATCCTCAACTTAGTGACCAAGAACGAACAAACTATACAAAAATAATAAAGGAATGGTTACATGATTAAAATCCTACTATTACTTAGTACAGTCTCGTTCGCAGAAATACAAGAAAGCAATGTTAGGGAGCTCATGTCCAAAGCCGGAGAAACTTTTAACGCCCTCCAAAAAGCAGTTATTGTAAACAAGGATTTGAGCGAAAAAACTTTCGAACTCAACAGAAAACTCACCGAACTATTTGAATTGGCTCTCAGCTCCACCCCCAATCTCGACGATATCACAAAAGACCCGAAGAAACGTGATGAGCTTCTTGCTGCATACAAAGAAATTATGGCAGATACGGTAAATGTCTCACTCGCTACGGAGCAGTCGATTTTAGAAAAAAATCTCGAGAAAACCAAAACTAATCTCACGAAATTAAAAGAAAAAAGAACTCAAGGACACGATATTTTTAAACCGCAAGGAGAGTATTCCAATGAATATTATCGTCACTAAAGCTATTGGTATCATTATCTTAACAAGTTCAATTGCCGCCTCAAAGGACCTCGGTTTTCGTTTTAAAGACGGGAAATGCCTTAATGACCAACAACAAATCGGTTTAAACCCTGGGTTCTTTGGACAGTGTTCAGACCTCAGAGGAGTTGTATTAGGAAGGTTCAATCTCGATGAAATTGACTTTAGCGGCTCTGACTTCACCGGTGCTGACTTGCAAAAGTCATCTCTCAAAAAATCTACTTTAGAAAAAGTAAATTTTGAAAGCGCTAACCTGGCCGGAGTAAACTTTGATGGTGCAAAAATTAAAAACTCAAATTTCACAAAAACTAACTTAAAAAATTCTGTCCTTTCCGACGTCGCTCCAGAAGGCTGTAACTTTACCAAAGCTGATTTTTCAGGCTTAGATCTTACCTATTTTTCTCCTAATAAATCTAATTTTTTGGAAGCAAAACTCATCAAAGTGGATGCTTCGGGAGTAGACTTCAGCAAAACGAATTTAAAACAAGCTGACTTTACAGCCGCGAAACTGAGTAATGCTAATTTTACAGAAGCGCAGGGAGAGCAAGGAACGTTTAAAGATGCAACCCTAACAAACGCTAATTTCACGAAAGCCAATTTTAGTAAATCCATTTTTAAAAAAGCAGAGTTACAAAATGTCCAAGCTGCAGGGGCAGATCTCACCAAGTCTGATTTGCGTTTTTCAAATCTTTCCAATATTAAAATTGAAGAATCTAAAATCCAAGCGGCAGTATTTAATCGCAAAACCATACTTCCAATCTCAAGAGAAAAGGCAGAAGAGCTTGGGATGGTTTTTGCCAATTCCGGCGTCGTACTTATAATTTGGGATGCTAAGAACGACGCCCTGAAACAGTTGCAAAAGGCTTTAGAAGCTGAAAGTATTGAAGTTGCCTATTCCAAAAAAATTGAATATGAATTTGACGGGACGGAATTAAACGGCGACTTCGATTCTGTAATTCACCTAAACGGGGACACCTACACTCAAGCAATGCCAAAATCCGGACAAGATGCCATTCTTAAATTTGTTAAGAACGGTGGAACATTTATTCACGCTGAACTTAACGGTTATGAAACTGACAACGGCGGAATGTCAGCAATGAGGGATCTATCACTATTTCCCTGGGTAGGTAACTCGGGAACGTTTAGTTTTTCGGCCGCAGAAGGAAAAAGTGCCCATCCATTACTCGAGGGGATTCCGAAAAATGTATCGATTAATGCTTCTCTTATTGCAGCCAGTAAAGTTCGTAACTTCGGCAATAACCCGGCTGTGGTAGTAATGAAAAACAATGACGTTGACGCCGTTGCCTATAGAAAATTGGGTAAAGGCACTGTTGTGGGCTTCGGCTTTGGCTGTACCTATACCAATGAAGGAATTCCAAATTGTCTTGCCGACAAGACCGTACAAAAACTGTATGTCAACGCAATAAATTTTGGCCTGGACTAATTTTTCGTCTGACGCCAAGTTTCCGCGAGCGTTATGCCCAGAGCAACGCTCGCGTTAAAGCTATGATGACCTATGACTTGCGGAATTGAAACCAACTCATCACATAAATCTTGGTAAGACTTGCGTATTCCTTTTTCCTCTCCACCAACTAGCCACAAAACTCTTGAAGGAATTTCCACATCAAAAAGAGACTTATTACCCTTCTCACTAAGTCCCATCACGCACACACCTTTTTCTTTTAACCACTCAATACTTGACTGAAGACTAGCGTGGAACTCGATAGGCACATGCTCTACTCCGCCCGAGGCTGTTTTATGTACCGTTGGAGTAAGTCCAACTGACCGATTTTTTAAAGTCAAAATTGCATCGACGCCCAAGAGCCAAGATGAACGAATCATCGCCCCCAAGTTATGGGGATCCTCAATTCCGTCAAGACCAACAACCAAAAGCGTGTCCTTGTTTTCTAAAACCGGCCAATTTGGTTCCAAAACTTCATTTACATCAAAAGCAATTCCTTGATGCTGACTTCCGATCCGATCCATTTGTTGTAGCGCCTGATATTCAATTTGAACTTTATAATTATGAAGCAAATTGCGAATCTCTTTTAAATCTCCGGAACGCTCCCAATCTTTACTCAAAACTGCCTTTTTAATTTTTTTTGGGCGCACGGCTAAAACTTCGCGACAGGCATGTAAACCAATAGCAGTTCTCATAAACCTCTCACCTAACTCGGGATCGACCGCAAATATTTCTCGAGAGCTTCCTGCTTATTTTTAGATTCAACTATAGGACGACCAACGACTAGCGCCGAAGATCCATTCTTTATCGCTTCGGCGGGAGTCGTGACCCGCTTCTGATCGCCTTTTTCATCATCAGGTAATCGTACCCCTGGCGTGACAAGAAAAACATCGGAATATTTCTCTTTAATCATAGTTGCTTCTTCGGGTGAGCAAACAAATCCACGTAATCCGCACTTGTATGCCGAATCGACTAGGGCCATTACATGATCTTTGATACTTTTCTTAATCATTCCTGGCGGTAATCCGTCTTCTTTGAACGAAGTTAATATCGTCACTACAAGAATGATAAATGGACGCATTTTATTTAACTCTTTTTCAACTCTAGCCAACTCCTCCAAGGCCTCTGCTCCCGCCCACCCATGTACAGTTGCCATGCTTGCGCCGGCATCAAACGCCGCCTTTACAGATGAAACCATGGTGCTTGGAATGTCGAGGAATTTTAAGTCCACAAAAACTGGGGCCGACTTCGCAAGTTGACTAACAACTTCAGCACCGTACCGAACTACAATCCGCGGACCCACCTTTAAGGCTCCAACTTGTGGGCCTAAAATTTTTCCCAAATGAGTCACTTCACTCTTAGAATCAATGTCGAGTGCCAGAATAATTGGATTTTTTAATTGAAAAACCAACTTTGTCTCCTTCCGCTACTAAAACGGACTCGATCGCATCGACCGCGCCACCCACCTTAATCTCTTGTTTTTCTTTTGTTTTGCGAATCACGCACTCAATATTTCCAGCCTTTACACCCTTACTTCCAATCACAATTCGAACAGGCATCCCGAGAAGATCTGCATCTTTAAACTTCACCCCCGGACGTTCATCACGATCATCCATCAAGACTTCTATTCCACGCTCCCCTAAGCCATCATAAATTTTATTCGCAACTTCGAGAGTTTCAGAATCTTTTGGATCAAGCAAACAAATATGTACGTGGAAGGGAGCTAGGGGCATCGGCCAAATAATTCCATCAGCATCGTGACTCTGCTCAATCGCAGCCTGAATAGTACGCGTGACTCCAATTCCATAGCAACCCATTTCGATTGGAATCTTCTGACCTTTTTCGTCAAGATATTCGGCATGCATGGCCCTGGAATACTTCGTTCCTAAAAAGAAAACATGGCCCACTTCAATTCCACGATGAGACTCGTATTCACCCTCACAATTTGGACATTGATCACCAGCACGAGCGTTTCTCAGATCCGCGATCTTAGTAACTCTGAAATCTCGGTCCCTCACCACATTTTTCAAATGAAAACCATCTTTGTTGGCACCAACAACATAGCTACCAAGATTTAAAACGCCGTGATCCAGATAGACCGGGATTTTCAAACCTACAGGACCACAACTTCCCGGACTTGCGCCCGTCACCTGCTTAACTTCAGCATCCGTCAACATCAGCGGCGGATTAGAGAGACCTAACAAGTTTTTCAACTTAATCGGATTAAGCTCATCACTTCCCCTTAAAAGGACACAAATAGGTTTTAAGTCCTTTTCACTAGAATCATCGGTTCCGGCAAAAAATAAAGTCTTCACCAAATTTTCATTCGCCACCTTTAAACTCTTTGCCAAATCATCAATTGACTTCAACCCTGGAGTAGGGAATGTTTCCATAGTTTCCTTTACAGTTCCTGGGTCTTTATGTGTGTCGCGTACCGGCGCCACTTCAATATTGGCTGCAAACGTACATTTGCTACAGACCATCAAATGATCCTCACCCGCGTCCGCCAAAACTTGAAACTCGTGCGTCTTAGATCCACCAATATTTCCCGCATCAGCTGCAACAATCACGTAACGCAAACCAAGCCGCGAAAAAATTGACTTATAACAACTATAGAAATCATCATAGCTTTTTAGCGCTGCCTTGGTATCGCAATCAAAAGTGTATGCATCTTTCATTACAAATTCTCGTCCCCGCATCAAACCAAAGCGCGGACGGATCTCATCACGATACTTTGTTTGAATCTGAAACAAAGAAACGGGAAGGTCGCGATAACTTTTTACTTGATGGCGAACATAGTCCGTTACGACCTCTTCGTGTGTGGGGCCTAAAACAAATCCATGCCCGTTTCTATTTTTAAATTTCAAAAGAATATCACCTGTGCTCTGCCAGCGCCCCGATTCCTCCCACAGCTCTTGGGGCTGAACCATCGGCATCGTAATCTCTTGGCAATTGATTCGACTGTGCTCTTCACGAATAATATTTTCTAACTTCTTAAGCGTACGAATCAACAAATTCCCGTAAACATGAATACCGGGAGCAAGTTTACGAATCAAACCGGCTCTCACCATAAGCTTGTGACTTGGTATTTCCGCATCGGCTGGGGTTTCACGAATAGTGTACAAAAACGACTTTGACCACTTCATTAATGATCCAATCCATAAGTTTTAATTTTACGATGAAGGTAGCTGCGCTCGAGCCCTATAGATTCCGCAGTTTTACTGATATTGCCATTATTCTCTTCGATTTTCTTTTTCAGATACTCGCGTTCAAATTGCGCCCTGGCCTGACGAAAATCCGAAACTTCCATATCCAAAGAAATCTTTTTCCCTCCCACGGGAAGACCAACATATAATAAATCCTGAACTTCAACTCGATCCTCTGGGACTAAAATATAAATCCGTTCCAGGAAATTATAAAGTTCGCGTACATTACCTGGCCACCGATATTCTTTCAAAAGAGCGCTTGATTCTTCGCTAAACGTTTTGGTTCTATATCCACCCGACTTCGTCAACTGATCGCTAAAATGATTTATCAAAGAGAACAAATCATCCATGCGCGACCAAAGAGGCGGGGTTTCGATAGGAATAGTATTTAAGCGATAATACAAATCTTCTAGAAATCGACCGGCTTCAATTTCACTACGAATATTTTTAGAGCTTGCAGCAAGTACTCGGACGTTAGCACCCACCAAGTCCTTTCCACCAACACGTGTAAACTTACCGTTAGACAAAACGTCTAATAATTTTTTTTGCACAGAAATCGATAAAGCGGTAACTTCATTTAAAAATAAAGTTCCACCACTGGCTAAATCAACTTTGCCTTTACGCGCTTTCAAGGTCCCCGCAAATGCGCCTTTTTCAAATCCAAAAAGCTCACTCTCCATTAAATCCTCAGGAATTCCAGCGCAATTTATTTCGACAAATTGGCGGCTTGCCCGCTGACTCAAAAAATGAATATTATTGGCAACTAATTCTTTTCCTGTACCATTTTCGCCTACAATCAAAACCCAAGACTCTGTCGGCGCGACTTTCGCGATTCGCTCCTTAACGGCCTTCATTGCCGGGCTATCGCCAATAATGGCAATGTTTTTTCGTAAGCGACTGAGAAGGGCTTTTTTCTCAAGCCTCTCCTCTCGTAAATTCAATATATTTTTTAGCAAAATCAAAATTCGTTCTAGTGATACCGGTTTTTCAAAAAAATCCCATGCGCCCAAGCGGGTGGCTTGTACAGCAGTGTCAATAGTTCCGTGACCAGACATAATAATAAATTCGGTATTAAGACCCAGTTCGTTGGCTTTTTTTAATACACCAATTCCATCCATATCTGGCATCCAAATATCAAGTAAAACTACATCGGGATTAAAAGTCTTTATTTTTTCTAAGCCACTAATTCCATCGGCTGCCGTATCAACTCTATAACCTTCATCAAGTAACGACGCCGAAAGCACAGTTCGAATCGGCGCTTCATCATCAACAATTAATATTTTAGCTGGTAACATGACGCTCTCCATCTTCTTGCGACTTCACAATCCAATCATAGCTTTTAGAATCTGAAACTGGCAACTCAATTACAATTCTTGTTCCAGTTGGCTTATTAGTAAGGGCTCTAACAAAGCCTCGATGATCTTCGACAATTCTCTTAACAATTGCCAAACCTAGCCCCGTTCCACCATCTTTCATCGTGATATAGGGCTCAAAAACTCTTTTCAGCATGTTTTTAGGAATCCCGGGACCGTTATCTTTGACCTCAAGTCGCGCTATTTTCAATAGCGGATCATAGTGCGTGCTAATACTAATTTCGGGAACACGAGTTTCGCTCACCGCCGCAATAGAGTTGTCTAAAAGGTTAATCAATGCTCTTTTCATCTGTTCGGGGTCAAATGCAAAGTCTTGCAGCTCAGAACTTAACTCAGTAAAAAAAGAAATATTCTTATGCGCTGTCTGGTATAATGCAACCACATCATTCAAAATAAGATGTAGTGACCCCAAAATCGGTTTGTTTTGTGGTAACCGCGCAAATTGGTTAAATTCGTTAACCATATTTTTTAGTTCATCCGCCTCTTTAATAATCATATTCGTACAATCCGTAAAAGCAGGATCTGAAATCACGTCTGCAAATTTTTTCTGTAACCGCTGCGCCGATAACTTGATTGGTGTCAGTGGGTTTTTAATTTCGTGTGCGATACGACTTGCTACTTCTTTCCATGCAGCGGCCCGCTGCACATTCATCAGCATCGATAAATCTTCAAATACAACAACGATCCCAAGATCTTTTCCCTTTTCATCGCGCAAAAGAGAAACACTCACTTGCATTGGTAATTGCCGATCTTTAATATTCACCTGCAATTCCTTTTGCAACATCGACGCCGAATGTTTTTTCATGGAAGCTAAGGTCTCATCAAACTGACTTAAGTAACCCGAATCCAAGACTTTATCGACTTGCATTCCCAAGAAATTCCTCGGATCTATCTCTAAAAGCTCTCCGGCATGTCGGTTTATTGTACGAATCACTCGATTTTGATCAATGGCCACAACGCCCGTGCTTACATTCGTCAAAATAACTTCGATATAGCGGCTGTAATCATCAAGCTGCATCAGAGTGTCATTTAAATGTTGATTGGCATCTAAAACCTCGCGCTCCGATTGGGCAACCTGCTTTACCATGGCATTAAAGTTTGATATCAATTGATTGATCTCAAAACTTCCTGAACTCACCTCGACCTTGTCATAATCCCTATGTGCCACACGTTCAGTTGCCTCACCTAATTTTTCTAGCGGAATTGAAAGCTGGCGTGCCAAGTGAATTCCAAACCAAGTCGCGCAAAGAACAATAACAAGAGTCATCATAACCAAAATAATTAGATAAATCGATTTTAATGGATGCTGAATCGGATCTAAATGACGAAGATCTTCGTAGGCCGAAGCGATATCGTCCATTTGCGAAATTAATGACATCGGAATAAATGACGAAACTACAAGTGCTGACGGTTTTCCCCTCCAACGAACCGGAACGATCACCCGCACCAAATTGCCGTCTTCAAAGTGATGTATTGTACTTGATTCGGTCTTCTGTTCAATTCCTTTCCGCAAGAAATCCAGTGACGCTTTTGGAATTTCGGATAGTGACTGATCTTCCGAAGTCACTACAACTCTGTCTCCCATCATATCAGGATAAAACTCTACGGAATCTAGTCTAAACAGTCTCGAAAGGCGTTCTAACTGATTTTCTAAATCAGTTAGATTTTTCGCTTTCGGTATGAGCTCTACAATCTGCGCAGCAAAGTGATAATTTCTTTTTTTAGCTGATAAATAAAAGGCGTTTGTCACTTCTAAAGAATTTTTCAAAACTTCCGTCGTCTTAACATTAAACCATTTATCGAAACTATTATTAATATAAACAGCGTTCACCAAAAACATCAAAAACGTAGGAACAACACTGAATGAGACAAACGCCGCAATCAGTTTTGATTTTAAAGATTTTCCAAACCAATGCTCACGCCTTTCCACAAAACCCTTAACTACGTTGCGGAAAATCATAAACAAGAGGAGCAATAGAATTACGATATTAAAATTGACTAACCCGAAAAAGAATATCGAGTGATAGAATGGTAGTTCCTTGCTTGTGTCAAAGAGAGCGTACTCAGTCCAAGTCAAAAGCAAAAACAACACCGAGAGACCCACGATGGTCACGCGTTCGCGACGGCGCTTTCGCATCTCAAGAGCGAGGGCGCCGGTAATATTACCCTTATTTGGCGCCTCTGACATCAAAACCTAAATCTAGTGTTTAAAATTTGTTTTCAGTTCTTTGTACATTGTTGAACCAACATGAAATGCAGGTCCGCCAACTTTAATTAAACCTAAACAAAGACTTTCAAACTGTTCACTTGTCAGAGTGTCGGCATATCCACAGCTTATTTTAGAATCAACCATAGCTGTGTGCAAAGTTAGACGTGCGTTGTAGTCGCTAACTCTTTGTTTCAAACGCGCTAAAAAATCATTCGCCGTAATTTGAGGGCTCACCATAAAACTCCCTTGGTAAAGAATAATTGTTATCTAAATTATTAGTAATAGATTCTTTGTTGTTGTTACTTAATTCACGCTTGATTTGGAGAATACGAATAGCTGCCTGTGCCGCCTCAAATCCTTTGTTGCCATGACGTCCACCACTACGTTGAGCGGCCTGTTCTTTATCTTCAGTCATGATCACACCGAAACCAACGGGACGAGAAAACTTCAACTGTACATCCATACAGCCCCGTTCAGCTGAATTACAAACCGCTTCATAATGAGTAGTCTCACCGCGTATCACGCAGCCAACAGCCACTGCCGCATCAGCGCCCCCCTCAAAAGCAAGCTGTACAGCGAGAGGGATTTCCATTGCACCAGGAACGGGAAAAAAAGAAATATTTTCTTTTTCAATTCCTCCGGCAAGTAGTCCCTCGACAGCGCCAGTTTCTAAGCGCGACGTCACCACTTCGTTAAATAGCGATCTCACGATGGCGACTTTTACATCCCCCGCATTTTCCAAGCGGTAGATATAAGTTGGTTTATTTTCCGTCATGAATTTAACTCCTGTGATTCAGAAAGTTTTAAATAATGACCCATTTTATCTTTTTTAACTTCTAAATATGCTCGATTTTCTAAACTTGGCATGACCTCTAGGGGAATTCTCTCAACGATTTCTAACCCGTACCCCTTAAGTCCCGTTCTTTTGGCGGGATTATTAGTTAATAAACGAATTTTTCTAACACCAATCGCTCGCAATATCTGGGCGCCTATCCCATAACTTCGATGATCTGCCAAAAATCCTAAGTGAATATTGGCTTCGACAGTATCCATTCCACTATCTTGCAACTGGTATGCTTTAATTTTATTTCCTAAGCCAATTCCGCGACCCTCTTGGCGAAGATAAAGCAAAACACCTTTTTCAGATTTTTCGATGATGCTCATGGCCTTGGCCAGTTGCTGGCCACAATCACATCGAAGGCTACCAAACACATCACCTGTGAGACATTCAGAATGGACCCTAACTAATACCGACTCACCAGGTTGAATCTCGCCTTTTTGTACGACAATGTGCTCGGTGCCATCAAGAGTATTTCTGAAAGCACGAACTTGAAACCCCCCACCGAAGCGATTCGGAAGTTTTGCTGTCGCTATTTCTTCTACTAAAGTCTCATTTCCCAAACGATATTCAACAAGCGACTCAATCGTACCAATCTTAATTCTATGTTTTTGGCCGAATTTCATCAAATCGGAAGTCCGCGCCATTGTGCCATCTTCATTCATAATTTCACAAATAATTCCTGCGGGATTCAATCCGGCAAGAATACACAAATCGACACTTGCCTCCGTATGACCAGCCCTCTTCAAAACACCACCTGACTGGGCGCGAATAGGAAATACGTGCCCCGGCATCCTTATATCCCCTCGACATGCATTCGGACGAGACGCCACAAAAATTGTACGGGCGCGGTCTTGGGCCGAAATTCCGGTTGTCACGCCTGACGAAGCCTCAATCGAAACTGTAAAAGCTGTTTTATTAGGAGCAAGGTTATCATTGTCTGTCACCATAAGTGGTAATTGCAATTTCTCCGCCTGCTCGCCTGACATCGAAAGACAAATCAAACCGCGAGCTTCTTTAGCCATAAAATTCACCAACGCGGGAGAGACAAAATCTGCTGCCAAAATCAAATCGCCTTCGTTCTCGCGATCTTCATCGTCTATGAGAATAACCATCTTTCCCAATCTTATATCTTCAATAATTTCTGAAATTGGACTCATTCCCACATTCATCTATTGCCACAACTTCCCGACGGCACGAATCATGTAATCCGTCTCCAAACAAACCTTATTCCCTACAGATAATGTTCCTAAATTTGTACGGCGCAACGTCTCTGGAATCAAACATACGGAAAACAGACTTTCTTCGACGTCATTTACTGTTAGACTTACACCGTTAATAGCTACACTACCTTTTGGAACTACAAATTTAAATTTATCTTTTGGCAATTCAAAATAAATGACTCTGCTCCCACCTAAATCCGTAACACTTATCACGTCGATTAAACACTCCACATGTCCAGTTACTAAATGTCCATGGACACGATCTCCAAAAACAAGTGAGCGCTCTAAATTCACATCAAAGCCAAGCAAACTATCCTCATCCCATCCGGTAACGTTCAAAGTTTCATCTCCTAAACTAAACTCCATAGAATGACCGTCGAACTTCTCAACGGTTAAACACACTCCATTTAAGCAAATAGAGTCACCAAGCTTAATATCACTAAAACTATTTGGACGGACTACTGAGATTTGGATGGTACCGAGATTTTTCTTGAGGTGGGTGATCTTGCCAGTAGCTTCTACGACTCCAGAAAACACGGACCCTCGCTTGGAAAAAAATACAAAAGAACTTAGTATCGCGGAAATTTTCTTAGCTCGAAAAGTACTCCAAAATGGAGTGCTGAGTCAAGGCAAGGGAAGATTTTATAGGTTGGAAAGCAGCCCTTTGCGTATCTCTGGCAAATTACCGATCACTTTAGCGGCGCCAAGCTGAACGGCTTCCTTGGGCATACCGTAAACAACGCAAGAAGCCTCATCCTGACAGTAAGTTAGCGCACCTTTTTTGTAAAGCTCAAGCAATCCGCGCGCGCCGTCTTTACCCATACCCGTTAACAGGATCGCCGTTATGTTACCGCCTACACGGCAAGCCGATTTAAATAAATAATCAACAGAAGGACGGTGGACACTGTAGGACATCGATGTGCCAATTTTTAGCCGATAAACTCCACCAGCCCCCCCCACCCCTATATGATAATCACCTCCAGACATGTATAGATGCCCGGGGCTCAACAACATATGATCTGCCGGTTTAACCATTTTTAAATTTGAAACCTTTGACAGGCGTTCATAAAAAGCTTGAGCAAACTGCTGAGCAATGTGTTGAACAACTAAAACTGGCGGACAATCCTCCGGCATACTTTGAAGCAAATGCACCAACGCTTCTGTTCCGCCCGTGGAAGCACCAATCAAAATTAAATCTGGTCGCACTTTTTCGTTAGCTTTTTTCGCAGTGATCGCCGCCGTAATGCCTTTGCCACCGGAAACAACATTGTGATGAACAATAGCCTCTAGCCGCTCGACAATTTCTCGCGCACTTTTTCGCAAATCATTTTTATTAAAATAGTCTTGAGCTCCACTGCCCAACGCATCTAAAACTTTTTGAGCTTCATGAGGTAAAGCCCCAGAAATAATTACGACAGGGGTTTTCATTTGCTTTTGCCTTTGCTCTTTTAGCCACTCAAATCCACTTTGTTTTGGTAAATGTAAGTCCAAAGTAATAATGTCAACTTTGTGACTTTCCAAATAGGCCGTTGCCTCTTCAGCACTCCCAACCCAAGCGCAATCCAAACCAAATTTTTCAAATTGCCGTTTCATAATCGCGCGATCAATAGCCGAATCCTCGACAATTAAGCATTTTCTCCGTCGCTCTCTACCCACCAAGTTTTCTTTGCCTTTATGGACAAAGCAACTCGCACCCATATTTATTAGGTCGAGTCCCGCCCCGACAACGGCTTCACTAGTACCCGTAATAAACATCCCCGATGCATCCATTTGCGCTAAAAGACTTTTAGCGATCAGTTGCGCCTCATCTCTTTTAAAATAAATCAAAACGTTTCGACAAATAACAACATCATAAAAAGCTTTTATTTCGCCGCCGTCCTTCAGAGAACGAACCGCAAACTTACAACGGTCGCGGATTGCCTTTACCAAAGTAAAAAAACCTTCGGTTTTTCCGTTGCCGACCAATAGAAAGCGCTTATAAGAGTCGGAAATATCATCATACCCATTTTCAGTTCGGTAGATAGCTTTTTCACCAACCTTAGTACTTACTGGGTCAATATCAAAGGCATCAATTTGGTAGTCAAAGCCATTGTAAAACTCTCGCATTCTTTCGAGCATAAGAGCGAATGAATATACCTCTTCTCCAGTTGAACAGGCCGCACAAAGAACTCTTAAAGGTCGTTGCCGATAAGTACTGACAACCTCGGTAACTCTCTTTTCTAAAATTTCGTATTGCTTTGGTTCTCGAAACCAGCTTGTGGTGTGAATTGTAAGCGCCGACACCAAATAGTCCATCTCTAGCTTTTCGCTTTTTGCGAAACGCACATACTCTTTAAGGTCCTCTATGCCGTGATGATCCATTCGCCTTCTAACATTATTAACCAGAATGGACTTACGAAACTTTCCCACCTGACAGGTACCGGTGATGGCTTCGGTAAGTTCATAGATCGTTTCGACATCACGGTCAGAAAAAAACTCTTCGTTCTGAGACATAGCCAAACTAGACGATTTCATACTGGCCTAAGACTCATCGGCAACAACTTAACAGGAAGTTAGGCATTCGAAACTATTTCAATATTAAGACGCTCTGTTGTTACGGGCGCATCTTTTTGAGACAGATTTTAGTTGCAGACTAAAATCTTTACGTCTCCTGTTGGTACTTCACCGCTGGCACTGATCAGTTTTCCATGAGAATCCCTCATGACATAAATTTCAAAACGACCGGACTCAACCGCAATAATATGGACATCAGATCCTGCTGCAACCGTAAAGCGTTCCATCTCGTTATTCCTAACTCTCGAGACCTCGACGGCACGAAGGAGTTTCGCCATCGCACCAGCTTCACATTCTCTTGCTTCGACATTTGAAGCGAAGAGAAATAGTATAGGTATTAAAAGCTTCATGAAAAAATTAGGTAAGCAAAGTATGCCATAGGTAAAAGACAATAACTTAGAATTCAGCTTAAAACAGGTTGCTCTGCAAATACCGGCAATCAGGTGTCAAATCTTTAGTCGGTTATCTGGGTCTTTCTTTAATTTGTTGCCAGCAAATAAT
>FRDC01000977.1_pt4 | contig 78491 bp, 63 predicted proteins | sample 1106171 | NCBI WGS metagenome assembly FRDC01 (sample SAMEA3930566, study PRJEB13176) | freshwater metagenome | biome: Drinking water system; feature: drinking water; material: water | place: Singapore | collected 2014-12-20 | reverse complement strand
TACCACTACTAATGGGCCGCGCGGCTTCCCCTTCTGCAGTCGTTCTGTATATAGGCTATCGACTTCCCGTCGTGCTCTTCATACTTCATGTTTCCACCTTCGGTTCTCCTTTCTTTACGCGCATCTCTATTTCCTCAGTAGAGACTTACCGTCCCGTTAGGTTTTTACCGCACCCGTGTCGTANNTGTCGTATGTGGGTAATACGATGGGGCAGCGACGGCGCCAGGCCGCTCCCCAATCATGGTCTGATACTCTTATATGGGTGCTTCCTGCGTGAGGGGTGTATCCGACTGCGTATCAAGCCGGTTCGTATGCGTAACATTGACCATGATAGACTGGAACTTCCATCCGGCATCAGTCCTCACGAACGTGTCGGTATAGACACCCATGATGACGACAAAGTCCACCAACGACCGATCCTGTTTCCGACGGAAACGCGACAGACAATGCAGATAGAACGTCCCCGTCGCTGTCTGTCCATCTGGAGCGATCGTAACATGGGGTGAGGTTACGTAGTGCAGCACGTTTACCACAGACTGGGATAGCTCCCGAAAAAAATCGCAGATCGCACGGTGGCCATGGAATTCTCCATAGCCATTGGCCGCCCAGGTGCCATCAGGAACGAATATGGTTCTGAACCCTTCGAGGTCATATCCGCCGTCACAACAACGGGTATAACGATACTTCAGTTGCTCGATCTCACGCACGTTTTCAAGATGTGCCACTCGTTCTTCCAGTGTCATGTGTCCTCTCTCTTCAAGCCCTCACGATGGTTTTTCTTTCACCTTTAATGATCCGTTTTGCTTTTCTCGGACGGCCCCTTCGTTTCGTAGGGCATCTGTCTGCGTACTTGATACTACGCCTTGATACGTGTTTACCCTACTCTGCACGCACTCCTGTTCTCTGGTGACTCATGGCATGAAGCATTATCCTCTCCCTGTGAGCGACCCCTTTGTCTTCTTCCCCATCAACAATATGAGAATATGATCGAAAATAAGAGGGGATCAAACGTTATAGAGCAAGAAACACGACAAGCCCGCTGGCGCAATACACCGACACTCCCTGTACGACTGTTATTCTAACTCTGGTGGATGGCTCCCCATGGTGTTGTCTTCAGCGCGCGTTCACGCTAGCGAGATGAGTATGGATGCATTTGTTGTCCTACGGGAGTTTCGTTCACGTATCGAAGCGGAGATTGTCAAAGAGTTGCTTATCAGCAATGGGATCGACGCACTCGTAGTCTCCGATGACTGTGGCGCGGTCGATCCGGCCTTACAATTTGGCCAGGGTGTCCGGCTGCTTGTCATGGCCCCAGATGCGAGGGAAGCCGAGCTGCTGCTTGCTGCGCTTCCCATAGAAATGGAGGAAGACGAAGATACCCATGACGAGTGACCTGAGCACATAATCCGTAGTTGCGACCCAAGTGAGTGCCAGGGAGGTCGACACCACCCGCGGCCTAAGCCGAGCAGTAACTGCGGGATCAGCTGCTAAGGCGACAGTGGTAAACGCCAGCGTATAAAGGGAGGTATTTCCCAGTTTCTTGCAAAGGGCAAAGGTACTGTCTGTTTTTCCCCCTCATGCTACAAAGAGGATATGCCTCACGACAGTAGCGCGACTCTGTTGGGATTTCTTGGCGTGACTCTTCTGCTCCTAGCGTTTTTCTTGAACCTGTTTAAGTTCCTTTCTTCCGACGGATATACCTATATTACGCTTAATTGTGTTGGTGGCCTGCTTGCGTGTTATTCATCGTATTTGATTGGTTTTATGCCATTTGTGGTGTTAGAGGGCACGTGGGCATTGGTGGCAGCGATTGCTCTAATCAGCAAGCTCCTCGGTCATTCACGCACACTCTCGCATTAATGACTATGCGCATATCGACACCATCTTGCTTCAGGCGGAGTGGCATCACTATATGTTATTTTACCTGCTGCAGCATGTTATCGATTATAGAGGATGGCTGTATCTAATATGAAACACGATGCGATATGCAGCGCACACTCAGATTTGGAATTTTGGGCGAGAATGGCAGGCTGCTACCGTTATCAGCCAACTCTTGGGGTGGTCCATAGATAGGCACCCGGTGGTGGTGGATAGGACGGCGCTCTCACAGAGTAATCCTATCCTTGAGCTGACGTACGTGTTGGGAGAGGGCTTCGGCCTGCTCGGCTTCTGGGCCACGCAGTGAAGTCAAGCGCACCGCCACATTTTTGTGATACGGGGTCGCAGTGATTGGATCGCAGTCGTCACTCGAAGTGATCTGGTTGATGCGCGGACCGATGGTGAAGCGGGTTTCCCCGGTCGGATACGCTTGACCATAGCCGTGGGGGAGGGCGACGACACCGGGGCGCAAGGACTCGTCTGCTTCAACACGTACGACGATGCGACCTGTGCGCGTTTCGACGGCCATCCAGCCGTTCGGTTCTGCGCCCAGTACCGCGATGTCGTGCGGATGGATGCGGAGGGCGCCATCAGGGTCGTCCTTGCGCCAGTGCGGCGTGCGGAAGATCTGGTTGGCATTGTATGACCGGCGCTGCCCGGCAATGAGCATGAACGGATAGGCGGGATCGCCACCGTCACGCTCTGGACTAAGCGACTGTAGCCAGTCGAGTAATTGCGGAATGGCGAGGTGAATCTTCTGGTCACGGTGTTTGAGGAGAGTCCATACCTGGTCATAGGTATGGGTACTAAAGGCCGTGCCAGAATGACTGATACGAATCTTCTCAAACAAAGTTTCGCCGAGTGCGAAGCCGTTACCGCTCAGACCGGTTGCACGTACGGCATCTGGTTGATCAGTCGCCAGTCGATGCGCTGCGAGCCATAGCAAGGAGGCAACGCCTGATCCGTCAGCAAAAGTTCGTCCCAGCGTCTCGTACAATACCACAGGAGCGAGCGCACCCAGTTCACGACGACTGCCGAGCAGGGCCATAAATGCTTTCTGAAAATCTTCACGATGAGTGACAGCGCGCTCACGCAAGCTGCGTAGCTCGTGTTCCGACGGCAGTAACCCCATCGTGCGCAGCAGACGACTGTAGATTTCAGGCTCTGGCAAGGTGCCAGACAGCGGCGCGAACAACGGGGCACGCAGATGGATGTAGTTAGTGGGAAACTCAAAGGTAAAGAGCGTGTATTCCCACTTTTCATACTGTGAGGCTGCGGGCAACACGTAGTGGGCTAGGGTAGCGGTCTCGGTCAGTGCGACATCAACGACCACGACCAGCTCTAACGCGCGGAAGGCGGCTTCCATCGCCATGGTGTTGGCGGCGGTGTTGAGCGGATTAGCGCTATCCACCCACAACGCGCGAAGGCGATCGGGATGATCAGTGAGGATTTCAGCAGGCAACCGATTGGGCGGATACAGACCACCAATTTGCTCTTGGCCAGTTACCACTGACCGTTCCCCTCGCGAATTGCCCCACAGAGGTTGTAACCACGAGTGTAGATTGTTGGTACCTTTGCGTCCAAAGTTACCAGTCAGTAGAAACAGCAGTTTTTCCAGGTAAGAATTGAGAGTTGAATTGCGCCCCTGTTGAATACCGAGTTCGACTCGCACGGTCATGGCATGGGTCGCAAGGATCATCTCTACCGCACGGTCAACGTCTTGGCGCTCGACACCCGCGTGCTGAATCCAGTCATCGACCGGCACCGTGAGTAATACTTCGCGCACTGTTTCGAAGCCGACCGTACGCATGTGGAGAAACTCTGTAGCCTCACCGCCACGCTGCAGAATGAGCGATAAGATCGCACTGAGCAAAAAGGCGTCAGTACCAGGCCGTAGTTGCAGATGCAGGTCTGCGACTGCGGCCACTTCGGTGCATCGTGGATCGATCACTAACAGCTTCCGCTGTGGATCGTTCTTGATCTCGTTGATCAGATTCCGGGCATTGCGAAAACCATGCGCCATCCACGGGTTGCAGCCCAGTACGACCAGCAGATCGCAGTGTTCGACATCTTCGGCAGTATGGGCGTTTTGCGCACCGAACAGGTGACCATTGACCCAGAAGTCGCCAGTCTTCTCTTGCGAGAGCGCACTGTAGTAATTGTTCGACCCCATTGCCCGCAGCAGCGACACGCCATAGGCGCCACCAAGGTGGTTGCCCTGTCCGCCACCACCGTAGAATGCAAAGCCGTTGCTACCATAGGTTGTCCGAATATGGTTGAGCTTTTGCGCAATCTCGCTGAATGCCGTCTCCCAACTGATCGGCTCGAAAGAGCCGTCCGCACGGCGGCGCAAGGGCGTGGTCAAGCGATCGGCGTGATTTTGATAAAAATTCACGCGTTGCGCCTTGTGGCACAAGTACCCCTGAGTGCTGGGATGGGCTTTGTCGCCCCGGACACGGGTGATAGTACGGCCCTCGGTTTGCACTTCGAGGCCACAGTTAACGTAACAGAGGATGCACGCCGTTGCATGCCAGTTAGAATCGTGTGGTTCAGTCTTCATCGTGGTGAGGCTCCTCACGTTATGCAGCTATCCACTTCGCAGCCGAAGGTCAAGCAAGGAACTAACAATTAAGGCATTTTTCAGTGCGCAGTGTTCACGGTTAGCTAAGGCATGAGCGACAAGCGCTGCAAGTCCTCGGTTCTGTGGATCAAGATCCAAGACGATTCACTCTGGTGTATCAAGCGAAGAGACAAGCAAATGCCAGGGGAGTTACTAACGCTCGCGTTTGGTACAGATCAAGTGTTGGAGATTCACTGCAAAAAGATAGAGAATTTGCCAATGCCAGGGGACGGAAACGACTTTAGCTGTAGGGAGCCGAGCAAGAATTATCTACTGCCAGGTATAAACGGTGGCGGCTGTTTACGCTTGCCGCCACTTGGCGAGCGCCTGTAACCCTGCTGTCATCTTTCTCGTTGCTATGTCGGTTCGGCAATACTGTGCGGTGAGCGAAACCGCAATGTGGATCGATTTGTTTGACTGAAGACACACACCAAACAACAGATTCCACAACTTTCCCACAACTTTCCCACAACTTCCTTTGTATTCTCGTCGTCTTCTCCCCACATGAACACACCCCTGCAGGGACTGTTCACACTAACCACCTCTTACAGAGTACAAATTGAAGGAGAATGTACCATGGCAAAAGTCAAAATCACATTTGAGCACATCACGGTTACAAATAATGGCGAAGGGTCTGGTAAAGGCGAGCTGTACTGGCTGTTTCAGGTCGATGGAGAAACCGTTAACCAGCGCACGGTCAGTAACGCGCTTAAGGTTGCAGATGGAGAAACCATTTCACTTGGAACCTCACGACAAGTGAGTAAATCTACTGGACAGACCCTCTCTATCTATGGCGCAGTGTCGGAAAAGGATGACCTGAGCAAAGACGAGTCTCACTTTTTCTCGGACAGCTACAAGTCGACCGAGAACTGGGGAGCAAAAGAAGGGATCTACACACGGAGAATCAACGATCGCAAACTCGATGTGACGGTATCGTACCGCATCGAACTGGTGTGAGTTACATCAACTTACCCCTAATTCTGTTTCACGATTACAAGAGGACATTATGAAAACGCAGACTTTCAGACGTATCCTTACGGCAGCTTCGTTCATCCTCGGTTCAAGTGGCGTAGCGCCTGTCCACGCGGATATCTTCGGTGGGTTTCTCGGTGCCTTGGCGGGCTCCACAGATGTCTACAGTGTAGCTTGTCCGATCGGAACCGTTAGTGTGAAGGCGAACGTAAATGACGGAGTCACGATTGGTAATCAAATCAGTGTACAGGTGATTGACCCACATGGTCGAGCGATTACTGCGAGCGCCGTTGATAACGGCCCCCCCACTGCGCTCGTCACCCTGGCCGGAGGCGCCGGTCAGTACCTCGTGACAGTCTCTAAGAATACAGGGGTCAGTGAAGGGTATTCCGTTGCTATGGATTGCTATGACGTCGTCGGAGCCATAGCAGGAACGCAGTCAGTCATAGTGCAAGACCAATAGACCTCCGGCCAGCCACGATAGGGCAGGTTATGACCTGCCCTACCCACTCATGCCTCATTCTATCTATACCGAGGGGCAGTTTGATGTTGCAAGTCGCCCTTCCTATCTTCCTGTTATTAGATGATATGGCATACGAGTCAGAGTGGAATTGCCACAAGACAAGCGAAAGAAAAAAACTGAGTTGCTGAAGTGTTTTGGGTTACAGCAGTAGGTTCACTTTCGTTGTGTCGTTCTCGCATGTGTGTCCGAAAAAGCGAGCTCTGCAAAGAAAATCCCCAGTTTCCAATGCTCTGCACGTCCCTCAAGAAGAAATTTTCGTTCCTGTTATCACCACCGTCCCTTTTACCTAGTGGCCATTCTGCTCTTCTTCACTATTGAGGTTCGCAAGTCCTGCTGAAGGCAACAGTGGCATTGCTTTTGCTGGATTCTGGGCACGATGAACGGTAAGGCAAGGACACACCGTGCATGGGGCCACTCTTGCATGGCGACCGCTACTGGCACGATACGAGGATATCTTTGCGAGTGTGAAGATCTGCCGTGGTTCCCACAGAGTATCCGTACTGCAATGCAAGATCATTTACGCGCCCTGAGCAATTGCTTGGGATCTGCCTACCGACCCTTTGTTAGAAAACTTAGCGTAGCGATGGGTCAAGCAGGACAGGATGAAATTGTAGATTTATGCTCTGGAGGCGGTGGGCCGGTGCGAACACTTCTGCCTTTGTTGCAGCAGCATGGGGTGTGCGCTACCGCTTGGCTGACCGATCTCTACCCCAATTTCCCAGCCTATCAGCAGCTTGAGCACGACAGTAGCGGTATGATCCACGGATACCCCTACCCCGTCAATGCCGCACACGTTCCTTCTGCATTAAGTGGTTTTCGCTTGCTAACCAATGGATTTCACCATTTGCATCCACACGAAGCGGTGACTGTCCTCACGGACGCTGTGACCCAACGGCGCGGCATTGCCATCCTCGAATTGGTTGGGCGCTCCGCGAGCGCGGTTGTTTCGGTGTGTCTCGCCTTTCTCGCAGCTTTCATCTCTGCTCCGTTTGTGAAACCCTTCCGGTTCTCCCGCTTGTTGTTTACTTATGTCGTGCCGCTCGTGCCAGTATGTACGTTGTGGGATGGATTAGTGTCGTGCCTGCGTGTCTATTCGCCACAGGAGTTACAGACCTTGGTTTCACAACTTGGTCCGACGGACTATGACTGGGATATTGGTACACTGCGTATTGGCCCATGTGTAGCGACGTACCTCATTGGCGTTCCTGTTTGCCAGCCGCGATAATATCCTCATCCTGCGTCGCTACGTTCTCTATCGACCCCGATGGCGTGCATCTGGCAATGCCGAATGAAGAGCGATAGTCTATTTTTGCCTTTGACGTTCCACTATACTGTCGCCCGGTCAGTCCTGCAGTGACAACGCGATGTTCGATCATAGTGAATGGAGGAGCGATGTCATGATGCACCTGTTACCGAACCTCTTATAACATACGTTTACTGTGCACGGTGACCGAATGGTTTATCGCTTTAGCAACGGCTTAGTCATCAAAACCGATCTCTTCAATAGATCCGATCCTCAGGGGTAAAACATACTCACATGAATGGACGCCAAATTTATATCGCGACGCCGTTGATCGAGTCACGTGCCTTGAGCCGCCATGTGCCTGGTCGAGTATGGCTCAAGATGGAAGCGCTCCAACCCTGTGGTTCATTCAAGGCGCGTGGTATGGGCTTCGCGTGCCAACACTATCGTGACCAGGGATACACACGGTTTGTGTCTTCTTCTGGCGGTAATGCTGGACTTGCGGTGGCCTACGCGGGCCGTCAACTTGGAGTGCCCGTGACGGTGGTCGTACCTCAGGGTACCTCCGAACGCGCAAAGGAGCTGATACGCGCTGAGTCGGCAGAGGTCATCGTGTGGGGACAATCGTGGCAAGAAGCGCATCAGCAGGCGCTAATGTTGGTAGATGCAGAAGCCGCTTATCTGCATCCGTTCGATGATCCCTTGATCTGGCAAGGCCAGGCCTCGCTTGTCCACGAAGTGCTTGCGACTGGTCTCGAACCGGATGCCGTCGTGTTGTCAGTTGGTGGCGGCGGTTTGCTCTGTGGCATCGCGGAAGGACTACAGCAAGCTGGATTATCACAGGTCTCGATCGTCACGGCGGAAACTATTGGCGCAGAGTCATTTTACCAAAGCGTGCGGGTAGGAAAGCTGATTGAGTTGGAGTGTATCTCCAGTGTGGCAACGACGCTGGGAGCAAAGCAAGTTGCCAGGCGCGCACTTGAAGTTAGTCGCACTTTCACTGTCACGCCATACGTCGTCACTGACTATGAAGCGATCGACGCATGCCTGTCGTTTGCCGATGATCATCGGGTCATAGTGGAACCTGCCTGCGGGGCGGCGTTGGCACTGGTATATAAGAACGTTGCGGCATTGCAAGGAGCGAAAGAGATTCTCCTCATCGTCTGCGGTGGAGCAGGGGTGACGTATCAGACTCTTGTTGAACTCAAGGCAGGAGTCAGCTCACCTTAAGAGACGCCAGACGGCGTTCGCTAGGATGTCGCTGGTGTCATGGCTGCGCGACAGTTGGCGCAGCCTTGCACGAGTAGCTGGTAACTATTGCTCGACGTACATGCTCAGATGCTGAGCGCGACGCGTATCCACGTCACTCCAAGCGTTATACATCCCAGCGCGTAGATCGCAAACCGCAAGGGGACGTAATTAAAGCCAACGCAGACAAGTGCGTGCAAAATGCGGGTGCCGACCAATATCCACACTAACGTGACTTGAGTGCTATCTGCCCACGGCAGGCTCACCATGAACCACACAACGACGCATGAAGTTGACTCCCTTGGGGAGAGATCATAAGAAAGCACAGGCTCTAAGTGCCAGCAAAAGTGAGGGGAGGACGATCGATGAAAACTGCTTTAGTGGTCGGTGGGACTGGTCCGAGCGGACCATTTCTCGTTCAGGGGTTGCAAGAACGTGGCTACACGGTGGCCATCTTCCATCGCGGCACACATGAGATTCCTGAGATTCCTGCCACGGTCGAGCATATTCACGGTGACCCTCATTTCCGCGAGACGATCGACGCAGCCCTCGGCGGGCGCACGTTCGATGTAGTGATCGCTACTTATGGTCGCATTCGCGTGCTCGCAGAGGCGCTCAGCGGGAAAGTCGGACAGTTCATCGCTATCGGTGGCGTCCCAGCGTATCGCGGGTACTTCGTGCCTTCTGCGTATTTCCCTAGCGGTTTACCGACGCCGACACCCGAGAGTGCCCCAACTGTGCAAAGCGAGGAGGAACATCGCTTCTCTTATCTGATTGCCAGTACCGAACAAGCAGTGTTAGCTGCGCAACCGCGTGGCGTTGTCTACCGCTATCCGTATGTCTACGGACCGTATCAGCTCTTACCGCGCGAATGGTGCATCATTCGTCGTGCGTTGGACAAGCGACCGTTCATTATTCTTTCTGAGGGTGGCCTGAGCTTAATGACACATGGGTACGCCGGGAATCTCGCCTATGCGGTCTTGCTAGCAGTGGACAAGCCTGACGTCGCGGCCGGGCAAATTTACAATTGTGGTGATGAGCAACAATTCACGGTGCGGCAGATTGTCGAGATCATTGCTGATGAGATGCAGCATAAGCTTGAGATTATTAGCTTACCCGGTGAGGTTGCATACCCGGCGCGTGGTGTCAGCCTGGAGATCACTCCGCATCACGCCCTCATGGATCTACAGAAAATTCAGCAACACCTTGGCTACCGTGACCCGGTGTCGCCCGAGCAGGCGCTGCGTCGTACCGCGCGCTGGTACGTAGAGCATCAGCCAGAGCGTGGTGGGGACATCGAACAGCGTCTGCAGGATCCATTTGATTACGAAACAGAAGACCGCTTGGCCGCGATTTATCGTGAAGCGATGGAGCGTGCCCGTGTCTTCCACCGCGCCAAGGTGCCGACCCCACATCCGTACCCGCACCCAAAGGAGCCGGGATTGGTCCGTGATCATCGCAATCGGTAACAGCTCACTGCTCACTGCCTTCGGGAGGCGGTGGATGCGTGGATACTGGGGATCGGCCGATGCGCATTACAAATTCACTGATGGCTATTTGAAGAGTGTCAAATGAGTGGGGAGACGCCGTGCACATCGCCGATCTCGCGCATTACCTCGCCACAGATGGAGACCCCCGCAGGCTGAATTGTTCTCGCACGATTACTCATCTCCCGAGGCACCATGCTCTTCAACCTTTCTCGGTACTCGCAGGAGCAGCCTCAGCCACCTGCGACTGGACCGTAGATCCTGCTTTTCTATGGTCTTGTCTCACTCCCAGTGTATCTTCTCGTAGGAGAATACTTTCATCCAGTAGTAGTTTTAGGGACAATACTCATGTGTCGGTCTCTTATCCGCGGTTTTCTGCACTTCTTTGACGGACACCGATTCTCCTTGACTGTTTCTCTTTCGTTTTTCACCTACTGTCCTAATCACATCTGTTCCTTGGATCATGTATCCGTCACTGGTTGTTCCTATAAGCAAAGCGACCGTGTCCCCACAACGGAAATCGGTATCCGCAATGTTGAATTGCATCAGCAGATCCAGATCACCGTCGCCATCGATGTCTTTCGAGCGAACCTTCACCGGTGCAGCCTCTGTTCCCGTGCGACCAAGGCGCACGGTCGCCAGATTGACGCTGGCAGCAGCAAAGTCCTGCGTCGTCAGGATCGCAACTGCAACCTTACCATGACTCCTAAGATTGATGCGGTTCGCGCTATTTCCAGGCTCGAGGTCGATTGCAATGGGGGTGGGGCTTGCTGAACGCTTTGGCACCACTGCAACCGCTAACGGATTATGAATTTCGCTACCGGGAGTCCCAGCATTCAACCTGGTAAGCTCGATCCGTACCCCGGTAACAGGATCGATGCGCCACAACAGTCCGTTGCCACCAGCAATATCAGTGACCAGAATCGTGCCTGCAGCTTCCACAGCGAGACCTGTCGGTAAGCCGCCTTGTAATTTGCTCACCTCATCGAACTCACCAGAGATAGGATTGAGCCGAAATAGCCGGTCATCTCCGATACCTGGACCGATGTTTCGTGTGAGAACCAGGAGCGTGCCAGCGGCTTCGAGGGTGAGATCACTCGTGCGATTGATATTCCCTTCCGAGTCACGAGGCACCTTAGTGAAGAGCTTTATATCGCCGGTGGCTGGATTAACGTAATATAGCTCTTGCCTCTCTTGATCGTTGATATCTTCTACTGCCACTAAGATTTTGCCAGAGGCCTCAACGGTCAGTGCAAGACCACCGAGGGTAGGGTCCATAAGCGGGTCAGGCCCACTCAGTTGCGCAAAATCCGTCAGCACTGTCGCTTTACCGCTGAGAGGGTCGACACGATACAATAAGACAGGTCCCTCGTACGGACCGCTGAGAGGTTCGTCACGAAACGCCAGCGTACTAACCAACACCAATATGTCTCCCGAATCTTCAATTGCCAGATCAAGCGGAAAAGAGGCTAAGCGTTTCCCATCAGGACTGACGAAGTCAAACACCGTAAGCATGTCTCTGGTGCCGGTTGCTACATTCACGCGGTATAAGACCGGGACATCCTCAGGACCAAACCTGCCTTCAGCAATGAGGATATTGCCTGACTGCTCGACCGCGACGTTTTTGGTCTCCAATAAGCTATCTGTTGAATCGAAATCTCGTAGACGTTGCATATCTGTATGTGTCCCAGTAATCGGATCGACGCGAAAGATAGTTTCTGGGCCAACATCACCGCCAATGCCGATATCAAGGACCACAATATCACCTGGTGCAAGGGAAGCGGCGTATGTCAACGGTGCGAGATACCAGAGCACTGCCGTGGCGAACCAAACGAACACATGAACTGGTGAGAGTGATCGCACAAAGGCCCAGGGAAATAGCTGGAGGGACAAAGCACCTGCGTCTAAATCGGGCCACAGACCATTCACACACTTGACGATGCGACCTCTCAGGCGTGTCACTCTAAGCCGCGCGAACAATCCCTTTGAGAGAGTCCTTTCGACTGGGTTTAGGAGAAGTTTCTTTTCGCTGAAAGGGCTATTTCCGCTGAGCCCATCTTCCGTGGTGTGATTCCGCATAGACTCTCTCCTTTCCTTGGTCGTGCGTGCGCGAGTGTCAGACTTCGACCGAACCAGGAGTCTGCTGTTACCGTCAGTCGTTCGACGTACGCATTGCCGTGCGGCATTCGTGACACGAGAAGACAACTTGTGAAGTTCGAAGCTTCTCCAAGACATGGGAAGGAAATAACAACAGGGTCAAAGACTGTTTGAGAGCGTATCAATGCCGGCGTCACTCGGAGGGGCTCACGACTTTCTTCATGTTCGCGCTGCTGTACGTTTTCGACACAGCCAGTGAGGATTAGCTGGGTACGTCGCATATACTCAGCCTGGCACGAACCGATTCTTATGCAAGAACCCACTGAGAATTAAGTCTGCAGTTGCACGCTCTGCTGTGAGGGAAAGCCATGACGGTGTCCCATTGTGCTTACCATCACCGGTGAGGTGCTGTTGTGACTGGTTATCGTAAAAAGCGCTTGCATCTTGCCTGAGGCAGTGACGTTTCATCATGACGACGTAGTGGCAAAACGATGATGCACCTCTGCTGTCTACGCGTACCCACAATTCTCACAGCGAACTCAGCAGAGGTTTCTTTGCAAAGACGCATCGCCTCTTCCTCGTGCGGCAGCCCCACGCAACGTAAGTCGTGCAGTGACGAACCGTACCAAACGCCTGTATCTGTTCCCTCTTGCAACACTGCCGGAATGACCGTTGTAGCCGCGCTCTCCTGCAAAAAGGAGGGAACTCTATGTGTCCTTGCTTTCCAATGACAAGATCTGTTCGAACGATATTGGTGCAACGGCAAGGTGAGGAATTTACCCCCACCTCAGGATGAGAGCTGTGGCGTTTTTCCCTGGCGAAAAAGAAATCAGCGAAACAATCTCACGAACCCGTCGTCGCTCAGTTGCTTCTTTATGTTGCAACACGATGCGTATCGCCCATTCCCTCATCTTTCTTACCAAGTTGGTGCCAGAGTTGCTCGCTCCAGGCTGGTCTTGCCCAGAGATAGTAGTGCTCGAAATAGGCTTCTCTGTTGAATATTTGGTTGACTCTCCGTGTTGAGAGCGTTGAATTACAGATACAATGCGTACGAGGAGGTGCACCGTGCAATGGTACTGTAGCAAAAGCCCCGTGTTCCTTACTCTCTCGATAATGAGTGTGAATCTGTCTCTCATCGCCTGTGCTCCAGCCAAGCAGGCGCTTGCACCACCGGCACATGTTTCATCGGTGCAAGATGTTTCTACCGCGCAGGCCAACAACGCCACGCTTATAGTAGGGACAAAGCAGTGGAATACCTCCACGGCAGTGCTTGAAGAAGGGTTTTTCCCACTCGCAGTGAGAATGCACAATAACAGCACGCGCCCCATCTGCGGAGGCGTACAAACGGCAACACTCCACTCCCATGAGGGTGGAGCTGTCTCTGCCGTCCTCCCAACGAGCGTGGTCACGCGACTGTTTGGGCCTCTTGCTTCTGTCGAGCATGAATTCCCTCAGCGGCCTGTCAGCGCAGTAGGACGAGAGCGCCGGCCGATGCTCTTACGAGTCCAAGGACGCCTCTTCTCCGGCGGTGGGATCTACGGTGGAGCGACATCTCCCTTTGCTCCGTTCTCCTATTCGTCTCCGTTCTCCTCACCGCCTTCCTCACTGTACTCCTCGCCTTTTCGTTCCCCCTACGCGTCTCCCTATTTTGCCCCTTACCCGTCTCCGTATTCTTCGCCTTCTCCCTCTCCGTTCTCTTCCCCTTACCTGTCTCCGTATTCTTCGCCTTTTCTCTCTCCGTTCTCTGTTCCCTATTCGTCCTACTTATACTCTCCGTTCTATCCCTATTCCTCGAATCCATTCTCTTCATTCTCCCGGTATACTCCCTATGATTATGGCTACGCCCTTCCGCCCGTGAAGCCGCTCCCACCACCATTAAAATCAGAGCAGCCGAAAATTGATCACGCTCTGTTACGGGAAATCTTTTCTGCGGCTTTCGCCAGTCGCCCGCTCGAGCCTCAGGAAGAACGGACAGGTTTTCTCTTCTTTCCACGACCCATATCACCGCAGAGTACCCTCACGCTGGTCTGGAGTTGGTATGACTGTGTCACACACGAACTGATCGCCCATCTCTCTGTGCCTGTGACCAACCGCCATCCATAGAGAAGGCGGCGCCGCGAGGTGCAAATTCTGAGCCTCAGGAGATTAACCCAGACTTATATAATTTGTTCAGGTCCAGTGAGAAGGAAATTGGGCCAACTGATAGCGGCTATGCCAATGCGGCGAGCAATTGCTTCATTACCAGGAGCGGTAATGACCAGAGGGTGGTATTGGGAGTGGCGTCTACAGAACTCTAACAATCCACGCAAATCCGTGGAGGTAAACGGTCCGGTCTTAATTTCTACTGCCCACGCACCCCAACTCCCTTCAAAGATGCCATCCACTTCGAGCGGTTCTTCTCGCCAATAGCGCACCTGCTGGCCTGCATTCCAAGCAAAGGCCAAACATGCATTCTCAACCCATATGCCCAATCGAGCAGTATCATGTTGTACGTTGGGTGGTCCTTGCGGATGAACAGCTGACAAGAGTGCATTGTTCAAGACGACCAGCTTTGGCGGTGCTGCCCGTCGCCGATGTTCGTGTTCGCCAAACTTGGTGAGGCCGGTAATGAGATACGCATCCTCTAGTAGTGTGAGATAGTGTGCAATGGTTTCCAGTGCACCTCGGTCTTGTAGTTGACCCTGCAGTTTCTGCAACGAGATAATCTGTGCGGGGAGGCTCGTGGCAACGGCAAAGAGCTGGCGCAACAAAGCAGGGCGACGGACAACACCCAGAGCTAACACATCTCGTCCGAGGGCCGGTTCGATAATCGCGTCGCGCACATACGCACTCCACCGGGCCTGATCCGCCCGAAACTCATACGCGCCAGGGTAGGAGCCAAAAAGAACAACGTCCAGCGCGGCGTCGAGTGGCGCAACGTGAAAATTGGTCACGAGGGCACTTGCTGACCAATGAGTCAACGTGAACCGCTCAAAGCGTCCCGCCAGACTTTCCCGTGAGGTCTCGGTAATTCGTAATGCCGAGGATCCTGAGACAACGACGTGTAGCGGAATGCGCACTCGACGTAGCCGATCATATTGACCTTTGAGTCGTTTACCCCAATTAGCTATCTGATGCACCTCATCCAACAGCAGGACCGCCGGGCCTTTTCTCGCCCGACTCTCAGCATCTGTCCACACTCGCTCCCAAAACCCCGGGAGTCCAGCCCCTGGATCATCTCCAGCCACGTACACAGCTTGGTCCCCAAACTCCTTGGTCAGTTCCAATAGCAACGTTGTCTTGCCGATTTGGCGCGGTCCCGTCAACATCTGAATCCGACCAGGAGCTGGCTCTCGAAGCCGTGTCATTAAGAGAGTACGGCAGGCACGGTAGGCGAGGAAAAATTTGTTATCCGTCATACTCGAATAATTATTCGAGTACACCCAAATCTGCTAGGACACAACTCTCTGGACGAGAAAATCGCTTCACCATGAACTTGGTCTGCGGACGATGCAACCACACTAGTGTCACAGCGCAAAAGGTTTGCGGGGTGAACTGGAGGTTTGTCATTCCAGCGCGCGCCGGAATCCAGGGGCAGGGTGCGCTGACGGCTCGTGAGTCGCATCTCAGCGGTCTGCGGCACAGTCAGAGAGCCAAGCTGCGTCAAGCTCCGCATGAAGCCGTACGTACCCCTCCCCGTGCTCGTGATGAGCCCGGTCTTCTGATTAAATAGTCCGTATGCGAAAAAAGCATTGTGCCACTTCGAGCCTGAGCTCCGCGATCGCCTCACCCTTACTCGATAGAAAGTACTAATATTTTTGAGGGCACAAACCGCCAAGGCCGCCAATCCCTCTCAGAGCGGCTTACAGCTTCATGCTTTCGTCATTCGTTACACATAGCACTTTCCGTTCAAGGTGCTTCTCTCTAGTGCACTTCGATTTTTTGAGCTACGCATCTAACGCATCCTTGGGATCGATGCTCATAGTGAAGACTTGGCGCAGATAGTCATAGGAGTAAAGTTGCTTCTTGATTAGCACGAGACTCGTATCCACGGAAGGGAAAAAGCCTGCTGCGAAAAATAAGGAGCTTCCGTTATGCGCTTCTCGATGACCTGTCCATCAGGAAACGCACCACTTGCTCAGTGAGTTCGTCAGCTTTGGCATTGAGCGCAGTGTCATTGAGGTTAGCGATAGGATGGGGTGTAACCACAAACTCGTACAAAGGCGCTCCCCAAGTGGAGGCCATCGCGTGAGAGGTGGCGATGAATGGCGTCGTCACAATAGCAACCGCTGGAATGCCGGCGTTTTCTAATTTAATCCCGTCGAGCACACTGCCCGAACTACACGACCCTCAATCGCCAATCCCAGCTAGCACGAAATCTGCCTGTTCGTGAAACACAGCAATGGCTTGTGGAGTGACGCTATGACCGGGTGTCTTTTTACGCTCAACATGTGTGAGTACGACTTGATAGTGCAAGGCAAGGCGTTCGGCGACTTTACGCAGAATCACCTCGGAGTTGAATTTGGTATTTTCGACTAACCCAACGCGTAGACCTATTAGCGAGTGAGGACGTGGCGCATAGCGAAACATCCCTGCAGCTGTCGGAGCGGTAACTGTAGGATCAAAGACGATTCTTCTCATCGTTGTTCTCCGGTGTGAATGGGGACGGTAATACTGCGCGTCCATTTCTTCCCCCAGCCGGGCAGGCAGGCCGACCAACTGCCACCCTGCGCGCCCGCACAGACGATCAGAAGGTCTTCTGGATCTTGCAGCACATAGCGCCACTCTGTTTCATCGCTTGCTTGAATTGCACCTGGCAGACGTCCCGCACGTTTAAAATCGGCCACCGTGCGCCGCGCCTGGGTCAACACAAACTCTTGCACTTGGAGACGGCTCCAACTGCTCCGGCGGATGATTTCGCTATGCTCTCCTGCCAGCACGATTAAGGTTTCATTAAACCCATAGGTGTTCGGTGTCGCTAAATTGCACACGGCATCGGCAAACTCTAGCAACAGTGGCTCTGGGGTGCTGGCCAGTTGGTTATAAACGCCCATGAGGGTGTTCGAGGCGTAGACCGTGACCGTGCTGTCTTCTGGACGGAAGCCCCGCGCGACATGCAGTGGGGTCCAAGGATGGTTCTCTTCATTCTCGGCAAAACAGAAAGTATATTTGGCTGGGGTCCCCAGCGTCGCCTTGTCTAAGTAGCCAGGGCGGGTATTAAGCACGTTCAACATGACTAACCGTAATGCACGGCCAATCGTAGCGTTCGCACGCACACCAGGACCAAACACGTTGTTCGTGGCATTGATTCCCAGCCGAGGGCTAATCGGGCCGTTCACAATCAGTGCCAACCCCGATCCCCCAGTGCTGGTTGCGGGATTATGGTAGTGAAAATCTGGATGACAGAGTGCACGCACGGCTGCAACCACCACGGGAAAATATACAGGCAGGCACCCCGCCATCACGGCATTAATCGCAACTTTTTCAGCCGGCAGGATCGCGTTACGTTCATCAATCGTGCCGAGGATTTCATCTGCTGTTAGTCCGCCAGCCGTAAGCATGTCCTGAACGGATTCCTCCGTCGGTGGCACTAGCGGCAGACCATCACTCCATCCTTGCGCATAGTAGAATTCAATCCAGTCTGCTGCCGTGCGAGGGTCTGTTGGTGGGGGCGGCTGTGTCATCGTACTCATAGTGCACCATTGCGGTCACCCGCAAACTACTCCATGTGTGAGCGAGACGTCAACGGTACGACTCTGCCGCAGATGCAGGTAAGGACGCCAGACCAGGCTTTTAAGCTTTCCTCAATCACTTGTTCCACTGTTCCTGTTTCGACTTCACCCTCTACGTGACACTCAGGAGGAGCAGGGGAGAAACCGCTCCTCCTGAGTGTGGTGCAGCGAAGTCGAAGCAGGTGCCTAGTTTACAACGCTCGCATGAAGGCGACGAGGTCTTTCTTTTCCTGAGCGTTTAATTTGGTTTGCAGTATGAGGTTGAAGAATTCGACCGTATCATCGAGCGTCAAGAGGCGATCATCATGGAGATATGGTGGAGAGTCCTTAATGCCTCGTAAAGGAAAGGTTTTGATGGGACCATCTGCACTTGCCTTGACTCCGTTAATCATGCGCTCATTGTAGAAGCGCTCTACACGCAGATTGTGCATAAGATTATCAGTGTAATAGGGCGGGATATGGCAAGTAGAGCATTGCGCTTTACCAAAGAAGAGGTCCTGACCGCGGAGCTCTTCTGGACTCGCCTTAGTGGGGTCCAGTTTGCCAAGCACCGTCAGCTTTGGTGCAGGCGGAAAGTCGAGTAGTGCCTGGAACTCACCCATGAAATGCACCTGACTCCCACGTTCAAGAACATTTACCCCTTTCTTCTGCGCGTGTACTGGGTCGCCATCAAAGTAGGCGGCGCGTTGCTCAAATTCAGTGAAATCTTCGACCGTTTTCAGTGCTCGTTGTGAACCGAATAAGCGTTGGACATTGACGCCTCGTAACGTAGGGGTATCGATGCGATGACGATATTCATTCGGACGAATGTCGCCGACCGTATGGGTCGCCGCGGTCGTATGACCATTAGCATGGCAGTCAAAACACGCGACCCCAAGGTGCGGCTGCAGACTGCGACGATCCTCCGTGGCGTTAAACTGCGCTTGCGGAAACGGAGAGACGAGCAGCCGTAGCCCCTCTAGTTGTTTCGGGTTCAAGATGTCCTTGAAGAGATCGTAGTAATTGCTGATCGTAACGAGCTGTCCGCGCGCGACATCACCCAAATCTGGACGTGTTGTGAGATAAATCGGAGCTGGAAACTCAGGCAACAGGTGCTGAGCAAAATCAAAATCCAGGTCAAAACGCGCTAGGTCACGCGTGGTTAACCGCTTCGTTTCCTCGATCAGTGACTTGGGAAAGACCATCCCGCCAGCTTCATGATGTGGGTGCGGCAATGGATAGAAGCCCGCCGGCCAGAGGTCCTTACTCTTGATATCCTCAGGTGACATCTCTGCCAGTTGTTCCCAGGTCGCATTCTGCGGGAGTTTGACACGGACCCCAGCTTGTACGGCCTTTCCACGTGACATGGTGACACCCGTTGCGGGCCGGTCGCTCAGGTCATAACGTTCCGTTAATAACTCCTGGTGTCGTTTGGCAAACGCAGGCTTGTCACGTTGTAGACGTTTAGCTGTGGTGGTGAAGTCCTCTGCGTTTGCGGTAGAAATGAAGACGCTACACACAAGCAGTGAAGCGGCCCTCAGTATGGGACTCTCGTATACATTCCATCGCGACTGTTTCCCTGTCCTTCTGAGTCTCATGCTTCCTCCTCTTTTTTGTACCTGGCCTGTTGCTAAAGCAGGGATAGTGCCAGAGGGTAAACGTAGAAAAATCAGTGTATTACGACACGCAAGCGAGGAGCTTCACCGTTAATTAGATAAAATACCGATATTTCGGTGATTGTTCTTGTGTGATTTCGGTGCCACACTTTGTCGTGAGCTCGCGGCAGTTCATTCCTTGCGCCGTGAGCACAGTATGCGATGGCGCCCTCGACCAATCGTCGGCATGCACTCATAGATAATACATTATAGAAACTCTCTGTGAGTAAACTATATGGAAGTGTTTCTGCGTATAGCATCACCACACTATGATTCTGGTATTCTCCTTGGAACGAGACAATCTACTGTGTCAAAGGCGTTGCAGTTCGCACCTTTTCGGGCACGAGTGACGACAGAGAGTATCTAGCAGCTACACTCACCCGGATGCCTAGCGTTGTTTGGTGTACGCTGAATTCCGATCTTCTCTTGGGGTGTTACTGGGTGCCCTGAACAAGAGTTCCTGAATAGACTCCTGGTGAGCTGGCTCTTGGATGCTTGGGTAAGAGTACTTTGCCGCTATGACGCTAGTAGTCGGTCCAGAAAGTTTTGCTGGATAACGCAGGAACGTCATGCCCGCGAAGCTTGTCCCGGACTCGATCCGGGAGCGGGCATGACGAACGTGAACTCGGCAAGATTAAATTGACTGACTACTAGTTTTAGTCAGATAGAAGTCATGAAAATCCTTTAGACTATAGTCATTTGTTTCATTTCCATTCCATCATGCCAGCGCTTTCAAATTCGGTTCGCGAAAAGTAGGAAACCAAAATGGCCGCCCCATCTCTAACTATAGTCATAACAGACAAAGAATAGTCATCGTAAATACGCTGTTCACATAGTTACGATGCGGTCTCTACCAGACTCCGGAATGCAGAACGGCAGAAGGGATTAGGGGCGGTGACTAGAGAAATGACAGGTAAACCTCTTCCTCAGTATGAAGAAGGGGCCTCATTACATTTGTTCTCTTACTTACGCTGCCAACGATAACAGCTCTGCTCTATGATGCCTCTCGTTTGCTCATGCAGAAGTTCTAGGCATACGTAAGAATATTACGTAGCACTTTAGTACTATCTAAAAAGTAATAGATTTTTGTATCACTCCTCATGGTTCTACTGCTTAAATATCTAAAGTTCGACACGCACAGGCTTCAAAAGAGGACACTATACTATATATCACTGACTGAGATATTTCGCCAGAAGCATCTTTTCACGTCTTTTTAACGACTTCCGCGTGAATCTCCATGAGCTTGTCGTATGTCGAGGTCGTCACTTTCTGGCGGGGAGCCTTCGCTTGCTATGGACTCACTGAGCCGCGAGACTCAAGCACAGCTTCGTCGCCCAGCGATACCTGTTCACGCGCTAGAAAAGGGACCTACGATTAGGGGTAGACTCTCAACATTTTTCTCATTCGATACATTGCATTACGTAAATGATAAGGTCCTTATACTATAGTAATAGTGCATTTCACTATAGTCCCGGTTTTGCGAATAAATTGAGACTTTTTAGATCTTGATTTTTTGCACTGAACTGTGCCAGATTGTCGCATCAAGAGAGTAAACAAGTTATCGAATCTCTCGTTTAGCCCTAGTCCACAGTGCTCTTACGAGCGAAGGGATCAAGCGATGTCTATATGGAGCGAGATTTGGTCTTTAGCGTCCCCCAGCATGAAGGGAGCTCTCTCGTCCACCATCCCAACGCTCAGAATCGTCCCGGCCCAGCTCTATACGTATCGACATTTGAATCTGACCGCCATGTCCATACAAGACTGGCAGCGGTCAAGGCTAAGACACCCTGCTCACGCGTTGACTGCTGGACAACTGAGCACATCATGCTTCTGGGCCGGTTGCCGTGATTCCTCTGAATGGGCAAATGAAACCGTGGCTTTGTATTTCAGCCATACCTGGCATGGCGGGTTGGATAGGTAGCCATATGAAAGAGCGCCTGACTTAGCTAATTGTAAATCAACACGCATCGTGTCGATATCGGCACAACGTCACGATAACCTACGCTCTGTTTAACCGTGCCCCTTGCCGCAGTTGCGGTCGTCAACGCTTTGCTTCGTGCCTGCAGGTCACATTTGAACTCAAGGGGGCGGAGCCCACTTAACGACTAAGAAGAAACCTAGAAGCAGCAGGGAAGCGCACTCGTCGGTTCCGACGACCCGATGTCCATGTGGGTAATCGTCGTGTCCCCACAGCGTCTCGAGACCTCACTCTTCTAGACTTAGTCCTTCTCACTTCGTCTTCAAACATTGATAGTTCATCTATACAAACGGTTCACACGTGAACTCAAGGGGGCGAAGCCTGTCTTATGCCAACTGAAGTGACGATTCAACCGACATGCCAAATCCATCCACTATCTGAGAGTCACTACTCTCTACCTCAGTGGTACGTGCTGCATACGCGGAGCCATTGCGAAAAACTGGTCTATGACCAACTCGTTGCCAAGGGTTTCCATTTGTTCTTGCCAACGATCGAAGTCTGGTCGCGACGTTCAGGTCTGCAGAGGGTAGTACGTACACCTCTCTTTTCTGGTTATTTATTTCTTCACCACTTCATGGAGAAATGCAGCTATATCGAAGTGTGTAAGACTAGAGGTCTTGTGAGTATTCTGAGAAACAGTAGCAGTCAGTTAGCTGTTGTGCCAGAAACAGAAATCGCATCGATCCACACTGTCATTCAAGAACGGCTGCCAGTTCTTGCACATCCATTTCTGCACACTGGACAAAAGGTTCGTATCACACGTGGTGCTTTAGCAGGGGTGGAGGGCTTCTTGCTACGCACTAACGTAGAGAAAGGCATACTCGTTCTGTCCATTACCCTCCTGCAACGAAGCCTTGCAGTTGAGATAGATTGCACTGCGGTTGAGGCAGCGTAGGGTAGCATATAATGTACTGCGACTCTGCGATAATTTTCCATTGACACTGCGGCTTATCTTTCAAACACTACTCTTATCTGCTTGCCTATNNTCAGACTGGTTTACCAAGTAGCAAACTGCGCGAACAAGCAGTCTGTCTCTTTCACGGAGTCCCCGCGAATCATGGTCCTTGCAAGTAACCAGTGAGCAAACTTAACGGCTTCTTCGCCGCTAGCAATACAACGGGAGCCCGACACAAATGAGCAACGGAAAGGCACTCCGGACCGGACTCTGGCTATGGCTAATCGGTACCATCCTTCTTTTCTGGAGGGATGAAGGCGAAGCCCGCTTAGCATCGCAGCTTTCATTAGCAGTCGGGGAAGAGTTTACTGACAATGTTTTTTTCTCCGTTAAGAAACGACCCGATGTGATTTCGACGCTTACTCCAACCCTAAGACTTATCTATCAGCCCACAGCAACCTCTCTCTCGAAGTTAACGATGAACATCAATGCGCCGGTTGAACTCTTTGCGAATCACAGCAATCTCAATAATGTGGGAGATCGTCTGTCGATGTGGACGCGTTTTCTCTACCCACATTCACGACGACTCTTGTTTGAGTTCACTCACTGTGTAGGACGATTGGGACAGGCGCGTAACGCGAGATTTGGTAACGTGAAGGGAAGTAGCGCGACACGGCTCGGCGGCGAGGGAAGTATTCTTGGAGATCTAGGCAGTAGCAGAGGACAACAGCAAATGGATGGCTGTGGAGGAACAGGAGGGTTCAGTGTAAGTCGGACTACGGATACCCAGTCTTTCTCCAATGAAAGAGAGTTAGTGACACAAGGCGCAGTGTTAAGGAATAGTGTTTATGGCTCTAGTACCTTCCTGGTCACACCGAGCTTTCGTGTGAAGGGAGCATATCGGTGGAACTATATGGCCTTTATCGATGCCGGTGGCACAGAGACGTCGCAAGGAGCAGAGGTTCATGCTTCGTATGATGTCTGGCATCAGCACACAGTGCAGGCTCGTTACCGAGTCGAGTTTCTGCGTTCCCGGACGGGGAAACGTCACACAATCCATGACTTCGATATAGGCGACCGGTTTTTCAGTTCTCGCCAGATTCAGCTGACCCCGACCCTCACGTTATCAGGCAGGATGGGGCTTTCCTTCGCGACAGAGAAGAAAGGATTGCGTCTAGAACACAAATTGGAGGCAAATCTTAGAAAGATGTGGCGTACGGCAGCACTTGAGGTCGACATTCGTCGTGGGCTCACGGAGAGCTTTGGCGTTGGTGGTCCGTCGTTGACAACAAAATTTTTGACCCATTTCACCATTGCACTCAGTCGACGCTGGCATGCCTTCCTGGCCGCCGAGTATTCAATGTTCGACACCGGTCAAGATGAATTCGACACCTTTGTTGCTGGCCTGGGAGTCCAATACCAGGTCTTCCCGTGGTTGTCCGTGAGTGTTGCGTACGCCTATCGTCGGCTGGACCCAAGAGGGACGCTCGTGAGATCTCCGCTTTCACTGCACGGGAATACCGACAGCAATACCCTATTCATCACGTTTGTTTCTACCTTCGATCTGTGGCCCACACCAGGTTTGGGCAAAAGTTTTGAACGGTTCGAGAATGTTCCTTCTGCGTTTTCGAGCCCGACCCTCTAGTATCCACATGCGTATGCGGCTCGTGAGCGAACGAATACTGCCTATCGTTTCGATGGCTCATCGGTATGGACATATTTGCCAACGGTTTTAACCTGAGTTTGTTTCTCGACATGTTGAGACGACGCATCTGGATTGCGATCGTACTCTTTGCCGTCGTGATAACGGCTGGGGCAAGCTTCTTATCGTTCCTCCCCAATATCTATACCGCAACCGCAGTCCTTCGGGTTGAGGGACAAGCAATTCCAGCCGAGTTCGTCCGTCCGACCGTAACAATGGGAGCCGAACGACGCTTCCAGTTCATTAGTAAGGAGTTACTCAGCCGCACACGGCTGGAGAAATTCATCCGTGAGCATGGCTTATACCCTGATTTGCAGCTCAAAGGAACATCTAGTGAAGATATCGTTGCAGCGATGCGGCAAGACATCTTGCTCCGACGTTATACAGGAGGCGAGAAAGAAAAAGACTCGCTGACTTTTGAGGTCAGCTATACCAACCGAGATCCAGAAACAGCCATGCTCGTCGCGAATAGACTCGCCTCGTTGTATGTTGAGGAAAACGTCAAAATTCGCGAGCGCTTATCCTCCGGAACGACCGACTTCCTGCAACAGCAGCTTGAGGAGGCTAAGCAGCGGCTCGAAAATCGAGAACAGAAGATTATGCTCTACAAGCGGCAAAACCTCGGTGAGCTGCCTGAGCAGCTGGAGGCAAATTTCCGTACCCTCGACATGCTACAAAAGCAGTTAGAAACCATCTCTGATAACATTACCGAAGCGCGAGAACGCAAAAGCCTCCTAGCCAGACGAGCCGCAATGGATGCGGTCACAAATGCAAGTCCCAACGACAGTTCAACTGCGGAGGAAAAGCGCCCTGAGGGCTTGCCCGCGTTGCAGTCACAACTAGTTCAACTCAGGACCCATTTGTCGGATAGACATCCTGATGTCGTACGACTACGAAGACTCATCGCCACGCTAGAGAAGGACGAACAACGAAAACAGTTGGAGACAGTGGAGCCGGATACGCATCCTTCACGTTCACCTCTATCCTCAACGCCAGTGGCGCAAGACGAGGATTCGTTTGCAATTCAGCGTCTGTTAGCTGATCTCCATAAGGTCAATCAAGAGATCGCCGTATATAAAAAACGGATTGAGAATACGGGGAAACGGGAACAGGAGCTGTACTCATTGACCCGCGATTATGAAACTACGCGCGACCTCCATAAAATGTTACTGAAACGGTACGAAGAGGCCAGGATGGCCGATGACATGGAAAAAGATCAGCGAGCCGAGCGCTTTAGCTTGATTGAGCCAGCCGCATATCCGAAAGACCCCTCTGCCCCGAAAAGGACTCGCTTATTTCTGTACGTACTAGCGCTTAGTCTCGGTCTTGCCATCGGTGGGGTGTTCTTGCGAGACATGCTCGATTCGTCGTTCCATCATACCGATGACCTGAAAAAATCTATCGACGTTCCATTACTCATAGAAATTCCACAAATTGTGACAAATAAGGAGCGCTATGTTCGCTACGTGTGCGGGGCGTTTGGGATCGTAGCGTTGACGGCAGTGTTATTGTTCATCGTCAATGCGTCCTATCGCATTGCCAATGGCAATGAACAGCTTGTACGCATGCTTGGGATTCAGCGAGGGGCGTAAGTGGAGCTGTGGATATCAAACTCATGAATAAATTCTCTCAAGAATTTGAACGGGCAATGCATGGAAACATGCTGCGGAGGAAGAGACACCCTGACACGTTTGACGCTCAACGTCAGGAGTTGCCTCCTTCTCGTCTTCTGGCCCACCACCGCAGGAGCCACCACGAGGACCCGATGTCAGAACGACGTCCGATCGCGCCTGTCGTTCCTGCCCTGACGACAAACAAAGTAGATAACCACTTAGTGAGTTTGCTTACAGCACACTCATTTGAAGCAGAACAATACCGCAAGTTATCTTCTCTGATCGAACGATTTCACGATCAGGTAGGACTGTCCGCGATTGCTATTTCAAGCGCAGCCGCTGGTGACGGGAAAACTACGACCGCGATTAATCTCGCTGCGGCATTAGCGAAAGCTTCAGATAGACGCGTGTTATTGATGGACTTTGATCTCTGGCGACCGTCTATCTCTGCCTATCTAGGAGAAGACGAAGGAGACCATCAGGGAATCCTCGACCTCATTCAGGAGCCACAGCTCGAGCTCAACAACATTGTCATCAAGTTAAAGCCCTTAAACTTGAGCATTCTGTTTGCCGGCGCAGCCTTGACGACATCACATGAAGCTCCAGCCGCTTGGCAGTTGGAAGCGATATTCACCGCAGCCCGCCAGCAGTATGGGTATATTATTGTCGATACGCCCCCCATTTTCCCGTTTCTTGATTGCCAGCTGGTAGAGCCGTTTGTCGATGGATTTCTCCTCGTGGTTGCGAAACATAAGACCCCTCGGCAGCTGGTAGGAGAAGCCATTGCCTCTCTTGATCCTAACAAGGTGGTTGGTGTGGTCTTGAACAATTCAGAAAAGAAGCGTGTCTCGGGATACTATGGGTATACTGGGTATTATCAATACGGAAGCCGACGAGCAACCAACGCACAGAGCGGTATCGTCGGGCGATTACTGCAGAAATGGCGTACGCACTTTCGCCGTAAAGATCAGGTATAAGGCGATTACTGGAAACGACCCCGCTTGTAGCCCGAATTACGAGTGATTCAATTCAGGAAACCTGGGAAAAGATCCAAATTCGATCAAAGAGCATTTCAACACTTCGTGCGGCGACTTTTCGTATACTCTGCTCTCACCACAAAAAACTACGGTGCTGCGCCGGTTATCCTGTACGTGCTCTTTTGCCTCTGGATGCAATCCTACTCTTCTCCATAAATACTTGGCCAATAGGGAGTTTGTGAGATTACAATGAGTACCCCTGTTGTCGTTGAAATAATCTTCTTGTTTCTCATTGTCTGTGGACCGACGTTGATGCAGGTGCAGGACTCGCTGCTTATGCTGAGTAGTGTGGCAATCGTCGGTGGACACCTGCTCGCACCTGCACTTCTTGTGACTATCTCATTCTACTACAGTAATCTCTATGACTTACGTATCGTTCACAGCTTTAGCGAGTTTGCCAGGCGGCTTCCACTGGCGTTGGGGATTGCCCTGACATTATTGTACAGTTTCTATGCGTTCGTGCCTCAGGCTATGGAAGAGAATGACCCGTTGTTGTCTTGCGTATTGCTAACGCTCGCTGTTTTCTCTGTTATCGTGCCTGCGCGTCTGGTCCTCTATCGCCTTTTACATCTCCGCTTTTTTAGTCGACGAGTGATAATTCTCGGCACTGGTCCGATTGCGTGGAAAACAATCGAAGCGATCGAAACGAACCCGCAGGTTGGTTACACTATTGTCGGCCTCGTTGACGACCAAAGAGAGGCGGTCCGGTCTGAACTTCGCAGAGCAAAATACCCTTACCTTGGACCGATCGACCGGCTGCATGAGATTCTCGATGAATACCGACCAGATCGTATCATTGTTGCGGTAAGTGAGCGCCGGGGATGCTTACCAGTAGGAGAGTTGCTACATGCACGGCTGGCAGGATGCATAATCGACGATGCGATATCGGTCCTGGAACAGTTAACCGGAAAGTTAGCGATAGAGAGCGTAAACCCAAGTTTTCTGTTCTTTTCAGACGATTTCACCGTATCGCGACGTCAGCTTACTGCACGACGCTTCGTGAGTTTCGTGTGTGCATTGGTTGGTTTTGTCCTCACCGCCCCCCTTATGCTTCTTACTGCCATCGCCATTAAAATAGATTCCAGTGGTCCAGTGTTCTTTGTACAAGAGCGCTGTGGGCTGCATGGCCGAACGTTTCGTCTGGTCAAATTCCGCACGATGCATCCTGTTCGTGGCGAGAGCCACAATAGGACGGTGTGGGAGCGAGACGATAGTTCTCGCATCACGCGCGTCGGCAAGTGGTTACGAAAGTTGCGTCTCGACGAGATCCCTCAGTTCCTTAATGTTCTCCTCGGCCATATGAACATGATCGGGCCTCGCCCAGAAATGGCGAGTAACGTGGAGACCATGATGGAAGCCATCCCCTATTATGCACTACGGATGAGTGTGCGGCCCGGGATTACAGGGTGGGCACAAGTACGACATGGATACTCGGTGAGTCAAGAAGACGTCACCGAGAAGACCAGGTACGATCTGTATTATGTGAAACACATGTCACTGAGGCTTGATCTGCAAATTCTTCTTGACACTGTCAAGATTGTTCTGCTCGGGCGGAACGCCGACGAACGTCCCTCCCGCGAAAAAGAAGGCAGGAATCAGTCGTTGACCACGTCGGTTATTGTCGAGGTGTTACCCTCAGAAAAATCAATACGACACGGGTGGCAATAAAAGGAAACGGCATCCCTCCCTTTTTTTTAGAGGTTGCGTCTTTAGCAAAGGATGATTGACAGACCATGTCGGCAACTATTCTGAATCCTACTCACAGCTCGTCGCAGTCGAGAACGGTAGTGGAAGTATATCCCAAGGATGGGTTGTTCCAGTTAGACCTGCTAGAAATCTGGCATTATCGGGAACTGCTTTATTTTCTCGTCTGGCGTGAGGTCAAAGTACGCTACAAGCAAACGGCCTTGGGAATCGCCTGGGTGGTACTCCAACCACTACTCACCATGCTTATCTTTACTGTAGTCTTTGGCAACTTTGCCAAGATCCCCTCTGAGGGAGTAGCGTATCCCATCTTCGCTTATGTCGCCCTGCTCCCCTGGCTGTATTTTGCTGACTCGATCAGCCGCAGCGGTATGAGTGTTGTCAGCGATACACACTTAGTGCGAAAGGTATACTTCCCGCGCCTTATTATGCCTTTAGCGTCAGTCATGACACCGGCGGTCGATTTTTGTCTCTCTTTTGTTCTCCTTGTGTGTTTCATGGCTTGGTACAACATTACTCCAACATGGGGTATCATTTTTCTCCCTTTCTTTCTGCTGTTGGCTTCACTTACGGCGTTATCTGTGGGGTTGTGGCTCTCGGCTCTCAATGTCAGGTATCGCGATGTCCGTCACACAATTCCGTTTCTCGTGCAAATTTGGTTGTATGCCTCGCCGGTAGCGTATCCGGTGAGCATCGTCCCAGAACGCTGGCGTATCGTCTTTGACCTGAACCCAATGGTCGGAGTTATTGAAGGTTTTCGCTGGGCGTTGTTAGGCAAGGCGAGCCCCGACCTCCACGTCATAGCGATCTGTGTGGTTGAAGTTCTCATCCTCCTGACTGGCGGTCTGCTGTTCTTCAAGCGCATGGAGAGCACGTTTGCTGATGTCGCATAACCGCCAGTTCTCCACCTTCCTGACCTGTGATTCTGGAATACAGTTGTGAATATCTATGACTGATATAGCGATTCGAACCGAGCACCTCGCTAAGCAATATACGATTGGTAGCACGAAACACGCACACGATACCCTACGCGATCACCTTACCGATCTCGTGCAGTCTTTACTGCTGCGAAAGCACGCGAGGCGTGATACGCGCCGCGAGATCTGGGCCCTTAAGGATGTCTCTGTGGAAGTTCGCCGTGGAGAAATGGTCGGTATTATTGGCCGTAATGGTGCAGGTAAAAGTACATTACTCAAGATTTTGTCACGGGTCACTGTGCCAACACGAGGGCGAGCCCAAATCTATGGTCGAGTTGGGTCCCTTCTGGAGGTCGGAACCGGATTCCACCAAGAACTGACTGGAAGGGAGAATGTCTTTCTCAGCGGTGCAATTCTTGGCATGCGCAACCGTGAGATTAAGCGGAAGTTCGATCAGATCGTTGGTTTTGCCGAGGTAGAGCAATTCATCGATACGCCGGTGAAACACTATTCGAGTGGTATGTACATGCGTCTCGCCTTCGCCGTCGCTGCACACCTTGACCCAGATATCCTGCTCGTTGATGAAGTGCTGTCCGTAGGTGACTTAGGGTTCCAGCGAAAGTGTTTAGCGTTTGCCAAGAACCTTCTCACGAATGGTGCAACTGTTCTCTTCGTATCACACAACATGTTTACGATCACAGCGATGTGTTCCCGTGTTATTTACATTGCCGATGGTTGTGTAGGATTTGATGGGGAACCCGAGGAGGTGATTCGGCTGTATCAGCAAGACACGTGCACCCAGACGCCAGTGCAACCATCCGCAGCACACAATGGTTCATCTGCGCAACATCCTGTTCACATCACTGACGTAACGATCCTTGATGAGTCCGGACACCCACGCCTGGCGTTTGATCATGGAGAACGCATGTGTATCCGGCTGGGTTTCGAGGCAGTCTCCCCAGTGAAAACTCCCAATTTTGTTGTGGCAGTTCTGCGCTCCGATAACCTTGCTTGTTGTAACTATGCTTCAGTACCGGATGGGGCCCATATCCCAGCTATCACCGGGAGAGGAACAGTAGAGTTGTTAACGCCGCCGCTGACCCTGGTGTCGGAACTGTATTCACTGCACGTACTCGTATGGGACGCTGAGTTTCAGCGACTCTATTCCTCTCAACCTACAGGGGTTTCGTTCCAGGTGCGCCACCCACTCTTCAATGCAGCCCACTTCGGGGTGTTTCACGACTCTGCTCAATGGACCTGGCACCTGCATAATGTAGACACTCCTCTACCTATATCACCGTTAGAGAGCAGAAACGACAACGGTCTGCACCTTTCTACACGAGGTTGAGCACTTATGATTCATGTCGCAGTCCTCGGTTATGGCTACTGGGGTCCGAACCTTATCCGCAATTTTTTGGAGACAACAGATGCACGGATGGCGGTATGTTGTGACGTGGACGAGAAGCGTTTAGCGCTGGTGGCGGAGAGGTATCCACGCATCGCGTTAACGACGAATTATGATGAAGTACTCAGAGATCCGGCCATCGACGCGGTCGCAATCGCAACGCCGGTCGCTACCCATTATGCATTTGCCCGCAAAGCGCTGGAACATGGCAAACACGTACTCATCGAAAAACCGATGACCGCCTCAGTCGCTGAAGCAGAAAGTCTTACCGATATTGCCGCGAAACGAAACTTAACGCTCATGGTCGATCATACCTTCATCTATACCGGGGCTGTGCGAAAGATGAAGGAGATTATCTCACGCGGCAAACTCGGGGAATTGTATTATTTCGACTCCGTGCGGATTAATCTCGGTCTTTTTCAGAAAGACGTCAACGTGCTGTGGGATCTTGCCCCCCATGACATCGCTATTCTGGATCACTTGGTAGAAGAACAGCCTGTCAGTGTGTGTGCCAATGGTGCCTGTCACATTGGGAACGGCGTCGAAAATGTCGCTTATCTTACCGTGTACTTTCAGAGTGAACTCATTGCTCACTTTCATAATAACTGGCTGGCCCCGGTGAAAATTCGTACCGTGCTCGTCGGTGGCAGCAGAAAGATGATCCTGTATGACGATATGGAAGCCAGCGAAAAAGTGAAAGTTTACGATCGCGGCATCGACACTATAGGAGTAGAAGGGGTTCATCATGCGCGCGTTTCTTACCGCTTAGGCGATATGTGGGCGCCAAAGCTTGAGACCACCGAGGCACTTCGCCTTGTGACAGAGGAGTTCATCAATAGCATTAAGACAGGGCGCAGGCCGTTAACCGACGGTATGAATGGCACCAACGTGGTGAAAATTCTCGAAGCCGCAGAAATGTCGATTAAGCATCGAGGGCGGGAAGTGAAATTATGAGTACAAATCCTAAGCAAAGCCTGCGTAATGTCATCGTCGGTGAAGGCGTACAGATTTTCGATTTTGTCAACCTGTACGACTGCGAAATCGGCGCCAACTCCCGGATTGGGGCCTTCGTTGAGATCCAACGCGGAGTACGTGTTGGCAAGAATGTAAAAATCTCCACGCACACGTTTATCTGTGAAGGAGTCACGATCGAAGACGACGTCTTTGTTGGCCACAACGTTTCCTTTATTAACGATCGCTACCCACGAGCGACGGCAGGAGGCAAACTCCAGACTGCACAGGACTGGCAGTGTATTCCAACTCTGGTGAAACGAGGTGCCTCGATTGGCACCAGTGCAACGATTCTTTGCGGTATCACAATTGGTGAAAATGCGATCATCGGCGCAGGAAGCGTCGTAACAAAAGACGTCCCAGCGAATACGATCGTGTCAGGCGTGCCAGCTCGGGTGCGGCGGCGGATTGACACTACCACTGCACTTACGGTGAATGAAAGGAAAGTCGCATGACAGTTGTCCCTTTTCTTGACCTGCGAGCGCAGTACGGCCCTATTAAGGCAGAAATACAGCAGACGGTACACAAAGTTCTCGACGACTGCGCGTTTATCTTAGGGGAAGAAGTAGCGGCGTTCGAAAAAGAGTTTGCCACCTACTGTGATAGTCGTTACGGTGTAGCTGTCAATTCCGGCACCAGTGCCTTACACCTTGCATTGTTAGCGGCAGGGGTTGGTCCTGGCGATGAGGTCATCACGGTACCGTTTACTTTTGTCGCTACAGTAGCCGCCATTCTCTACACCGGAGCACGGCCGGTCTTGGTTGACGTTGATCCGTGTTCATTGACTATAGATGTTGACCAGCTGGCATCGCTCGTAACCAAACGGACTAAAGCAGTCGTTCCAGTTCACTTACATGGACAAGCAGCAGACATGGATCCAATCATGGAGGTTGCTCAGGAGCATGGATTAAAAGTGATCGAGGATGCGGCACAAGCACATGGTGCAGAGTACAAGGGACGTCGGGTCGGTAGTATTGGGGACCTTGGCTGTTTTAGTTTCTATCCGGGAAAAAACCTTGGTGCGTATGGGGAAGGCGGAATGGTCGTCACTAACAATCTTGAATACACTCGCCTCATACAACTGCTGCGTGATTGGGGCCAGGATCGCAAATATTCCCATATCCTCAAGGGCTACAATTACCGGTTAGAAGGGTTACAAGGCGCGATCCTCCGTGTAAAACTGCGTCATCTCGAAGAGTGGACCGAAATGCGCCGGGCTCATGCCACACGGTACACTCAGTTGTTGAAAAAGACTGAGGTCCAGACCCCAGTGGAACTAGACTCACGGCGCCATGTCTACCATGTCTATTCCATCCGGACACCTCAGCGCGATATCGTACAGGCCCAACTACACGCACGTGGAATTCAGACCGGCATTCACTACCCGGTACCAGTACATCTGCAGCCAGCTTACTCCGACTTAGGGTACGAGAAAGGTGCATTCCCGCATTCAGAGAGAGCCGCCAAAGAAGTTTTGTCCTTACCTATGTATGCAGAACTCACCCACGAACAACAAGATCTCGTGGTAGATGCGGTGCGGCAAATCCGAGAGTCTCAGCCATGAAACCAGGCTTACATCCCACGCGTTTGGTCGCGCTCATGCATGCAGCTATTGAACGCTGTCAGCTTGACCTGTCTGGAAGGATCATACTCACTGAAGCAGCGACCGGAGCCTATGTCGTGACACCGGTCTTAGCAGCGATGGCAGGAGCAGCATCGGTCTACGCCCTAACACGGGCAACTCGTTATGGCACAGTGGAAGAGATCCGTACCCAGACTCTGGCCTTGGCTGATCTCGCACGTGTAAGAGACCGCATCGAGGTAATAACCCAAAAGACACGGCATGTCGTAGAGCAGGCTGATGTGATCACCAATAGCGGCCACGTACGTCCTATTGATGCTAACACTATCGCGTGGATGAAACCAACGGCCGTCATTCCGCTCATGTACGAGAGCTGGGAGTTTCGGTCGAGTGATGTAGACATTGAGGCGTGTCGCCACAGCGGCATCAAAGTAGGGGGAACGAATGAGCGGCATCCCGCTGTGGACGTCTTCTCGTTCTTGGGGCTTATGGCGATCAAGCTCCTGGCGGACGCGGGCGTTGCGGCTTATAGGAGTCGTATCTTACTCTTGTGTGATAATGCCTTTCAGGAATTTATAGCAGAGGGGTTACAGCGCTGTGGGGCCAAGGTGCATACCGTATCACAATTAGCTGCAGCCTCCCGTGAACAGACGTACGACGCTATTCTTGTGGCGTTGCTGCCGCGGCAGCACCCTGTGCTTTCTGCCGCTGATGTACAAGTCATCGCCCGGTGTTGGCCAGAGGCTGTCGTTGCTCAATTTTGGGGTGACCTCGATCGAGTGGAACTCCAGGCGCTTGGGGTGCCTGTGTGGCCGCAAGAACCTCCAACACTAGGACATATGGGTATCCTTCTATCTGAGGTCGGACCAGAGCCTATCGTTCGTTTGCAAAGTGGTGGCTTGAAGGTCGCGGAACTACTATCGCGTACCTCTGGGGAGATCACCACAAGTGAACTATCTTTTATACAGATGCTGGACGTCCAACAATGATAACGGTACTGCTGCTCGGTATGGGCGTTACTGCGCTCAGCGCTCTCACTTCCCTGGCGACAAAATTTACGGTCCTTGGTGTCGTTCGGGATGAAGATGCGGGTGATCCCACACAAGATCCCGTTGTATGTCGAGCTCGGGAACTGGGTATCCCCATGTTTCGTGACACCTCAAGGGCGGGCGTGACAGCGCTCGTTACACAACTCAAGCCAGACTGCGTCGTCGTCTCTTCGTACCATCGAATTCTTGGGCCTTCCCTAACCAAGCTATGTCCATTTGTGAACGTGCATTACTCTCCTCTGCCACGTTACCGCGGACGCGCCAACGTGAATTGGGCACTTATCAATGATGAGTCCTCGGTCGCTATCTCTATTCATGCCATTGTGCCAGAACTAGATGCCGGGAACATTCTTTTTCAGGATCAGGTTCCGATCGGCAGTGATGAGACGGTGGCGGATTTGTATGAGAAACTGAACAAGATACAGGAGAACCACCTTGCAGAAACAGTCGCTCGCTATCTGAATGGTTACGACGGCATTCCTCAAGACGAGACGCAGGCGACGTATGGGTGCACCCGACTGCCCCAGGATGGTGAGATCGATTGGAGAGCCTCGACACGACAGGTGTCGTGTTTGATCCGCGCTTTGGCTGCCCCTTACCCTGGTGCCTATACCTATTTTCAGGGAAAACACCTCACTGTCTGGCGGGCTGAGCCAGTGCAGAATCCCCCTTTGTACCAAGGACGTGTCCCAGGCCGAATTGTGAAAGTCACACCAACCCATGGATCTGTCGACGTTCTCACTGGTGACGGAGTGTTACGAATCCTGGAGGTTGCCGTGCTTGGCGGGCCCGCGGCTCCAGCAACGATGGAGATCAAATCCGTGCGAGAGACGTTGGGCCTTCGCACCGCCCATCTATGGGAACGCATTCGCGTCCTTGAACAACAAGTAACCGCGTTAACGGCGCTTATTGAGGGCAAAGCGTATGCTACGAAATAGCCGCGTGCTGATCACCGGTGGGGCAGGTCTCGTCGGCTCCCATATTGCCGATCTATTGGTGGGAGAAGAAACGAAGGAAATTGTCGTTCTCGACAACTTTGCCCGCGGTCGGCACAAGAATCTACACTGGGCATTAGCGCATGGACCAGTCACGATCGTCGAGGGTGATATCCGTGACCGTCGGAAGGTGGCCGAAGTCATGCACGGAATTGATATCGTCTTCCATCAGGCTGCCTTGCGCATCACCCAGTGTGCTGAGGAGCCGCGCTGCGCTGTTGATGTCTTAGCAGGTGGGACCTTTAACGTCCTGGAAGCGGCAACACAGGCCGGCGTCAAGAAAGTTATCGCGGCCTCATCAGCCTCCATCTACGGTCTTGCAAATGAGTTCCCCACGATGGAACTACACCATCCCTATAACAATCGCACCTTGTACGGTGCTGCCAAAGTGTTCAACGAGGGACTCCTACGCAGTTTCTACGACATGTATGGCTTAAATTACGTTGCTCTGCGTTACTTTAACATCTATGGCCCGCGTATGGATATCCACGGAGTCTACACTGAAGTCCTCATCCGTTGGATGGAACGTATCTCGGCTGGTCAGTCGCCGCTTATTTTCGGTGATGGTGCGCAGACTATGGACTTCGTATACATCGACGATATCGCCCGAGCCAATATACTGGCAGCGACGTCTGAGGTGACTGATGAAGCCTTCAATGTCGCCAGTGGAACGGAAACGAGCCTCACGGACCTTGCGCACCTGCTGCTCAAGGTCATGGAATCGCCGCAGCAACCCGAATACGGACCAGAGCGCAAGGTCAACCCCGTGCCGCGTCGCCTCGCCGCGACAGACAAAGCACGACAGCTGTTAGGTTTTCATGCGCAAGTCCCGCTCGAAGAAGGCCTGCGTCGTTTGGTGTCTTGGTGGCAAGAGGAACGTGTCTGACGGATATCACAAGGAGTATCGTATAGCTATGCATATTCCTATTACGAAGCCACTACTGGGAATAGAGGAAGAGAAGGCTGTTGTCGACGTCATACGATCGGGATGGCTCGTGCAAGGGCCTAAAGTTGCAGAGTTCGAGCGAATCGTAGCTGACTACGTTGGAGTCCGACATGCTGTTGCCACGTCAAGTTGTACGACAGCCCTTCACCTGGTGCTGGCCTTATGTGAGATTGGGCCTGGAGATGAGGTTATTGTCCCATCTTTCACATTCATCGCTACCGCCAATGCGGTACGACATACAGGAGCAACACCAGTCTTTGTCGACATCGATCCGCGCAGTTACAACATTGCACCTGACACTATCGAAAGCGCCATTACGAAGAAGACCAAAGCCATCATGCCGGTACACCAAATCGGGTTAGCTGCGGATCTGGATCGCATCAATGCGATTGCCCGACGGCATCATCTGATGGTCATTGAAGATGCAGCTCCGGCACTTGGTGCCAAATATAAGGGTAATATGGTCGGGAATCTCAACAACCCGACGTGCTTCAGCTTTCATCCAAGGAAGGCCATCACCTCTGGTGAAGGAGGCATGATCCTCACCAATAATGAGAACCTCGCTGAACACGCTCGTCTTGTGCGTGCTCACAGCATGTCGCTTTCTGATCTCGCCCGCCATCAGGCGAAAAGTATCGTGATCGAAGAGTATTCCGAGATTGGTTACAATTATCGCCTGAGTGACCTCCATGCGGCGGTTGGCATTGAACAAATGAAAAAATTGGACTTCGTGCTTCTTCGCCGACGAGAAATCGCCGCGTGTTACGCTGAAGCGCTCCGTACGCTTGAGTATATCCAGCTACCCTTTTGTTCACAGGAGACACCACACACGTATCAGTCCTACATGATTGAGTTGCTACCCCATGCGCCGAAAACACGCGAACAAGTCATGCAAGAGTTATTCGCCGTGGGTATCACCACTCGCCGCGGCGTGATGGCGATTCACCTAGAACCAGCGTATTCCAATCAGTATGCTCATCCTGTGAAGTTGCCAGTAACAGAGCGTGCCACCCAGAATACGCTCTTGCTGCCAATCTACGCAACGATGACCGATACTGAACTTGCATACGTCATCGAGCATCTAGACAAAGTTCTTCGCTGACAGAAAGTTCATGACACACCGAAAGGTTAGAGTGAACACCGTTCGTTCCTCCTGACTTCTTACCTTCAGCAAACGAAAACCGTGGGGACTGTGGAGAACTGTTCTGTCCACCCCAAGCGCACGTCCGAGTGAAGGTGCCCAGAGGGAGGGTAAGTGACAGAAGGGTTCTTTGTTCGCACGGAACCTCGCACCATACGGTTGTACGTCGGGAAATCGTCTCCGGAATTGATCAACAGCTTCTTGGCTGACTCACTCGACTGTTTTCAGTAGAGGATCGCATGACTCCGCAATGTTACAGAAAAACACAGCATTTGCGATTAATTTCTCTGAGGAGGATATCTGGTTATATCTCCTCTATTGCGACTGTGTTGCTTGCCGGACTACTGTTTAGTAGTTCACAGCAACAGCTACAAGCACAAGTATCGGACCCCTGCGCTCCTCCAGTACTAAACCCCATCGTGTGCGAGAATTCTAAACCAGGGAATCCGCAAAGCGAGTGGGATGTCAGTGGTGCCGGCAGCTCTAACATCCAGGGGTTTGCGACCGACATCAGTGTTGATCAAGGACAGACAGTTCATTTTAAAATCGATACCAACTCTACTGACTATCGACTCGATATCTATCGCTTGGGCTACTACAACGGCTTGGGAGCCCGCAAGATAGTCACCGTTGAGCCTTCAGCTACACTACCGCAGAACCAACCAAATTGTTTAACTGATGCCTCCACCGGCTTGGTCGATTGTGGCAACTGGAGCGAATCCGCGTCGTGGGCAGTCCCGTCCGATGCAACTTCAGGAATTTATCTTGCTAAACTGGTACGCGAGGATGGAACAATCGGCACGAGCCATGTTGTCTTCGTCGTACGCGATGATGACGGACTCTCTGATATTCTCTTCCAAACCTCAGACACCACCTGGCAAGCATACAACCAATATGGTGGCAATAGTCTGTATGTCGGCGCACCAGCCGGACGCGCGTACAAAGTCAGTTACAATCGCCCCTTCACGACCCGCGGCTGTTGCTCTGAGGATTGGGTGTTTAACGCGGAATATCCGATGGTGCGTTGGCTGGAAGCCAACGGTTACAACATCAGCTATTTTACCGGAATTGATAGTGACCGCAGAGGGCTAGAGATCCTCGAACATGATGTCTTTCTATCCGTCGGCCATGATGAGTACTGGTCCGCGCAACAACGCGCCCGCGTTGAAGCCGCACGCAATGCAGGCGTCCATCTTGCCTTTTTTAGCGGTAACGAAGTCTATTGGAAGATTCGCTGGGAAAACAGCTTGGACGGGCTAGCAACACCGTACCGTACACTGGTCTCCTACAAAGAGACCCATGCCAACGCCAAGATTGATCCGTTGGCCAACGTATGGACCGGCACCTGGCGTGACCCGCGTTTCAGCCCACCAGCGGATGGCGGTCGACCAGAGAATGAATTAACTGGGACCCTGTTCATGGTGAACGATGGTGCGACCAGTGCGATTCAGATCCCAGAACCATATGGAAAATTACGACTCTGGCGCAACACAAGTGTTGCCACGCTCGCGCTAGGGGAAATTGCCACGTTACCGCATGGCACTCTTGGTTATGAGTGGGATGAAGCGCCAGACAACGGTTTCCAAGCCCCTGGACTGCTACGGATGTCGTCTACGACCGTCGCTGGTGCTCCTGTTCTCATTGACTTCGGCTCAACCTTCGGTTCTGGTACGGCCACTCACAGTCTCACGTTATATCGACACAGTAGCGGTGCCCGCGTGTTCAGCGCTGGAACAGTACAGTGGTCGTGGGGGTTAGACAGCAACCATGATCGCGGCAGTGCCCCAGCAGATGTGCGGATGCAACAGGCTACCGTGAACCTGCTCGCCGACATGAGCGTTCAACCTGGAACTCTGCAGGCCGGTCTTGTCGCAGCTACCGCCTCGACCGATACGACTGCACCGACTTCTGCTATTACCTCGCCAACAGCCGGTGCCACTGTCCAAATTGGAACGCAAGTCACGATCGTCGGGGCAGCAACTGATGGTGGTGGAGTAGTAGGAAGTGTGGAAGTCTCGGTCGACGGAGGCACCACCTGGGCTTTGGCAACAGGGCGAACATCGTGGAGTTATACCTGGGTGCCCGGTGCGCTCGGCTCGGTCACTGTCAAAAGTCGTGCAGTTGACGATAGCGGCAATGTGGAAACACCCTCAACCGGGATCACTGTCACTGTTTCCTCTGAAGCGCCGCCACAGACATGCCCGTGCACCATTTGGAGCAATGCAGCGCTTCCCGTATTGCCAGCTGATCCAGATACATTGGCAGTAGAACTCGGAGTGAAGTTTCGCGTGGACGTGAGCGGCTACGTTACGGGTCTACGCTTCTACAAAGGACCAGGCAATACTGGAACGCATGTCGGAAATTTGTGGACCAGTACAGGAACCTTGTTGGCAAGTGCGATCTTTACTAACGAAACTGCTACAGGGTGGCAGCAAGTGAATCTCCCTGCGCCGGTAGCAATTACCGCGAATACCACGTATGTCGCTTCGTATCATGCGCCCGTTGGTCGTTATGCTGGAGATGTGAACTACTTCACCACCTCTGCTTTCGTTAATCCGCCGTTACGAACGCTAGCCAATGGCACCGACGGCCCTAACGGCGTCTACAAATATGGGGCCAGCGGTTTCCCCACTGACACTTTTAGTGCAACAAATTATTATGTAGACGTCGTGTTTAATACCGTCATACCGCCCGATACGACCCCACCGAGCGTCAGCGGAACAACGCCAACTAGTGGTGCGACAGGGGTGACAACGAATACGACTGTCACCGTCACGTTCAATGAGCCGATGACGGCGAGCACGATTAACACGGACACTTTTGAACTCCGTGACAATAGCAATGCCCCGGTGGCGGCTAGCGTCATCTATAATGCAACCACGCGAACGGCGACCCTTACCCCAAGTAGTCTCCTGGCAAACGGGACTACTTATACTGCGACAGTCAAAGGTGGAGGAATAGACCCACGGGTAAAGGATGTGGCAGGCAATGCTCTGGCAGCCAACTTTACCTGGTCTTTCACTACTGCCTTTCCACCCCCGAGCTTAGGACCGGGTGGCCCTATTCTGATCATTACGTCTACAGCCGATCCGTTCAGCCGTTATTATACCGAGATTCTGTACACAGAAGGATTCAATTTATTCACCACTAGAGATATTTCTCAGGTTACAGCCTCATTCCTTATCTCGTACGATGTGGTCATTCTGGGATCAATGTCGTTGACCCCTGCTCAAGTTACGATGCTGACCGACTGGGTCAACGCTGGCGGCAATTTGATTGCCATGCGCCCAGACAAACAACTGGCTAATCTGTTGGGCCTCACCGACGCAGCAGCGACTTTATCCAACGCGTACTTACGTGTGACCGCGAGTGGACCTGGTGCTGGTATTGTCAACGAAACCATCCAATTCCGTGGCACAGCAGACCGGTATACGCTCAATGGTGCGACGAGCGTAGCGAGCCTATATCAGACTGCGACCACGGCAACAAATGATCCGGCAGTCTCGCTTCATAGCGTAGGTACGAATGGAGGCCAGGCCGCAGCATTCACCTACGACCTGGCTCAATCTACGGTCTACATGCATCAAGGGAATCCCGCATGGTCTGGACAAGAGCGAGATCCATTCCCGCCGATTCGTTCGAATGATCTGTATTACGGTGCTGCAAGCGGAGATCCGCAGCCCGACTGGGTTGACCTCAATAAAGTAGCGATTCCACAGGCTGATGAACAGCAGCGGCTCCTCGCCAATCTTATTACTCACATGAATGCCGATAAAAAACCGTTACCGCGCTTCTGGTATTTCCCGCGTGGTTTACCTGCAGTCGTCATTATGACTGGCGACGATCATGCCAGTGGTGGGACTGCCGGCCGATTTGACCAATACCTTGCAGCCAGCCCACCGGGTTGCTCGGTGAGTGACTGGGAGTGCATTCGTAGTACGTCGTATATCTATAATAGCTCACCGCTCACTAACGCCCAGGCTTCAACCTATGTCAACGCCGGGTTTGAAGTCGCACTGCATGTGAACACCGGCTGTGCAGACTGGACGCCAACTTCCTTAGCCTCGTTCTTTACAGACCAACTCAATACATTCGCTGCCACCTATCCAAGTGTTCCAACCCCAGCGACCAATCGCACCCATTGCTTAGTGTGGAGCGACTACAGTACTCAACCCGAGGTTGAACTCAGCAAAGGCATCCGTCTCGATACCAACTATTACTACTGGCCACCAAGCTGGCTTGCAGATCGTCCAGGTTTCTTCACCGGCTCGGGGATGCCGATGCGTTTTGTTTCACCCAGCGGCGCACTTGTCGACATCTATCAAGCCACGACACAGATGACCGACGAATCTGGACAGAGCTATCCGTTTACAATCGACTCACTGCTCGATAAGGCTATTGGACCTGAAGGCTATTACGGTGCCTTCACCGCCAATATCCATACTGACTTCGCTAATTCAACACTGTCTGATGCCATTGTGAACTCGGCGAAGGCACGTGGCGTCGCTGTGGTTTCGGCACGCCAGATGTTGACCTGGCTCGATGGTCGCAACAACTCAGCGTTTGGGTCACTAGCGTGGAATACCAACGTTCTAAGCTTCTCGATTACTGCGGCCGCTGGCGCCAATCGCCTCGAAGCAATGGTGCCAATGTCTTCAACAGCCGGAGCGCTTGGTGGCCTTACTCGGAACGGCAACCCGACTTCGTACACCACAAAAACAATTAAAGGAGTCAACTACGCATTCTTTACGGCACAGCCTGGTTCTTATCAGGCAACATACGCCGCTGATACGACTCCGCCAGCAGTAACCGGAGTAAATCCAATTAACGGAGCAACTGGAGTCGCAACCTCCACGACGATAACCGCTACGTTTAGCGAACCGATGGACCCGACGTCAATCAGTACCAATACCTTTGAACTGCGTGATGGGAGTAATACCCTCGTGCCAGCTACGGTGACCTACAACAGCGGCTCCGGTACCGCTATGTTAACCCCCAGTAGCACGTTGGCGTATGGACTAACCTATACGGCAACAGTAAAAGGCGGTGCGAGTAGCGTTAGAGATGTAGCTGGGAATGCCTTAGCCGCGGATTTCACTTGGTCCTTGACCACGACGACCTTAGGGTGTCCATGTAGTTTGTGGAACCCGACGACAACGCCAGGGATACCAAATTCCGGCGACTCGTCAGCCGTCGAAGTCGGAGCTAAGTTCCGCTCAGATGTTAACGGCTTCATTACTGCAATTCGCTTCTATAAAGGTTCAGCGAACATAGGGACGCATATCGGCAACGTGTGGACGAGCAGTGGAACGTTACTTGCCAGCGTAACTTTTACCGATGAAACGGACTCAGGATGGCAGCAGGCCAACTTGATTACCCCAGTGGCGATTACCGCGGGCACGACGTATGTCGTTTCCTATCATGCTCCAGTAGGACAGTATGCACTAAATGGGAACTATTTTGCTGCTGAGTATGTAAATGCACCGTTACGTGCACCGGCGAGTGGTGCTGTCAATGGCAACGGTGTCTACTTGTATGGAGCAGGTGGATTTCCCACCCAGACGTTTAATGCTGCAAACTACTGGGTGGATGTCGTGTTCGATACAGAACTCCCACTCCCTGACACCACTCCACCAACAGTGATAAGCGCAAATCCAACGAATGGTGCAAATGGGATAGCAACAAGCACCATAGTAACTGCTATTTTGAGCGAACCGATAGCTCCTGCCACAGTCAATACCGCCACCTTTGAGTTACGAGACCAGGCGAATACGCCTGTGCCGGCCATCGTCACTTACAGTGCAGCTACCAACACCATAACCTTGACACCAAGCGGTGCACTTGCCTATGCCACGACATATACCGCGACAATAAAGGGTGGAGCAGTGGATCCACGAGTAAAAGATACTGCGGGCAATGCTCTGGCTACTGATTTCACTTGGTCTTTTACAACTGCGGCTCCTCCAGTCGTTACGTTTACCGACACATCGGTCACAGACTTTAGTGCTGGCACTCGTGATGCGAATTCGTATGTCGCAACGACCACTGATGGCGAGCTTATACTGGCGCCAACGGTTGGAGCGGAATTTGCCGGTTCCACACTCCCGGCTGGGTGGTTCACCACCCTATGGGCAACTGGCGGTACGGGAACGGTTGCCAATGACGTCCTTACGGTTAACGGTGCGCGTAGTGGAACTACCGCATTGTACGGAGCGGGGCGATCTCTAGAGTTTGTCGCCACCTTTACTGGCGCCGCAAATCAGAATGTCGGATTCAGTCGGACGTTTGGGGGGTCCCCGTGGGCGATGTTCAGTACAAACACGGGCGGGAGTCTCTTTGCCCGGAGCCGTTCAGGAACCGCCATCACTAATACGCAGATTCCAGGCACCTGGTTGGGAGCTCCGCATCTTTACCGTATAGACTGGAATACCAACACCATCGTCTTTTCAATTGATGGGACAGTAGTTGTGACACATGCGCGAGCCATCAGTACCACGATGCGTCCCCTGGCAAGTGACGCGACCGTAGGAGGAGATGTCGTAACCGTCGATTGGATGCGCATGACATCGTACGCGACTTCTAGTGTTTTTCTCTCCCGGATCTTTGATGCGAGCTTCAACAAATCCTGGGGCACGGCATCATGGATCAGCAGTACTCCAAGTGGAACGTCTCTCGCCATTAGTGTCCGCACCGGAAACACGCCAACGCCTGACGCCACGTGGACTCTATTCAGTGTGCTTTCTAACTCAGGGGTTACGGTCGGAAGCACATCGCGTTATATTCAGTATCGAGCTGAGCTGGCGACAACGGTCGCAGCACAAACACCGATCTTGCGGAGCATAACCATCCAGTAGCGCTTGAGGTTCACCCACGAAAGGGAATCAGTATGAGGTCTGTGACTTTGATTGCGATTATAGTGTCGGTGCTCATAGGATGGAGTCCAGTCCCCATCCACGCCGGCCTCACAATGTCAGAAAAACAATCTTTGAGTGCAATTGAAACCACTGTCTGTACGGAAGACACGATGACGTGTCCCGTCCAGGAGGTTAGACTCCTCGCTCAAGGACGTGGGAAGCGCGAGAAGTTTGATTGCATAGAAGCCTGCTACAGAATCCGTTACCGCTGCGAGCGTGCAGACAAAAACCGACCAGGGACAAGGGCAAACGATAAAGCCTCAGCAAAGTGTCAGGAAAGATATCGTAACTGTTTGGACAGGTGTGAAGTTCCCACCGTGCAATAGAGAAGGTCAGAGTTTCTATCAACGCTGTACACACTATGCAGCACCACAGCCTACCGCCTACATTCAGGTAAGCAGTGCGGAGATTCGTGTCGCTAGCATCTCTTCATCCTACTATAGCTACCTGGACACATCTTGCCACGACCTATGATGGCGCTACGCTACTTTTCCACGGAAACGAGATAGAGGTAGCTAGCTGGTCCGCACGTGGGGCTATACAAGTCTCAACCGGGTAGCTGTAAATAGAGGAAACGCCGTGTGAGGAGAGGGGTTTGCAGGACATATTGACAAAGTACAGACTGCTGTCGTGCGTACTGAACTACAAAAAGCACTCGGCGATATCGCTCTGAACTGCCGCACCCCGGTGATGTAGAGATGTGGATGTGTTTTGCGGTTCACAGCGACATTGGAGTGTTGAAAGCATGCCAGGGCCTCTCTCGTTGGCACTGCATTAGCATGCAAAATCACTGTATTCATCCTGCTGTGGGATATCTGCCTGAACACAAGCGTGCATTCGACACAGTCTTCTGTACATACAGAGAAAAGCTCCACGATACACAGGAGTTGTATAGTCGAGTATCAAAACGACTAGCGGAAGACAGCTTTTTGAGAGTAAAATATGCCTTCGAGCAAGGAAATTTAGACTCCTATAAAGAATGCCTTGCTTTCGCTGCTACAACGTATCCTAAGATAACAGCTTCCTCTTCATGGACTCGCCTCCAGTACAAGGAATTTATCGGACCGCGACTCTGGTCACGGCTACGACAAGGCAGCTACTGTTAACACGAGAGTGTGAGTAGATGTCACCAAAAGTTAGCTTCATCGTTCCATGTTACAAATTAGCTCACTTTTTGTCCGACTGCGTAGGGTCTATCCTATCCCAAAGCTACGGTGATTTCGAAATCCTCATTATGGATGACTGTTCACCCGACGATACACCTGAGGTAGCGAGATCGTTTCGTGACGCACGCGTGAAGCACATCCGAAACGAAGCAAATCTTGGGCATTTGCGTAACTACAACAAGGGAATTGAGTTGTCGCGCGGCAAGTATGTCTGGCTGATCTCGGCGGACGATTCTCTGCGGAAACCATACATTTTAGAGCGTTATGTAGAAGTGCTGGAGAACCATCCTGAAGTTGGTTATGTCTTTTGTCCAGCTGTTGAATTTGTAGAAGGACGCGAAAATGGTATCGCGAAATGGCTGTATCAAGAGCCGGAGGACAAAATTTTTGTTCACCACGAGTTTTTTAAGCTTATTATAAAGCGTTGTTTAGTAGCGGCTCCCACAGGGTTGGTACGTAGGCATTGCTACGAGTTGTCGAAGTTTCCGCTTGATTTGCCGTTTGCAGGAGATTGGTATCTCTGGTGTTTATTTGCGCTCCACTACGATGTAGCGTATCTAGCCGATCCTATGGTCTACTATCGGATTCACGACAGCAACATGACAGTGGATTTTCTCGATGCAAAACGTAACCAACGGATAGCCGACGAGATTTCCGTTCGTTGGCAGATCAAACGAGCAGCTGAAAGAGCTGGGAAAAGGGATGTGGTTCGTCTCTGCGAAGAGGCTATTACAATTGATTACATTGGCCGTGTCATTAGCAGTGAGGGTTATAACTCGCAGTTCGGCCTTACAATAGAGAGTTTTGAACAATCCCTCGCGAACCATTCCCATCCGCAAAAGGAAACGGGTCGTATTCGCGCGCGAATCTACAGTGAACTAGGCGACAGGTATTATTGGCAAGGTAAGGGAAGTCAAGCTGCGACTTTCTATCGAGTGGCGCTGCAAGAACAGTTCTCTACAAAACCATGGCTAAAGTCTATGCTACTAAAATTCGGCAACTCAGGTAACCGGCTGTTGCGGTTTTTATCAACAGCGAAGCAACTGATACGTCAATGACTCTTAAAGAAGAAAGAGGGAAACTACTTCATGCACATCGCCCTTCTGGCACTCTTCAATGAATGGGGTGGTGCAGAGGTTCACACCGTTCAGCTTGCTCGTACGTTAATTGATCGTGGGCATGTTGTCACGGTCGTATGTTTAACCAATCATACCTATAAGTGCTATCGAGAACGCAGCTGGGTCGAAATCCCCTTGATCTGTTTGCCTACTCCTAAAGACCCTTGGAAGATGACTCTTGCGGACTGGGTGAGTTTTTTGGGTAGACAACAGTGGGACGCTTGTATCCTAGTTAAAGGGACATCGCGTGTAGGTACGTGGACTCTTGACCTAGCGGCACGGCGTTGTTTCGGTAACTACTTTACAATCGAGCACCTGGCGTATCCGGATCCAGAGAAAGTAACTGGTCTCCATTTCGGGATTGTGCCAGGGCTGGGGCTATGGTGGTATCGGGAAAAGCTTCGGAGAGTCTTACGCTCTGTTGCTCCGCGAAAGATAATTTGTGTCAGTGATGGCGTCCGGAAACTGTTGGTTCAAGGCTCCTATTCCCCAGGACGAAAAGTAGTGACCGTGCACAACGGCATAGACGTCCAACGGTTCTCTCCTGAGGATGAGTACACAGCAATATGGCGGCGACGGTGGGGCATCCCTGATAACGCTCTAATATTCGGCGCAATAGGGAGGCTTGCTGCCATGAAAGGGTACAATACCGCCTTGTCTGGGTTTCAGGCAGTGCTTCAGCTCTTCCCTGACACAGACCTTCGGTTAGTTCTTGTCGGCGAAGGGTCAGAAGAGCGAGCACTTAAGGAGCTCGCCGATAAGATAGTCCCCAGTGGCCGCGTTATCTTTGTCCCTTTTTGTGACCGGCCATGGGAGCCGCTTAGCGCATTGAATGTCTTTCTCATGCCGAGTCTCAACGAGGGGCTCCCTTTGGCATTACTCGAAGCGATGGCTTGCCGATGCTGTCCCATCGCTATGGCCGTGGGAGGAGTTCCGGAAGTCGTGAGTAGTCCAGAGTTAGGCTGGTTAGTTCCAGCGGGCGATGTAAAGGCTTTCGCCAATGCAATGATGGCAGCGGCGGCCCAAACGCCGCAAGAGCGCATGCTCATGGGCAAAAGAGCCCGTGCACATATAGTGGAGAACTTTAATGCGACGGTGCAATTCAGCCGTTTGGTTGACGTTATCGAATCCGCGGTGTCTGTGCACGACTTGACCTCGGTTGAAGCGGAGAACGTTGCAAGATCTCGTTGACGACACTCCAACAACTTTCGTTGGCAACAATCCTAGCCCAAATCTCCAGCTAAGGCGTCATAAAACAATTACTGAAGCTGGTGCGTCTTTCCGAAACCCGCTTTCTCCGGAGGCTCGCTTGCGCAGGCATCCAGTTCTCAGTCAGTTTGCGAATGCCCCGACAGATAAGCATTTGCAGGGGTCCGAGTCATGTGCAGTCTTTAGCTCATTGTCGAGTACCCAGAGCTGAAACTGTCGTGGAGAGCCTGTGCTTTGGCCCACACCGCCACCTCATTGATCACACCTTGTAACAGAGTCGTATACAACATCGCGGCCCAGATCTCTCAAAGTACCAACCAATATCACATCCACTTCAATGGATACTTGGGTTTCACAGTAAAGGCTCAAGGAGGCTATACCTATGTCATTACTAGAAGTTTCATTCTGGACATTGGTTTTTATTGTTATTTATATTTACTGTGGATATCTACTCACTGTGATTTTGCTAAACCGGATATATCAAAAGAGGGTCACGAAAGGGCCCTATGAACCGACCGTCTCGATTCTGATTACTGCTTATAATGAAGAAAAGAACATTCGTAAAACAATAGAAAACAAAATTTCCCTGCGGTATCCGAAAGAAAAACTCGAAATCATTGTTATGTCGGATGCATCCACTGACAGAACAGATCTGATCGTTTCGGACTATTCCTCGGACGGTGTACAGCTTTTCCGTCAAGGGAAGAGAGGAGGAAAAACTGCGGCGCTTAACGTTGCAGCAAATCACGCTACGGGAGAGATTCTTGTCTTTTCTGATGCCAATTCAATTTATGAGCCTGATGCACTTCGCCACCTTGTACAAAATTTCTATGACTCTGCAGTTGGCTATGTTACTGGCAAAATGATTTACACGAGCCAACTTGATAGCGGCACCGAAGAAGGCTGTAGCACGTATATGAAGTACGAAAATATACTTCGGGCTTATGAAACACAAATTGGTTCGATAGTCGCTGTCGATGGAGGAATCGATGCGGTGAGAAGAACGTTGTATGAACCAATGCGTGCGGACCAAATCTCTGATTTTGTATTGCCATTAAAAGTAGTTGAGAAAGGATTTCGTGTCGTATACGAACCTCAGGCGATTTTGCGGGAGCCCGCACTAACGTCCTGTAGTGACGAATATAGGATGCGAGAGCGTGTGACATTAAGGGCATTATGGGCATTGAAAGACATGAGGCATCTATTCAACTTTGCCCAGTACGGCGTATTTTCATGGCAGCTCTTTTCCCACAAAGTTCTCCGATATAATGCGTTCCTTTTCCTTGTTGGGCTCTGGGTAATAAGTAGTCTGCTCGCGCAGGACAACTCCCTTTATCTTTGGGCGTTTCTAGCCCAAGCCGTCTTCTATGTCGCCGCTTGCATTGGTTATGCTCTCGAGAAATCGGGACGCAATTGGAAAGGGGTCAATATCCCATATTATTTTACGCTTATCAATCTTGCTGCGGGTCACGCTTGTTGGCGGTTTCTCCGTGGAGAAAAGATAGTCACATGGCAACCAAGAGTAGGATAACAGTAAGTGTTCAGCTCCCAGTCTTGAGAAGAAGTGGGAGATGAGATAGAGGGAGCAGCGTGACGCCGAAACGCCCTGCCATTGTACCCGCGGAAGTCTGGGAGCAAGCGCCCGCAGCGGTGCAAGTGGTGCTCAGCGGGCTGGTCACCTACTATGAGCAGCGCATTACGCAATTAGAAGCGGAAGTGCGGGAAGTGACAGCCCGGCTCAATCAGAATTCGCAGAACTCCTCCAAACCACCCTCGAGTGATGGGCCGCATGTCAAACGCAAGCCCCCGAAACTGTCATCGGGACGGAAAGCGGGTGGACAGCCTGACCATGCGCCACATCAACGTGCGCTCGTCCCGCTTGAGAAGGTGGATACGGTCATTACCTGCAAACCGGACCAGTGTCGGCGCTGTGGCGAGCACTTAACCGGGAGTGATCCCGCGCCGATCCGGCAGCAAGTGGTCGAACTGCCGCCCGTGCAGCCACAGCTCACGGAATATCAACTCCATCGATTGCGGTGTCCGGGCTGTGGAATCACGACGTGTGGAGGATTACCTGCTGGGGTGTTGGCCACGTGCTATGGCCCCCGCTTGGCCAGTATCGTCGCGCTCTGTATGGGCGGCTATCGGATGAGCAAGCGGATGGTGGTGAGTTTTTGTCGCGAGGTGTTAGGGATCGACCTCTCGGTCGGCGAGATTTGTCAGATTGAACAGACGGTGACCAAGGCCGTGACGCCAGCGGTGGAAGAAGCCGCGGTGTATGTGCAGAGTTGTGATCTCAACATTGATGAGACGAGCTGGAAAGAACAGCGCAAACGCCGCACGTTGTGGACGCTTGTCACAACGCAGCTCAGTGTGTTTACTATTGCCACGGGCCGTGGAGCAGCGGTGCTGCAGAAGTTGGTGGGGGAATGGTACTGCGGGACCATCACCAGTGATCGCGCCAAAGCGTATGACAGCCAGCCTCTGTGGAGACGCCAGTTATGTTGGGCACATTTAGTGAGAGACTTCCAAGCTATGATTGATCGCGGCGGGCCGGGGCAAGTGGTTGGGCTTGCGCTGCTTGAACATGCCCAGGTGTTGTTTGCCTGGTGGTATTGGGTCCGCGATGGCACGTGGAAACGCTCGACCTTGCAATCGTATGTGGGCACGTTACGGGCCTCCTTCAAGATGGAGTTAGAATGGGGCACCCAGAACGCCTGTCCCAAAACGGCGGCGACGTGTCGAGAATTATTGCTCCGCGAAGCGGCGTTGTGGACGTTCGTGCGGGTGGAAGGAATCGAACCCACAAATAATGCCGCCGAAAGAAGTCTTCGGAGTGCAGTGTTATGGCGCAAAGTGAGCTTTGGCACGCAGAGTGAAAGTGGCAGCCGCTTTGTCGCGTCCATGTTGACGGTGTTAATGAGCTGTCAACAACAACACCGCAATGCCTTAGCGTATCTCACTGCCTGTTGTCAGGCGTTCTATGCCCAGCGTCCAGTGCCTTCGCTCGTTCCGTAAACTTGGGGTGAGCTCGCATTGGAACAGCAGTCCATCCCCTGAACTTTTACGGATAACAATCTGCCGGACAGAATAGCAAAGTATCATGAACGAGCACCGACGGCAGATATAGTGAACGACCTCCGTACTCCCCCATATGTCAGAACCGCTTGTATCTGTCATCATTCCAGTATTTAACGCGCAAGCGTTTATTCGAGAAACGTTGGAAAGTATTCTGGCGCAGTCATACAAGAGCCTAGAGATTATTGTCGTAGATGACGGTTCAACCGATGACTCCGCAGTCACGATAGCATCATACAAGCCAAAGGTCCGCTACGTTTATCAACCGTCTACTAGGAACGCCGCAATTCCCAGAAATGTCGGCTTGCAATACTGTCAGGGAGACCTGATAACCTTTTTTGACGCCGACGATATCATGCTTGAGGACAAGATTGAAAAACAGGTCGACTTTCTGCGGCGGCACCCTGATGTCAGTATGATTCTTACCGACTATGTGAATTTTACGGTGAACAGCAATGCTAAACAGACACATTTCGAAACATGTCAAGATCTTTATGCATTCCTTCAGCGAGCGTCATCTTCCCAAGAGTGTATATTACAGCCGGAGCAAGCACGGAGCTTTCTAACGAAGGAAAATTTTTCTATTGCCGACTCACCACTATTACGCAAAGAATTAATTCAAAAGACCGGTGCGTTTGATGAACACACGACTCCTTCCGAGGACTTTGAGTTCGTCTATCGTACCGCACTCGATCATCCGATTGGCCTACTGAACCGTATTGGCTTCAAGCGACGCCTTCACGAACACAATACTACGAGAGATATCAAACGAGTCTTAGCAGGACAGATCAGTTCTCGTAAGAAACTTCTTAATCTCGAAACCTCCCCGGAACTCCAAAGGCAATTGCGTGCCTATATTGCGGACCGGTATTGCGATTGGTGTGAGTTATCCATTGGAGTAAACAATAAACTCGCTTTCTCTAACCTTTTGGCGAGTCAATGTTTTCGACTGCGTGGTTCGTCGCGCGCGTATCGTTTGTTGCTCAAATTGATACTATCTTTGATAGGAGTCTCTTTCTCCAATTTGCACAGCAGCGAGAGGGAACACCTCAAGCCTTAGAGCAATTACGCATATCCATATGGCAGTCAAGAGAGAGACTAACCAAATATGCCGACAAAAATTATGTACTTTATGGATTGCTACATTGGGCCGCGAGGAGGAACAGAACGACAAGTTTTACACCTCATTCACGGTATAGACAAATCCCGTTATGTACCAAGTATCACTCTTTTACGTACGAGTGAGTACATCAAGCATAAGGGTTTTCCATGTCCAGTAACGGTTCTTGGCATTTCTAAGATTGCTAGTATACTCTCTATCTTCAAGCTTCTCCGCTTTGGCTTCGCGTTACATCAACAAGAATATCGCCTTGTCCATTGCTTCTTCAACGATGTTTCCCTGATCGCTCCACTCATTCTTCACCTGTTCGGCATCCGGGTGGTAGTTTCGCGGCGTGACATGGGCTTTTGGTATACTCCGCAAATTCTCACCATACTGAGATTCGTCTCTCGATTCGTCGACTGTTATGCGGTGAACAGTCAGGCGGTTAAACATCTCGTGCAAGAACAAGAAAATGCGGCTGGGAAAAGGATTTTCGTTGTCCCTAACGGATACGCCCCAACGGAGTCGGCAAACAGTGAAGTATGTGAAACAACCGAGCGTCTTGGATCGATAGCTCATGGTCCAATTATTGGGCTTGTAGCGAATCTGAGAAGAATTAAACGTATTGATACGCTGATAGATGCGTTCGCTATGATCCACACACGCTTCCCTGATGTGAATATCGTAGTTCTCGGAGATTGTAGGTCAGAGCAAGCGAAAAGTGTCTTTGAGGAATTAGAGAATCTTGCCAATCAGTGTAGAGTTCGTGACAAGATTTTTTTTCTCGGAAGCGTCAGTAATACGATGCCGTATATCAGTCAGTTTACTGTGGCTGTCCTCTGTTCGGAGTCAGAAGGATCCTCCAATGCCTTAATCGAGTATATGCAAGCTGGACGTCCTATCATATGTACCGATACAGGTGGCAATCCTGAATTAGTACAGGATAGAAAGAACGGCTTCCTGGTTCCAGTCGGTGATGTTCACCGACTGGCTGATCGCCTTGTTTCACTACTTTCCGACAAGGCGTTGGCGCAAAGACTCGGGGAAGCGGCACGAGAAACGGTTCGCTCACGTTATTCACTGACGCGTATGATTGCGCAGCAAATGCACTGTTACGATGACGTACTCTCAGACCACCAGCTTAACAGAAGATGGGAACAGACAACGGAGAACACACAGCAATGTTAACGTGGCTCTCTAAACATGTGTTTTTTCCACTCTGGGAAATGAAAGATGGGGCCTCCCGGCAGCAATACCTGCAGGAATTGTCAGATAGTCAGTGGTTGGCTACTGATACACTCCACGAGAAACAATGGAGACGAGTGCGTGAGATAGTGGAATACACCTTTACGCATTGTCCCTACTACCAGGAACGTTTCACTGCCGCGGGTTTGGACGGGACACTTCGTGATTGGAGGGATTTTCAGTCCCTTCCGCTCTTGACCAAGCAGGACATCCGGGAGAACGGAGAGAGACTGCTATCCTGTGAGTTTCGTCGGGAAGATCTGGTCGAAACCAAAACCGGCGGATCCACTGGCGTCGCGCTCAGGCTGTACTTCGACAAACGCTGTCAGGAAATGCGCAATGCTGCCGCTATGCGTAGTGACCGCTGGGCTGGTTGGGATATTGGTAGCAAAGTTGCAGCTATATGGGGTAATCCTCCTGCCACGGATTCGCTGAAGAAAAAACTTCGCAACCTTCTGCTCGACCGCATACTTTACTTGGACACAATGCACATCGACGAGGGCAGCGTGTGCCGCTTTCTCGAGGACTGGCGACGCGAACAGCCGCTAGTCATGTTTGGGCACTCGCATTCACTCTATATCTTATCACTGTACCTACAACGCTTAGGCATCTCTGACATCCATCCACGCGGCATCATTTCCACCTCCATGATGCTACTTGAGCCCGAGCGACGACTCATTGAAGAGGTGTTTCAGTGTCAAGTGACGAACCGCTACGGCTGCGAAGAGGTCGGCCTCATAGCCTGCGAGTGTGAGCAACACAGAGGTCTTCATCTCAATATTGATCACCTCGTCATTGAGTTCTTGCGCGAAGATGGAACAGTAGCAAAACCAGGAGAAGAGGCCAGCATTGTCGTCACTGATCTCATTAATCGCGGAATGCCCTTGATCCGCTACCGGGTGGGAGACATGGGCATCCGAAGCGACCGGCGTTGTGCTTGTGGTCGTGGGCTCCCGTTGATGGAGCGGGTTACCGGACGGCAGGCGGACTTCTTGAAGCGGCCGAACGGCTCCCTTGTGGCCGGAGTATCACTAGTTGAGCGAACGTTGACAGCGATTCCGGGAATTGAACAGATGCAACTGGTGCAAAACACTCTCAACCATCTATATGTCAAGGTGGTCAAGGATAGTAATTTCGACGAGGCCTCAGAGCGCAAGCTACAACGTGAGTTCTGCGAGGTGTTTGGCCCGGAACTCGCTGTCGAAATACAATATGTTTCTGCATTGGAACAGACTCTCGCTGGAAAATATCGTTTCGCCATCTGTAACGTCTAGACAACAAATGTCACCGTATATGAACTCTCATACCATCGTGGGAGACCCCAACTTACTACCGGTGACCTATTGGCCATAGATACAACCCAATTCGCTGAAGAGTGAAAAAAAGAATGGACGAAAATAGGGGTCATGGAATCACCGTTAGTGAGTGTTATTTTAGCAACGTACAACATGGCTCGATACCTGGCCGACGCGATTCGATCGGTGCTGAAACAGAGCCAGCCGGATCTCGAACTCCTCGTTATCGATGATGGGTCGACCGACCACACAAGAGAGATCACAGAGAGTTTCAAGGACGATGTGCGACTACGGTACTACTGGCAACCAAACTCAGGGCAAACAAGGGCAAAAAACGTTGGCATTGGCCTCGCATGTGGCCAGTTCGTCGCTTTCTGTGATGCTGATGACATGTGGACGACTGACAAGCTTGAACGCCAGCTTCCGGCTTTTGACGATGCTGGCCGTGTTGCCGTGGTCTACAGCCGAAATCGCAGAGTTGATGAGAATGGCGTACCGCTTGGCAGTTCCTCTTCCTCACCGCTATTCCCTTCTGGTCACGTTACGCAGCAGCTATTCGTCGAGAACTTCATCTCGTTCGGCACAGCGATGATTCGTCGCAGTTGCCTGACGGAAGTAGGAGGTTTCGACGAGACCCACCGTATGGGAATTGACTGGGATCTTTGGCTCAGACTCTCCACGAAGTATGAATTTCGCTACGTCGACGCGGTAACCTATCTCTATCGTGTCTGGCCTGGGCAGATTTCACGGGATTGGCGGGGCCGCTACGAACACGCTTTCCGGATCATGGAACGCTTTATCGCTGCGTACCCCAATACAGTCTCCGTGACGACAGTCAACGAAGCCTATGCGCATAGCTACGCCCAACGAGCACGGTTACGTGCAGAGCTAGATGGAGAATACCTCAACGCTATTGGAGATGTTTTCAGCTCTCTACGGTATCAACCATCGTATCTATTCGCCTGGAGAACTCTTGCGAAGATTGGCATCCTCGCGACCACCTCCAACTTGACGGCACGCAAATGAAACTGCCACGATCATGGGCTTGGCACGCGATGAGTACCCTAGCTCGGAGATTAACCTCGGACAGAGTCCGTATCTTGATGTACCATCGCTTCGGCCGCGCTGGGAGTTATCGGCGGCTCGATATCGAAGTCTTTGAAGCACAACTTCGTTACATTCATGACCATTTCCAACCTGTCTCCCTTGCAGATATCGCTGAGTCATTACAGTCCGGACAAAAGTCCTTGGAGAACAGTGTTGCCCTCACTGTTGATGATGGGTACAGAGATTTTTACGAGTATGCCTATCCGTTACTATTAAAATATCGCATTCCGGTCACTATATTCGTTGTTACTCGTTTCCTCGATCAGGATCTGTGGCTTTGGCCTGATGCGATTCACTTCCTCGTTCAGGCGGCCCGCCCCGGACACTACCGTAATATTGTCGACTTCGTTCACGGTATGGACACAGTCACTAAGCTGACAGACGCCAACGACCGTAATCGCTACTGGGAGCAAGTTGCAGACTATTGCCTTGGGCTTCCACCGGGAGAACAGCAAAAGATGTTACGGGCTTTGGCGACAAGCTTACATCAGGAACTGCCTCCCAAACCAACCGCGGACTATGCTGCCATGACTTGGGATGAACTTTGCACCCTCGATCCAGATATCGTGGACATTGGCGCTCACACCGTGTCACATCCCATCCTTTCTCTGTGTGATGACACCGTGCAACGCCAAGAGATTATCGGGTCACGATGGGTTATTGCCTCAAAGGTAGGACGCCCTGCCCGTTCCTTCTGTTATCCCAATGGGCTACCTAAAGATTACAATGACTCCACCCTTCGTCTCGTACAAGAAGCCGGTTTCCACTGTGCCGTCGTCGCACATGGTACACTGGTACGCAAAGATGCAAACCTCCACTTTCTCGAACGTGTTGGAGCTCCTGACAACATGTGCGAATTTAAAAACGTTGTGAATGGGCTCCGCGACCTAAAAGGTCGATGGCTTCCGCCATCAAAACAACAATGAGTCTTTCAGTAACAACCATCGATGACATAACTGCGATCAGACGTGAGGATTGGAACACCGTCGTTGCAAGATGTCCTGACTCAAGCGTATTCCAATCTTATGAGTGGGTTTCAACTTGGTGGCGTCGATTCAACGACGAGACTGATCACCTTCGGATAGTCGCAGCGTTCGAAAATCACTCCTTAGTAGGACTTGCACTGCTTTGCGAAGTCACTAGTGAACATGGAGGTCATGAATTAGTATTTCTTGGCGACGGCCATGCCAGCCACCAGACTTTTCCAGTGGTTTCTGGTCGACTGGACATCGTTCATGCCTTAATCAAAGAGGTCATTGACTATGAGGCGCGCGGTATTGAAGTTGCCCTCAGGGAAATCCCGCAGTTTTCTACTCTTAGCCTATGTCTTGCTGAAATGGTGGGCAAACGAAAGGAGTGGCAACAGGCAATAACACCATGCTCTCGCCTCAGAGTTCGCGGTAACACACGATTCTTAGGAACAAGGTTCGGTAACTGCGTTCCAGGTAGTCGAGACTCCGCCCTCTGTCGTGCAGAAGAAATCTCGGTACTTCACTTCACGGATAGCGCCCAGATCTTGAAAAAACTCTCAGGATCCACGTGTCCACAGAATGGCCGATGGGCTGACACAGAAACTCCTAATCTGTTCGAAACAGAGAGTGATCAGGATTTCTACCGTGAGCTTATAGAAGCGTTTGCGGGAACAGAGCGACTCCTCTTTACTGCGGTTGAGCTTAACGGTTACGCTGTCGCCCAACATCTTGGCTTCTGCTCTCATAATGCTCTGCTGTGGTATCATGCCTCGTTTAATGTGGCTTTCGCGTATCTATCACCACAAGAGCTCCTGCTAGAATCGTTGGTTGAATACGCACACCACGCGAATATCGAGAGTCTCGACCTGCCACGAAGACCAGGGCGATGCACGGGGCGTTTTGCATCGACAGTCACCTACAATGTTGCCTATCTGCGGCCTGCAAACGAACACGTGCGGTACAAGAAAAATACGGGTACGACCATTCACAACGATCTCCAGACCCTTGTATGCCAGTACAACAATAACACCGTTCCCATCAAAGTGCTCGTACTGGATGCCGAAAGTAGGGCTGGAATCGAGGTTGTTCAGTCATTGGGGCGTGCTGGCGCTTGCGTCGATGCTGCTATTTCCAGGGAGGTTGCTCCTTGGCGGCGGTCAAGGCGTGCTGCGCGCTACATACGACAACCTACGCATACAGACGCGTCGTATTTCATCACGTGGCTCAGAGCGAAGTGTACAGAGAGTGGATATACACTTATTGTCCCGGCAACAGAGCAATCACTCAAGCTCATGGCAGAGCTACAGGATAACGACCCTCTTCGCAGTACTGCCTGTTTACCTTCGCGGCATGCTCTCAGTACCGCTCTCAACAAACAGTTGACACATGCACTCGCGGTAAGCAATGGCGTACGAGTTCCGCACAGCCGCTTGATCTCCAAAGGCGACATTATTCCGCCTGCTGATGCGTACCCCGTTGTCCTTAAGCCTGTGATAAGCGTGGTTGTGATGAATGGATCACTGCAACGACTGGCCCCAGTGATCGCACAAACCGCGGCGGAGCGCAGCGCGGCATTGTCTCGACTGCTGAAAATCTGTGCCGTGCAGGAACAACACTATATCTCAGGGGTCGGAGTTGGAGTTGAATGCCTGTATCGCTATGGCTCTCTGGAATGCTGCTTTGTACACGAGCGATTGCATGAACTCCCATTAACCGGGGGCGGAAGTACCTATCGGAGTTCACTTCCACTCGTGCCCGAAGTGGTTGGCTATGCGAGATGCCTACTTGATGCCTTAGCCTGGCATGGTGTGGCAATGGTAGAGTTTAAGCGGGCTATAGATGGCACCTACTGGCTTATGGAGATCAACCCACGTTTCTGGGGTTCGTTGGCATTATCGATTGACGCGGGCGTCGACTTTCCTCGATTCCTTGCGCATAGTGCCGTCGGCGTGCCTGCGTTACCCCAACCTAAATATCGAGTGGGGTATTCCACTCGGTACTTCCCTGCTGATGTAGACTGGATGAAAGAAAATCTGCGCGCCAATCATCAAGACCCGCTTCTGTTAACTCATTCGAGGGTGAAAGCTTTTGTTGAGTACTTTCGTCCACTGATCGGAAGGGAAAGTTGGGACCACTTTGACCGCGGAGACCTAGGAGTCGTGCTGGGGCAGATGGTTGATGTACTCACAGCACTCTTCTCTTCCGCAGTAAAGCAAATCAGGGCGGCTATTTCCCGTTTTCGTCTTGCTTGGGCTCATCGCCACACGATGAGAAGACTCCGCCGTGAGCAAAAGACGATCTCACGGGTGCTATTCGTGTGCTACGGAAACATTTGTCGTAGCCCTTTTGCTGAGATTGTGACACGTAAAATGCTGAACGGTTTAGAGGCCATCTCTGCTGGGTTCTATCCTGTGGATCGCAGAACAACGCCAGTGCAAGTACAACTGGCAGCAGAGGAGCTAGGAATCGGAATGGCTATGCACCGCTCTCAGCGCCTCGACAGTCGTATGGTTATGTGGGCTGATATCATCATTGTAATGGACTGCGACAATTTTGGTCGACTATGTAAAGAGTTCCCGCATGCACGGGAGAAAGTTCTCGCTCTCGGATTGCTTAGCAATCCTGCAACCCCAGAGATTCCCGATCCATATGAAATGGATGTCGCCCAAACACGGACGGTACTAAAGAGTATTCAAAAGGGGATTGAGGGACTGGCCGCACTGATGAGAAAAGAGATACGCACAGCCGCTGAGGCTTAGTTCCCACAGTCACTCACCCTTCCCTAACACTGTCTGATAGATCGTGAGATAAGTTTCTGTCATCGCCTTGAGAGAATACTTCGCTTGTTGGAGACTTCGACCTGCTACACCTAACTGTACACAAAACTCATGGTCTCTATATAAGCGAGCAATAGCCAGAGCCAAATGGACCACATCTTGTGGAGGCGTCAGTAGTGCCGTAACGCCATCTTGTAAGACTTCTGCTAGCCCCCCAACGTGAGAGGCAATGATGGGTGTCCCAAGCGCCATCGCCTCCAGCAGGGTGTATGGTAACCCTTCATGCAAGGACGGTATGAGCAGAACATCACTATAAGCAATGTAGTCGTACACGTTGCGTCGGAACCCCAACAGATGTACTCGGTGGGCGACACCAAGCGAGTCAGCCAAGGCGCGCAACTCCTGCTCCCGTGGACCAACTCCGACCAGATGGAGGTGGATGTTCGATGCGAGGTCTTCATGCGCTATTGCTTCGATAGCGATATGATGTCCCTTCACTATATCGAGCCGTCCGACAACCAGAAGATTAAACCAGTCTTCTCTCAGTTCAGCGGGACGTGTGAAATTTTGCTTCGTCAAGGTCTCCACGCCGTTTGGCACAATTCTCGTGGATACGCGAGCATGCGCTTGTCGGTAATACGTCTGCAAGTCTTCGGTGACATAACATACTGTGGAACTCGCGGCTCGTGTAGCTGCTGTGTCCAACACATGGTACAGCCGGTTACGCCACTGCCGTATGGAATTCCCTGTTATAGGCTCAGGTAACCCGTGTTCAGTTTTCACCATGGTGAAACGATGCCACCTGCGCGCCAGTGCAGAATAGACGGTCGCTTTGTAGCCATGAACATGCACAATATCTATCTGCTGTTGCTTAAGTATGCGAGCGAACTGCCGTGCAGTAGAGAAGAACAAGGGGTTACGATGGGGCAGGATAATCGGCTCTACCCCTTGCCTACGCGCTTGAATGGCCAGTTCACCATCGTGGAAAAGAACCAGAAGGGTCCTTACTCCTTGCGTCTTCAGTCCATCAATCAGCCCGAGCACGTGGCGTTCGATTCCACCGAATAACTCACCGACAGTGCATATAGCGACACATTGTAGCGACACAGGCATGGTTTTGTGAGAAAGGCATGGTTCCACTGTCAGTCAATAGTAGGGCGATTCTTGAGCCGAGTAAACCCGACCCTTGGGAGGTACCGCCCAGTCGTCCACTTCAAGTTACGGCTCCTCAAGTAAGTAAGACTTCTGGGCTTAAGCTGTACCTTGTTTTTGTCATTAGCTGGTTCTTACACTTAGGTACCCGGCTGCCAGTTTTAGGGCTTATTCGTCTTGACTTGTTTCTTGTTTGCATTCTCTGTTGGTTAGCACTATCAAACACGAGCAAAAGCAGTGGACGCAGAACCAGAACAGACGAGCTCTTGAGGCAGATGATCATATATGCAGTTCTCACTGTCCCTTTCGTCGAATGGCCTGGAAGTGTCGTCCGCACCGGAATCCCTGACTTCGTCAAAGGGGTTGTGTTCTATTACTTTACCGTTGCCTTCATTCGTAGCGAAAAGGATCTCCAAAAGTTCATCTTTGTCTTTGTCGCTTGCCAACTCTTGCGAATCATAGAACCGCTCTATTTGCATATTACAGAAGGGTATTGGGGGTCTTCCGCTTCACTGAGCAACTGGGAGTCTATGAATAGGCTGTCCGGTGCTCCAAGTGATACTGTTAATCCGAATGGCCTCGCGTTCATCGTTTGTACTGTCCTGCCCTTCTTGTACCTACTGTCTGGTTTATCGTGGAAAGGGCGTTTAGTATTTGCACTTTGTACTCCGCTATGTATCTATACGCTCATACTGACAAGTTCACGGTCTGGGATACTCGGACTTATCATCGTCTTTGGAGGCATATTGGTGAAGTCTCAAAGACGCCTTCTCTGGGCATCGTCTGGTGTACTTCTCGTAGTTATAGGGTTCCCGCTCTTAGACACCGATACGCAGGATAGGTATCTATCAATTATTGGCAAAGGGAAAAAAAACGCTGCCACAGCAGAAGGAAGAATAAACGGGGTAGAAGACAACTTCACAGTAGCACTTCGTAGGCCACTTTTCGGGCATGGTTTAGGAACATCACGAGAAGCAAATGCGAATTTCGGCGTCGAGAAAGATGACAAACCAGCGCACAATCTCTATGCTGAAGTAGCCCAAGAATTGGGGTTCATCGGCCTAGTAATATTCATCCAGTTTCTGAAATCGATCTTTGCCGGCTTCGCCGAATGTAAGCGCTCAAGTACGAACCATGACCCAAGTCTATTCTCACTACGGCTCGTTGATACCTTGCAGGTCTTCTTGATTATGAACCTGCTTTTCAGCTTTGCCAGCTATGGTTTAAGCAGCTACGAATGGTACCTGCTAGGTGGCTTTTCAGTAGTCATGCAGCGTTTCATGATGGAAGCTCCAGCTACGACAATAAAGCATAACGAGTGACAACGAATAGTCTCCATCGTCGATGAGGACAACGGTCTGAGTTGAGGATTCTCAGAGTGAAAAAATACAAGATTCTGCTTGTTGTCCGGTGGCCGATTGGGGGTATACGCACCTTCTTTCGATATGTCTACAAGAATTTAGACTCTAGCAGATATCATTTTGTGCTGATCGCGCCGGCACTCCCCGAAACTCACTGCCTATTGGAAGATTTAGGAGAACTAGATTTAAGGTACATTCCGACAGCTAAGGATATCAGTGACAAGGAGCTATTTCGCGCACTAACCTGGCTCATGTATCATGAGGATTTTGACTTAGTCCACTCCCATGGCTTCACGGCTGGAACGTGTGCAACTTTAGGCTCGCGTTTGATGCGAATCCCACACATCGTTACCCTTCATGAAACTCTCAGTGATCACCGGTTCATGGGCCTAAAAGGTGTCTTGAAGAAGTTTGCGTTAGGCTTGGTGCTATCAAGCATCGATAATATCCATTGCGTAAGCCACGATGCACGGGAAAATCTTCTCAATTATCTTAGGCTACTGCGGATTTTTGGACAGAAAGCAACAGTGATAGAAAATGGAATTGATGTTGAGCGCTTTTTAAGTGCAGAAGCGCGAAATCTTAAGTATGAGCTGGGTCTCCCAGAAGGGAGTTTTCTAATTGGTTTTTTGGGAAGGTACATGCCCGAAAAGGGTTTCAGTTACCTTGTTGGCGCTCTAGACAAAATCAGACATGAACAAAAGCTTCCTAAACAACCCCTACTTTTGAGCTTCGGGCAAGAAGACGGATTCATTCGTGAAGAGAGAGACAACATAGAAGCGATGGGACTTTCACAGTCAGTCCATTTTTTACCGTTTGTTCCTGACGTGGCTTCAACCCTGAAGGGACTTGACGTGGTAGTGATGCCTTCACTTTCGGAGGCGTGTGGACTACTGGCGATGGAAACGCTGGTCTCAGGGGTTCCGCTTATTGGCACCAATTGTATTGGACTCCGAGAGGTGCTGAGAGGCACCCCTGCAGCGGTCGTACCAGCAGGAGATAGTGCTGCTCTATGTAGCGCACTGATCCGAGAAATGAAAAACCCAACCACGGGGAAGGCACAAAAGTTTTCCGGAGAAGCTGCGCTGCGGTTTCAGGTGATAGAGCGGACTGCGGAGATTGAGAAGTTGATGCTCAAGTTTCTTGGAGGAAGGTAATCTGCTCACGGAGTGGAAGTCGTGACCACGGAACTTGCTCAGCAGACGGAAACGCGGCTTACGCTATTAGACGCGCTACGCGGTTGTGCAGCGATGGCGGTCGTCATCTATCATCTCTACGGGAACCTCGCAGAAAATGTGCAAGAGTGGATTCCAAACCTGATAACGAGGGTGCTTCAACTCGGCTACCTTGGGGTACCTGTTTTCTTTGTCCTCAGCGGTTTTGTCATCTCTCGGAGCACGGATCGCGATACAGTGACGCTGACTTACGTCAGACGATTTATATTGCGGCGCTCTATACGCTTAGATCCTCCGTACTGGTGTGCGATTGCAGTAGCAGTGGCGTCTATGAGCGTAAAAAATTACCTCTTTCCCCAGTATTACCATCCTCTGCCTACGGCCACCGATATCGTTACACACCTATTTTACCTACAAGACATCCTACATCGCGATCCTATATCAGTGATCTTTTGGACGCTCTGCATCGAATTTCAGCTCTATATAACGTATATCACTCTACGTTGTATTTGTGACTCCTATGTCAATCTAGCCAAGGCTGATCAGTTTTCGCTGCTTGTTTCCTTGGTCACGATTCTCGGAGTGATATCACTTTTAATGACTAATGAAATATTGAATGTCAAGGCGCATGGTTTCTTTCTGCCCTATTGGCACCATTTTCTCCTTGGCGTGTTGGCAAACTGGATTGTAAATAGACGCGGAGCTGCTGATCTTTTTCCAATGCTCACTTTTACCCTCTTGGCTATTGGCATTGCGACACTTCAATTATTGACAACGCCAAACTTGAACGCCATCGCAGCGCTCGTTGCTGCTTGTCTCATTGTCATGGTCGGTGTCGCTGATCACCTTCATGATTGGCTTAGTGGCACGATCATGCAATATTTTGGCCGCATTTCTTATAGTCTGTATCTCTTGCACCCTACCATCGGCTGGTCAACTGTCTCTGTCGGCAAGAGTCTTCTTGACGGTCCGCTTTCCCCGACTAGCGCTATTCTCCTCTTCTTCGCAGGAATCGGGACAAGCGTAATAGCAGCTCACCTGCTTAATATACTCGTTGAGCGCCCTTCTATGGCGCTTGCACGGCGAGTTAGACACCCAAGATAAGCTCCTTGTGCAGCGACGCACGTACTATGGGCGGAATGCACAACCGCCGCTAAATAACCTTTGAACCTGTGAGAGATCACTTTAAGGAATTAGGGTAACTCAATGTGTGGGATATGCGGGTATTTTGGCACGGATGTGCAACTTTCCAAGGGTGCTCTAGAACGTATGAATGACAGCCTTGTGCGGCGCGGACCTGATGAAGGTGGCAGCTTTCAGGACACCGCAGTTGGCTTAGCAATGCGGCGTCTGAGTATTATCGACTTGGATGGGGGACAGCAGCCAATTCACAATGAGGACGGTACAGTATCGGTAGTCTATAATGGTGAGATCTATAATTATCGCGAATTACGAACCATGCTGCAGCAGCGAGGCCACGTTTTCCAGACTAAGACCGACACGGAAGTAATAGTTCACCTTTACGAAGAATACGGCGAAAGCTCAGTTCACCATCTGCGTGGTATGTTTGCTTTTGCGCTATGGGATGCGCGGCGAGGTCGTGGTCTTCTTGTCCGCGACCGGCTTGGAGTAAAACCGCTATTCTACGCTTCTGTTGGCAACTCAGTGCTCTTCGGTTCAGAAATCAAATCACTTCTCGCGTCTGGCCTGGTAGATCGGAAACTGGATTATCAGGCTCTTGACGCCTTTTTTACATTTACCTACATACCTGCCCCGTTAAGTATCTATAAAGCAATACATAAGCTAGAGCCTGGACATCTGTTGGTGTATCAATCTGGACAGGTCAAGAAATACTGCTACTGGGATTTGTCTGTAAATAATCCTGATACGACAGTCAGTGAGGATGCGTGGCTGGAGCGGTTCGACGCTGCAATAGAGGACGCGGTAGCGTCGCACTTGGTGAGCGATGTACCTGTGGGAGCGTTCCTATCGGGCGGTGTAGACAGTAGCCTCGTCGTTGCATTCATGAGGGAGAAGCTCAATGACTCTGTGCACACATTCACGATGGGCTTCGATGGTCCTCATAACTCACTTATCGATGAGCGTCCACTCGCAGCACGGGTCGCGGAGCGTTATGGTTGCGAATTTCATGACTATAGTGTTCAACCGGACTTTCGCAAAATCGTTGGTGATATTGTTGCTGCGTTTGATGAGCCCTTTGCCGACGATTCGGTAATTCCGAGTTACTACGTTTCCAAATTTACTCGGCAATATGTCAAAGTCGCGTTATCCGGTCTCGGTGGAGATGAACTTTTTGCAGGCTATAATCGTCACTCTGGTGTCTTGTTAAGCCAATACTATACTCATCTCGTCCCTCAGCTGTTCCATCGGCAGTTTGTTCAACCTATAGTACAACGAATCCCAGAGCCTGTGTACGGTGGTGACCGAGTAAACCATGCCAAGCGTTTTGCATCCGCGGTCTTGCAATCACCAGCACAACGATATCTTGGGTTTATATCGACGATTTCTCAGAATGAGCGGCGCCAGTTATTTACGGAAGATATCACCCATCACATCGATTTTGACGCAACAGATCGGATCATCACGGACCTGTACGAGCGCTGCGAGGCTCCTGATGACCTGACTCGCGCGCTTTACGTTGATACCAAAACCTACCTGCCGGAAGACATCCTGGCACTTTCTGACCGTCTCAGTATGTGGCATTCACTTGAGGTTCGAGTGCCCCTGGTAGATCATCAATTAGTTGAGCTCAGTACGCAACTCCCAACCCCATACAAGATTGACTGGCGTCACAAGAAGATTCTACTGAAAAGGATCGCCGCGCAGTACTTGCCGAGCGAAGTCTTAGGACATCGCAAGCAAGGGTTTGAATCACCGATGGCAACGTGGCTCCGCACGGATCTGACAGATTACGCACGGAATATTTTAGGTCGAGACCATCTGGGCAAGCTCGGACTCTTTGACGTCAACTACGTCTCCAACAAATTGGCAGAACATGTCAATGGCCAGCAGAAAAATAACAAGCTCTTATTTTCACTAATAATGTTCCAAGAGTGGGTCGAACGCTGCCTATAGGTCTCATCTTAGTTGCGGATGAGACCACTTCTTACGCGTCGATCGTCTGTCAAGACAAGGCACAGGGACTCTATGTCGAGCGAACCGTCAACCAGCAGCACCGTTGAAACATAAGCCCGGCGACGAGAGTTCACTTGCAGTGCGATCAGTTCTAAACGTCTGCCCCCCAGAGGAGAAAGTGCACGGATGACCAACAATAATCGCTACGCGGTTTCTATTTGTGTACTGACGTATAATCGCTGTTCCCTTCTACGAGAGCTCCTCAAAGAGTTAGAGGCGATAACGTATAAACCACTAGAGATCCTCTTGCTTGACAACCATTCAACCGATGGAACTCAAGAAATGGTGAGGGCGAACTTTCCGACAATCAAATGCATAAGAACGGAGGCAAATGTCGGTGCAGCAGGGAGGAACGTCGCCATGAGAGCTGCAGAGGGTGATATCGTCGTTACTCTAGATGACGACATTCAAGGGTTCGGGGACCAGGCAATCGAAGTCCTGGTAAGAAAATTTTCTGAAGATCCGACCTTGGGAGCGATGAACTTCAACGTCGTAAATCTCGCAGGGGACGTTTGTAATTGGGTTCACCATTGTCGACAAGAAGACTTTTACGATAAGGACTTTCTCACCTACGAGATTACCGAAGGCGCCGTGGCCTTTCGCAGATGCACCCTGGAACGTTCAGGCTATTACCCTGAAACTTTTTTTCTCAGCCACGAGGGACCTGATCTAGCTTTCCGCATAATCGAAAACGAATTTAAGGTCATGTACACGGGAAGTGTAAAAGTCACGCATGGCTTTGCAAGCGAAGGGCGGGACTCATGGCGGAATTACTATTACGATACTCGAAATCTTCTGTGGCTCGCAGCCCGTAATTTCCCACTCTCATACTCAACGGTCTATCTTGGTCGCGGATTGTTTTCGATGTTCGTATACTCTGTGAGGGATGGGTACATCCGTTATTGGTGGAAGGCACTAGTAGATGGGATTGCTGGATTGAAGCAAGCAATACAGGAAAGGAAAGTTTTAAACAGATCCACAATGGAGGTCATACGAAAGATTGACTCGCATCGTCCAAGCGTTGCTTACATGATCAGAAGTAGACTGCTAGTAAAAGGCGGCGTCAATCTAAAATAGGAACCGAACTCAGATATCACACTCAGTCGACCTACGGCGCACTAGTCACACGCGCATTTTGTGGTGCACTGGGCACCGTTTGGCTACCGACACTGGACGTTATCGTGGCGTCCGCCATTACGCCACTGGCTCCCGTGCCCGAGTCAGAATAGATCTCGACATCATCAACATAAAAATGATTATTTGCTCCATGCTCCCATCCTGGGTTGTTAGACCAATTGCTCGGTAGGTACAGTGGATAATATGGCACGTTGTTCGAGTTGTTCGTCTTCCCAGTATATGTATACGTTAAGATGCCATTGTGCCATCGTTTAACTTTTCCACTGATACTATCTTGGTAGACATAGATTTCCACTTTATGCCAAACGCGCTGCGAGAGAAGTTTTCCACCATCCCCACTCCAGTTATTAATAATGAGGCCGCTATCTACCGTCCACTGCTCGTGTGAACCACCACCTTGCAACATAAAAGTGGCGTAATCGTTACCGTTATCGAAATTCAAACGCATCAGTTTCGCCCCGTCTCCTGGCTCACTCATGCCCCTGCCAAAATCGTTATCAAGCCTCCACCACATTCGGATAAAGAATTCCTTGTTATACGACCAGTTATCTAATTTCACGGCAGTGAAAGCATCGGGGTCATTCCAGGCGATAACCCCGTTAAAATTAATCTGTAGACAGGCGTTTCCGGAGTGGGGTCCATTACCGTCCACTCCTGCCTGAACGATCTTGGCTTTGGTGTGATAATCGCTTTGTGTCCACTTGTTTGCAGTACCATCCTCGAAATCATCATGAAACACACGGCCGGCGCCATAAGCTAGGTTCGCTAACGACAGCACTGCTAACACACTCAGTGCCATTGTAAGGTACCGTATCCATGCAATGACGTGCGACAACGAAGACAGAGAGCGATTGGCAAAGCCCAGCTCCTTCTCATTGTCAGATAATCGTATGAGAGACAAACTCGGAGTTTTTCCAGAATCGGATAGGCCAGTTGGTGATACCAGTGCCATGATCGTTTGCTTCCCCTTCTTTCGCTTTGTTCTCAAAGCTTCCCAATTAATCTACAACGAGTTGACGCACGATAGTTTACCACTTCCCCACCACTGGTAAGTCCCCTGTCTGGCCAAAAGAGCCTAGACAAACATCAATGGTACAACCATCAAAGGTACCGTTGCCACTCACGTCGAGTTTCCATTGCCCATTTGCTGGCGTGAACACTCCGATCTGGGATCGGCCTGTACCGGTCCAATCTCCTGCTACAGGCAGGTCACCAGTGATCCCGAAAGGGCCGAGACAGCGATCGATCGTGCAGCCGTCGAACACCCCATTGCCATTGAGGTCTAGTTGCCACTTGCCTGTGCTCGGTATGAACACGCCGATGCGCGATATTCCATTTCCCGCCCAGTTTCCGACCACTGGCTTATCAGCCGCTGCTCCAAATGGGCCCAGACGGGCGTCGGTGTTTCCCTGATCGAGTAGCCCGTTCCCATTCAGATCCAGGAACCACCTTCCAATGCTTGATCGGTAAGTCCCAATTCCCGCCGTTTTCATTCCCGCCTTCCAATAGCCGACTACCGGCTGATCGCCAGATTGACCGAATGGCCCACGGCACGAGTCAATGGCGCAACCCTCCCATTTATCATTCCCATTGCGGTCGAGTTCCCATAGGGCGGTCGTTGGATCGAACGTCCCAAGCTGAGCTGTACCCTGCGCGGTCCAATCGCCCACAATCGGGCGGTCTGTACTGATTCCGAAGGTACCAGAACAGGTATCGGTTACGCAGCCGTCGAAACGCCCGTTCCCATTGAGATCCAAATACCAGGTTGCTGTGCTTGAACGGTAGACTCCGACCTTGACCTGAAGCAAACGTAAGAAATTCGCTATGCACGTTTTGCCAGCGCTCATGGTAACCGTCCCATCACTACAATCTCCATCACCGCTCCATCCGACAAAGCTCGATCCTGCTGCCGGCGTAGCAGTCAACCTCACACTGGTGCCACTTGTGTACGCCTCTGAACAATCAGCACCACAGTTAATACCTGTCCCACTAACCACCCCGCTGCCCGTACCTGCTTTATTCACTATTAGTGTATATCTGCTCAAGGAAATAAGATTAAAGGTGGCCATGCAGGTTTTAGCAGCAGTCATAGTCACCACCCCATCATTGCAATCCGCATCACCACTCCATCCCGCAAAGGTCGCACCTGTTGTCGGCGTAGCGGTTAACGTGACTACCGTATTAGCGGGATAGGGTTCCGCACAGTCTGTGCCACAGCTAATGCCGCTTGCGCTCACGACACCACCACCAGTACCTGTCTTAGTGATAGTCAGGGTGTACGTTACAGGCGGCGGCGGTGGAGAAGAGGCGGTCGTCACTGGCGTGCTCATGTTGACTAAAAGCTCAGTCTGGGTCAGAGCGCGATTATAAATCCGTACGTTATCTATTACACCCTGAAAATACTCACCCCAGATACTATTCCCTCCAACCCGTAGTACCCCAGAGGAAACGAGCACTGCACCTGTCTGTGCGCGTTCTGCACTCTGTGTTCCGTTGATAAACAAGCGCTGCCTGGCACCATCATAAGTCGCAGCGAGATGGGTCCACGTGTTGAGCGGTAGCGGTGAAGGACCGACGATACCATAGTCTGCCCCACTAATTGACAAGTAACTACTCGGTGCGTTCGTCTCCTGGTTGGCATAGAGGTCATACGCAGCCGTAGAACCTGCTTCCTTGAGGATGACTGTTCGCCAACCATTTGTGCTCCCCCCGCTCAGGGCAATAGGATAAACCCACGCTTCAAGGGTTATACCAGTAGTGAGATCTAAAGCGGCGGTGTCCGGCATTGTCACCCACGCATTCGTCCCATTAAATGATAATGCGCTCCCAAATTTACCACGTGTCCAGGTTGCTCCATAAACTGTGCCGGTGTTGGCCTGTCCTGACGCATCTCTCGCCGTAGTCCCGCTATTCTCATCAAACGCATAGGCAGCAACCAGGCCTGTAGGACCTGGCTGTGACACCGTATTGCTGACGGTCACCACCACTGCCGCGCTGGTAACCTGATTACCGGCAGCATCCCGTGCCCGTGCTTTGAGAGCATGCGTCCCATTGGTTACGGTAGTCGTGTTCCAGGAGACGGAGTACGGAGCCGAAGTATCCTCACTACCAAGATTAACGTCATCAAGGAGAAATTGTACTCCAACAACCCCAACATTATCGGTCGCGTTAGCAGAGACCACAACTGCGGAACCAGAAGCCATGGTTCCGTTACCAGGCGCAGTGATAGAAACCACAGGCGGCTGCGTATCAGGTGCAGCGGTCGTCCCGCAGGCTTCGTTGCTATAAGCAGAGTTCCCTACTGCATTGTACGCACGAACGCGGTAACAGTACTGCGTGCTATTAGAAAGTGCAGAATCAAGATACGTCGTGGCGTTCACCGGGGTCACGACGATCTGGACGTAGGTGCCGCCTGTTCCCGTCTTACGTTCAACCTTGAATCCCTCTTCGTTCGAGGAAACATCTGCCCACGAGAAGAGCAGTTGCGCAGCGATCGCCTCCCCTTTTACGCCTGTGGAGGTAAGAATAGCGAGGAAGCAGAGAGCGAAGCGCAGGGAAGCGCTCCTGGCAAAACAGTTCATGGACCCTCCGGAGGGTTCTGTTGTCTAGTGATCGAAGTAGCTGTGGAATCACAGAACAGACGGAGATTCCCCATACACCGAATCGGCTCGCGACTAAATCACTAATAGTTATAGTTCTATAAAAAGAAAATTATATCTCCCAAGTCGAACAATACCGTACTGTGAGCGTGGTAGTCTTCCATAGCATCCAGCAAAACGACTGAAAGCGCTCTTCGAACCTGGGTGCTAATGGCCAAGCGAAGGGCCTATCCTTCCCTAGCCCTAGCCACAAGGTCTTCACTAGCTCCAGCAGCTTATTTGCTACGCCCGTATACTACTGTCAGACAACCTCATAGCATTGGATGCAAAAGTAACCAAATTGAGGAACCTCCCACAGAGAGCGCAACCTGCGGCCTCTTCGGTGCCGCAGGTACCGGGGTGCATAATAATTTTTTGCCAAAAACTGTTGTTTCTCTTCTTGGGTCCCAACTCTTACCTGGAATAATGCCCTCCCACGACCCTCATTCTTGGCAAGGCTGCAGGCCGCGGCCTGGAATCTAGGAATACGTTAGACATCCAGTACCGTTGCGAGCGTATACACACCCTGATAGTGAATGCTGGAGAGAAAAACAGAAGAGAGACGCTTCTGCTTGCAACTTGAACACCGGCAAAGTCGTGGACAGTCAACGGACCGTTAATGCTTTGCTATACGATAAGAGCTGAGAGAGGGACACTTTGGGACTAGCAGCGAAGCTCATGATAGTAAAACGATCACCAATCGCTGGCTTGGGTGGATTTGCCGCCTTCGATATCAAGAAGGGAACTCGCATTATTGAATATACTGGCGAACGTATATCGGCAAAAACGGCAGAGACTCGGTGGACTCGCAATCCCCGACGGATGGTACTCCTGTTCAGTGTTAGCAGTCGCACCTTTATTGACGCTGCAGTCAATGGAGGGCCAGCAAAGCGAATTAACCATAGCTGTCAGGGAAATTGCGAAGCGCAGCTCACGAAGCGGGGCCGTGTATTTATCGTCGCCCGTCGGAACATTAAAGCTGGAGAGGAACTGACATACGACTATCACTTAGAGCTCTCACCCGAAGACCTTGCCCGAGCGACAGAGCTGTACCCATGTCATTGTGGCGTTCCACGTTGTAGAGGAACACTGGCGGCACTTCCGCGCGCAGCCCGCAAACACTCTATAACCGGTGCAGAGGAAGAGTCGATAAGGGCCCGGAATGTACTCGCAGAGATCAAGCTAGAGCGTGTCTAATCATACCGTAGCAACGAGAAACTGAGGCGACTGTCGTTGTCGTAATCTCAGTTGGAAAAAAAGAGTACTCTGTGAGCAAAAATTCAAAATTCAGGGGTTTCTCCACAGCTTCAACTCGGCATGCGTCGTCGCTTTTATCTGTGAAAGACACAGTAGGCTCAAAGATGATATCGAGGTGCGAGTATCACACCTAGCGACGTTTCTTACAAGTTTTGCTATAGGTCGTCACTGTGCCCCATTTCTTTGCAGTATATGAAAGCATGGGGCATTTTGCCCATGCTTTCACAAACACAGAACTCGCAGGTGAAAATAGGACCTCACGCAGCGATCGAACTCGTGTGTGCAGATCGTACCCAACGGAGAAACGAATTGAGCGACTGTCGCACCACTACACGCTTCCCCGCCGCTTGGCTATTGAGCCGAAGGCGCCCGGAGTTCAGGAGTTGCGCTACTGTAGCAGCGACTTCGGCGTCACTGCGATAGGAATCACCAACCCGATTCACGATATCACCTAAGGTGCGTCTAGATACCTGAGTCATAAGTTCTTCCTCCTTAGTATTGTCAAGATTTGAGCAATGAACATACCAACGAGGAGATGATGATTCTTTGACTCCACATCTCACTTAGGTCTCTACATATGGAGATATCGTATCTGCTACCCGCCCATAGTACCCGGACTAATATGCAGTCCCGCGACCGACACGCTGAGGAAATAAATGACGGATACGACTGGGCCGGTAATCGCGGTGGCGGGTCGGATAGGTATCGTGCAACAGCAATAACCATATGTCACAGACCAAGACGAACGCTCCAGCAACGATCGATCCATAGTGTAGAGGGTCATTGCTCAGTAATGCGGTGACAATATTGTGGGTAAGCATCGGTCTCCTCCTTGACGGCACTAATACCTGGGCCTGCGAGTGCACGAACTATGCCACGTCCTCTGCGGTTCAATTGACCGCCCTTTGTTTCGACAAACACCACCTGTTTTTGTTCTGCGTTTCTCCACGAGGACGCCAGTCCCACTGTTTCTGTAGCCTACGTCACAGTCAGTCACGAATTCGACTTCTACATCACTCCGAGCTCGCGTTGTAGGTGCGTATCTTGTTCAGCTCTCTCTTCCTGAGGATGTCTTCCGTTGCAATTCCAGTCCGGAGCCTTCAACCCCACGGATCAACTGAGACGGGTTACCAAGTGCGAGCGTTACTCGTTGAGTGATCGTTCTCGATCTTCTCCACTTCACTTCTTAATTCTGCAAAAGTCGCGACCTGCCTTCTCAAAAATGAGAAACAGAAGTGCAGAAAATGCCGTAACTACGATGATCAATTCTGCAGTTGTGTCCTTGGTATGGGAGTTGCTCCTTCTCTGTAACGTGGCACCCGAAAGGATAGGCATATGACATCACTTAGCGCAGATAACGTCAAAGATATCGCTCAGACTCGCATTGTTGGCTCGGTCGTTCATTATTGGGAACAAGTGGATTCAACCAATGCCGCTCTGGCACGGCTCCGCAACGCAGGGGCAAGCGAAGGAACGGTTGTCATTGCTGACGCGCAGACCGCTGGTAAGGGGCGGATCGGCAAGACATGGTGTTCCCCTCCTGGTTTCAACCTTTATCTTTCAATCCTTCTCAAACCCAATCTTCCTGTGACCGATGCGCACTTCTATACCTTGATCGGTTCCCTTGCCATTGCCGACGCGTGTGAGAGTTATAACGTCAAAGCGCAAGTGAAGTGGCCGAATGATGTGCTGGTCAACGACAAGAAAATTGGGGGAATACTCGCAGAATTGCAGGCGAGTGGTACACGCGTTGAGTCGCTAATTGTTGGGGTCGGAATCAACGTCAACATTGACCGTAATGCGATGAATCACCTCTACGGTAAGGTTGCTGATGGTGCAACCTCGTTCTGTGAAGCCCTGGGTCACACCATCGACCGCAATGCCTTGGCAGCGCGTGTCTTAGAAGCCGTCGAACGTCACCATTGCCAGTTTCTTACCCACGGTAAACTCCAGCTTCTCTCAGAGTGGCGGAGCCGCTCTTTCCTCGGACGCCGTGTGACGATCGACGAAGCAGGGTATCACCTTGAGGGTGTTGCTACCAACCTTGACGAAGATGGCTTCCTTGTTGTCACGTTAGATGATGGTTCCATCGCTCACGTGCGCGAAGGAGAAGTGCAACCTGCATGAAATTCGTAGTGGCATAACGAGTTCGACGAGAGCTTTCTTAAATCATATGAATCGCCCTGTCCTTGTATGTGAGCACAACATCATCATGCGAATATCAGCACGCAGAACGTTGCTGAAGTCCATGATTCTCACGAGCGCTTTTGGAGGCTGCGCTGCAAATGTTCGTGGAGAAGGCCGGAACGCACTTCACCCGCTCATCCCAGAAACAGCGGGTTTTTCGCTATTGTCATGGTAACTGAGTCGCTCGTGGTACCATGTCTCGGGGATTGGCATTACCGACGAATGAAGACGCTACGTTGTGGACTGGACGAATGCCCAGAATCACGACGATGAGGTCAAACGAGGATTTTCAATGTCTGAAGCCTTCATCGGTAAAATCATGGACCGTAAATATCGCCTCCTCTCCGAACTTGGTCGCGGCGCGATGGGAGTTGTGTACCGAGCAGAACAGCTCGATGCTGAGGGGCAAGCACGACGCATCGTCGCCGTGAAAACCCTCAAGGCAGAGTTGTCACAAGATCGACAGTTTGCGCGCCGGTTTCTGCGCGAAGTAAGTGTGTCAATGCAATTACGCAGTCCACACACTGTCACTGTCTATGATTCAGGGAAAGACGATACCGGGCAGCGGTATTATGTCATGGAGTATATGCCCCGGACCCTCAAGGATTATCTGCGCGACCAAGGGCCTTTACCAGTCGAACAGAGTATCTCAATTGCCTGCCAAATGTGCGCGGCACTGGCTGAGGCCCACAGTCTGCCTGAGCCCATCGTCCATCGCGACATTAAACCGGCCAATATTTTCATTGAAGATCGGGGTGGACCGGTAACGGTAAAAATTGGGGACTTTGGCATTGCGAAGATCATCAGTGAACACACGACGGGGCTAACCCACACAGGGCAGTTATCCCCAGGAACACCACGCTATATGGCACCTGAGCAATGGCGAGTTGGGGAAGCAATCGACGGCCGTACCGACCTGTACTCAGTCGGAATCGTCCTCTACGAAATGATAGTTGGTGAGCCACCGTTTTCTGGCCCTATATCGGTATTGATGGGTCAACACCTGCATGTGCCACTTCCTCCTTTATCAGAGAGGATACCCCCAAGAGTACGATGGGAGATCGAACGACTGACGGCTAAGAAACGAGAAGAACGACCACCGGATGCTTTAAGCGCTAGCGCGGCACTCGAAGCGGCACTCGCGGCAGAACGGAGTACCTTCCTCTTTCATCAAGAAATCGCAGCTCCTGAGAAAGCAAAGGAATCAGCAATTGATTTCTCCGATAGTGAGGAGGTGAAGGCGAGAGAAGACGAACAGAACCGCAGCCTGCAAGAACACTATGAGCCTCTGAGAGAGGCAGTGGACATACATAGAGCCGATAGCGGATCAGAACAAAAACAAGAGGGGACAAACAGTCAGAAGAGTCCTCTTCGGCCACGTTCTCTTTTGCGGCCGTTCTTCATAGTGCTTTCCATCGCTGGGATCGGATTATTGATCGTCGTCTTCTACTCGTCCAAACCAAGGCAGGTACAGGAAAACAAGAGCGTAGAACAACAGAAATACGCTCACCCAGCGCAAGAAGTCCCACCACATGAGGGTATGGGCGAAGCTAGGTATCTACCGCCAAAGCCAGAGCAGAAGCACGCAGAGGTTGAACAACGGGAGCAAGAAGGAAACAAAGATCGCAGCGTAACGCGCGCAATGGTTACCATTCCCGCAGGAGCGTTCTTCATGGGTTGCAATGACAGAGTCGACAGAAAATGCGCTGAGGATGAGAAACCCGGCCGTCAAGTCTTTGTTGATGCATTCTTGATCGACAAGACTGAGGTGTCAGTCGGGGAGTACCGGCGGTGTGTACAGGCCGGTATATGTGTAGTACCCAAACATAGTGGCCCAGCGTGTAACTGGCTAAAGACAGAAAGCGAAAATCATCCAATGAACTGTCTGGGGTGGCATCACGCTGCTGCGTTTTGTCGTTGGGACAATAACAAAAGGTTACCGACTGAAGCAGAGTGGGAAAAGGCGGCACGAGGCACCGATGGTCGTGTGTATCCCTGGGGCAATGAATGGAAAGCGACTATGGCCAATGTAGACGGCATGGCAGATGGTTATCGACAGACTGCAACAGTAGGGTCATTTCCAGTCGGGGCATCCCCGTATGGTACGCTTGATATGGCTGGGAATGTGTGGGAGTGGGTACAGGACTGGTATGATGAAACGTATTATCGGAGTGGCGCGGTAAAGAATCCACAAGGGCCGATGAATGGAACTCACAAAGTATTACGCGGTGGCTCATGGCTTAATCCTCAAGGACTTGCGCGCACTTCTGCCCGCTTCTGGCCGTCACCCGACCTCCGACGGGGTAGCATCGGCTTTCGCTGCGCTCGCGAACCTTAGGGAGTAGAGAGGAAAGCCGCAAAGTGATTGGCCACCTAGATCGACTCCCTCTCTCGCACGCGTGAACGTGCACGCCAGCCTGTTAAAAGTTGACGACCTGCCAATACTTTTTTTTCCTTACCCCCGCTAGACTCTTCTCTTGCAAAGAAAGAATGAGCCTGAATCTGCAGTGTGGTATGTCCTCGAACGTGAGCGTTAAGAGGCGCAGACTTTTACCTCGGTAGCGTACGACCCTTCTTTTTCCGTTGCGTTCCAAAGTCAGACCACTGTTCAGCTGCGGAACTAAAGACAAGGGAGGGAAGCTGAGGTGGAATCGGCATCGGCTTTGTCAGACCTTGCGTTACAAGATGCGCGTGAATAGCGAGCGGGAGGTCAGTCACTGGTTCAAAATACTCACTGAAGTTCACAGGCGTGGTAGACCGTAAGGCCTCATCTTGTCCTGTATTAACAAGGGGTTCAAAGTAGTCCAGGAGATCACCGGTAGGAATGGCGCTCATTGGAGAGAGGGGAGGAGATGCAGACACAGGAGAGGTCATATGTGGCGGTACACCTGCATGCGAGCGCGCATGTCGGAGCGTCCGGAACAACTCTTGCCGCGCCTCTCTTCCCTGGGTCGTCACATATAGTAATGACGCCTGACGTAACGCTGTTGTTGCAGATGGCAGCTCCCTGCCGACCACAAGTGCAGCTTGAATCTCTTCGCGTACCGTTTGAATATCTGAGGCTGTTGCAAGACCGGCGATACGCCAGACGGTGGGAAATACCGATCCGGTAACGACGTTACTGAGCCGCTGCAATTGTACGAGTCCTTCAAACGCAGTGATCATTGTCTGACCAAACCACGCGCTACGGTAGAGGTCATTCACTGATGTGGTGGCCAGACGTATCCAGCTATCGTAGGCTTTCCATCCGACATCCACATTTTCCCTTTGTGTTCCACGTCCGAAGAATCCTCGTGCTAACGTTAGCGGAACCTCGACAAAGAGTGATCTCTGTAAAGCGAGAAAGTCTTGTGCAATGCTTGGCTGGGTTTCCGTATTCACCATGAGGTCCTCCTTTATGAATACTGTTCATGTCAGTGATATGCTGTTCACCTACACAGCACGAGCAGTACTTTTCTGAGCAGGCATACATCTGTGAGCCGCAGGAAGCCTGATAACCCAGTATCCTACGGGTTGCATCACGACACTCATGCGCGTGTCACAGTAGCGTTCCCTCTGCGTGTACTTCGCTACAACGGAGAGAGATGGCGCGCGCGAAGAGTGAGGGAGGAGAGAAAACTGAGTCATCAACAGACTCGGCGGGTCATCGAGCAAGCATAGGCAATCGGGCGCGCATCACGCCGTCCTCAATTCAGAAGACAGCGTAGCACTTCGCTCGATATTTACCGAGCCTCTGCGTTAAGGTCTGGACACGAAAATATCAGGACGAAGACCTGATATTGTGCGGACGACTAAACGGTGCATCTCTACCGATCCGGCGAGACTAACCCACAGCGGATCGCGTAACGAACTAACCCTGGGACATCGTGAATATCAAGTCTTCGCATCAACTGCAGGCGATGCGTTTCAATAGTCTTTTCGCTGAGGTGTAAGACAGCGGCGATCTGTTTGTTTGTATGGCCTTCCGCGAGGAGTTGTAAAACTTCTCGTTGGCGAACAGTTAAGGTCACACTGCCACCAACAGGGGGAGACGTTACGCCATCAGGGTCAGTCTTACA
>FRDC01001045.1_pt1 | contig 78737 bp, 76 predicted proteins | sample 1106171 | NCBI WGS metagenome assembly FRDC01 (sample SAMEA3930566, study PRJEB13176) | freshwater metagenome | biome: Drinking water system; feature: drinking water; material: water | place: Singapore | collected 2014-12-20 | reverse complement strand
CGATGACTATAAAAGAATTTTCAGAAAAAACAGGAATTATACTTATCGTTTGTAAATATAGATATGCACAAAATCCTCTAAATACTGAATGGATTCTCGATTGTCAGTACGACAATCGCTATTATGAATATCGAGGTCATAAATACAATATGATCGAATTATGCTTGATATCAAGCATACCTTATAAAATAATTTACAACAGAATATCAAGATTAAAATGGTCGATACAGAAATCAGTCGAACTTCCTATAATTCGTTTTAATATTGGAAATCAATCCCATTAGAACAGAAAGTATAAAGATGCCAGTTTTTAATGTAATAACTAAAGATTTATTTGAATTAGAGAAAAGTTTTGACTATGTGGTAAATCTGGTAAACCTTATAGGAGTAAGCGGTGCCGGACTCGCTCTAGAAATGCGTAAAAGATGTCCTAGTCATATTGAAAAATACCGAGAAGCCTGTAAGTCAAAAGAATTGCGAATTGGAACTGTACAAGTTATTGACGAAACTGAACAAGGTTGGGGTATTATAAATTTCCCTACTAAAAGACATTACATGGATACATCTTCTCTGGACGACATTAGTAGAAGTCTGGAAGCACTCAAGGAACTTCTTCTTACCGATAAAATGAAATATGTAGTAGTAGGAATGCCTATACCAGGATCAGGTTTGGGTAAAAGAAGTTATGAAGAAGTATATCCGCTTGTGACAGATTGTCTTTCTAAACTAGAAGCTACTATTCTTTTATCATTATCTCCAGAAAAAACAGATATACGTCCAAGGTATCTTTCGATATTGGCTCCTGTAGGATACGGAGAAACTCCTGAAGAAATTGAAAAAGTAGAATCTGTTTTAGACGAGATAATGAAACGGTGGGGCACGTCGTTAAACGAATACGACGCAATTATTTCTGGAGGTACAGATGGAGCAGAAAGTTATCTCTGTGGTAAATCTTACCTCAAGAATTATGAATCTACTTACATCTATAAGAAAACAGGAAAACCTCCTTCCGTTATAAAACCGAGTGTAATTAGAAATAATATCAGATCGGTATTTCAGAGAGATATAGCTTTATGCGAAGTAGCCCATGATGTGATTTTATTAAAACCTCATGGATATGACAACAACAGACTCAATGCTGTTCAGATATTTTTATCTAATAATAATGACTACCGAATAGAAAACAATCTTCCTAAAAAGAGAGTAGCGATATTCGGAGACAAATCTCTTAAAAATAAACCCCAGGAAAAAATTATTATTCCTATAACGTAAAATTAGGAAAAATCATGAATTATCAAAAAACTCTTTTGCTTATAAAACCCTTGACAGTAAATCGAGGGGATAGTATTTTTGTATTGGGAGACATACTAAGAAGTATCAATGCAAAAATTTCTGACATTCATGAAACGAGAATTTGTGAAACAAGCTGGAAAGCTCTTTCGACAGATACATTATCACATCCTTCTACTATCGATTTTTACAAAGAAAGAAAGCAGAATCCTCATCATAAATCGATAGTCTGTGTCTTGGAAATAAATGATGAAAGTAGAGACATTTATAAAGAATTAGATAAATTATTTGGAGATCCTTATGATAGAAAATTATGGACCTCTGATAATCTTAGAAAAAAGTATTCGGTATTACAACATACAGATATCGATAATGTTGTTCACATAACTCATCCTTTAAGATTTTCTTATGAAAAAGCGATCGTATCTCAAAGAGTTATCAGATGTAGTTGATGATGAAACAGAAAGGTTGAAGATATGTTAGATTTGATGGAAACTCAGACTATCCAAAACATCTTAAAAGATTTTCCTAAAATTCTTATCATTGAGGGGCCTGATGCGGTTGGAAAATCGACTCTGGTGAGACAGATTAAAGATCATTTTGAACAAAAAGGAAAAGATCTAAGAGTCATTGCTTATCCTGGAAACAGAGATGATGTTAGATTCAGAGATATTCTACTTAATAGCGATGCTCAGAATTATCCAGAACATCATGTTTTTGTTTTCTTAGCAGACTTTGTATTTACTTTTGAAAAATATGTATATCCTTATCTCGACAATCCAGATGTACTATTCATATTTGATAGATATATCCCATCGACTTGTGTCTATCAAGATCTGACTATGCAATTTTTAAATTCTATTCTTAGTCATGAAAAATTTACAAAATTCTTCAATGGAATGAGTAAATCAAAATATCTCTATCTTATTCCTGAGAACACTCAGAACCATTTGAAAAGACTGAGTATGAAAAAAGGAGATGAGATAAATCATTTTGATCCGAAAAGTTTAGATGAAGTAAAACTAAATGTTCAGAAGTACACTGAAATAGCACAGCTTCATTTGCATACAAAACCTATCGGATCCGACAACGTAACCGTACTTGCTGTGTAAAAAATCCATTATACTTATGAAGCAACGATATTTTCGGGAAATTGCTGTGTCGGATGGATATAGCCGATATCCTGTATCTAAACGATACTCTCTAATACGTATAGTTTTTCCGAAATATTCTATGTTTCATTAACGCGTTAATGGAGTTTCAAAATGTCCATGTTTGCACAGTATTTTTCGCAGGTCAAGTCGATCGTGACAGAAGAGAACGTCTCACAGGAAGACAATGCTTCCAATGAAGATGAAGGTCAGGGCGCTACTGAAAATCTTGATCAGAATGGCGGTGGTGAAGACATCACATCGAAATCTGAAAACGATGATGATAAGAAAGACGGCGGTAACGACGAAGACGAGTCCGATCCTCTGGATATGAATCAGATCGATGCTGATCTGTCACAGGCAGAACAGGATCTGACCAACGAGATCAAGGAAGATATCGAAGACCGTGACAATGTGGATTACGACGGTGACGGTGACATTTCTTCTGAGATCGATCAGTTCTCTCAGGAGATGGAAGCTACTGAAACATATTTCGAAGTCGTTGGTGAATCGATGGCAGCTATCGCTGAACACGGCCTTCATCCTTCGACATTTGTCGTTCTCAAAGCAACGAAGCTTCTCAGCAGCACTGCGCTCGAATCGCTCGGTCTCGAAACCTTCGAAGTCAGCGGTCCCGAAGACGAACAGACCAAGCTCGCTCTCGAGGCTATGGAATCCGACCTCCAGAAGAAGCATGAAGGTATGGTCGCCAAGATTCTCGGATTCGTCAAGAACATGGGCGAGAAGCTCATGAACACTCTTGGAGCTCTCTGGGAAAAGATCAAGGGCGGCGTGAAGTCGATTAAGGAAACAGCCAAGGCTCATCCTTATGCGACTGTTGCTGCTGCCGTGGCTGCCGTGGCTGCTGTAGCAGGTGTCGTCGCTTATGCTGGTGGTAACCTTCCTGGTATGACTGCGAAGCCGGAAGTCTTCAAGTCGTTCAATACCCATATGGCGACTTTGATAGAAAAGATCAAGTGGCCGTTTGGTAAAGTCAAGGCGATGGTGTCAGGCGATCGTCTGAAAGCTGTCGTCGAAAAGACCAAGGGTATGAGCGAAGGTGTTACCTCGGCAGCTACTTCAGCTCTCGGATGGACTTCTCAGAAGGTCAGCGCTATTATCAGCCTACTGGGCCGTGCTTGGACAACTATCAAGAACGCTATTGGCGCTTTTGGTACTCGAGTCGGGAAACATCTTTCGGACTTTCATACCGGTATTAATAATTCTGCAAAAGCTGTAGCCTACAGAGGAATCAGCGATATTAAAAACAACAAATTCACAGTGGGTAGTTTCGTAGGCTATTTATTCTATATGACAGCGGCTGCATCTGTGTACTATAAACTTCTCTGGAACATAGTTGTTGGGGCTTTCCGCCTCGTCGCCAACACCTTCAGTGCGATCACCGGCGGTTCCAAAGCCGAAGCCTGATTATATCTCTTAGTATCTGATAATGTCAGGAGGATGGGATATCCCATCCTCCTGATAACTCAATTTCTTTATGTCTTTATATTACTAATATGAATAAGTTGGACCAAAAAACTACATACCGAATATTACTTAATTTAATATAAGTTTCCCAACTTGATATTCTCTGAATACATTCAAAAAGAGGAAAGTGAAAATGGTACAACAAGCTCCTACACCTTCTGATATCTCGTCGATTGAAACATTCAATCCGAAAGCCACTGTTTCGGTAATCGGCTGCGGCGGTTGTGGTATCAACCTGTCAAGACATTTTGCCCCTGACACCCGAATTCTTCATATGAAGTTTGATACTTCTATGGCAAATGCACGTCCCGGAGAAAAGGTTTACGTTCTGGGCGACGGATCTGGTTCAGGTAGTCTTCGTTCCGAAAATGCAAAGGAAATTGATAAGGCTATTACCACTCTTAGTGATCAAGATTTATGTTTGTCTGATGTTGGCATCTTCGTGTTTTCTCTATGCGGCGGAACAGGTTCCGTCATCGCGCCTCTCATGATGAGGGAATATGCTCGTAAGGGTAAAAAGGTTATCGGTGTAGCTGTTGCAGACACTAGTCATGCTGTCGGCGCAAACAACACATCGAATACCCTGAAGACACTTATGGCAGTCGCTAAGAATAACAATATTGTAATGCCTTTGATTTTAGTCAGCAATGATAATGCTGACAGTAATCGTGATGTTGATGATATTGTTGTTTCTGCTCTTCAGCATCTTCTCGACCTTCTTCTCTTAGATGTCAGAGAAATTGATCGAAACGATCGTCTTAATTGGGTAGATTCGTCGAAAGTTACAGGAACTGCTCCTGGTCTTAAGATGATGAAGTTTATGTCAGAGAAAATGAATAACGATCCAAAAATCATTCTGGGTTCCCAGTCTGATGAGATGGTCGATTCACTTCTCGTCATTCAAGATCGTCAGGATGAATCAGCGAAGAATTTCAAACTTCCGTATTCACGTTTGAAAAAGACAGGTGTTTACGAAGAAAAAGGTGTTTTCCTAGCTGGTAGTGTATCAAGTGATATCAGCGACATCAACACAATCCTTGATGCTGTAGAAAGAATGCAAAATCAGACTCGCGCTCAAGTTCACAGCGGGATTGATAGATTGGAATCGAATATTTCGTCCAGTTCGAACGATCTTATCCTCTGATCGAAAATTAACTTGAATATACTTAGGAGGATTTCGGTCCTCCTATTTTTTTAATTTCGTTAAGGAAGTTTAAATGGACGATAATATTTCTAGAACGGAAAACGAAACATCTATTTCTATACACAACCATCAACCAAAAAAAGAAGAAAAAAGTTTTCAGGCTAAAGAATTTGAAATTCTTTTAAACGATACTCAGCGCAAAAAAGCGATGTTTGATATACAACAACAAATGTTGTTACAGGAATCAGCTGAAATGGGAGGACCTTCTTCTATTCAAGACGCTGTATTGCAGGCTTTGAAAATCTGCAAATTGTCTGTTAGAAATGTTGCTCCAAAAATAAATATATCTCGTAGAGTTTTACAAGATATGTTAGACGGAAGAAGATCTATTACGGTCGAGGTGGTCTCAAAATTGTATCCTATATTAGCTGCTGCGAGACCTGATGTTTTTGACGAGCAGATAGACGTTACAACCTGATAACTGAAAAATTATGTTCACAGTCATAGACTTCGATCTAAATTACGAAGCCAAAGAAATTGTAGATACTTTTTCTGAAACAGTAGGTATGAAAACTACTACTTATGATTATTTCGACGGACGTCCTTCTAAAGCAATAGAAACTCCTATAATCGAAAAAACATACAAGACTATTTTAGGTCACATTCCTATTCTTATAGGTATAGGAATGTACAAGACTCGTCTAGAAGGTGTCACTGTTGAAAAATATATCCTTAGGTCTGGTACTGAAGTAGAAACGTATATACAGAAAATTATTACCGAAAATCATTTCTTGTTTATTTTCAAAGTATTAAAATCTAACGAAATTATCAAAAAATCACTATGGTCAGAATCAGAATCGGCCATAGCAATAAAAGGCTTTTATAAAGATAACGAATAGATTTAGATAGAGTACCCCGGAAGGGGTACTCTATCTAAATTAAGTATTTTTATTTTATAATCGAAAATATACAATGTATATTCAAGTTATCGAATATGTTATTCTGGAGAGTCAGTATGTTGTGGCTTCTCTTACTTATTATTGTTGTTATAGCACTTCTTTGTAAGTTACGATGGTCTAAAACTATCACGTGGACTGAAGCAGGAGTTCAAACTGCGGTAGTCTGTTTTCTGGTCATTTCTGTTTACGAACTCAGTATGTTCAGTGCTTCATACGACGTTGAAACATTAAACGGAAAAGTAACCGGAAAAGAAAAAGAATGGGTTTCGTGTGAGCATAGTTACAGTTGTCACTGTAAAACTGTTTCTTCTGGATCGGGAAAAAATAAGACAACACGTAGAGTCTGTGATACATGTTACAGACATTTTAATGATTGGAATTGGAACGTCAAAACTTCCCTTGGTGATTTCACGATAAGCAGGATAGACGATCGAGGTTATTACAAACCTCCTCGTTGGACTGCTGTTCAAAATAACCAACCAGTTGCGTTCCCGCATGTTTATACCAACTATGTAAAGGCAGCTCCTGATAGTCTATTTCATCCTATTTTAGATTTCAAAGGAGATCTGCCAGAATACCCTGGATTCTACGATTATCAGTACTCAGATAGAGTTATCGGTGTTTCTAAAGACCAGAAGATTTGGAACGAAGTTTTAGCGACTTCTCTCAACGATCGAGGTCGAATAAAACAAGTAAACTATGTCATCGTCTTCACCAACAAATCTCCCATATTTGCAGATGCACTACAATCTAAATGGATAGGCGGAAAGAAAAATGATATCGTTGTAGTACTGGGAGTTAAGACTTATCCCAATATAGATTGGGTAAAAGTTTTCTCATGGTCGAAACAGGATATTGTAAATGTTTCGTTGCGTAATGCTTTATTGGATTCTAAAACAGTAGATCCCTATAAAACATTAAGTATTATAAATGATAATGTTGACAAATTCTACGTTAGAAGACCGATGAGTGATTTCAAATATCTTGAAAACGATGTGCAGCCATCAGCATGGATTGTAGTATTAACCTTGATAATCGGAGTAATAAGTTCAATTGCTCTTGCTTATCATTTTCATAGGAATGAGACATGGTAGATTCTTCGAACAGAGATACACTTAAAGATATTCTTCTGGTTGTAGGTATTATAGTTCTATGTATAGGAATCGCTATTTTCGGAAGTTTTATCTCCGCTAATAATACTGCTGCTACAATGGAATCCGACATCCAGGCACAGCAAACGCAATCTGAAAATGTACTAGGTCAATATGCTCCCAAACTTAAAGAAGCACTAGGCGTAACAAAGTTACAGACTAGTGCTGTAGCGGATGTTATATCGAGAGCTAACGAATCTAGATATGGGAAAGAAGGGTCCGAAGCTTCGGTCCAATGGATTCAGGAGCAAAATCCCAATCTTGATCAAGGAAGTTATCGTAGAATACTTGATATGATTGAAGCGGGCCGTAACGATTTCGCAAATGCTCAGAAAATAAAGACCGATAAAATCAGACAGTATCGTACTACTCTTAATCTTTTTCCTGGTAGAATGTTCTACTCTATTCTCGGATATCCGACACCAGGATTTTTCGAAAAGTATGACAAAATTGTTATATCCGATCATGCGGCAGATGCGTTTCAGACTGGTCGTGATAACGGTGTAGATATAGATAAATAAAATCTCAATAGGGACAGTACTTCCGTCCCTATTTAAATCTTGGAAAGGATTTTAAATGTTTAAACATTTCTCTACTGCAGTCGAACGAAGACTGCGTGATTTCGATCACATCCCTACATTTAAAGTAGATGTGATCGATATTTATAGCTCTTATCTTTCTTCGTTTCCGGAGGGTACAAATCCTAGATTCCGAGAAAGAACCGAATACGATTGTTCCTGTTGCAAACATTTCATTCGTAATTTAGGAAATGTTGTCGCAATTGATAACGGGAACATTCTTACTATTTGGGACAATTTTGAGTCGCTTCCGTATCCGTTTAATGTTGTCAGTTCTTCCATGGCTGAACTGATCAGACAATCTCCGATCGTATCAGTTTTCAGAACAGATCAAAATAGTTTCGGACAAGCTCAAAATCGAGATAATAAAAATAATGAAATTGTTTGGAATCATTTTCATGGACGAGTTCCTACAAAATCAGTAAGTTCTTGTCCTGACGCAGATTGTGGAAAACATAATACTAATTTTGAAGTTATAAAAAGTAGTCTTACAAAAATAACTTCAGATTCCGTATCTACTGTAATCGATTTGATTTTGGATAACAGTATTTATAGAGGTCAGGAACATCTTTCGGCTGTAAAAGAATTTCAAACTCTGCAAAATAATTGGGAGAAATCAGGTCGTTCCGATCTGTACATTTGGGAAAATTACGACCACTGGATCGGAAACTTTAAATCTACAGTTATCGGAACTCTTTTATCAGATCTTTCCGAAGGTAGAGATCTCGAAGCTGCGGTTGCTTCTTTTGAGGTTAAAGTCGCTCCTCACAATTACAAAAGATCAAAATCTCTTATCACTCCAAAAATGATTGAATCTGCTGTTGACAAATTAAAAGAACTCGGAATAGAACATTGTATCGAAAGACGATTCGCCACAATTGAAGATGTCAATGTCAGAGATGTTTTGTTTGTAGATAGAGATGCTCGATCCAAGATGAAGGGGGGTTTGGTCGGTCTTTTGTTAGGATCAGATCGCGTTAAAAAGACTCCGATTTCAACTGATGACGTAACTCCTATTAAGATCGAAGACTTTTTAAGATTAAGTTTTGAATCAGTTGATATTGTTCTCAACAATAAACAACTTGGAAACTTTGTTTCCATAACTGCTCCACAATATCCTGATACTGGTAAGCTGTTTAAATGGAACAACGACTTTGCTTGGTCTTATGACGGAGAAATTACTGATAGTATCAAAGAACGTGTGAAAATAGCTGGAGGTAAAGTGGGCGATAATGTCAAACTTCGTGTCAGTTTGGCTTGGCATAATTCAGACGATCTCGACTTGCACGTCATAGATCCTTGGGATCAGCATTTCTTCTTTAATAATAAAGACGATATTTTAGATGTCGACATGAATGTTTCTCCAGACAGGCGCGATTTTGATCCAGTTAAGCCTGTTGAAAACATGTCTTGGACTGATAGACTTTTCGACGGTCAATATGATTTCATTGTCGACATGTATACAAAACGAGAAAACGAAAGAATTGGTTTTATACTAGAAGTAGAAGAAGGTAACGAGATTCATCAATTTATATGTAAAGAAGATGTCTCAAAAAATCATAGAAACTTTAATAGAACCCAATCTCATTTGAGACTAACTGTTAAGAATGGAAAAGTTACTCATATTCAGCATCACCCTAAGCTGAAACTTGATAATTCTCCTGTTGAAAAATGGGGAGTATCGACACTCACTCCTCTGAAAGTTAATACAATTATGTTATCTCCCAATTACTGGGAAAATGCTGGGTCTACAGGAAACAAACATTGGTTCTTCATTATCGAAGAGTGTAAAAATCCTGAACCTGTCAGAGGTATTTATAATGAATTCCTTCGCGGTGAATTGGAACCTCACCGGAAAGTATTTGAAGTACTAGGTTCCAAAACAAAATGTCCTCCGGCTGACAATCAACTGTCAGGAGTAGGATTTTCTTCAACTCGCGGTGATAAGGTGATTGCAATCGCAGATGGCCGCAAATATGAAGTGGAGTTTTAAACATGAACGACCTGTTTATCATTGCTTCTCGCAAACGTTTTCGTTTTCCTACGGTAGTGGGAAGTCTTACTGTCGAAGACCTCTGGAATCTACCTCTCAGGAGCGTGAGTTCTAGTTCGCCCAGTCTTGATAGTGTAGCTGTTTCTATAAGCAATCAGATTAAACAGCTTGGGGAAGAGTCTTTCGTCAGTGATGAAGAAAATCCTGCAAGAGCAGAACTCGAACTTAAACTTGAGATCGTCAAATTCGTTATTTCTATTATCAAAGAAGAAGCGATCAAGAAAGAGCAGTCTGCTGCTATCGCCTCCAGAAATAATCGCATCGATGAAATTATTTCTCGTAAGAAAGATAAAGAACTTGAGTCAATGAGTATTGAAGAACTTGAGAAGCTGAAAGTAGCTTAAGTTATATATCTAGGATATGTTTTGGGGTTTTCGCCCCAAAACATATCCTAACTTTTCTTTTTCTAATATCATCAAATTACATCTTTATATTACTTACATGAGATAAGAATGTTCTGTCTCGTAGAGGAGAATTCACATGGCTCGTTCTTGGACTCTTGTCGGTTTCAACCAAGTCGCAACTGACATCCTCAATGAAAAGATTCGTGTTGGAAAGAAAACGTGGACAATTGTCTATGATAATCCGGATCGCGAGTGTGAGACAGGAGGAGAAGAAGAAATCTTCGAACCTACCTATACCAAGGAAGTGTACGAAACAAGAAATCCTTGGTATGAATCAGAACTTCCTCTCCACGTTTACACTTTTTCTGACGGAAGAGTTTTGGAATCTTATGTCCAAGCAGAGCCGTGGAGTTCCGGACCCAATACGTTTCTGGCACTCAGAGATCATGCTACAAAAGAACCTGTTGAGGGTACTTTGTGGCCTCAAGAAGAAATTGACAGTTGTTGACAAACGTGAAGTTGAGAGGAGAGGCGCTAGCGCCTCTCCTCTTACTCTATTATTTTTTCATCAAGTCATAATAACATGTTTGTTGTATTCGTCATCAGGAGGAAGTAAAATATTATCTTCACGAATGACAAAAGTTTCCTGATCACTAAAACCTTCATGAATGAGCGCATGATGACTTACGATGAAAAGTTGAGAGATAATTTTGTCCTCGATAAGACTTCGCAAAAGATCAATCAATCTCTCTTTATGTTTCTCATCGAATGTTCTACCTACTTCATCCAATGTTAGAGGTATTTCTAGATACCCTAGAACGATTCTGAGAGAAAGATTAATAGCAAGACTTATAATCTCCGTCTGCCCTTCAGAACACTCACTAAGCTCTCTAAGAGATGTATTATCTCCTGACACATAAAACTCATAATTAAGAGGATCTTCCAAAGTGAGTATTTCAATCTGAAGAGGAAGAGTCCACACCATTTCGATAATTCGATTAGCTTGTTCGAAAAGACTGTTCAAGAATGCTATCGTGCTCTCTCTAGGAATAGCTATCAAAGCTTTTTCGATATATTCCAATTCGTTTAAATCTTTTTCGAGTACTTCTATCTCTGAAATGATTTCTTCGTCATAACGAGCTTTCAGAGTTTCTTGATATCTTATTATTTTTTCTAATTCGCTCATTCTCATAAATTTTTCAGAACGAATTTGAGATATTGTTTTGTGAGCAAGTAATAGAGTTTCTTTCCGATATTGTAATGATAGTTTTGATATAATACTGTTGTATTGTTCTGCAATATTCTCAACATTGGATTTTATTTGATTAAATTTTTCAATATAACCAAGTTCTGTTTCGAGTTTTTGTTTTTCTGCAGAAGAGATCTTTATCTTCAATCGAAGATCGTTTAACTTGTTCTTTTGAAGCTCTATTCCTGCAGTTAGAGAAAGAATTTCTTCTCCTTCAGTACTACTGTACTTCCGTTTCAGTTCATAAGCTAGATTTAAATCGTTTTCAAGAGATTTAAATCTTAACCAATTTCGAACTGAATCATAAGAATCTTTTAAATTCATTAAAATACGATTTGGATTAGTTTTCAGAACTGTTAAAATATCCATAGATCGAAGAGTATGATGTAGAATAGGATTGCCTTGAGCTTGAGATACTAACCAGTAAATCGTCTCATGATAAATTTCTGATTGTTTGAAATAATCAGAAAGACCGTAATAAACAATCTCTGCTCTACGAAGTCTATTTTGTATTTTAATAATCTTCTTCTGAAGATCTATTCGTTGTGATTCCATATGTTCATATTCGGACATAAAATGAGTAAATAGAGGACACTTGTTTTTAGCACAAGGTGAATCTGGAATATCTTTCGGCGACATCGTATTACGAGACTCTACCGATTGATATCGTGTTCTAAGATCGCTCAGTGTCATATTCCAAGAATCAATTTGGTATTTAATTTTGTTAAAGACAATTTTTCTTCTATTGCGCTTCTGGCGGGAATACAAAGGTATTTCGCACTTAGAAAATATTTCCAATCTTTTTTGGATATTTTCTAATTCCTCGTAGCGAATAGAAAGTTCTTCTTCAGATATTTCAAAAAGAGGAGAATCAGTCTCTATCTTTTTCTTTTCTTCTTCTAAGCGAGAAATAGTTTCTTCGATATTTTGAGAATTCTCAGTGGGGCATATTTCTCTATATCGAATCTCCATTTGTTCTATATCAAGAAGCATTTCTCGAATCATATCTTCCCAAAAAGTAATTTTCTGATTTTGTGATTGAATACTAAATTGAATATTCTGAAGTGTCTTGTCTCTACTTTTGTCATCACGATCAATGTGAGATAAATTAGATAAAGCGTATCTTTCAAATCTAACAGTTTTTGCGTTATCGGAATAATTGTAATCATGATTTGTATTCAAATCTCCAATGTTTTTCAAATCTATATCTATTAACATCAAAGATTTTTGTAGATCGTTTAAATCGTTTTCTATAGTTTTCTTTTCTTCTAAAAGAAGATTAAGATTTTCTTCGGATAAAAATTCGTTCTCAAGTAATATTTTACGAGACTGTAAACGACTAAGATTATTTTTGGCTGATCTTATTTTTGATGAAACGTCTTTAAGATGTTTTTGAATAAATCCTATCTTGTCAGGATTAACTGACATGATAAATTCTTTTCGTTTGGAAGGAGTCCATTTAGGAAATTGAAAACGATTCATAATTAAATCGTCGACCAATGGCGTTATTCCGAGATGTTCAATAATTAAGTCTTTTTGTATATCAGTAGTTCTTCCTGGATTTAAATTTTCAGTGTCATCATTCTTAAAAAACAGATGGGGAGATGTCGATTTAGAAAAGTCGGTATCTAGAATATAATCTTCCCCATCTTTTTCTATCACAATGGATTTATATCCATTTTTTCCAAAAAGAGACCTTACTGGAGGAGAAGATGATAGTTGTCGAAGAAAAGAACTGTTATGGGTTACGATGTAATCGTCTGTTATGTACAACTGATCAGGATGATCAATTGATATACACTGAGCAACTTTCTTTCCTATATACTCAATACTTGCTATCCGAAGTCTAAGACGATCTGAATGTTGATTTGTTCCTATTTTATTTTTTTTAATAGGAGTTCTAAACAAATCTTTTCCATTTTTAAATCTGATATTTAGAACAAAAGCCGGACGACCGTTCTTTCTTTCTCCTTTGTAAGTATAAAAAGAGTTTTTTCTGTATATTTTACAGATTCCTCCTAAACTCCAAATCAGTTCTTGTACCTGACGGGCCATAATTTCACTAGTGGTACAGAACTGTATACTACCGGAACCATCTTCTTTTGCTACTCCAGATCGCCCGATTGACGGCTTCCCGACAGTACCATCAGTGTCCATCAGTCCTTGAAGTAAGTTAAGTTTTTGTTTAGCAGACCCCTTCATGTATATATCAGGAATAAATTTAGTATAACTGAAAGTACCATCTAATCCTAAATCGGATATAATTTTCCTGAATTTAGATTTTCTAGATCGTACAGCATTTATGATTCTAAAAAGATTGTTATTAGAATCAAATTTTGAAGTTTTGGCGTATTCTGGTAGAAGTCTAGTAACTTCATCTTTGATAAATTTATCTGGTTTACGTACGGTAACAGAATCCTGTATATTACCATCACCTAGAATAACACCTAATATATAAGGATCCAAAGGAAGATTTATATCATCTTTTATTTCGGGTTCTACAAGAGGAATGAACAATCCTGCTTTATTTGAAGGATTGTTCATTTTCCAGTTTATCACTTGATTTAAGTTCAAAATTCTCCATTTTGTTTCATCTGGTTTCCAGAATACATTATATATTTTCCAGAGATGTTCACCACAACAATCGGTACTTCTTCCGTCTACAAAAGTTACTCTATAAATATCTTTCAAACCTTGAGGGTGTACCGAAGTTACTTTAGCAGTACCTCCATCTGGAGTTGAAACAACAGTACCTACTTTCATGTCCATCATATATTTCCACCCATCGGGTGTTTTTATACGAGAATAGTAAGGCTGAGCTTTCCCGGAACCGTTACTTCCAATAGTGATTTGAATAGGTGCTGTAAAATTTATTTCAACACTATTAATTGCAGAATCTTTAAAAGGAATATAATCCTTTAAGATTATTTTTTTGACTCGCATAAATTCTGCCTTTTTAATCTTTCCTACAATTGTTGGTATTGAAATAAAAACAAATTTAGAAGGTTTTTCCGACAAAATAAAAATAATTATTTATTGTGATTAGGTTATTCTTGTGGAGTGTTTGAGATGTGGTGTTTCATGTAGTTTTTTAAAATCATCTCTCTTCCATCTCTATATTACTCAACTGAATAGACTCACCTTGGGAATTCTAGAAGCCCGAGTCTGTTCTACTGTTCAAGCTTGAAGTGGATTTTAATATGTCTGAAGAAAAGTCTGTTGAAGATGGTGTGAAGTTCTATCGCGAGAACTCTGAGATTGGTCAGAGTGGTGTTCGCGCTATTCGCAAAGGTCCGTTTGTTCAGCGTCTCGAAGAAGTTCATGGCGTAAAAGAAGAAGATCTCAAGCGTGTCCAGGGCGCGATCGATTTCGAAACGAACGTGGCGGCTCATGTTTCACTTGAAGATCTCATTGAAAAGATCGAAGCGACACCGAAGGCAGAGCGCACCGAAGAGTTCGCTCTTAACGTCAGCGCAACGACTCGTCTTCCCACCCCAGGCGGCTCGACGGAAGTTACTGTAAACGGTCAGGGTACCGTCAATATTCCAGGGCGCCGTGATGCTGATGGAAATATGACCGAAGCAACCAGTCGGACTGATTGGGGTCGTACTCGTACAACTATCAATGCGAAGGGTCGTGTCGACAAGTCGTTCCCTGACGAAGCTCGAGATCGCATCAGAAAGTCTCTTGGAGCTTAAATATAAAAACAGAAAGAAGTTCAGATATAAGTGCGATCTCTCTTATAAAAAGATCGCACTTATATTTTTTTCTTAAGTTTTGTGATATATTGAATATTATGGGCGTAGTGTGGCGAGGCGTTTATGGGAATCATATGTGAAGAATATTTTGTAAAGGTAGAAGGTCCTCCTGACAACGGTCATCGGAATCCAAAAGGTATTTACAAGATAGATGTTTTTGATGAACAGGAATCAGCGTGTCGTGATATAGGGGCGATATTACGAGAAGCGATTCAGACAATCCCTTTCTTATCAGAAAATATGCCTCGTTTTTCTTTAAGGCTTTTTTCAAAAGAAGGGGACGAGATTCGTGCAACTAGAAGTAGATCTTCTAACGAATGTGATATTAATATCTACTGTCAAAGAGCTGCGAATTATCCTCAGTCTATCAGTTAAATGTACGACATCGTAGACAGATCCCCATTTGGGGATCTGTCTACGACTGACGGTCTTTTTTTCTTTTTCTTTTATCTTTGGCAGAAATTTGAATCACAGTCTTAAGTATGTCTCTTTTTATAAAAGCACACCCGTGACTGATACTATCAATTTCGTGCTCAGAAAGTTCTCTATTGATAGATTTGATTAAATAATCTGCTTTGTCATAATACTCTCTCATAAGCTCTTTGTTAGCAGATCCGATACCAGTAAATGCAAGTTTAGATATCGTTGGAGGTATCTCAACAATATCTTTGTTTAAAACGTTTCTAGAAACTCTTCTTAATACATTTATAGCCAATGTGAGAGCTATAAGAGCTGACAGATGAATAAAACCAAACGATCCTTCAGAAACAACTATGTCCGGTTTCAGATTCACTACTAAAGATGTATAAATCTCTTCGATTGCATCTAACGTGCAGAATTGTTTCTGAAATATTTGAGACATCTCTTTTCTAGTTTTTAAAAGTTTAGAACCGTCTATCTCACCTACAGCTTCTATTCTTATAATGAGAGGGTTTATCGATTCTAATACTAAAAGAGACCATCCTGATAATGTGGTCGCCGGGTCTACAGCTAATATTCTGAAAGGAAGATTTACATTTTCCATCGGAGAGAAACTCTGAATTATCTTACTCATAAAGTAACGTAAGATAGAGAGAGTCTAGACTCTCTCTATCTCCTTCAGAACTTCTTTTTTAAACATTTCTTCCATTTCTTTGTATGTTGGAAGATTAAAGAAAGTAGTACCGAGATCGTATCCTGATGCACTGGGTGTTATGAGATAGCTACAGAAAACTTCAACAGCTTCATCTGGTTCGTACTTTTCTTGAACCCAAGGTGCATTAACTCTCAAAAGAGTAGCTATTTTTGTTTGATTTGAGATATTAAGAGTAATAATGTTTGTTGGATACTGAGCACTAAAATCTAAGTCAGACGACCAGAAGTGACAATCAGTTCCTTGAGACGGCCATTCTTCGAATATAGGAGGTCCCTTAAAAACAAGATTCTGAGGTTCCAGAACTGTACCACCTTCGGCTTCGATATCATCGTCCGCTAGACCTTCAATATCTACACCGGTGCCCAGTACCCAACCTCTAGGAAGCCATTCTTCATAAAGAGTATTCGTCGCTTTAATTGTCTGATTAGGATAGAATCTGACAGGGGTGATATCGACAGTAAGACGCATTGCACTGAGATCGTTGTTGAGCCATTCTAATAACTGAAGTCCCATAACGTCCCACATGGCGTACATCGCATAATGTGTAAAGTATTTTGACAACATGACACGGTGCCAATCGGCAGTCTGAAGACCTTCTAAATCTTCTCTGTCTTTAATCTTAAGCTTTCCTCCTAAATCATATTTGAGAAGAATATCATTCAAGGCGTAAGAAGGTTCTTTGCCATCAACTATTCTGATATAACTATACAAAGATTGTGAGTCTACAAATTGAAAGTAAGAACTTGATGTCAGCCAGTGCCATTTTAAAGTCCAGTGTGCTACGTTAGATCTTTTGTCTTCTCTATAAGAAGCAATCTTGAAAGGGGTGTTAAGAAGATCAGGGTGTGTCATAATTTCTTCTAAAGGAACACCTTCTTTCTCCAAGATTTTCATAACTTCTGGGATGTCGAAGTTTATATTCCAAACACCTATAAAAGAGACTTTACTTTCATGCATCTTACCGAAGATCCATCTGATCATATCGATCTCGGTTTCCCCAGTAAATACTTCAAAAGTAAAAGGGAGTCTGTTATGAAAAGCTTGAAGATCGCTATTTTCTTCAAATAACGAATTCACTAGCGGATGAATATGATCATCAATAGCTTTGAGAATGTCGTTTTCGGTAACTACCACTCTTCGACCATCTCTATCTTCTTCCATGAAAGATCTTTTCATGGCTAGATAGACTTTATTTTCGGCTGTAAAGGTCATCAGAGGCAGTTGCCCTAATGTCTCCGGTATAAGAGACTTCTCTATATCGAAAAAGCCTGTGAGAGGACTATGAGGAATTTTATTTGCAGTTTCAAGATCTCTTTTGTATTTCATAGCGATTAAAACTTCAATAGAAATATAACCGCCATATAAATAAGGACTTCTTTGGAGCTGTCTTCGTTGTCCGTGTGTTATGATTTTAGGACTATATCCATTAAGAGCTTTGAATATTTCCCGATCTCGATCTTTATATTTGACAGTTCTTTGATCGAGACGATCCACATGCTCAAACTGCTTTTTGAATTCATGATCGCGAAATTCTTTTTTGGTAATCCAGAAAGAATAACTAGGATTGCGAATTACTCTTAAATTAGGTTTGACTTCGCCTGACTCTGTTTCGATCATTTCCGAAATGATAACCGCATCCCCGTTTTCAGACGTGTTCTCTATATAAGTACTATGTAGAAACGTACGAGCTACGATGTTTTCTTTTGACATGTTGTACCTTTTTATAATTTATCATTCATGTCATAACACTTAAAATAGATTATAAATATTGACAAAAGACAGAGAGGGGGGCGCAAGCCCCCCTCTCCATCCCTGCGCAAACAGATTTCTTTCGTAATTACGAAAGAGCGTTCGACGAGTCCGCATTGAGAGCGATCGCAGTGTTGCCGACTGCGCCCAGCTGAGTCTGGAAGCCCTTGATTTCCATCGCGATACCGGTACGGTTAGAAACCATAACGATTTCACGAGTCGTGGTGGCAATACGACGAACGACTGCGCCGGCGTTGGTCGGCGAGTAGTTTGTGGTGATCGTACCACAGTCACGAATCGAGGCAGCAGTGCAGACGCCGGCCATATCGCTCTCGATAACGGGAACGGCATAGATACGGTTCTGCAGGCAGTCCCAGCTCGACTTGACAACGTCAACACGGATACCGTTCGGAAGCATGAACGAGTAGTCCGCACCGGTCGCTGCGCGAGTGGTGTCATCGAGTCCAGGATGGTAGTCTTTGATACCGACAACGATATCAAAGACTGAGCTATGCGCCCACACCTTCAGAACGGGTGCTTCACCAGCCTTATACTGATTGGTCATCAGCGACTTGGTGAACATGTTCGATGCCGCCGTGAGAAGACGTGCACGGAAGTAACCGTGCATTTCACTCAGACGAGTCGATTCGTTCATGGTGTTGATCGTTGTGGTCGCAAAATCCAGAGTCGAAGTGACCGTGAACGGCTTGACGAGCGACGATGCCAGCGACTGTTCGTCGACCTTGTTGATCGAAACGAGTTCAGGGTTGGCAGCAGCAAAAGCCTGACCGGCAGCGATGTCATTGATCGAGTTGACGATCGTTTCCAGACCGCGACGACCATTACCCAGAGCCAGAAGCGATGACGTGGCGGCAACCGCGTTGTCATCGATATCCTGAGTCAGAGCATATTCAGTGAAGATCACGCGCGAACGCGGAACCACGAAGACCTTCTGCTGATACTGCATGAAGACCGCGAGGTTAGCTTTACGCTGATTTTCTTCATTGAAGTAAAGCGCCGCGCTGTAGCCCGAAAGCGTAACGCCGGCAGTACCAAACATGGTAGTGGTTGTACCGCTGATAGAAGCTCCGCTAGCGAGGGGAAGAAGTTCGAGATCAGCAGAACCAGACAGCTGCATGATACCAGTCTGCAGATTCAGAATTCCGTTAGCGCGAACGTTAACACGAATCTTTGCATCTGTCAGAGCACCAGCGATTGCAGAAGCGCTTCCGTCGTACTGAGTCGTTGTGTTGCTGATCATAAATGCGACAGGGAAAATTGCCTGACGCTGAGCAGCAACACCATTCGGGCTCATGACGAATGGAGCGTTAGCCATCGCACGAGTCGGAATGAGGAACCTCTCGGTCTTTGCAACAGAAGCGACTGTAGCAGTGACAGTGATGATGAGGTTATCGACGACACCGCCTTCAGCAATAGTATCAGTACGATCAACCGTTGCATAAGAAGGAGTAGACGACGTTCTCGAAAGATCGAGAAGTGAAATGTCAACACCAGTCTTGCAGTACTTCGTAGTGGTGTTGTCGAAGAGAACACCCTTCGAATCGTTCGCCTGAAGAAGCACGACAGGCTTGTTATTCGTGTTGACCGGTGTCGGATTGCGATACAGATCGCGCAGCGGATAAGTGTTAGCTGACCAGCGGCTGGTAGCCGTCGAGCCAGAAGCCTGAGTAGCAGCCCAGTCGTAGACTTCAGGAGCCGGAATACGGATCGTGACTTCAGGTGAAGCCTGTGGGACACGAGCCAGATTCTTGTCCATGATATTTTCATAAGGACGCATGATAGTAAGAGCCATGGTCAGACGATCGTCTGTGCTCAGACGGTCGAGATCCTGACCAAAAGCTTCACGAGCTGCACTGTCGAAACCGAAATTTTCGGAAGCATATCCGGAGATCGAAGAAGGTCCGACAATAGTGCTCAGCGGAATGTAGCTTTCCGAACCATTCGAAGCGGTGTCACGAAGGATCGAACCGATGTTGCGAGTTCCGTCGAAGATTGAAAGGCACTCTTCTGCAACATAGGCAAGATTGTGCGAAGGAATATTCATATCCGTATCGAGAGCTCTGACGAGCTTCTCAACGTCGATGTCAGCAGCGTCGAAATTTGAATTCATCTTGAAATCGACAGAGCTGATGCTTTCGAGAGCGAGTCCGCCGGAGCGAGGAGCTGGAGTATAAACGCCCCACTCTTCGAGAGCGGTAGAAGTAAGCTTGATGGCTTTTGAAGCAAGCGAACGCTGAGAAGCATCAGTTCTGACATTCTTAACGATTTCGCCTATACGGCTACGCATTGTAGAACGGGGATCCATTTTTCAACCTTTCCTTTACAAAACTTTAGGTAAATATTTAAAGATTTCCAATTTCTTCAGAAGCATGATAGTTGTTTTGATTGACGTCCTATATAAGAATCCATTAACCCAATATTGGAGGATACTCTTATTATCTGGAGAAATATCCAAATCGCCTTGGTTCTGGATTCTCTCGTTTAACGAGACAATAGCCAGTCGCAAAAGATTTTCGTTGATACCTTCTCCTTCTTTATCGAAAGAAATAATCCCTATAGTATTTACAGTATTTGCTGTATCGTCTACAGAATCGTCTTCAGGGTTTTCGCCGCCAGAATCAGAATTAGTAGAAAGATTTTTATCATCATCTTCATTTTGAGTTTCATCAGAACCTTCTTCTTTTTGAGAAGAAGAATCTATATTATCTGAAGTATCAGTAGAACTACCATCACCATCGAGGCTTTCTATGGCATACTTTAGAACTTCCGGCATGGGAACCGTTTTAATTTTAAGTGTAGATTTCAAATATATCGATGGACGATATATATCAGAAAACAATTCAGTCATGCTTCTGATGGAAAGTTTATCCATCATAAGATCTAGTATATATAACAGCAATGGTTGACGAATAATTTCTATAAATTTATCACTACTAGAATAATACATATCTGAAAACACAAGCTTTCTATAACAATCTGTTATAAATCCTTCGTTATTTTCTCCAAAAAATCTATTGCCAAAATATATAGCCGAAAAATATCTCGGTAAAGATATTTGACCAGATCCATTTGGTATTCTAGAAATGAACGACAAATTGGCCAAGAAGTCTACAATAAAGTTACCTTTATTATCACCATATGGCATAGAAAATACGTCTATAGACGATACTAATGACCACAAGCCAGTGACTTCGTCTTTTGTTTTAGTCAACTGGTTGTATTTTAAACTAGGTACCCCAAGACGAAAATCAGAAGGTCTAAATTTAGGAATATAAATATCGCCAAATTTTGACATCTCAATAAAAGGTACAGTTACATCGTCACCAAATTCGTACTGACCAAACATTCGAGACAGATATTTACAAACAACTAAAGCACCTTCATCAAATTCACGCATTACAGCAACTGAGATAATATCTTTAGCTGATATAATCGGAATAACAACATTCTTAGGAGGAGAAAAAATGTTATCTAATTTGTCAATAAGAGTTCTTTCGAAATCATTGACATCTCGGTGATTTTTAAGACGTAAAATTCTAAATTTGAGATTCTTAAAAATCACATCTCCTATAGCGGAGTCGTAGCAGGAAGGACTGTAGTAAGGACCTTCATCACTCAGTTTTCTGCTGTCCGAGATATAAATATCTCTCTGCGATCCTTCGACGTAAAGTCCTGCTAAAAACAAATAGTAAAAGAATTCTTCTAATAATTTTTTAACATTATCGTAAGGTACGACTTTTGAAGTTTCTTTTAACGAAAATATTTTATCTTCTTCGTTATAAAACATTTTTATAAAACTCCTTGAATAGGAGATATCTACACGATACGTCATATAATCTCGTATATGTGATTTTTAAGGGTTTGAAGAAGATGTAAAATAGTTTATTTTTTTGAAGAGATATATTCTTTGCACTGAGTTTCTTTCAGAACAAATTTCCTCTTTTTGGCAGAGACATCCATGATCATTCCAGAGTCTATATTTTTAGACGCTCTGTTTTTAGTACTAGGTGACAATTCAGATAGAACCAGAAAGCTTGTCAAGAATTTCTTAGATGTTTATGAAAAAAATGCAAATAAAAGTGAAATGTTTACAGCAAAAGATGATCTAGTCACGGTCTTCGTTAATCTGATTAAGACATCTATTGCTGAAAATATAACACAACAGGACAAAATAGCTTGTAAGATTCTTTTGTTGAAAATAAAAGAAAACGAAGCTTTAAAACAGAATCCTCTGACAAAAGACTTAATTGTTGATATTTTAACTTCTAAAGAATCTATCTCTTCTGATCAGATAAATGAATATATTAAAAGAATTAGAAATATTCTTATATATTCGAATATTAATGATGCAGCGCGAAAAGTGTTTGCTAGAAACAAAATGATTGAAAGTATCCAGGATTCCTACACTCAAGAAGTAGAAATACTGAAAATACGATCGATCTTAAATGAGTCGTTAGATGGTATTGAAAAACAATTAGCTGATGAAGCTAAAGCTACTGAAAGTTTTATTAGTTTTTCAGACAGAGACAGTTTGATTCGTTCAATAAACACTTATATAGAACGAAGCGTTATTGGTCTGATATATCCTGGACTACAAGGTATGCGCCGCGCTCTTGGGAAACGAGGCGCGCTGGGTAGAGGTGAAGCTGTGGTGTTTGCAGCTTGTTCTCACAACTTTAAATCAGGTATGCTCTTGGCTTACATGATTTGGGCAATAGAGTACAATAATTTCAAGGTACAACCAGGTAAGAAGGCTTTAATCTATTTCGTTTCTTTGGAAAACGAAGTAGACAAGAACTTGATGAATGTCATTAAATCCGTTTATGGTAGAGTTGAAAAGAAGGAAGTTGATCCTAAGAAAATGTCGACTGAGGATCTTGTCGACTGGATACAAAAATATTTTTCACAATTTGATGTCGAACTTATTATGGACAGATATACTCCTCATGATTTTACATTTGGTAAATTCATGGCGAGATATAATCAGTTTGTAGACATGGATTACGAGCTTGTAGCTTTTGATCTTGACTATCTTAGCGAAGCAAAAGGTATCGATGCAGGAGATACATTTGCTTCACAAGGACTTATTCAACTTATCAGGGAGAACTATCTAAGATTTACAAATCACGCAAAACAAAGTGGATATCTGTTTTTGACTGGTCATCAGTTAACAAAGAAAGCAGATGAGATTAAACGAGATTATCGATACTCAGTCAAAAAGTTCAATCCATCTCTTATGGCGGACAGTTCTGACGTACACCGAATTGTGGACTGTCTGTTTTTCTTGAATATCGAGAATAACATTGATGGTGTCAAATTCTTAACTGTACTTCTGTACAAAAATAGAGGGTGTGAAGATACTCCAGAAAGTCATAAATTCTTTGCATATCCTTTTACAGAATTCGGTATAGAAGATGACATAAATGGACCTGCGATGTATGTCACAGACATAGATTCGTTTGGTCTATCAAGCGGAAACAAAAATCTAAATCTTTCTGATTCCGCTGTATTTTAAAGTTATCAGTCTTTCACTCAAAACCTAAAAGGTATTTTTCATGTCAGATACTTCTTTTGCTACCGCGTCTTCGATTGATCTTGAAATCCAGCCCACAGCCAAAGTTCTTCAGCAAGGAGCTTACGATAACAGTCTTGCTTTCAATCGTCCTCTTAAGAGAAACGATGATCCTTATTACAGAATTTATTCAATCGACTGGATGCGGATTCATACTCATCTGTCGAGGGACAATCTGAAGCCTTTGCAGAAAATCTCCCTGGTTGCAAAGATCGATCGTACCTCGAATAACAGTTTTGCTTTATGGGATGTTATTTTTAACAACGCTGATAGATTCAACATCAACGCTTGTATCTTTGCAGCAGATAAAGATTTTAATCCGATTGATGTGGATAACATTGTCACCAAGACTAACTATAGCAATATTGCCTCAGAAAACGGAACTTTCAAGAGTACCGCATTTCGGTCTCATTTGAATCGGCTTGTTCAAGGCGATCATATCGGGATCGGTATATTCTGCGTCCGCTCGGCTAAGACGTATGTTCTGATGTACGAGATCGATGGCCCTTGTTATATCAGACCTTCGAATGAGTTCGATCGTCACGATGTTCCTGTTGCTTTCCCAGGGTTCAACTGTTCTCTTCTGTACGCGATTGCGGTTGATTCAAACGGAAAGAGTCTTTTTGTCTCTTTTGGAGATGACGATGTAGATGTCTCCAAGGACACTCCTTTCATTCAGCATATTGCTCAGAATGTTGGAGACGCAAGTGATGCGTATCCATGGAAGGCTCATTTCACTCCGGCGAAGCTCGATCCTTATGAATTCGACGATATCAAGAGCGGTTATAGTGATACGATAGAGAAGGCTACTCTTGGTCGATACGAAGACATCGAATTTGTTTGTCGATCGATTTACAGAAATCTTGGTCTTGTGGAAACAAAGCGATATCAAGATCTTGTTAATGAGTATCATGCTGAAAGCGCAAAACGTTCCTCCGGAAAGAAGAAGAAGCAGCCTTCGATTGATTACAATCTTCCCGTTGCGGATGTCTATTTTTCGAAGGATCTCATCACTGTTGTGATGAAAGATTCCACTAATAACAGTGAAGCGACTGTTATATCGTTCAACCGTTCCACTATGGGTCATGATGAAGTTGTTGAACGATATCTCTCGTTCAAGGATGTTCGTGATCTCGGATGGAACAATGTCAACGAGGTTACGTACTTCATTCTAGAAGATGGAACAGACGTTTTCTTCCGCCGTTTGTATATGAACTACTAAAAGTAATTCAGGTATATAAGAGAGAGCCCTTGCGGGCTCTCTCTTATATCGATTCAATCAAACTCTTTTGCTTATAGCTTTTAATTGTTTAAGACATTCTACAAAATTATGTTCTATATCTTGCAGATGTTCTACTACTATTGCGAATATAGATAATCTGTAAGAAATAGACAAGAGTCTCTCTTTAATTTCTTTCTTATTCTCTTCAGATATTTTATCAATATCAAAATTCTTTTCTATATTTTTAATTGATTTTTCAATTTTAAAAATTCTTAGAAAATTTGTGGTTGTAAGTTCCAGTAGTTTATTTTTAGAAGAAATTATACTTTTCTTATCAACCAAACTTGTTCTTGCTGATGTATTCAAAATAGCAATCTTAGAAAAAAGAGACCCTATTTCCGAAGAATGTCTATCGAATTCGGTTCTAGAATAAGGAAATAAATGATGTTTTATATTTAAAACTTTAATGAGATCATCATTTATTTTATCAACACCGATTTCTTTAAGAATCAATATCAGTTTGTCTATAGTGATCTCGTAACTATTCATCATACCTGGAGGAATAGGATAGAGATTGTCTCCAAATGTAAAAAGAGGATCTGTCAGAATTCTGTTCAATTGTACTCTGTTTCTGTTTTCAAAATCTTGAATCTCAGATTTTGAGAAATCTAATAATACATGAGTTATGTTTGAAAAAAATCGACCAAACCAATATTGAGTGAAAGAATTTATTTTATCTGGTATTTCGCTTAGAGTCGAAGTAGTAAAAGATTCTCCGATAATCTCTAAGCGAAACATGTCCTGGTTAAAAGTAGTATTAGTATCAAGCATTATTTAAAAATCCTAGAAGATCGTTATTCTCAGATGTCGCATATATTTCCATACCTAGTAAATATCCTCCAAAAGGACCACAGTACCAGTTATCAACAATCACAGAAGGAAATACCCCTGTAATCGAAATGGAATCGTTGTCCATAAATTTTAAAACAATTTCATCATTGGTATAACTAACCGAAAAACGATTGATCCCGCTGACGATAGGAACTGTGTAGATAACAGTGTTGTTAACTCTGATCTGAAAAGAAGTCGCAGTTCTGGTTATACGGAAAGGATCCATTACCAGAACATAAACATTAGTCCCCAATGTGGGTACTGTCAAAGGATCAACAATGATTTCCATGTTCACTGTAAATCTTGAAATAATCTCTGAGGTTATTATGCGATCAAGAGAGAGAAGAAACTTTTCACTTATCGTAGGAACAGTTATTGCTCCAGGGATCGGAAATCTTGGAGGAGTATTACAAATGAGAGGATAACTTACATTGAAAATATCTCTTCCGTAGACACCAACTCGATTAGTGATAGTACCGTTTTTCTCGTAAAAAGTCATAGAAACAGAACCAGCTGAATCTTCTAAAGTAGTGAATGAAAAAGAGATTCTGATGACGTTATTTCTATAAACATTCGTGAAGACCTGAACACTAGAATCGGAAGCAACACATTCTCCAGTGTCAAGTGAAACCAACGCAAATTTTGAAGGATCGTCTATTTGATTAATCTTGAGAGTACCTTCAATACCTGCGGTCTTGACAAACACTGACATTGTGTAAGAAGTAGCATCTTGAAGGGGAGCATTTATATTAATACCGAAAACCCCGGTAGTGTTTGTTTCTGATACTCTATAGAAAACACCAGGTGTAAAATCTTGCGGCAATGAATTTACAGTCAGAAAAGTATTCTGTATAGTACCCGCGTTCTCATTCCAACCAATAGGTACTAGATTGGTAAAACTCTTGTACAGAGGTATACCTGCCTTACCAGAGACGTAATCGGTTCCTATATAATCCGAATCGGAAGTAGTGAGTGTGTAAATACCATTATTTTTTAAACGATAGACGTTTGTGGAAGAAACAGTGGATGGAAATAGATCTCCCATAGGGAGTTCTAAATCAGCTTTAAAACTATAAAAAGGACTTACATCTGGAACTGTACCTGGTACAAGAGCTCCTAGTATCTGTTCAACGAAACTCGTTGCGACTTGATCCACGGTTGTTTGATGTGGATTATTAGTATCGTTGAGATGTTCTTCGAGATCATTTTCAACCGCGATAATCCAATCTCGTGGAGGTATGTTATCAGGGTTCTTAAGGTAAGCCATAAGCTGGTCGATGGACCAGCCTGTCAAAATTAAATCAGATGAGCCATCGCTCTTTAAAAACTGATCGAATCCAGTTATACTACCCGTGCCGTAAGATATAAAAAACGGATCAAGTTTTGACATACGTTTCATCCCTAAAAATTGAATTTTTAATTACAATTAATGACAACAATACTCCAAACTAGATGTCATTTGAACTTAACAACGTCTATCAGGAGTAGAAGGTACTTCAGATGTCAGTAACTCACCATCTCCGGTCTTAAGTATAAAACCATCTGGTGTTGAAACGTAAGTCGTTACTGTAGGACAACTTGGAGTTAATGATCGAACTTCAGCGATAATGGGATTACCCAAGTTATCGAGAATTGGAATACCTTGATCGTTAATTAGATAACTCGTGAACGAACTATCACAGCAGATATTAGAAAGAGATCCGTCCCAGACTGTACATTCCCTAATTCCAAAATGACCTCTGTCACTTGTTACGAACGGAACATCGTTTTCGTCTGTGAAAATATTTCCGTTTTGATCGCGAATTAAATAGGAAGGAACATACGAAGTATCTTCAATATCACTTTGAAGCGCAATGAACTCAATAGGAGTATCGAGAACCGCTACATCAGAAACCTGATTGACATATGTAAAAATATCTTGATCGGTTATTAGAGTGAACTTTTCATTATTTCTGAAAGAAAACCAAATAACGTTATCACTCGATTGAATAGAGTTGAACGTTATTCTCTGATCATTAATAAATATATCTATAGATCTATCATAATTCATCTTTAATGTGATGACACCATTAGAATTTCCGATTGTAAAAAGTTCAACGGTTTCCAACGGAGCGTATACCGTCTCCAGACGTATTTTTACACCGTCAGAGAAGCTTCTGATGTAATGCTTATTAGCATCCAGGAGATCGTCTGTTATGTACTGTCTAGCTTCAGTAACTACGATGTAATCATCCTGTGAAGAAATGAGTTCATTCTCTTCAGAAGAAACGATCGCGAAAGGTAAGGTTGAATTTCTTGATATGTTATTTTCGCCTTCTGTTCCTAAAGAAAGACCGTCTTCCGTAAGAAGTAAATCTTCTTGTTCAGAAATCAGATCATAAAAAGAAACTCCAACTATATCAGGAATACCTTTTATAAAAGGAATAGAAGAGCTTGTTTGAAAAAGTATTTCATTTGAATCTAGTGATATATCGAAGGCACCACTATAAACAAAATTACGATTAGGCGTATTTTGATCTTTCGCAAACTGAAGAAATTCTTGTTCATCAGATAAAGTATTATCAAACAATATGGTTGTGGGATCTTGAGGATATTTTGATATATCCCAATCTTTTCCTATTAAAGCTAACGCTGAAGAGGAAACTGAACCGTTTGTATTTTTAATCTGATTGTAAAGTTTCTTGTTAAGACAGATTCGTCTAATCAGTTCAATGATATCAGGTGTAGCTACTACCTCTGTTTGAAAATCTTCGAATTCAAACGGAAGATCGGTCATCTGAACATAAATGTCATATATCTTACTTATTATTTCGGGAAATAAAGATTTTGATTCATTATGAGGATCTTTTGTATTAGTAAGATGATTTCTGAAGTTATTTACAGAAGTTGTAAATTTCTTATAGTCTTTTATAACTGGAAGAACTGCTTCTACTGCAGATCTATTCTGAACAGGGTCTAAAACGTCTTGACGATTTTTTCTTATCGTTACAAAATTCTCTATGATGGAGGTCATAATTTATCCTTCATCTTCGTATAATCTTAGATGTTTCTACAATATCATAGCATAAAACAAAGACGAGTTATAACTATAAATATTCTTTAATAAAACGATCAAATGCTATGACAACTTTTTCGGAAAATATCATTAAAAGGATTTTATATGGCTCTTAGAAGTCTTTCTGTTGTTTCGGAAATGGAAGACGCCAGGGAGCGTCCTTATATCAACACCGGTAATCCTATCGATTTGATAAACGGAAAGTTCATACCCGGTGTTAACGGCGAATGGATATTGTCAGGAGGTCTTGGACCTTGCACCGGTGTTATAGGTAAAGGTAACAGTTTCAAATCAACTCTTATGAACGGATCAGCCGTGAACGCAATGGCTCGTTTCCCTGAATCCCAATTTTTTCTATATGACAGTGAACTTTCTGTTACAGATAGAAATCGGCTCGCCCGAATGTCAAATCTTTATCTCGATGAACCCGATAAAAGGAAAATTCATCTAGAAAATATTGTTTCACGTATCAAAGTCTCCGACCCAACAACAAAAGAAGGTGAAAATCTAGATTGTTATATTGATTTTCTCAAAGACATTAAAGAAGAAAAAATAGCTCATTATAAAGACTACGAAGTAGAAACTGAGATCGTCGATTTCCGAACTTCTCAGCCTTACAGAATGTTATTACCTACTTTCTCTAATATGGATAGTTGGACCGAAGCAATGGTACGTCAGCTCGTCGTCAAGAACGACGAATTCGATGGGGACACAGAAGCTAAAGATCAGAAGACTATGTTTATGGAGGAGGGTTGGCATAAAAAGAGACTTATGCGCCAACTTCCACGTTTATGTGCACAGGGCGGGATATATTTATCTATAAGCGGTCATCTTGGTAAAAAGATTAATATGGGTAACACACCCAATACAAAAGATATCCCTTATATGGGGCAAGATGAAACCGTCAAAGCCATGGGTAATGAATTCTACTTTTTGATGTCATCGATTCTGAAAATATCGAATACACGGCCCGTACTCGATAAAAACGATAAAAGATTATCCGATTATCCGTCTGAAACAGATACTTCGGGAGTAGAACTTCAGGAGCTAGATCTTACTTTGGTGAGATCTAAAAACTCTCCTTCTGGTTTTCAAACTCAACTTATTTCGTCTCAAAGTTTTGGAATACTAAATGGATTGAGTTATTATAATTTCTTGAGAAACAATAAGTATTATGGTCTAGGTTCTCCCAATAAAGTATACAGCCCTCTTTTAGAAGGCGTCAATCTGGGTAGAACTAAAATATTTGATCAAGCTTTAAATTATAAGATTCAAAGAGCTCTTGAATTGACCTATCAGCTTTTTGCTATTCAAAGTACTTGGTCACTTCGTAATCAACCTGTAGATTTTTCAATACCTATCGAAGAGTTTGCTAAAAAGTTATCAGAGTCTACGTACGCTGCTGACGACATCCTTAATTCTAGAGGATGGTGGACATATAAAGGAGCTCCTGGAATAGATAGACCGTTTCTTTCTCTTCCTGATATTCTTAATATACTTTCAGGGTCTTATAAACCTAAGTTCATAGCTGTTTCGTCATCTAAAAATGGAAAGGTTTAAAAATGATTGTTCATGTAAATTCATTTGATGAAGAAAAGAAAATAGTTTCTGTAACATTTAGAAAAGACAATTTTGAATACACAAGAGATGTAAACGCAGTCGTCGACGAGAATGGAGTCTACGACGAAGAAGCTATGAAAACTCGTATCAACGAGGTGGCTTTAGGAGTGATATCAAAAGTATCGACAGGAGTAATTCGGACTGATGTAGCGCTTCACATTGATGATGAGATCGAAGTGAATGCTTCAGTTCCGGTTCCCATCGAGCCTCAAAATACGGATCCGGTGCCTCTTTCTGAAGATGTTCCTGTTTCCGAGAATACAACCTCTGATATCAGTACAGATACTATTTCTTCAACTGATACAGTTGTAGAAAATTCCGTTGAAGTAGTATCAGAAGAAACACAATCGGAAGATAGTCAGACTTCTACTGAAGATCTATCTAACGAAGCAAGTGATACTACAGTAGAGAATTCTGAAATAACAGAAGACACCTCTACAGAAACAACAAATGAGACCGAAGTCACAACGTCAAGTCAAAAAAAGCGTCGTAGATAAACTATTAAATAATTCTAGTTATTTGCTCCAGTAAAAAGGAGTGTAATGTGGGAGACTTGAGTATCGTATCCATTCTGAGATGGATCGAATATTTATTCCCATCTCTTTCAGTTTATATTGATTTGATAGCTCCTCTGATCATAATGTTTGTAGGGATCATATCGATATTTACAAACATCTTACCTGAACCAGGTCATCAATTTCATTTACCAAAAAGAGAAGATCTAAAATTAGAATTAAAAAATTTTAATAGAAAAGTTTATTATCTCGCTGTCTTATCGAGATATCTAACTATTGTAATAAATGCCTTTATGCGATCTTGGTGGTACAAAACATTTTACAATTCTACAGGTTTTGTTTCTTTAATACTAAGAAAATTCAAATTAACTTACAGAAATAAAACCTTTTCTGAAATAAAGGTTCCTGATCCTATAACTCCGACTAAAGAATTCGGAGAATTTCTGAACGATGAAAAAGGATTTGACTAGTGGTCGAAAGAATTGATAATCCTGAAAAATTTCTTAAAGAAATTCCAGCTATACATACTTTCACAGCACTTATAAATAAACCGCACAGAAGTCGCACTAAAACGGAAATAGAAGATTGTATTCGTTCTTCAAGAGAATGGATTAGATTTTCAGAAGAAACAATTAATCAGTTAATAAAAGATGTCAATGCTCTTGTCTCGAAAAGAGAGAGAGACTCGGAATACATCAGATCCTTAGAAAAACAAAATAATAATTTAAAACTAGAACTTGCAAAATTGCAAAACAAGTCGAATTCGAATTTTGTTATGCGGATTATAAAAAGATTTTTTCAATGATGTATTAAGGAGAGGGCGAACGCCCTCTCCTTAATACTTGTAAAAACTTACTTTGTTTCAGAATTAAAAGTCTTATTAGGATCTTTAGGAACTGAGAGTTCTTTGTTAATAGAGGGAGTTTGTTCAAACGGAACAAAAACTCCTACGTCAATTAACGCCTGGATATACGCTCGCAGTTCTCCCAGATCTTTGACGGCTTCGTTGTAATGTTGAAAGTCGTCCACTGTGACGGAAACAAATCCGGGTACCAAGTCTTCTTGGTTGCCACTTCCGGAAGAACTATTGGTTCCGGGCACACTGGTTTTCCCGTCGAGTACACTGTCTGTTTTCGAGCACCGCAAGCGGTCAGTGCTACGCACAGGGTGAGTAGCAATATATTTGCGAACAGCTTCGTCCACATCTTTTTTACTCTTGGTAGATATTTCATTTGTAGCCTCCGCAGCGCTTTGACTTACTATTCGTGTTTCTTTATTAGTGTCAATTTGAAGATTGTGATTTTCTTTACCTTTATCTAGTATATCTTTCTTTTCTTTCTCTAATCTAGCTATCGCAGGTACGTAACCTTCAATAGAAATTAGAGTGAAACGAATTGGTCCTATATGAGGAGCCAAACGAAATCCGTTTACAGAGACGAAATAGAAACAATTTAAAAGTATCGACAAAGCGAGAATTATTTGTAAAACCGACGGACGCCAATTTTTAAAAAAAGTTAAAATTTTAGTTCCAATACTAATAAAGAAAATAGGCATAAAAACCTCCTAAAGTATTTTATCAGGGAGCGTCACCTTCTGCTCTCCATCTACAACCGGTAATAAGACCCAAACCGCCGCCCGATGGGTCGTGAGAAAATATAGAAACTCCGTTGACAGTTCTCGCTCCATTTATTTCTTGGAAGTAGTTGTCATAATCATCTGTTGAAGGTATAACAGCTGTTAATTGTAAATCGTAATTGGTGTTAGCAAAAGGAGTAGGGAATGTGATAGTTATAATCTGTTGATCTAACGTTCCCGCACTGATACCGTATTGCGTCAGAGTACTAGTTCCATCACCGTTCGGAGATTTTCTCCACCGCCCATTCCAATTACTCCCCACTGAGAAATAATCGGCAATGAACTGAGTTGGAGTTTTTCCTCTCCATAAATCAGTATCTAAACCAGAACCAGATCCGTCATTTGCACTGTCCCATACCGTATTACCTGATCTCGAAAACGAAGTTGCGTCTACAGCGCCAAATGAAACATTCTGCCCAGAAGTCCAATGTAGTCCTCTAAGCATGTCTGCGTCGAGACCTGAACCGGATCCGTCGTTACCAGCATCCCAGACAAGATTACCGGATCTGAGAAAAGACGTACCCGTAATAGCTGATCCGTTTATGGTTGTACCATTGAATGAACCGCCGACGAAGTTATTACCTGTGATGATTGTTCCATTTATCGTAGTTCCGCTAAAAGAACCGCCACCAAAACTACTTCCTGTAATGATTGTTCCGTTGATAGTTGTACCGACTATCGGTCCAAACACTACTGATTGACCTGACGTCCAATGCAGCCCTCTGAGTATGTCTGCGTCGAGCCCACTACCAGAGCCGTCATTCCCAGCCGTCCATATTCTAGAACCTTTGAAAACAGGATTTGAACTACTTATGTTTAGAAGTTCTAAATTGTTAGTAAAATCAAGAACAGAAAAAGATCCGTCTTCTTTTTGCAGAAGTCTAAGATCCAGATTTGTAAGAGTATTGTCAAGTATCAGACCTGCATTGTTACCAGTTCCTTGAATCGTAAGAGGACCTGGAGAAATTGGAAAAGGGAGTACATTAGCGTCTGACCAAATTAACGTAGGACTAACTTGACTAACGTATCTCCAACGACCATCACTTCTTCTGACGTAACAGGATCCTACTACGAGAGATAAACCATTCGGGGCGGTAAGAGGATCGCTATCTTGTACCCCTAAGTAACGAGCTAAAAATTGATCCAAAAGAGATTGCGTCGAATCCAAAGCGTTTTGTGATTCATCGGCATTCAAACGAGTTGCATCAGAAAGCGTTCTTAGAAGAGCTGTTGTGTTTGTAAGACTTAATGAAATAGGTCTGACGTATCGTTCGACAATAGCTTTGATGTAAACTGAAAGTCTGGAAGGTTCTATATTCGGATCGGCCATTTTGTATCTCCGGAAATTCCGATTTAAAAAGAAACGGTCATAGAATTTCAAAGATAAATGGATATCTAATGTTTTTCGTCTATTTTAATTTTTGAAATCAATAATAATATCATCGTATTTCGATGTTATGATGGTTTATAGCGAATAAGAAAGGCTTACTATGCCTACATTATATCATCGAATTGAAGCAACTGGTGTTAATATTCTAAAAACAGTGACTGAAGAAATTGTAAATGGACTTATAAACGAATTTAGTTTAAATGAAATAATGGCCAATTCAATATACATCGGAAGTAGTTTTTTGTCCTATTCTGATTACGATGATAATCAGGGTTCTCCGACACTTAATAAAAACAGATGCGATGTTAATGTCGAATACATCTTAGATCAGACTCAAGTTCCTTGGCCTATGACAACTGTTTATTCGACTTCGGCGATGGGTATGCGGCCATATCGAAAAGGAACTTATACTCCTGTATTTTTTGACTCCGATGCTGGTATACTAGCTGAACATATGACTTCACCTACAGCTATAAATATGAACTTCACGCTGACATTCCAAGCGTTTAATGATGCAGTGAAAACTTTCGATACTATCAAAAATAGGTATAGCGGATCTTTAGTACAAAATCCATTCGATCTGGTCTTTTCTTATCCAGTTTCGATGGAAGTATTGAAATATTTAGTATCTGTTTTTGAAGCAAAAAAATCATATTCAGATAACCCTTCTAAAACTATTCTTGATTACATTAAAGATATTCAATATTCTAAGATTGATTTTGACGTCAGACGCAGTCAGATCGCAAAACCCGACGCCGACGTAGAAATGATGATAAGATGTCAACAGTTGGGCAGCGTCGGTCAACTTACCATGGAACAAAAAGAACCCGACGTTCAAAAACAAGGTAATCTTCCTGCGAGTTACAGTATACAATTTGATTATGTAATTCAATTTGGAAGACCTATTTTATTAATGATTCACACTCCAATCAGTGTCGAAAATAACGTCTTACCAAAAAGTCTTTTTCTGAACAACACAGTAAATCATCACTTTAATCCTTATGTTTCAGGTGTCTATCAGAACATGCTCTGTCATGAATATCTTCGCCGAAGTGCTGGAGATTTTCACAACATCTCTCCTCTTATACGTTTGCCGGAATACGATGACTGGCTGGTGGTAGACCAACTTTATGTCGAATATAAATACAATCCTCTGATCATAGCGCACTTTACGCTAGACGGAGATACTACAACATTCAATATAAAAACATTGGATGATATCGCTTTACATCCCATTGTTATTGATATAATTTCTCAGACCGGTAATTCTATTTTTGAATACGGAGGTCTGTTTCACATTGGTGTTTATGCAGACGATTTAAGACTAGGATCTAGTATTTTAAATTTGGATTCCGATTTGAATCTTACAATCACATCTAATGTACCGAACAAACAATATCATCTTGTTATTTCGGAAACTACTGACCTTAGGAAAACAGATCCTAAATGGGATGATATTCTAATAAAATATAGATACTTCTTCCCTATGACAATAGAACGTAACATCAATTATCTAGTCGACAAAAACTACTTTTATATAGATTATAATAATACTTTATTAAATCTTATAAACAAACTGGCGGCAGAAAGAACCTTAAAACCTATATTAGAAGATATGATGTCTTTAGGCGAATGTGGAACCGAGATATACGGGTATAGCCAAAATGCTAGTCAGATGGCAGATTACATGGCTATGACAAAATCTCTAAGAATAGGTTACACTCTTCCTACTGGAAACACTGCTGCTGAACTGAGAGTAATACAGTTTTATACAGACTATACTTCTGTGGAAGGAAGATCTCTTTTGGTAGCATTCTTAGAGCGCTGCGTTAAAAATGACTATATAGCAATTTCAGATCTACCCAAACAGTATCTTCAAACAAACGCAAAGATTTTTCCGTATATAACAGGATCAGGAGGTTTTTATGGCTTTAACACCCCGTTCCGGGTCGCCAATTTCGTCTTCGGGACTTAGTAATATACCGAACGAGATTCCGAATACACAATCGGATATCGTTCCGAACATGCCGTATGTTCAATCTTCTCTTCTGAATAAATATTCGATAAATCCTACGCAAACTCCAAATATGACAGCCATGTTAGCAGGATTTGCAAAAGGACATCGCGTAAGTGTTACTTATTATAGACTTCTTAAGACTGGTAACTCCAATATCAGAACTAACATAGCAGATTATCAGACTGTTACTAATGTTTTAGATACAGAGTTTCAGAAAATTTTGAATCTCGAAATAACGCTTCCAAGAGGTTTTGAATTTTCTGCTAATCCTGACGATACGAGTATCGACATCACGGGTCAAGCTCTTTTCTATCCGAATATGAATCCTAGTATAGGTGATAATTTTCTTGCTAATATGGGCGATGGTAAGATCGGTATCGCAAGAATATCAAAAGTACTTCCTCTCAGTTGGAGAACTGACAGATTCTATACTGTCGAATTCATGATTCAGTCTTTTGCTGATTCTAGCGACATTGCTGCTTTAGACGGTGCGGTAGTTATTAGATCTGTATTTAGTAAAGAGAATTATCTCGGAGGAACTGCAGCATTACTTTCCGAAGACAGTTACATCATTCTTCAGAACTTTAGAAAGCTTAGAGGTATATTAGCAAGATATTATCATAGTACTTTTTGGGATTATGAGTTATCTAGTTATATCCGTCCTGACGGAATATACGATCCTCACTGCGTTCAATTTATGTCGAGAAAACTAACTATAGACGAAGTAAAATATAAACCTAAAAATCTTTTAGGAAAAAACGAACAAGAATACAATAAATCGATTTGGGCACGACTCGAAGATAGATACAATACCACTTTGAATGGAATTTCAGGGTTTCACTCTGTTAATCTATACAGACCTAATGCTCTAGGAGTATTCGTAACAGAATTAAGCGGTTATTCTTATATATCGCTTAGTGATGATGATACAAATGATTCGTATATTTTCTCTTCTGAATTTTATTCCAATACTTTGACTGATCAGAGCGAAGGTTTTGAAGTTTTTCTGAATTCTGTCATTGTCAATCGAAGTGTAGGCGACATTAGAACCCTATCAACAAACTGGATTGATACCGTATATACTCTCTCCAAAGACTTACAATATTACAGAATACCTCTTTATATACATTTTATTGATATGGCACTTCAATCTCAATATAGAAACATAGATTCCGACTATATGGACTATGCTTTTAATGGAGATGTCTGATGAGTCATATCTTTTTAGACGCCGCTGATTTTATAAAAAATAAAAATTTTGAAGTGCTAGTTCCTTCGTATTACAAACCCTATGTTACGTCAGAAGACATAACTCCTAAACCTCTTAGAAGAAATAAACCTGACAAACTGAGAATGACTCCGTTATTTGATTATCAACCTGTCGTTCATTATGTACATGAAAATCCAGATCATCTTGAAGCAGGTTTATTTAGTATAGAAATTATGATGGATATGTTTGAACGAAAAGTCGTTTTCACCATCATGAACGACAAAGATACCGTCGATATTTTAGACGGTATTGACCGTTATATGGAAGCCATGTATTACGATGTTTCTATTGGAAGAGATGATGTTGTAAATTTCATTCGAAAAATGGTCGAATTTAGAAATGAGATTTATAAACACTATTATCGATATATGAAAATGAATCCCACCGCTGAAGAACGATTGCACCCTAATCACAGTCGTACGGAGAACGTACTTTCTATGATAAATAATCTAGGGTTGTCTAGTAATCAAAATTATCAGGAAACAGATCCTCTTAAATTAAGAGCCAATCCGATTTATAATGTCGATGATGTTATTCCAAAAGAGATAGGTAAAAATTCCGATAATGACTTCCATAGAACTTTTGGATTACCTGAAACAAAAACTACCAATGATGAAATTATAGGTATAGATTTTTCTGACTTTTTAAAAAGGTAAAGCAAAATGCTCAATAAAGTCCTTTTAAAAAGAGCTGAAGAAATCATAAATACTCAAAAATACACTCAATTCACTATAAAAGCAAGATTTATCAATTCTTCTCCTCAAAGTACATTTTCATTCTATCCTTTAAAAATAGATAGAATAAGTATAAATAGAGACTATGCAAGTAATTTTGGAGATGAAATAGATCTTAAATTTAAAATAAGTCCTCACGATTATGCTTTAATGCAAGATCAAGGACAAGATCTGATTTGTGTCTTAACTATGACGTACGTAGACATTAGAGGATATCCGGTCACCAAACCAAAGCCTGTACAACGTCAGTATCATGTCACTATAGTCAATCCCATCGACGTTAGAAGTACTGTTCCTGATGCAGGCGCTTTGACCAATCCCACATTACCAATCACAGTAAGACTTATAGAAAAGACTATATATGAAATTAGGCAGAAAAAGGTTAACACCATATTTCAAAACAGTTCTGTTGATAAAGTCATATATGCAACAGCAAGTCTTTTCGGAATAGAAAGTGTACATCTAACTCCTCCTGATAATAAACATATTTACGATCACGTTCCGATTCTTTCTTATCAATCGATAAGTTCTATATACTCTTATATACAAAGTTCGATAGGTGTATATCACAAAGGGATAAACTCTTATCTAGTAGATGGAATTCTTTATGTCTATCCCGCATTTGATACTGATCCTACCTACGACAAAACAGTTAAATTTTATCAAGTAGATCAAGGTAGATTTTCTGGTCTAGCTTCTTATCATAAATCGGATAAAAATTTAACATCAATTGTCGTCAAAGATATACCTTCGGTTGTAGATACCTCTGTAGCTGGATCGGAAAACGTCGGAACTGGATTTATTTTCACCAAAGCTTCAAAACTGTTGGACGGAATGACCACTCTCGATAGTGTATCAGGACCGCAGTTCACAGAAGACAATGCGCTGACTGTAACTTTAAAAGATATAAAATCAGTCATAAGCGATGTTTCTAACACAATTCATATACCTCCTACAGATAATCCGTTTAGACATATGTCTAAAATTGTTTCTCAGCAAGCAAGTATTATGAGAATGAAATGGGAAGGTGCCGATCCTTTTATAATCGAACCTCCTCACAGAGTAGAATACATGTATGACAGGAACAGTGTTATGTATTCTAGAACAGGCATGGTTGAGAAAATAAAATACGAAATTATATTTACTTCTAAAGTCGGAAACTACGATATGTTCAGTTCTGCTGCAGAAGTATTTTTACGACTATCTCCAAATGAAACACAAGTTATATGAGATATGTAGGAGGGCATTCGCCCTCCTACATACTCATTTCGACTCTAGATCATTGTACAAAGAAACAATGTTTTCTTTTATATAAGATTTATAAGGATATCCAGGAGGAATGTTATTCCAAGGTTTCAAATAAATCCATAATCGCACTTCTCTTAATAAGTCTTTATAGAAAGATATCACTTCTGGAAAATCAGAATTGAGAGAAAGAACGGTGAAGACGAAATTCCACCATCTTAAATTTTTTACACATTCCACCCAAATGTAAGATTTGTTATTAGGTAAATTTGTAGTCAAATAGAGATCTTTGTAATAACTAACAAAGTCTTTTCCATCAGGAGTTATAATAAACGAAGAGAGAGCTTCAAATGGAGGTATATTCTTGTTAATGATATTTTGTTTTAATTTTCTAATATCAAACATTGCAGAACTGAACACTGTACCTAGAGTATCCTGATCAGTTGTATCACCGTCTGCTGTGTTTATAGACTCAACGTCTTTAGATCCTAAAAGTTGTTTTTCAAATGTATTTCGCATCCAAATAGGAATCATGTCATTAAGAAGAGTTTTGGTGACAATCTCTTCGTGCAGATACTCCGAAAGAACGGTTTCGTAATCAACCGTTCTATTTTTAGATACTTTTCGATAATAAGCAATAAATTTAGATATGAGAGCAAAACAGTCTAATGTATAAATTACATAAGAGGGGCTCTTTCCGTAGAAATCAATTCTAGATTTATAGACGTTAAAGGTTAACTCAAAATCACCCATATCGTAAATTCTAAAAGGATTTACGGTTTCCCACATCGGGTCGTCATAATCTTTTCCGATCGGTATTTCTAACAAAGCGTTTCGTCTTCTAGAAGGAATTATAATTTCATAACAGGGAGATTTAGTGATGACAAACTGATGCGGAAGCATTTTTCGAAAATGTTTCACGTCTATAACACTTTCTATATCTTCTAATCTTTGAAATAAAAAATCTTCTTCATTTCTTCTGTCAGTTAGTCCTGACAATAAATATGATCGAATTCCCGATATAGCTATAATCTCTGTTAAAAGTCTGGTACCTGGAGTGGAGATATATATAGAAGATTTGTGATTATGAGATTTTATTTTATTTCTAAGAAATTCTAAAAACAAATTTAGATTCGGAAGAGTTCTTCTTGGTCTTAATCTTAGATATTGAATCATCCTCATTCCGAGCATCATCGCAAATCCTTTTTTAACAAGTCATACGATTAGATTGTTTTTCTTTTTTGTAAAAATAAAAAAATATTTTTATAAGACACTACTTTATGATCACAAGGCAATCCCTTTCGAGGGAGCCTTAGTGCTCTTAACCTTGTGCCGCATAATTTTATCAATAGTCAAAATAAGTCAAAAGAACTATATCGATATATTACAGAAATGAATAAGCTCAATCTTTTAAAAAAACTTTTTACAGCTTATTCACTCTGTTATGTCACCGTGTCAGACGGATCCAAACTGACATGTTGATTGATTGTGCTGCACATTTATTCACGGAGTTTTTGAATATGGGTATTGAACAGTCTGGTGGTACCAGTGATACAGCTCAGAGCGGCATTCGTACTGCTCCTTCACCGAGCCATACTCAGTCCGCAGGAGGTTTTGCCACCGACTTCCTGAGCATGTCATCAAATCTTGGTATCAATCGCATCGATGCTACAATCGAACCTTATCTCAACAAGCTTGTTGAAAATATCAAGAAGAAATTTAACAACGCCGTTCTGAAATCGTTGACACAGAATAGCAATGCTTATTATATCGAGCACAGGTTGCCCGACGGAAAAGCTGTGGTATTCGGTCTTTTGTTTATTCAGAGCAGCGATCCTGTCAATCAGGATCTCGTTCCTGCAAGTCAGCGTCTTAACTATATGGCGCAAGAACTTCAGGCGGTCTACGCCGCTAATAAAACTCCGTACGAACTACTCGACGCGCGCGTTATCCTTTCCGGGTACCAGCCTGAAATGGACCGCGTGGAACAGATGGCTGACGAAATTGTTCGGACAATCGAAATTTCCACGACACCAACATATCGTGATGCTACTATTGCGTTTCTCAATGGAACTGAGTTTGTCGCATCGTGGAACGTTGGCGAAGCTCGTCGTCTTGAGGATCAGTATTCTCCTCATGGCGTACGTCCGCGTATGGATATCGGTCTCGTTATCAAAGCCAAGGTTCGCAATCAGTTCGCTGGTCGCGAAATGCGAGGCCTTGAGAACGAATATCGTTTTGTTGGTGTCGTCGGCGGATATGTCGAAGTATTCGAGAAGCAGGATGTTCCTGGTCCAAACGGACAGATTGAGAAGCGGTATCAGCCGACTTTCAATATCACTGTGATGCGCTCTATCATCCCTCTGGAAGGTATGGCTCAGATCATGATGGCAGCTCTTGCCGGCAAGATCGTCAACAATCCGTCTTTCTGGGCTAACCAGTGGACCGAATTTGGCGAAGGTAAGAACAATCCTGGTACTCTCGAAGAAAATCCACAATCTCGCGGCAAGCCTGTCGCTATCACAAATCGTGAAGAGCTATACAGTTTCATTCAGGCTCGAATGACGGCTCCTCATATCGTTCTGCAGCAGCAGACCGGTCGGGATACTATTCCTGGAATGTGGCGTCTGGCTGAAAAGGATGCGACCTTTGCCGAACGAGTTGCTCGTTTCTTCGGTGTTCCTGAAGGAAGTATCCCCATCCAGCAGATCGCAGCTCCTCTCGAGAAGCGTTTCGACGGTATCTTCGGAGATCAGCTGGGTAGCTTCAAGGATAGCCGTGAAGTTGACTACTTCTGGTATGCAGCAAACAGTGGTTTCGGTGCTATCACTCGTGAAATCCGCAATACGTTCCTCTCTGTGTCTCAGGATCCGCGCGATCGTGCTCGACTGGTTCAGGCTTGCACGAACACGTTTGTTCCTATCTGGCTCACCGATGTGATCTTCCTGAATCCGGATTATCTGAAGTGGCTCATCGAGCGTACTCGCCAGGCCGGTATTGTTATTACCGATCCTGACGCGCGCGACGAGGGTCGTCCGTTGTCTTCTCTCCTCACCGGGTTCGGAAGCACCAGCGGAATGGGTACTCTGATTTCTCCGACGATCGGATCTGGTCCCAGCCTCAACCTGGGCGGAATGTACCGATTCTAATCAGCACAATCGACGTACATAAGGATAGGTGGGGTATAATACCCCACCTATCTCTTACTTAAATTTTTATCAATTTGATATATAATTTTACTATTTAACATGTGATAATGGTGCATCCCTTCTTTTTAAAAAATCATCAACAAATGTCGGTTATATTACAAAATTGACATTTGAAAAACAAAAGGAGTCTAGTAAATATGGCGCCTCAGGCAAGAGTGATGCGAATTTTAAAATTGGTAAATCACGACGAGCAGTTTGAACTCACAAAAGCTCGATCGGGAATTGAACCTATTGTCATTAATCGATTCGATCTATCTGATCCTGACTACATGGAACGTCTTTCAGAACTGGTATTTTCGGATGGAAGCGGTGCTGATTTTGTTCCTAAATGCCAGTGCGGAGAAATGGAAGGTAACGGAAGAATCGGAGTCGTCTGTCCAATTTGTGGAACGGAAGTTTCCAAAATCAATATTCTTGATGACAATAACTTGTTTTGCCGAAATTGGTTAGCCTGTCCTAAAGAACTTCCTAACGGATGGCTGACACCTAGAATATATCTTATTCTTAAAACATGGCTTAGTTATGATAAAAGTAACAGAAATTATCTCGATGACATTCTTGATGTAGAGACTCCGATACCACCTTCTCTAATAGGTGTTATAGACGGTAAAGGTTTCACATATCTTTATAACAATTTTGATAGAATCATGAACTATTTTATTCATGAACATCCTGAGTTATCTAAAAAGTCTACGGCTCTACCTATCAAATACTGTCTATCTCTCTACAGAGACAATATCTGGTGTCACTATATTCCTATTCTGAACAGTGCGGTAAGTCCAATTGTGTCTAACGACGGGGTGGGATCTAATCGCAAGCAGTATAGTGATACAACTGCTGATCATATTCTTAAAGCTACCGTATCTTTATCAAGACTTCATTTTACAAATAAAAGAACAAGTCTTCAAACGGTAGAGAAAATAGTTTTCAAAGCATACAAGAATATCATCGACTATTTCGAAGAGTCCACGAACAAATATCTTTCAACAAAGAAAGCAATTCCTCGAGCACATATTTATGGTTCAAGGTTTCACTGGTCTTTCCGAACGGTTATCGTTCCTATAACAAGACCTCATCGAGTAGAAGAACTTCATGTTCCGTGGAGACTTGCTGTTAACACGTTTCGAGTGCATATTCTAAGTAAGCTTTGTAATGCGATGGGATATTCTCTCGAAAACGCTCTTTTGAAAGTCAGACAAGCAATTAATTATGTAGATCCTGAGATCAAAATTATCTTAGACGATTTCATTTCGAGTTCCGATAGAGGTATTCCATGTCTATGGCATAGACCTCCTTCTATTCGAGACGGCAACGTTATGCTAAAATTTATCACAGTTGTAAAAACAGATCTGCGGGATAGTGCGATGGGAATCTCTCCTATCGATGTGGCACTTCCCAATGCTGACTTTGACGGTGATCGACTTTAAAATGTTTATTTTCGATAAATGACTTGATATATAAGTAATATCTATATATTTAAATGTACCTATTATATGATTTTACATATGAGGTACATTATGCAGATACCTACAAACCCATTTTACGATATAGACGAACATGGTGCAGTACGTCTAATATCAACCGGTCAAGTGATACCGGAGTACAGAAATCACAAAGGAAGACGTGCGGTTAAGATAAGAGGTAAATCGCACAAACCAGCATCTAATCCACTCGACAGATTAATGCTGGTGACGTTTAAACCATTACCTCCCGAAAAAGATCACGAATGGATGTCAGTTAAGTTTTTAGATGGAAATAAAGACAATGTATCCATCGATAATCTAGAGTGGGATGATACGTGGTATTATCCTTCTCAGTTACCCGGAATAAACGTTTCTTTAGAGAGTTGGGTGCCCGCTTATAACCATCCTCAGATAGAATTGAAATTATCTGAAAAAACGGTTATAATTAGAAATACAAGGACGCATGAAGAAATAGGCTATGTCTTGGATGTTGGAGGATACTGCTTAATTAGGTGTCCAGGGTATCAAAACAGAATACCTTTGCATCGAATTGTGGCTTTGACATTTCTTCCTCATCCGATCGATACGGACCACCTTACCGTGAATCACAAAGATTCAGATAAGACAAATAATTTTCCCTACAATCTCGAATGGGCGACTTATAGTGAGAATAATTTTCACGCTTATGATAAAGGTCACCGCGGGCAAGTTATTAGAAAAATAGTTGCTCTAAATCTAATTACAAAAGAAGAGAGAATTTTTTCAGGTTACAACGATCTTGCAAGATATTTAGGGGTACTACCAGGATCGGTTCATTCAGTACTTGATAGAAGATCTTTTGAAGGTAGACCATACAGAGATCATATTCTTAAATACGCTGACGATCCGAGAACTTGGGAGAAGCTCAAATCTTCCGGGCCGCGCAAAAAAAGAATTGCCCCTAAATATATCGCCTGTCGAAACATGGATAGTGGAAAAGTTTCAGTCTATTCGAGTTTGAAAGATGTTGAGAGGTATGAAGGAATCAATAGTCATGCACTTTTTCGTCTGCTAAGTCTTGATGTGATGGTTCCTTGGAAAAGAAAGTGTTTTCAAAGCTTTGTTGAAGGTAAAAAATTAATATGGCCGGAATATCCTCCTGAAATATTAAAAGTATACGAACAAGTTCATTCTTCTGATAGACCTGTCAAAATTATCAGTGACAAAGGTGGTGTCGAGTACTACCCTAATCTTTCGACATGGTGTAAAGAAGATCGAATCAACAGATGTGATCCAGCGGTCATAAGTCGTTATCTGAAAAATAGTCAAGATAAAGAGTTTCGATGGAGAGATTGGGTTTTCTCTTACATCGATTTAAGTGAGTATCTGCAAAAGTCATCGAATTGAACATTTTGAAGTATGGTCTTGTTCATTAGAAATAGTGAGCAAAATCCTCGTGAATTGCGGGAAAATCTTGATAAATCTTCGATACCAACTTTACCAGAGAAATCTGATAGTAGAGGGCGTTGCTAACTACAGCGATATGGTAAAAATTCGAAGAATAGAGATGATCCGCAGCCAAGGGTCTAAGTCCTTTTAAGGATATGATCAAGGTTCAACGACCAAAATTGTTAAAAGGGATCTGGGAGTTTTACTCCACTTATGGATCTGTAATGCGAAAATCTCTGACAAGTTAACAGGAATTTATTCCACAAAGGAAATACGATGGGTATTGTTGATATGCGAAACGGAGTCGTTTCGGGAATGATTTTAGGCGACTCTCATTTGAACTTGAGACAGAAGCGTATAGAGTTTTGTCATACACTGCCACAACTAAACTATCTCAAGTTCAAGCTTAATTTAATGGAGCAGTTAGGTTTCAATTGTCGTATATTTCGCCTCACCAAAAAAAGAACGACTTTGGGTGTATTTGACTATTGTAGCGGAACAGCAACCGGTGCAAACATCAATGATTATTATCAATATCGACTAGTTGATTTTTTAAGAGAGTTGAATCCGTTAGGTATGTTGATTTGGTGGTTAGACGACGGTTGTTTATCAGTTCATCATAAAGAAAGTGGTTCTATTTCTAGATTTGGATATCTCAACACACAAGGGTATAATTTGATAGAAAATCAGGCTATACAGAAAGCTTTGTTTGAGAAATTTGGAATAGAAACCACGTTGCACATAGATTCGCAATCCGGAATAACTGGATTAAACTATTGGCGAATTTATTTGAATGCTACGAACATGAGGCGGTTGATAGATCTTGTCAGAGAGTTTATCCCGTGGTGTCCTCGCGATATGTATTATAAATTCAATATGAATTATGTAATCAATCGCAGACACGACTCGCTAGAAATGGCGACGCATTACAACTTTTAACATAACCGCTTACCACGGTGTAGGACTCAAGTGAGTCCGAAGTGCGAGGTACCTTAACACGTGATGGTGAAGGTAAAGATATGGTCTGGCCCTACAAGAGATTGTAGGCGGTCTGGTCTTATAATAAGACTAAGACGTCATGAATTAACGACTCATGAGAACATAGCGAATTTAGCAGGTATTATCATACCCGAAACTGATATGGTTCGCGCCATGATGGGGACGCATCCGTCTTCTCTCATTTTCAACAAGAACACAGGTCGTGTTTCATCTGATATCGGAATACATAAAACGTTGGCTATTGTTATAAACAGTTTTCTCGAAGAAGTTTGATATCATGAGATACAATTTATGTCTTAAAAAGGAGTGATGATGAGGATAAGTGATCCAATCGTCGTTACAGGTACTACCGCTTTTCCTAGTATGGGAGCACTATTAGGCACTCACGTTAATCCGGAAGTGTTCGAATCAATAAATAGACACGGACATCAGAATTTCTTTGGTGAAGAATTCGACAAGATGCGCGAGAACTTCTTCAAAACGCACGTCGAACCGTCACAAAAGCTTGCTCTAGAATTATCCAAAACTGTCAATGCAATCTTGAATCCTGATCGGATGAGAATACTAAATTCTATTGAAGACTTTAGAAGTATCCCTCTGTCGATGGAAATGCCTATACTTCTATATGAACCTGTTCGAAAAGCGTTTGAAGAGGGTAGAATATACGGTTTTGGATATGATCCATCTACTCTTCCTCAAGAAGACGTTTATGGAAGATTGATAGATAATTTTAGTTGCGATGATGTCGAAAAAGCTATGGATGAAGAAGGGTATTATCCGATAACAGGTACGATGTATACAGACGATCCTGATCTGTCGGATGATGAACTATGGTCTATTGCGAGGACTCGAGATTTCATAAGAAATAAAATTTTGAGAGATACCAAAAGAGATCCCACTGATATCGACTCCATTATTGGATGATTTTGAGATAAACGGGGATATCCCCGTTTATCTTTTTTTATTTCGAGGAGACTATAATTTGTAAAGAAAAGGATACGTCGATGGCTTTAACTATACCGACACTGGAAAGCGGTCTTTATCTAACAGACTATCAGAAGGTTATCGCTTATACACTTCGAAAGATGTTCAGAACACCTAAGGATGCTGTACCATTTTTGGATCAATCCATCGTTTCAATTCCTTGGATTGCTGCAAAACATCGAAATAGTGTCGACAATCTCACAAATGCTTTACAAAACGAAATTCAATCTGCTTTTAATAGAATATTCTCAGATGGAACGAGTATTCAGGTTAACGTAGGCTATACTACAAACACAGATGACGCTTCGATTTACGACGTAACTATAGCTATTCTTTATACTCCTCCAAATGGAGAAATTTCTTCTACTGGTATTGTCGTCGGTCTCAAAGACGGTCGTTTTATAATACCGGAAGACAACATCGAATTTCTGACTACTCCTAAGATACTTACAGATATATAAGAGGTTCGTATGATTGAACATATGTCAGATGACGATAGAAGAAATTTTTCAAAAAAAATGATGGAATCAGATCCTACAGTACGAATTATAGCCGAGCAAGGAAAAGCTCTTCTCGATGAACTGAATAAAGAAAACAGAATCACTTTGGATCAATTTCTTCCTTTTATACCTTTGTTTGTAAATAAAGATCCTGCCGATCAAAGAAGTGATGAAGAGTATAAAAGAGATTTACAATCATTACTACTTCGTTATAAAAACGAATTGGGTATAAATTTTTATCAACCTACAATAGTGGTAGCTTCCGAAAACGATCCAACAGAATTGTATTTTCTGGATAGGATATTCAGTCGTATCAGATCTGACAATGTTCCCGAAGGACATAGATCAAGAATTGCTAAATTACCAAACAGCCCTCTTTTAACACAATCTGATAAAATGTTAAATGCATCTCTAGTTGATTTGACTTCAGCCAACTCTAGCGAAGACGCTGTGCGATCATTTGCTATTAACAAAGCTATATCATCAATTATCAATTCCGCTTTTTACAGAAACAATCTTTCGCCCGAATTAAAAGAAAAAATTGATATTGAAGATAAGATAAAAGGTTCTGAAATTGAAGACGAATTCTTTGAAGAATATTGAATTTATTAAGATATTAATGACTTCAGATCTTCATTTCGGAATGAGAAATATATCTTCAGAAGAAATGACATCTGCTTTTGTGAAAACTATATTTCCTTTATTATCTGAAACAGATATACTTTTTCTTAATGGGGATTTTTTTGAAACTCTCCTTGTTTTTGATAGTTCTAGATTTGATCCCATTTACGCAATGATCATCGATCTTTATCGAAACTGCGAACGATATGGAGTCAAGCTCAGAATATTACAAGGAACGTGGACACATGATAGGCGTCAGTGCGAGAGGTTCGAACCTTTCCACAAAAAGGGCGGTTTTACATTTGATATTAAATATGTTCCCAACATAGAAGTCGAAGAAATATTTTTAAAAGGACGTTCTCTGCGGATAGGTTATATTCCGGACAACATGCCTTATAGAACATCACAAGAGATTGTGGATGTTCTTGAGAAAAAAATGCGCGATATGGGTTGGGACTACTTGGATTATGCCTGTGTTCATGGATTCTTTGATTTTACGTTTCCTCAAAATGTCAGTCATAACGGATCAATTGTTTTCGAAGAAAGTCAATTTCCTTTTGTAAAAAAGATGATTGATGTTGGACACGTTCATCAGTATAGAGCAAAAGGTAAAGTGATTAGTAACGGAAGCTTTGATAGACTTTGTTTTGGTGACGAAGATCCTAAAGGGTGTATTCAGATCATCGACAAAGGTGATAACTACATTGCTAAATTCATAAAAAATAAACACAGTGCTATTTTCGATACAATTCGTTTTGGAGACGAAGATACAACAGAAACGATAAGAACGAAAATAGACAATCATATTAAAAAAATGAAATCAGATCGTCAAATTTTCTTACGATTTATAGTACAGTCGGCGGATCATAGAGATGCGGTTAGATCTATTATGCAAGAAGTGTACAAAGATATAAAGATCTCAGTCACTAAATCAGCTGACAACAAAAGTACTCCTACACTAGGAGTATCGTCTGTGGTCATCAAAAGAGAAGCTAGTTCTATAGCTCCTACTCCGAAGACACTTCCTATTTATATAAAAAATCATATTCCTTCGGATGTTTCTATAAGTTTAGAAACTATAGAAAAACATCTGCAGATATAAAGGATTGTATATGTCGAATTTAGAAACATATAGCATTATTACAGCTGGAATAATTTAAATGAAACAATTTCCTGATACTTCTAGAATGGAAAAATCAAAAGATGGAACTGAACCTATTCGGGGAGGCTCCATCGGTTTTAATCGTATTTTAGGTTTCTTCGAAGAGGCGTCGAGGTACGATCGCGTACCTCGATTCCATAGTTTTATCATATCAGCTTATACGATCTTCAGAAACATATGGGGCTCGACAGACAAAAGAAATAATGGTGATCTCGATAATCTTTTTATACAGGATATAAAACTTTTTACCGAGTATTACGATATTTATCTATCACTTGTTCTGAGTAATATGGATAGAGGTAAAAAGGCTTTGGTTTTAATTTATTTCCCTGATTATAAAAAACTATCAAAAGATTTTTTAACAACTCTTTCTGACAAACAAAAAGAATTTTCTGATGCATACGAATCATTCAGAAGAAGACATAGTCTAGAAAGCGGAGTTATTATAAGTTTGGAAAACGTTATAGCGGTAATTGATCATGTGGGTAGTGTGACGTATCCGCATAAAGAACTCATGCCTAAATTCAGAGATCTAAATAGATTTCAAAATAGTTTGTATACAACTAGAGATCCTTTTGGGTTGATATCTCATATACCTTTAGATTTTTATGTTTGTTATAACGCCAGAAGCGTATTGTTAATGGAATCTTTCACAGCCAAAATAAGGTCTCCTGAAGAATTCAGATTAAAACTAGATTCTGACGGAAGATTACCTTTTCTTCCATCGGTTCATGTGACTTTTGGCGACGGAGTTATGATAAAAGGTATAGTTCATCGCAAAGAAAAAACTTCTCTTTTGGAAATAGCAAAGAAAGAGAAATGGATTCTGATGAATGAATCTAGTATTCAAAAATCTATAATTAAATTTCTGAATTTATCCAATGATTACTTCAGAAAAGTAGACTTTTTATAATAAAATTAATATATTTTTAAGTCGCATTGTATGATATTTTAAGGTATAACGAGGAAGGTTAAAATATATGTCTGAGAATAAATTTGAAGAACTTAATCACTCTGACATTCTTTCAGTCAAATCGAAAGACGATAAAAATGTAACTCTGACAATCGGCGTCTACAGAGGAAACACAAGTATCAATGTGTTTACGGGTGCCGGTGGTAGACCTTGGAAACATCCGCTTCCTCGAAAGAGTATACCATTCTTCGTAAATCTTCTCAGAAAGATGCGAGATGACCCAAAGCCTCGCCGAGAGCCAGTCTTTCTCAACAAATACGAAGATGGCGAAAACGGTCGAGGAAGAATGAAACAATGCGGCTGTATTGGATTCGGTATCTCGGACGATCTTAAAGTTTATATTGACGTATCATCCGACGATCTCAACGGCAGACATCTTTTCCCTATCCGTCCTGATTCAAGGTTCGATTTTTCAAATACCGTACTTAGTGAAAAAGATCTTGTTGTATCCACGATTGATTCTCTGATTGAACTTCTATCTTCGACTACAGAAACAGCAGAACGTCTCTCTGCTTTCAAAGGCGCTCCCGGAGGTAACTTTGGAGGCGGAAGTAAGGGTAGTAGTAAGAGTGGAAATTATAGCGGTAACAATAGCCGCGGAAATTACTCAAATGATAGAAACTCTTTCAACCGTGGTAATGAAAGCGGTGGAAGCAATAATCGAGGTAACGCAGATATTGAAGACGATCTGCATATTTAAAATGTCGGATCGTAATAAAGAGTGGGCTCTTTTGCCCACCCTTTATTCGTCATCACAAAAACATCTATATATTACTAAATTGACGCTATGACTGAAGAGTAAGATATTTTTATATATTTTGTTTGGATGTTATGTTTATAATGGTGATATCAAATTGAGACAGGCGGAGAATTCATGCTGACAATAGCTCGCTCTAGAGAAAATAGTTCTGACACATCTTCGTTCATGAATGCTTCTATTATTTTCAGAGATCCTAATGTAGATCCTGCTACATATCCCGATGTCTCTTTCTGTATAAATACTTATCAAAAAATAGCAAGAGAAAGTAGTCATGTCGGAGATCTTATTTTGAGACCTGTCAATCTGTTCTTCGAAACTATGACTATTCAGGAACATAAGAAACTCTATGATTTCTATAAATATACCAAAATGATAATACCGGGTATAACAAAAGAAAATCTGAGAGAAGTTCAAGAAACACTTCAGAATAAAATTATGGATGTTATTCTGAAAATGAAAATTCCTGAAAGATTGATAAATTTCTGCAGAACTCCTATATTCGAATATCCTGATTTCGAAGGCATTGGAAACAAGCCGCATCATTCTCAAGAAAAGACTTATGATCTTGATAATTATGTTGACTTGACGGCGCTAGGACTTCTCAGTAAAATTATGGTCCCTGTTTGGGGTGAGCTGGTTGAAGTACTCGGAGACATTGGAATAGACAATAACCAGAGAGAAAAGATTGCATTTGATCTTCTGGAACCAACTCTCTTGGAAAGTTCGTTTGATCAGATATACAAAAAACTTACTTTTTCTCTTAAAGCTTCGATTGCCGATGATAGAAAGACACTCGACAAAAATCCGATAGGTAACACGACCACTTCATACGTCTTAACACATAACGGTCTCGATGATGAGATGTTTAACGCCATTGTGATGGCTAACATCATTATGAAACGTATGGCCATTTATGAATGTTTGACACGTCTTGAAGACGGTAGTATTCCTAACGCTATGGCGTACATATACGACGGTATTAAGAAAACTGCTGATACTCGTATGCGTTCGATGCGTCAGAGAATTTCGACAATGCCTCGCAGAGAACTTCCCAACTACGAAAAAGAAGACAACAATTCGATTCTTGATCATTCTTCGGTACCTTCGAAAAAGACTTTTGATGTTCCGATTGTCATAGCACTCGGAGCAGAACGTTGGGAACTTCCAAGACTTCTGAAAGATACAAACACTGACATAGAAGTCTTCGAAAAAGCTGTCGATTATTATAGAGAAAACTATTTTGATGTGTCATATCTGACGCAAGCGGTTGTTGCGTCTTTTGTAGGAACAAGATTTGGGGGATCAAAGTGCCTCAATTATCTACATCCTTCGACGTATCAAAAAGTAGTAACGATTGTTCAGATGTTTCTCATTAAGCAAAATATGACTGATCTGGCAATGATGATTTCTTCAATCACCTCCAAAGACATAGTTGATGGAGGTAATCCAAATATTGGGATGCGAATGAGCTCCAACATGAAAAACACTCCTGAGTATCTTGAGTGTCTCAATCTGTTCAAAGGATCTCTCAGAAAAACAGCCTATACTTTTGGACGTACTGATACATCGAAGAAACCTGAACTTGTTACAATAAATTTTGCTAACCACATCGAGAAAATGTCTGAGTGGATTATTCAATATTCTCATGTAGAGAATATGGCTCCTGCTTTATGGGAAATGTCAGGAATTACTGATAAACCTGTCATGGGAAGAGAATGTATGTTTGACGAGAACATTGTTCGAAATCTTTGTAGGTTTTATCTGATGATGCGAGGCGACAATAGACCTTTCTGAAGAATTATGAAGAGGAATATATGGAATCCATTCTACACATAGAACCTCTCACAGCAGAAATAAAAGATGAAGAATCTGTTGGAGAAACCGAATGCGTTTTCTACGGAAGTGGTGAATTGGAAGAAGACGATGATGTCGGAAGATTGGCATCTTACATCCGATTAGGGGCTCCTCTTGAAACTATTCCGGTAGGTTTGGTTTCCATCCCTGTTCGTTTGGCAAAATCTTTCGAGTTATATCCAGATCTAACAGGTAGATACAGAAATGTTTTTACAGAGACTATTCATTTCATCAATAAAGGACAATTTGTCCCTATAAGAACTTCGGTGAGAGTGGGTCCTGGAGAAACTCTCAAATATACCCATATACCTAGTTTGGATTTTGCAAGATCTTCAATAGCAGGTTCATTTCCGTCGGCCCTACCTTACTACGTAAGAGATCCTTTGTCAGAAATGATAGATGGTATCGTAAAGAACGACAGATCATTAAAAAGGAAGTGCCGGCATCCGTTTGTTGAATGGGTGAATGATGATCTTCATCATTTACTTTCTAAGCAAACTACAGCGATCTCGAAATTTAACGGATCGCATCTTGTCGATAAAGTTACAAGATTTAAAAATCATGTCATGGACGCTCCTTGTACAGACATGTCTTCTCGATATATCTCTGATGTTATAAAGAATCTTTTAGACGGAAGAGAATATATACCGCTATGGTATCAGACTGATAATCCTATTCGAAGAACCTTTGATGACTTCAGAATAAAAACCATAAATCATTCCGGAGATTTCAGATCTTTGGGAGATATAAGTTTTATAGATAAATCCTCCATAATAACAAATCCGAAGAAATTTTTGAAAACTTTGAATTATTTAGACTCTCTTCCTTTTACTGATCTCAATATTGATATTGTATTTGCAGACGGAGAAATCAGTAAAGTATATACACATATCGCTTTGGATAGAATTTCAAATTTCGCTTTTGATTGGGATCAGAAAGAGAGTTGTGTAGCAGACATGACTCATCATCTCTATGTCGAAGATATTCTGGAAATTCTTCGAGAATTTGTTGACTATCTTCAAGGTCGAAATGAGGTTATTGATAGATTAATTTTAGAGCCTCTAAAGATAAAAATTGTAAAAACTATAAAAGATCAAGTGGCTTTTCTTATATATCACTACAACAGTGGGCCGGAAGATTCTCCTCTTTGTGGAGTGTATTTTAACATACCTTTGTTATCTCTGGCACCTATCACTTTAATTCCCGGATACAGCTGATCGATATATCAAAACTCTTAAAAAAATATATTACAAAATTGATATTCTGGTCAGCTTATTTTTCAAAAAAAGGAGACAAAATCAGTGACCATAAACCTAAATATACCTGGTTCAACTCCGATGTTGTTCGAGTCCTCTATTCCGAACAACGCATTTGCTAATTCTTCAAAAGCTGTTATGTTCATAATGAAAGTCAAGAACGGAAAACAGTTTTCGGACACACCGTTGCGATCTTTTCATTATAATTTTGACACAAATTTCAGAGAAGAAACTCTAGATGTATTAGAAAGTATGCGAGAGGTGACGTTCAATCATCGCAGTCTTTTAGATCAGATGAAAAATCGTATAAATCTTTCTGACTGCATAGTACCGTCTATGGTACCTCAAATTTCGGTGAAAACGAGTCGTCTTAATGACGTCTATAGATTCGTTCTTGTATTCACTACGAAGCCGCAGAATGATCTGATAAGCGGTAATACGTTTTTACATTCTACTTCAGGTGTAGAGTATCGACGTATTTACAATGGTTTCTTTCTCGACGAATCTTTCAATCCTCTGACTGGTACTCCGAATCCAAACGCTGTCATCGTAATAACACACAAAACCGTCCTTAACTCTCATACGGATTTTGGTCCTTATGGTGCTAATACCATGATTAACGCGATGGCGTCTGAAAGTGTGCATAATGCAGATATTTCTAAGGAAATATCTGTGAATCTGACTAACAATCAGATCGATAACTCTCTCTTTCTAACCACTCCCGAAAATGTAGTTAATTCTTCAACAAATATATCGGACGGTTTCGGATTTTCAAATCCCGGAGGTATCATTGATTCTGGGGCAGTTAAATTTAAAGACTTTCTTGAGCAGCCTGCACATCATGCTTCTGTCATTGTCAAAGGTTTTATCACTGACAATGAAACGACTATGCAGCGAGCCCATCTTTCCACACACCGAAGTCAATCTATGATAGATGATTTCTTCGGAAATGAGATGGGTAATTCCAGAAGATCTCATCATTTTGCAATTGCTCCGGAACCTAGACAGTCACCTTTTGATTTGGATGAAAATTCGAAGATAACTCTCGGACATCTTGATCAGATGGTATCTGGAGATCTCGAAATTATTAGATTGTTCATCGAAAATCCAATGTACTATGATACAGTGGACCAGATGGAACGGTCTGTAACAAACATGTATTCTTCACTCATTGCAACTGTCGTCCCTCCTGTTCTCAACTCTGCTGGAATTAGATCCTTTGGATTTGAATATCAGGTAAAAAGAACAGCCATGTTTCCTGAAGAAAACTTTATGGTTCATCATGTTGATATGGCATGGACTGTGCCTCAGGATCAACAAGTTGCAAAAATTAGAGCTATACAACACGAACTTTCTACTGGTATTTTCAAAACTATTTTCGAATCTCAGGGAGATTTTACAGTACTCGTACATGCTGACGTGACTGGTATGACTAAAGTCAGACTTTCTCTAGTGGGAGCAGGATATAAGTGTCTTGCAGATTTTGAACATCCTTCTTGTCTTGGTGGGATTGTTTCTCCTCTTATTGCTAATTCTTTAGTATCTACCACTAATGCAGAAGCTATGGATAACCTCTTTGTACATACTCAAAATTCCATCAGCATGAGAAGACATAAACCTGAAGACAGAGATTTCATGTCGTATGCAGCCGATAAGTTTGCAGGATATGAAGAAAATATAATTGTGGATTAACTAGATAGGGGCAAATTTGCCCCTATCTACCATTTCATCAAAAGGCGGAGAATTCATGGCTGATACATACACTATTTCCGACATCAGTGAGGATCTAAAATCTCTTCTTCAGCTCACCAAATTGTTTGATGCTGACGACCAGGGGTATTGGATTGACACCGGTAGAAAAGAAAGATATATTCATAAACTTGAAGATTCTGATTCCGGAAAGCCTATTCTAGTATTTCAAGATCCTCTCCCTGATGGCGATTATTATTTATTTAATCCTTATTCAGAAGGTCTTGGAAAACAGTCTCCTGCATCTGCGCTTTTCTTCAGAGCATGTCGAACTTCTCTCAATTACAGTATCGAGAGGATTGTTAAATATATAGTCAATCAAGTACTTCATCATAAGCAGAGAATTGAAACTGACCCTGAGCATCAACTAGGTCACGTTATCATCAGAATGAGCTCTGTACCGATTGATAAGAAATCGACTTTAATCGATGTAATCGATGAGCAGATGATTACGGAATTTGATCAGATCTTTAATATATTCAAAGAAGACTTCGTTTTCATTCCTTATATGACTGCTCAGATGACGGCTATGGTTAAGATTGATATCTTATCCGATCCTAAATTTGAAGAAAAAATTCCTAAGGATATTCGAAAGAAATCTTTTGCTGCATTCAAAGCAGTTCTTATGGGTGTACTTGGTATAAAAAAGCCTGAAGACATTCACGAATTTTCTTCAAAATACGATCCTAAGACCAAGTCATCTGCAAGAATGCACACAACTTTGTCGGTCTATCTTAATCTGTATTCTAGATTCAACGACGCGATCGCTGATGCGTATAGCGACGATGGTATACCTTGTGAATCAGAAGTGATGGATCTCGGAAGAATTCAGGAAGTGATCGAAAGAATTCCTCTTGCTTACGCTATTGCAAAACATATGGTGCAACCTGTTGTACCTCGTACGTATGCTACATCTACTACAACAGTAGACACTAGAGGATTCTCTTCTCCTGGTGGCGGTAACGGTCAAGCTATTGCTCCAAGTCCGTTTGAACCAGAAGTGGTCAGACCGAGTATCAGTATAGGATCTATGCCGAATATTCCGCTATCATCACCTTTCCAACCTGAAGTCGTCCGACCCGCGTTCTCTCTTCCTCCCGGAGGCGGTTCTCTTCCTGTAAATCAGAACCAAGGATGGGGTCAACCTTCTTACGGAGGGGGTTGGGGACAATCTATGAGATCACCCGGAGTCAGTATTCCTATCAATTATTCCGGAGGAGTAAATCTGAGTCCGCCAACAAACTTCAACGACCCGGTAATTCGTAGATACTGAAAAACCTGGTGACTGGGTGGGGTGTCCCACCCAGTCACTCGAGGAGAAAAGTTGTGTTATCTGCCATAATACCTTTACCTTCATTTCAGATGATGTCTATAGATAACAGGAGACGTGTTCTTAGAGATGTTGATTCTATATTTTTTCCTATTGATTATGCAGATAGAAAAGAACTTTATTTTCCTACGTTTGAAAAATATCCTATCACAAAAGAAAATATGATTGCAGGTACAAATTTTGAACATCTAGGAAAGGATATATTTAAATCAGTTCGATTTTCTTACGATGGAAGATACGGTTTTGAAACTATTTTTTCTCGAGAAAAAGATAAAATTGTTTGCTGGTATACGAGAGTGATATCCACAAATGGTGTTATTAATTTAATCTCAGTTCGAGGTGTTCAACATCTATCAAATTTTTACGAAACTATAGATGCGTTAGGTAATCTCATAGAACCTTACGATAATCCAAGAAAGTCATCTGATAGTAGAATTACAGCTGTACCTTATATACATGACAATTCTTCCTTTTACAAATACATAGACCACTTAATTATAGATTGTCATATGGTTCCCAGATACTACAATCATAGACTTTTTCTGACGCCTTTAATAGAACATAACGTCCAAGATTTGTATGGTCTTACAAACGGAATGTTCATGACATCTCCATTTATGGAATTAGTATCAGATTCGTTTCACTATGATCATAAAAGATATCGTCATAGTGTCTGGGATGAAATTCAAAACATCACCAACGTAAGAAATGCGTCGCTAAAAATAAATCATCGTGATTTTGATAACATGGTGAATTTAGCTATTCATACCGACTTTGACTTTTCTATTTGCATACCAATTGAGAATATTGTTAATAGAATTCCGTTTGTAAATATCATATACGATTTTCACGATCCATATCGTCTTATATTTGGTTTTGACAATGAAAGAAAAAAGAATTGTGATAAAACTATACTTTCCTTTTTCGAAGAAGCCTTATCGTTATATTTAAAAACGTCATACAGATTTTCTGGAAGTAGATATGATTTCAAAAAATCCACAGTAACTATAATTAAAAGAAATACAGAAGAAATTGCGCTGATTATTTATGACGATATAAACTCACAAACGTTATGTTTTTATAGTTGTATTCCGGCTATCATTATGACAACGTTGAGTTTAGGTATGTATGACACCTCGTGAATGGGAGTTTAGTACTTCCATTCATTTTTTGTATAAAATGGAGGTTCTGTGGAAAACAGTTATATGGGTCATTATAACGTTAGTAGAGGTATAGCTGCAGAAGATCTTGCAGCTGATAGCATCATTTTAAAGATCATATCTCCTACATATACTCCAGGTGCATTAAAAGGTGATGTAGGCGCTTCTATAACCAATTTAAATCTATCTCTCAAAGACAGAGATGGTAACTCTATAATAACTGATTCCACGACTTCTAATCACATTGTAGCTACCTGGGAAGGTTCTTCAAATATGAAGACTCCTCCTTTAATCAGAAAAGGTGAACCTGTAGAATTTTTTAAATTAGCGGATCAGGATAAATATTACTGGAGAGCTACAGGGAGAGGATCTGTATTTAGAAAAACGGATCGAATTCATGTAGAAGTATCTGCGACAAACCCTGACAGTCCAGGAGAAGAGAATAACGATACTAATACATATTCGGCGTATCTTGATTCTGATAGAAAAAAGGTAGGGTTCAAAACATCCAAGAAAAACGGTGAAGCTGTGGGTGTGGCAGCCGAATTTGATTTGAATAATGGTACGTTTGTTTTAACTGATGATAGTGGTGATACCAACAACAGAATATTCATGGATTCTGGTAAGGTGTCGGGTGTTCCAGTTATACAAATGAACTTGAACAACGGATCTATGATTAAACTTGAAGGTGAAAATTTAATTATAAAAGTAAAAGGTAAAATACTTATCTCTTCTTCTGAAAGAATTATTCTTGATGCTCCTATCCTTCTTATGAATATTAAAAAGGCCGGAGCTTTTATTGTCAACGCAGCTTCTATAGCTTTAAATGCGACAGGTGACATAGTCCAATCAGCTAGTGGAGTGATCGGATTGAATTCAGTAGGAACGAAAGTGAGTGGTTTTCTTGCAGCTGGAGCTACAAGGTTGGAATCACTTACTAAGGGATCTGCTGGATCTTCTTATAGTCCTTCAGAAATATCCGATCCTGTAATGGGAGGAGTCAGCTCTTCTAGTAATTCTCCCGACACGACTCCTGGGGGAAACCCTGATTTTTAAAAGGTTTTTATGATGTTTTCAGTTAGAGATCCTTTTTATGATAACACCGATTACAAAGAAACAACTTTATCAGAAAGAGATTATGATCTAATTGATTCAGTATCGCAAGATATTCTAAAGTTTGCCGTATTCGAAAATATGATACTATCCTCTGTAGATCAAAATCAAAATAAATTACTTCTTGTTCCTGGAGATCTTGAAAGCTGGAGATGGAAAACTGTTACAGAAGATTTCAGATCTTTTGTCTATAGTAAAAATCTTTATTCTTATTTAGAAACTCTTAAGAATTCACCGGAGAACATACTTTCAAAAATTATAAATCTTCATTTCAGATTATGTTCTTCGTACGAAGAACGTATATTGAATATAATTGTAGATAGAATATATTCGGCAATACAAATCATACCTTATATTTCTCCTGAGGATCTGGAATCAGAAGAAATGTTAGAATGGTCTGAAATTCACATACAAAATCCATGGTTATGGGTCTGTATTCTTTTACAAAATGTTCTTAAGAACGAAGTATACAAAATGGATGGAGAATAATACTTTTTATATAGAGAGTGCGGTAATTCCGCACTCTCTATATAAAATATATATCAACGATTACTTGTTTGGAAATTGTTAAACAATTCTATCATAAATTGATCTGACGGTATCCAATAATTTCCGGTTTTGTCAAAATCAAAATCTGATTTTAAATCGTTTATAATTAAGAATATCCATTCGATATCTTCAGTTCTATTCATCCTGTCTTTTAAAAATCTTCTTAGATCGTACTTATAGATATTTATAAGTTGATCTCCGACAGAATACAACTCACTATTCTCTTTAATGTAGTCAGCGTGATCTAAAACAAACTGTCGCCACGGACCGTTATCATCAGATATCGTAGATTTATTGTAACGTCGCAATAATCCGATAATGGTCATTTTCACGGATTCCTTTTTGTTGAAAAAATAAAAATATAAATTAACACAATTATACCGACGATGATGTGTGTAAATCAGATGACAACAAACACTATATTACTCAAATGATAGTACCAATCTTTTATGAAAGGAAATGCGTACATGAATCCTAATGAATTTCCTTTTTATTCAAACGTAAACGCAGATTTACGTTTGCTGGGTGCCCCGAATATTCTCATTCCTTTCGCACAGCATACTAGTTCGCCTCGGACGAATATGGTCAACCATAATCTTTCACAAGCAATGGTGGTTGATGGAGTTGAGTTCAATAAAATATTCACTGGCGAAGAATATAAAATGTCCGAATATACATTCGGAACGATTGAACTAGAATACGACTGCGAAGTGGTTGCTATGATTCCAAAGTATCCACCGCATTTTACGAAAGGTATTCATAATTGTCCCGAAATATATGTCATAGTTCTAACATTAGAGCCTAATAACGTTAGACATCTCGACTACTTTGTTATAAACAGATATTACATGGGATCTAACGGATACGGTTTTCCTTTGAAGCTTCAAAATCTCGAACGTATTAAAGTTGGAGAGATTCTTGAGAAAAATATGCCGATTAGTAGTTCTCCTGCTATGGATGGGAATCTCTATGGATTCGGAACTAATCTTAACGTGGCATATGGATCGTTTACAGAAACTATCGAAGACGCTTTCTTGATCAGCGAGTCCGCTGCAAAGAAACTTCAAGCGACCAAAATATCGAGAATGATTATAAACTGTCGGATGGATAGAAGACCTCTTAATCTTAACGGTGATGAATTCGACGAGAAGTTTCTTCCTGACATTGGATCGTATGTTAGAGAAGATGGTATTTTGTGTGCTTTTAGACCTATTCATTGGGCGACATGTGTTTCTGACATCGATCCGATATCTTTGAAAAAGCCTCTTCCATCGCAAGATGACATTATTTATGTTAACGATGGAGATTCTCACGCCAAGATTCTCGATCTTACGTTTAATGTAAATCGTAATAAGATGAACGATTGCTATGCTCAGGCTGAAATATATCTTCGGGAAAACACAAAGTGTTGGGAAGCTATTTACGGAACTTATCTCAGATACAAAGGTAAGTACAATCTCACACCTCGAATGTCGACTCTTCTGACCACAACAATTTATCGTCTCATTGCTCAAAAAGGAAAAATTCCTTCTCTAGAGCAAGAGTTCCGCAAGGAAATGAAAAACTACGACATCGAAGGCGAAACCGGGCAAGTCGTCGATTTCATCGAAGTTGTCGTCGATTATGTTGCACCAAGATATATTTCAAAAGGAAGTAAATTAACCGATCTTCAAGGCGCTAAAGGAGTTGTCGGTACAATTCGTCCTGACGACTGGATGCCTATTGACGAATACGGAATTCGTGCTGATATTTGTATTGACATGAATTCTCCGGTGGCTCGAAATAACCCTGGTCAGTTTTACGAAGCAGGAATAAATCGAATCTCTGAATTTGTCAGACGTAAGTGTGAACAAATTTATTTATCGCAGGGTTCTGAAGCTGCATTTGAAACTCTTTTAGATTGGTATAACGACGTCAATCCGAATTATGCTAAACTTATAAAAGAGACAGAACTAACTCCCGAAGATCGTAACGATACAGTTCTTGATGCAATCAGAACATATCCGAAAATATGGATACCTCCTTTTCTTGATAAGCTCTGTCCGACTGACGATGACTATTGGAACGCTCTTGTTAATATAAAATCTTGGGCAAAGAAGTGGGATGTTAAACCCTCTCGAATTCGATTCAAAACAGAACAAGCTGACGGAACTCCTAAAGAATTTATTTCCGATGAGTTGTTCTCTATTGGATCGAAATATTTCATACATCTCAACAAGTTTGCAGAAATTTCTGCTCCAGGTCCTGCATCAGTTAGTCATATCGGTATACCGATAAAACCTGCGTTTGCATCGAAAACATATCCCGTAAGTCTGAGTCCTTATAAATACGGCGAAGACGAAATTCGTGTTATGATGCTTGACACAGACGTCAGAGAAGTACTCCGTTTTCAAAACATGATGGCAAATTCTCCCAAAGGTGTTGCTGCCTATATCTCTGCCATTCTGACATCTGACAACCCTATGAAAATCAAACGAGTCCCCATATCAAATGGAGACCTGTTTGCTACAAGTGCGGTTCTCAATTTGTTCCACAATATTGCGGCTACCACTGGAATAGAAACCAAAAACACACTTGTCGATATGGTTGATATTCCAGATGAACTCACCGAAGCAATTTGGGAATCTGGAAAAATTGACGGAGTCGGTGACGAGGACGCGATGCTCGATGAAGGAGTTATCGCTGAAAAGAGAAATATAACCAAACAAAAGAAAATGCGAGATATGATAGAAGAGCTGACTCTAGAAGATGATGATTCGGAAGAAGTTCTAGAGACTACCGAAGAAGAATGATGATACGTGAGTTTTGGTGGGGTGAAATTCCCCACCTATTTTCAAAAAGCGGTTCGAGGATCTTTTATGAACAAACCAGAGGTTTACGACCCACAAAGAGCTCTCTTTGAAGATTATCGCAGTTTCTGTGTTACCAATAGAAGAGAAAAATTCGTTCTTCAATGTGAAGATGGCGATGTGATTATGACGGGGGCTCGCCTTCTTTTGAATCTTATCATGTGCATGCCACTTATCACTCGTAGAGTGCCGATATCTAAACATCACCTAGCGTTGAGCGGTATATATGATGCAAAAGTTCATGCAGAACATTTGGAAAAAGTATGTATAACTCTGGAACGATACGGGTATACGAGAGATCAGCTTGGTAGAGATGTTGTAAAAACCGTCGAAGATATTCACAATCTGTGTTATACTCATCTTCCAAATTTTATCAGAACAGTGGACATCTTCAGTATAGGTGACACGGTTCTTCAGCCTGAAGTCAGAAAAGTCACTACAATTGATTATGGTGATGTTACTGATAGAAATATCAAACGCATGGAAGGTATATTCAAAAGCCAGTCTAATGAAGTTTTGAATCTTCTGAGCGGTGATACTCTCAAACATAACGTGTTTAGAGCACCTCTTTTATGCGGAGCTCTCAAATCAGGGCAATTCGTTCAATTCGTAATGTCTGTAGGCCCTCGAACCGACAATGATGAACATATGTTTACGAAACCCGTTGAGGGTTCTTTCTTATCTGGTATGAAAGATATTACCGGACTCGTTATGGAGAGTCGGTCGGCGTCAAAATCGGTTCACTACAACATTACACAAATGCGCATGACGCAGTATATGAATCGACAGATCCATCTTCAAACTTCGATTGCTTGGAATCTTTATCCTGGTGATTGTGGCTCTGATGTTTACATGGATTACTTTGTCGATAAAAAGTATCTTTCTAGGTATTTCGGAAAATTCTTCCTAAGTAAAGAAGGTCGTTTGAAAGAGCTGACTGCTGAAACGGCGGACGAAGTTGTTGACAAGATTTTGAAGTTCAGAGAAGTCACCACCTGCAGACATCCTGATGGTACTTGCGAAGTATGTGCAGGTACTATATCAAAAGCATTTTCGAAAAATGGTAATATCGGATTCATTGCAAATGTGAACGTCGGAGCTCCTGTAGCTCAACAGGTTTTGAGCGCTAAGCATTTGACCACGACAAATACTGCAGAATATGAAGTACCAGGACCGTTATCTGAAGTTTTGTATTCTAATACTAATGAAATTTTCTTAAATATAAAACTTCATAGAAATAAGAATGTTCTGGCTTTTGGTTTTCAAGCATCTGATATTTCCAAAATAAATGACTTGAAGTATTTTCTTTCAGGAAAAGAACTTCATGCAGCTTACTTTACATCGATCAAGTATATGCATGTCGGTATTCTACAAAAAGACGGAAGTATACTTAGAAAGATGACTCGTACTCCCATGAGTCGAGATAAGAAAACATATCCTCATCTGTCTTCAGAAATTTTACGAATTATACGAGAACATCCTGAGGATATGATTGCTGACAATGGAATATACTGGATCGTTTTGAGAAATATTGATCCTACAAGACCGATCATGCAATGTACCGTTGTCAATAATTCAATTAAGAAATTTGTAGGTAGTTTTAGAAGTCTGGTGACATCCGAAGTCGAAGGTTATACTTCTCTTAATGACTTCATCTCCGATCTCAAAAATCTTATTTGGCCTAGAGTCGACAGTCACATCACACACATTGCCACGATAGCTAAGGCTTGTTTGATAACCGATCGAAAAAATTATTCTATTCCAATTGTGACAGATCCGAATAATGTGACGTTCAGCTCTCTTAGCCGGAATATTCCGATGAGATCGATAGGAGGACTGCTGGCGTTCGAAGGATTCAATCGCGCTGTTAAAACTCCCACAACTTTTATCATACCTAAACAGCATGGTATATTTGACGAAGCAATGGGGTATACTGATATCATTGAGCGAGATAAATCTTATCCGGTTGCTACGGGCGGCCCGATTTTATATGATTTATAAAAGGTAAAGATATGGTATCTACTGTAAAAATATCCACTACAGCGATGGGATTTTCGGTAGAAGTGTCTAAGGGAGGTACCATAAAAGGTACCTCCCTTAACATTTACGGATATTCCAGAAAGTTCGAATATTGGACGTACGATCGTGTTGCTATGCGGCGCATACTAGAATCAGAATTCTATCAATTCTATCCTAATCAGGAGATATGTTTCTTTCCGAAATATGACATTGAAGATTTCTGTTCTTTTATAAAAAGAAACGGATTCGAATATGTGATCGAAGAAAGAACTCCTGTAACAGGCAGCATAAAACCATTCAATATGTTACCACATATTACTTATAAGAATGACAAACAAAAAAATGCTGTTGAGTATCTATGCGATGATACTAAAGGTCCGGTTAGAGCTCTCGCATTACAGACAGGCGTTGGTAAAACTGTTTCTCTTATCATGGCTCTTCAAAAAATGCAATCTAGAGCTTTAGTGACTATGTCATCTCGTTTAGAGCAGTGGGTTGATTCCATAAAAACATTTACTAGTATGGACGATGATGACATATATGTCATCAGAGGTTTGGGTTCTATTTCAAAATTATTTTCTCAAATTGATAAAGAAATTCGTCCGAAAGTAATTCTTGCTTCGACTAAGACTATGCGTCTTTACATAGATTATAGTGCAACATATTCAGAGCTTCCTCATCCTTCTCAGATATGTGAAAATCTGAATGTTGGAGTTGTTGCGACTGACGAATATCATGAACATTTCTTTTCGAACTATCTCATTAATCTTGTAGCAAATCCAAAAGTTTTCATTCCTATCACTGCAACATTTATAGCAAATGATCCTTTTGTCAGAAATATTTTCGACGGAATGATTCCGGATGATACCAAGTTCACTGGAGGTGAATATCATAAATTTGTGAATGTTACCTCTTACACGTATGAATCCGCTGGAATGTTCATAAAACCTTATAACTATACCGCAAGAGGTGGATATAGTCAAGTTATGTTTGAAGAATATCTTCTGACTAGAGGAAGAAAACTTCTAGAAAAACTGATCGAAGACTGCATTATTCCAATTATCAGAGAACATTATATCGACATTAGAGAAAAAGGTGAAAAGTTTCTTTTTCTTTGTGCTACTAAGAAATTTGGAGATTATATATCTGGGGTATTCAAAAGATCTTTCGACAGCTGTACGGTATCCACATTTTATTCGGGTGATCCGACAACAAAACTTGATCATTTTGATATGATCGTTTCTACTCCAGGATCAGCAGGAACAGGTAGAGATATCAAAGGACTCAGGACCTGTTTTGTATTCGAAAACACCGCATCTGAAATAAGAAACACTCAATATCTAGGACGTCTCAGAGGTCCGCCACACATGCTCAACGAACCAGAATTTGTGTATCTATCACTTTCGTGTATACCACAACATGCCAAATATGCTGTTATGAGAGCTTTTCTTTACGGTAGTAAGGCTAAGACTCTCAAACATAGGAGAATTACGTGATTTCTAACGTCAACCCAAACGATCCTACGAATATACCGGATATTATTTCGGATTTAAAACTTCGTAGTGATCTAGAAATTGATTTTCGTATAAACGAGGCCTTACCTAATTTATCTATCTCTGAAAAAACAGCTCTTCTTATTGATGGTAATAATATTTATAGAAGAGCTAAAGATAACGGATTCGCAATTTCGTATTCGGATCTCAGTTCTATTTTAGAAAAAAGATGCAATCTGGTAGCTAAGTATATGTTTACCGCTCTCAGACTTCCTGATCCTAATCTGGAAAAATGGATCTACCATTTAACCAAAAACAACTTTGAAGTCGTTTCAAAAGAAGTGAAAACGACTCGAATCGGCGACGACATTGTTGCTGTTAAAGGTAATATGGATGTCGAAATAACAATAGGCGCTCTGACTCTCGATCCGTCAATCGAACACATTATTCTGATGACATGTGATGACAGTTTTGTAGCGCTAGTAAAGTATTTAAAATATGTTCAAAACAAAAAAGTATCCGTGATGGGTATGACGATTGCTGGAGAAAATTCGGTAGGGATGCCTTCCACTCTCACGTCCAGTGCAGCTAATTTTTATAATTTGATGAATATTAAAGATTATATAACGTATAAGAAAGATAGACTATGAACACAATAGTCACTGTCAGAGATGTTATCGAAAAAAATAATTGTTGTGGAATAAAAACCATCATGATAACATCTCAAGGTAATGACGAAATTACTTTTTCAAAATTCATCATGTCCAACGATTTTCGTTCTCCGGAAGAAAAATTGATACTTTCTTCAGTGGAACCGGATGACCAAGTTTTAGTGAGATACACCGATTCATTTATCGGACCTAATATAGTAGGTGAGTTTTACGCACTTACGAATATAACTGGATACAGAAGACATAGTTGTAGGTGCGGAACTCTATTGTTCTCTGATGGTCAGATTGTCATGTGTCCTAATGAAAATTGCGGACTGTCTTTACTGGCAAGACTTGACAGACTTTCAAAAACTCCGTTTTTTATGATGGAAGGTGAAGGCGGTTTCCCTGTTATCGTAAAAAACAAATCTGACGGTTGGGATGCTGGCTGGGATATATCAATTTTCAAACACGATCCTAGTTTCGTATGTCCTTTTGAATGTATACTAGATCATCGATTTTGGAATACTTTCCGAAATAACGTTGAAAACGTCATATTTGAAAATCAAAATACTGTAAGTCTTGCCACATTTCTGGTTGAAGATCAATTTCGTAATTTCATAGATAGTCATATTACCATTCCGTATACCCCGGAACATCCTTATAATGCAGTAGGGATGGAACATGGAAATAATTTTGAAATAAAATGGGAATGGTTCTCTAAATTTTACGAAACTATGTACACCATAACACATCGTAGAGATTATAATTGCAAAAAGCAGAATTACTTTTTATATCAATTTATATATTGTTTAGGATTGGAATCTCTAACTCCTATGACAGTAGAAGCGCTGATCTCATATGAGATGATAGAAGGATTCGTAGGAATCGAACCTCTATTGATTTATTTAAACGCTTTGACGTCTAGAAATATTTTAACAAAACAGTTGGGTGTTCACGAACTTCAAGCCAATTTGATTGTAAACGAATTTTACAAAAGAAGGTTTGAATTTCACGATGTTTTTGCTGCTTATTGTAATCCAAGTGATGTGGCCTCAATTCTGAATTCAAACAATATAATAAAGACATCTATTTGTATTTAAGAGGAGGGCATTACGCCCTCCTCTTAAATACCGTTTTATTTTTTTCTTAAATCACCGTGTTTACCGATCATATAAGAATTAGGATCTTTTAAGAAATCAGAAATATTAGATCTTAGAAAAGCTTTGTCTCTGTCTATAAATTTCCAAAGAGGATCACTCAATCTTCTCTTTTCAAAATCAGAAAGAGTACCTACTTCAAAAGCTGTGATAGACAAATCAGTTTCTGAAGCAACCTTGACAATTAACATAAATTATACTCTAGCTCTAATATAGCGAATAATATCAGTCAGTGCTATCGAAACACTACCGCCAGAAACGGAAGTAGAATGTTCGTCGACATTTATAGCAATTTGAGAAGTAGCTCCAAGAGTAGATGACAAGGTTACTTTCATGGAAAGCACTTCTCCAGTACTAGTACGAAATGCTGCTACACCTGTTCTCGATGTATTAGTGGTACCTGTAATAGGTACTATGACGTCGTAAACGGTATTATTATCAGCAGATACAAGTGTAACAACAATCTCTTTAAAATTCTTAACAGGTAGAGACGTAGGTAGAACACTGTTAAAATTAGCAGAGGTAGAAGCAGATGTTTTAACTGTTCCGAGATTAACACCGGATCCTTGATAAACAAGATATCCTTTATCAAATTTTGGAACGTAAGTTTCAGAATAAGAAATACCTCCTCCAGAAGTCCAAGTGGAACTTCCATTAGGAAGAGTCACGTTGTTATCCGAAGGATCGGTTGGAGTAGCAGGGGTGGATCCTACCGCCTGACCTGTTTTATCAAGGATCCAGCATGATTCAGACGTAGAGAGATCTTCAACAATCATTGTATCTGACAGAGAAGCAAGACGAAGACCTATTTGAAGTAAAGCACCTGAGAAAGCGACCCCGTCATTGTTCCATATAACTCGGACAACAGGATAAACAGGTGTTGCTACAGAAACGCTATTAAAAAGATCATAGAGAGGATCTATTAAAAGCGCTTCGGTAGAGAATGTGACAGGATTTCTGGATACAGTTAAATTGGTTTCTGCTGAAAATGTCACAGCAACATTAGCTCCGGGGAAGAAGACTCTGCCTTTAAAGCGGTCTGCTGTAACAACTGTAGAAGAACCCGAAACCTGATAAAGTTTGGCTATCGTCCACCAGTGAAAATTAGAATCAGGTGCTCTTACAGTACGTACTGTAATATCACCTGATGTCGAATCGCCATAAGTAGGCGTTCCGTCGAGAAGTATTCTCATGTTATCCTCCAACACTTGAATGCGGTTATCTAGGGCTGAAAATGCAGGACTCTGGGTAATAGAGTCTGTGGTTAGAAGTTTTCCTGAACTTAGAAAATCCCTAATACCCGACATAAGTATATAGACTGATTCGATGTCGGACTGCTGAACTTCGCCGCCAACTGCGTGATACGTGACGTAAATATCTCCGACAATCTCTTTATTGAGTAATAAAAAGTGATATATACCTCCTGTATCAGTCGTTCGTGCGGTAAGCTCTGAAACGACTATTGGAGTAAAATCTGTTTCTGGATTAAGAGCGACAGAGTTCTGGACTATGGTAACACTCTTTCCAAAGAAAAGACCTTGACCGAGTCTCAGTACTTTAGCTCCAGCTACGGTGTTAACCGTGAACTTCTCAGCAACTACTACGTTATCAGGATTTGTCTTGTTTATATCGAATTTTAAATTAGAAGGTTCTGTAAAATTCGATACAACGGGAGAAGTTACACTTGAAACCTGCTGTCTGAGATTAGCAGTGGAATCAATTAGATATTTAATAAGTTCAGGCGTAACCTCTAGAGGCGTTCCGTCTGTTGTCACAATACCGGGAACCGTACGGTAAAAATCCTGGTAATTCATAGATACAATTTTTCCGACGCTTTTTTGTGAAATGAAAATTATCGAATTTATAACATCTCTACCGAATGTCGGTACTTCGAGTCGCGCTCTTGCTATCGCATTCTGGTTTATATCTTCGGAATTATAATCCCAATCTATTCCTCTAATCAAAGTCGTATCTTCGTTGACGAGATGTATTATGATAGAATCTGCATACACAGGCGATCTATCAAATGTATATCTCATATTGAGTTGGTAAACATTGATAGGTATGTTGACATTTAGATAACTGGGATTCAACCCTGTTAGATCTGGAATTCCGTAAGTCACCATGGATTTCATCCTTTATCGATATTGGTAGTTGAAAAAGATCATACAGTTTGTTTGATAAGTGCTTCGTAACTACTTACTAAAGAACGTAAATAGGCGATTTCTTTTTCTTTATTAACGAGTTGCACTCTAAGCGACGTTGCTCTATTTATATTCTGATCTCTTTCATTTACCAAATTCTGATATTCTGCTTGAGTCAAATAAATCTTTCTCTTAGAGTTTGTTATGACTTTTATTGTGTCAGTCACACCAAGTTCCGAAGACAAAAGATCTTGAACTGATTCGACGAAAGGTAGTATACTTTCTACTCTTTCAAAAGCTCCTAGTTTCACTAGAAGATTCAAATTATAGTATTCTCGTACAGTGGGATCAGGAATATTTAAAAATATAGATTCCGGAACATAATAAATAACACTACTGTTTGCTACAAGTTCCAAAACAGCAACTTTATCATTTTTGTAATTTACAAATTCGTTTTTAAAATCATCTGATGTTCTACCTGCCGGAACATATAAATTAGATACAAAATCGACACCAGAACTAATACAATCTGAAAATGTCGTTTCTGCTCTTACACGGTATATACCGTCTAGAGATTGAAAATCGGTTACAAACGTAAAACTATATGTCGTTCCTATATTTAAAATCATACACTACTCTCCAGGATCGACAGATAGTTATCTTTTGTTATAATGCACATTTCGTATTCGGCTACTTCGAAGGTATAGAAACGAAGGATTCTCTCTTGCGAAGGTTCCTGAATAGTAGGATCGTTTGTAAGTTCTTGTGTGATTAAAGTGTTTAATCTACTTGCGAAGAACTTTGTATTTTGTTCCATATAGACAAAATTTTCTTCCGAAGTAGAATAGTCTTGATAATCCGAAAATAGGGTAGAAATATCAGGAACAGGGTCACCTGCCAGAGGATCCGGAAGCACAATTGCAGCAATTTTATTATAAAACAGATTTATTAATTGAAGATTATTGCTTATATCACCTTGACCGAGTGATTCAAAAATAGTATTTCCGATAGTTTTAAGGGTAGTCAATTTATACATATTCGGATATATAAGTTGATCCGGTTTCTGATAAGTCTGATCCCAAAGCGGAACAATGAAATATCTTCCCAGAATGAAAAGACTTGGAATACGAATCTTCCAGCCTTCTTCGGTTCCGATTCCAGAACCCAGAACAGCAGCGCGAGCTGCATCTCTCATATTTTCTTGTGTAGGAATCTGACCTTTATAAAGAAAATTAAATTGTATATCAACTCTATTATTGGCGATATCTACTAGAGTGGCTGTAAGTTTAGAAACGCCAGTTATCGTACTATTTTCTAAGACGGCTTTAGAAGTACTATAATTCAAACTTGTAGTCAAATTAGCTGTAGAAAATTGATTTGTATTAGCGACGAGTAGAGAGTCGGAATAAAGGTCACTGTAAGGTAAAGGAGGTATGACCGCAGCTATAGTAGAAAAACTATATTCTTCTAGGAATGATTTCAGACCTACAAAAACTCTTACATCGTAGTTTAATATTGTCGATCCGCTTAGTACAGCAATCGTGAAACTAGCCCAAACAGGTACTGTAGTTGTGGGGGAACCGGATACGTTGAAAAGAGTTCCTGTAAGAGTGTTAGTAGATATACTAAAACTACCAGGAACATATATAGCTGAGGTATTTGTATCAGTTGTAAGATATGTTTCTATTTGATTCAAAGTCTGAGAAGAACTGTACTTGAAAAGAAGTCTGTCTATGATCTTAAAAAATCCTAAATTTATACTCGTATTAAGACCATTTATGATACTAACGAAATTTTGAAAAACCTGCCCATCTACCATGAGCTTGGGAGAAGAAGTAGCTGCCCAATTGACGTCTCTTGTATTGGGATTTCTAGAATCTCTATACTGAGACAGGACGTTGAAATACGTTAGAGCTCTATTATTAAGAACTCCCACGGCAGTGTTCTGATTGACTGTCAGATCATTTACAGGGCTTGTCAGATTAATAAAAGCTTCATCGGTTACAAAAGCTTCGATAGGGATATTTAACGTCTGTGCTGGCATGATAACGGAGTCCTTTTTAGAAAGGGCATTCAATAATATCGTCGGTTTATCTTATATTTTAAGATTAAAATTGATTTTTTGAGGAGAATTATTGTGTTTGATACGTTTCCAAAAACTAGCGCCGATAAGTGCGGTCTTTTAACCGATAGACAAATTAAAGATTTGTGTGTAAAACAACCTATCGCCATAGAATCTGATCCAAAAAGTCGTCCTATGATTTCACCTTTTCATGACAAAATGAAATCCGAAAATACTGTATCTTTTGGTCTATCTTCCTGTGGATATGACGTGACGCTAGCACCGGAATTCAAAATATTCAGCAATATTTATACTGCGGATGATGGGTCTGTAGTTGTAATTGACCCAAAAAATTTTGATGAAAATTCTTATGTAGACAGAGAGGGGGACGTTTGTATTATTCCTCCAAATGGATTTGTTCTTGGAAGGACGAACGAATATTTTGTCATCCCAGATGACATAATGGTTATTTGTGTCGGAAAGAGTACTTACGCAAGATGCGGTATCCATGTTTTGGTGACCCCTATTGAGCCTGGATTCGAAGGTCAAGTTGTAATAGAAATAGTTAATCATACACCTCATCCTGCAAAAATTTATGCGAACGAAGGTATTTGTCAGTTCCTGTTTTTTAGAACTATCGAAAGATGTGAAACATCTTACAGAGATAGAGGTGGAAAATACATGGGTCAGACTGGAATAAGACTTCCTTCTGTTGTGACATGATAATGAGGACATAGAGAGCCCGTTAACGGGCTCTCTATGTCCTCATTATCATTTTAATTTATTCTTCTCTTTTCAAAATCATGTCGAAGCCTTCTTGCGGCAGGAAGAAACGACACCCATAAACCATGATCTTCTTTTTGTATCTTGCTCATGTCAGATTTTTTTGCAAGATATCTGGCCAGATTTTCGATCCCTCTAGGATCTTCAGCTTTCGATAATAGTGATACATAAACACAATAAGGATAGCCTACATAATAAACTATTAAAAATATCAACAAACTGATATTAAAACTTAGTGAAATAAAAGACAAAATAATTTGAGGACTATGATGCATGGTGAGTCCTTCCTAAACAAACCCCTCACATAATAATCACTATTTTTATTGTTTAATGTTATCATACAAAAATAAATCTTATATTACTAACATGACATACCTTGAGAAGGATGTCAAAACTTTTTAAAAAGGTAAGGAACATGCTGAAGCTTTCTTCTCCTGAAACAATTAAAGCTGAAGATCAGTTTGAATATGGTACTAACAATATTTCAGAAATTATCAAAGATCTTGAAAACATCAATCATATTGTTTCTGTCGAAAGACCCATTCATCAGATAGATAGAGATATTGTTCGAAGGACATGCGATAAACTTCGTTATCTACGGTCGATTATGGAAGATCTCGAAATGCACTCGGAACGTGGAGCTTATATCGAATACGATTTTCGATCGTATGTTTTCAGAATTACCGAGCTTCTAGGAAATACAGAAGGAAAAATTCAAAATATTTCCATTTTCAACTGCTGCGAAGCTCTTGGTGTAATAGTCGATTGCATCGACTATTATCATAGTAGTTCTCATCCGCAAAGGATCGGGTTCTTCGCAAGATTGCTCACTGGTAGAAAGTGAATCTCATTCAGCTATATGGCATTCTAGATGTGCTTTATGGGAATACGAGGCGAGGGCTTGGAGAAGAAAGCAAGAATCGAAAAATAGAAAAAGTCCTCGTCATGATGATTCAGAACGAGTTCGTCCCTGGAGACAAAACCCATCTAACGATGTACCTTTTGGACTTTTCAACCTCGTGTATGATTCGAACTCAAACATTTTAAAAGAGATCTGGATTGAAGATCTTCCCATCGGAGATGATGGACATATTTCTCAGGATGTAATAGAAAGAATAAAGCTCTCTCGACTGTAAAGATAAATAAAAAAGGAAAACAAAATGCAGTTTAAAATGTCTTTTTTAGATCTTAAATTGGAAGTAGATGAAAACGACAACATCTTTTTTGGGAAACATCGTATCGGTAAAATATGGATAAATTCGATAGGAAATTATAATTGGATGATATTTAACACTCTTTCTCAAGAGATTCATGTATCGGATAGTCATGAAAATGCAAAACAAGCCATAGAAGAAAGTTTAACAAATTGGTTAGATCAATCTTCTCTTCCGGCTCTAATTGAAATTATTTATAAAAATATTTCTGAAATATCCGAAGAACTCAGAATGTGTAAAAATGTGAGAGATGATCATTGGAGGAACACACAGCGTCTCGCAGCTGAATGCGTTAAACGCGATAAAATCATCGAAGAACTTCAATCGAAATTGAATCAGTACGAACGGAATACAGAGTCTACTAGTTTTAAACCAGAAAAACGTCGTGTGATAACATCTTCGGTGATACGAGATGAAAAGTGTGATCACAAATGGTCCTATACTGGAACTGACTATCACGGTTCTCACAAGGGCGAAGATCATTACGAATGCAATTCTTGTGGATCGTGGAAATACGAACTAGAGTAGTAGAGAAGGATATTACAAATTGAAAGAAGATGAATCGATTGCGTTATGTCCGGATCCTCTTGATCCGGAATTAAACGACCCGGAATCTCTTGTTTGGAAAGAAGCAGACCGTATTCATAATTGGCAGAATTATGTAGGGGAACGCACTCGGGCTATATGGAATTCTTTGACCGACAAAACGAAGAGAGCATTGACCTCAGATGCCTACGACAGTGCGATGAAAGAGGAATGGGATTGATATGACCAATTACACCAGTGATCAATACATGTCCTTAATAGAGATATGTAACACATCTGATAGTAGTAAAGTATCAGAATTACTTATTGTAGCGTACGATATGATTATCAGAACTCAATCATCAATTATTACAAAACTTAGAAAAGAAAAATCTCCTGATCGGAAACGTTTCACGGAGTTGATAAAATTAGAAGCGTTTGAATCTGCGGTCATGATTCTACTACCTCAGAATGTTCAATATTCTATCTATTCTCAAGGAGAGAGTTCTATCTCTTTTAATGAGAAAGGTAGAAGACTGTTTTACGACGGATTAAATAACGATCCAGTTATTTCTTTGTTATCAGCGATACTTTCTTATTATTACACTAAACTAAAAGACGAAGAACTGAAACAGAGGAATTGAAATGCTGAAGATGTGGATTAGTATTAGATTCTGGATAGCGGAGTGCTTGTTTTGGTTATTTTTGAAAACTCTGCCCAATTCTGTTTTTAAAGAAGATTTTATCGAAGCGATTTTAACACTTAGACCTTTGTATCCTAGAAAGGATAGTGAAAAATGAACTCTACTTTTAAAGTAGATAAAAATTTGGAACAAATTTCTCAGATGGCTAAAGAATTGTCTATCAAAGATGATTCTGAAACAATACGATTCAACGTGTGCGATACAGGTTTATATAAGTGGGCTAGTGTAAAAACGAATAGTTTAAGAATATCTCGATTCTTAGTCGCATGTTGGAATAATCGTGCTGCTATTGCAGAGATGATTGATGCGCAGAAGGATTTTTCCAATGGAGATTCCGAGTAAAATAGAGAGAAGTATAAATAATGGAAAGAGTCTTGGAAAACAAGCTCTTTACTTTGGATGGCCGGAAGCACATTCTGCTGTTTGTGATATAGCTTTTTCAAACGAATCCAACAAATGTCCAGCTTTGTATTCTCAAAAAATGACAGAAGCTATAAAAAAATATACTGTTTCCGAATACATCGAAAAATGGAAATCTTTTTATACCTGCGAAGTTCGTAATTAGAAACCGGAGTTTCATTATCATGAATAAAGAAAAACTCTCTTTGGAACTAGAAAGAATAACTGGAATAAACAGATTCGGTTTCGCTGAAATTTTGTACGAACATGAAGGTTTTGTAGATAGATCTAATGGAAGAGAACCGCCTGAAAGAGATGTACCTCAGTGGGTGGAAGAAGAAATACATAGAAATGTTCATTCTGGAGACTGTACTAAATCACCGTGGCCTTGTATGAGGTGTCATGCCGATTTAGCTTTACAACAGTGGGATGACTTTCTGAACATGATTTTGAAAGCTTCATCGGCTATCAAATCTTCCACTGAAATTGCTGACTATAAAAAACCTTATGCTGACGCAGGTCATGATGTCAATAGTCTTTTTGATCCGATGAATCTTCGCTGTAGTCGGTGCGGAGTCCATCAAATAGATCTATCGGATGACAAAGCAAATGGTGCTGTCAGAACGTGCGATCCTGCTCACAAACCTTGTTTTGAAGAAACTCCTTTTGAAATCCCAGTCATAATCACTAAGCCTAAAAAATAAAAAATAAAGAGGATATCTGAAATGGAAAAACATCATCACAACTTTCGTCCTGACAATCCTAGCCCTATTTTACCATTGATATTCGTATCTTGTATACTTGTTTTTATTGTAGCACTCATACTTAGTTATAAGTTTTTATTGTAGCAAAGGCTTTTATAATGTCGAAAGAAACTATAGAAAGAATAAGTAGAACTATAAACGAACTTACATCACTTCATCAGATATTTCTTCCATCAAGAAATGAAGATAGTTTCTTACTTTCAAGTTTTGATAAATTCAAAAGAGCTAGATATACAGGTTCAACTACTGTACTAACTGCGGCAGTAGAATTGGAATGTTTTAAATCCATTCTGGAATCGAATTCAGAAAGAGACTATATTCCTACTGAGAACATACTAGATAGACTTTCAATAAAAGATATAGCGTCACTTATTGCAAAAGGGTGTAATCTCGATCCTGATGCGATTAGTCCTAAAGCCGCCGAAAATGGTCATGAAATTCCAGAATGGATGTTTTTTACAGAAGCTGCTAAATTTGTAATCGATGGTATCTATAAAGAAAACAAAATCTCTCAAATCGATACAATTCTGTCCGATGAAGAAAAAGCTTTGCTTAAAAAGTTATTGGAAAAATTTCCAAAGTCATTTGACATCGAAAAATATCTTTTTGATGATGAAAAGACATGGTGGGGTCCATTTAAACATGACGGATGTGAAAAACCTGATTGGGTACTGGACGACACGTTAGTTTGTCTTGCTTGGAATCCTATTCAATTTCAAACATCTCAAACGTGGAAGTTTGCTATTAAAAGAGCGAAACCGGCAAATACCCGCGACTGGAAAAATGCTACTGCGTTTTGCATTTACACCTCCCAGGAAGAATTTGAGAAAATTTATCTTCCTCATTTTTCTAACGAAGATAAAACTCTTGTTGAACTTATGTTCAAATTTTGTCCTGCAGTGGGTGCGTAAAGTAAATAATACAATGTACAGGGAGGATCAATCCTCCCTGTACACAGATAGTTTATTTTTTAATTTTATGAATACTTTCAAAAGGAAGTATCATGAAATTTTTTGATTTCCTAAAGAGATTAAAGTGTAAAATATACGGTCATGATTTCTACTGGTATTATCTAGGTTTTTTGGGTGATGGTAGAAAATGTCGAAGATGCAATTTTAGGCAAACTCTTGACGATTATAAAAAAGGAATTGAAGATGGCGATTGATTTATCCGAATTTAAACCAGATTTCACTCCGATTGAAATGATGAAAATGGGAGTTTTTGGAGGGGCTTACTTCAAAGAAGCAAAGCCTGAAGATTTTAAAGGTATGAATGATTCAATCGTCAAAATGGCAAAAACACAAGTGGGTCCATTTGATGCTAAAAATAACAAATACGGAGTTAAAGCCGGGCTTCCTAAATCAGAGTGGGTAAAGGCTGGATGGATATTTCCAGAAGATCCTCTCGGATGGTTTCAATGGTATTGTAGATATTACAGTGGTAGAAGACATAAGCGTGATGAATACCATATTAAAAAATGGATAAACTACAAAAAGAGATGGAAAGGTAGAAAAAAGATGAGCGATGTCATAAGACAGGGTCTTATTCAGTGGGCTATAAAACCGTAAGTTTTAAAGACTGAGGAGCCACATGGCTCCTCAGTCTTTAAAACTTACGGTTTTATA